>JABAHS010017706.1_pt1 | contig 33131 bp, 27 predicted proteins | sample 7062111 | NCBI WGS metagenome assembly JABAHS01 (sample SAMN14534600, study PRJNA622989) | marine sediment metagenome | biome: marine biome [ENVO:00000428]; feature: marine pelagic biome [ENVO:01000023]; material: deep marine sediment [ENVO:00002113]; isolation source: pool of 4 deep marine... | reverse complement strand
CGAAGGAGGTGGACACGAGACCCATGGTGTCGAGCACGTTCATGTTGACGCTGCCGGGATGCTCGATTTCGTGTCCCAGCACCATGTTCGTGGCGGCGATGCGGGCGTGATCGGCGGCCGTGGGCTGGATCGCCTGCACCGAGTACTCGCCGGTGGAGAAGTCCCTGCCCTGAGCCACATCGCCGGCGGCGAAGATGTCGGCGTCGGTGCTCTGCAGGTGCTGGTCGACGACGACACCGTAGTCGGTCTCGACGCCGGTGCCGGCCAGCAGATCTGTGTTGGGCCGCACGCCCGTTGCCGAGATCACCAGATCCGCCGGGTGTTCACCGGCCCCGTCGACGGCCACGCTCAAAGGGTGGGCCCCGCCGCCGGAGTCGATCGAGGTGACCCGCGCGGAGGTGAGCACGCGCACCCCCTTGCTCTCGCACCATTTCTTGATGAGCCCGCCGGAGGCCTCGTTCATCATGCGCGGCACCATGCGGTTCTCCATCTCCACGACGGTGAGATCCACGCCGCGCGACGCCAGCGCCTCGAGAATGATGCAGCCGATGAACCCGGCCCCCATCAGCACCACCTTGGCGCCGGGCTGCGCCCGCTCGATGATGTGGCGCGCGTCGGCCAGCGTCCAGCAGGCGTGCACGCCCGGAGAGTCGATGCCGGCGACGGGCGGCGCCACGGGGGTCGAGCCGGTGGCGATCAGGAGCTTGTCGTAGCCGACGCGCTCGCCGTTCTCCAGGCCGAGGCTGTGCTCGGCGGGCGACACCGAGGCGACCCGGCCGCGGCGCACGTCGATGCGCATGCGCTCGTAGTGCGCCTCGGCCTTGCGCAGGTAGGTGCCGGGCTCGGCAATTCTGTCGATGAGCAGATACGGCAGCGCCATGCGCGAGTAGGGCGGCTCCGGCTCGTCGCCGATCAGGGTGACGTTACAGCCGGGATCGAGCCGGCGCAGGGTCTCGGCCGCGATTACACCCGCGGGCCCCGCGCCAACGATGACGTGGTCCATGGTGATTCCTCCGAGGCGGGGGCAGGGCGCCCATCCGGGCGCCCTGCCGTTGGTGCATCTAGGCCAATGAGCCGGCGCGCGGGCCTCAGGCCGGGAGGCCGAGGCGCTGGCGCGTCTGCGCGGTGAGTTCGCCTTCGCGTGTCCAGCCGCGCAGCTCGTAGTACTCCGGGAGCATCTTCTCGAGGCCGCTGGTCTTGCCCTCGGCCGGGCCGGTGTTGGCCGCCTCGGTGAGGAAGCGCTTGGGCAGCGTGTCGTCCTTGGCGGTGAGGCCCGCCTTCAGGTTGAAGTCGCGCTCCAGGTTCCAGATGCGCTCGCCCACCTCGATGAGCTTCTCCGCCGTCCAGTCGCCCTCGCAGGCGGCATCGATCTGCGGCGCCACGTTGTCCAGCGTCCACGCGAAGGAGGTGAAGATGCACAGGCCCGCTGAGTCGAATGCCGCGGTCGCGTCCTGGAAGGCTTTCACCAGGCCCGGTTTGCCTTCGGTGACGAGCGGGTCCGTCTTCTCCGGGATGCCGAGCACCTCCGAGGCCACCGTGTAGCTGCGCAGGTGGCAGGCGCCGCGGTTGGAGGTCGCGTAGGTCAGCCCCATGCCCTGGATCCCGCGCGGGTCGTAGGCCGGGAACTCCTGGCCCTTGACCGTCATGGACAGCTCCGGGTGGCCGTACTTCTCGCACAGGCGCTTGGAGCCCAGCCCGAGGTCCTTGCCGAAGCCCTCGCCCGTGGCCACGAGCTCGGCGGCCTGGCACAGCGCCTCGGCGGAGCCGAACTTGAGCTCGATGCCGCCGGTCTGCTCGGTGGTGATGACGCCGGCGTCGAACATCTCCATGGCGGCCGCCACGGTGGCGCCGAAGGAGATCGGATCCATGCCGTCCTCGTTGCACACGAAGTTGGCGTAGGTGAGCGCATCGAGGTCGTCGACGCCGGTGTCGCAGCCCAGTGCCCAGGCGGCCTCGTACTCGAGCCCGCCGGAGTTGCCCCAGTACTCGGGCTTGTTCTTCACCGAGAAATGCCCCTTGTCCATGGTCGAGATGCGGCCGCAGGCGATGGTGCAGGCGAAGCAGCCCGCGTTGGTGGTGAGATTGGGCTTGCCGTCGCTCTTGCGCGGCTCCTTCATGGCTTCCGCCGAGATCTTGTGCGCACCCTCGAACTGCACTTCGCGCATGTTGCGCGTCGGCATGGCGCCGATTTCGTTGATCACGTTCATCAGCACCTGCGTGCCGAAGGCGGGCAGGCCCTGGCCGGTGACGGCATTGTCCGCGAGCACCTGTTTCTGCTCCGTCGTCGACTGCATGAAGCGGGCCGGGTCCTTGATGTTGCCCACACCCCGCGTGCCCCGCACGGCCACCGCCTTGAGGTTCTTCGACGCCATCACGGCACCCACGCCCGAGCGGCCGGCGGCCCGGTGCAGGTCGTTGATGACCGCTGCGTACAGGCAGCCAGCCTCGGCGGAGCGGCCGACGCAGGCGATGCGGATCTGAGGGTCCTGGTGCTTCTTGTGGATGAGCTCGTCGGCCTGCCACACGGACTTGCCCCAGAGATCGTCGGCCGGCAGGAGCTGCGCCTGCTGGTTCTCGACGTAGAGGTAGACCGGCTTCGCCGACTTGCCCTCGAAGATGATCATGTCCCAGCCGGCCATCTTCATCTCGGCGCCGATGAAGCCGCCCGAGTTCGAGCAGGCCACCGCGCCCGTCAGCGGGCTCTTGGTGATCACCGAGTAGCGACCGCCGGTGGAGGCCATGGTGCCCGTCAGCGGCCCGGTCGCCATGATCAGCTTGTTGTCGGGGCCGAGGGCGTCGCAGCGGGGATCGACCTCCTCGACGAGGTAGCGTGTCGCCAGCCCGCGCTGGCCGAGATATTCCTGCGCCCACTCCATGTTCAGTGGTTCGGAGGCAACGGTGCCCGCCGTCAGGTTCACCCGAAGAACGTTCTTGGTCCAAGCCATGATCTTTCCTCCAGACTCGCGTTATGCACCGGCCGCCGCAGCGGTGTCCGTCTTCGCCGCCCAGGCGCGCATGCGATCGATGCCGGTGGCGTCAGCGTCGATATAGACGATCGCCCCCGTGGGGCATGCCTCCGAGCACTTGGGATCGCCGCCGCACAGATCGCACTTGATGACCTTGCCGGTGTCCTGGTTGTAGTTGACGGTGCCGAACGGGCAGGCGATGGTGCAGACCTTGCAGCCGACGCAGACGTCCGCGTTGACGTCCTTCGCGCCCGTGGCGGCGTTGATGACGATGGCGTCGACCGGGCACGCCTGCATGCACCAGGCCTCGGCGCACTGCGTGCAGGTGTAGGGAACGAACCGGCCCTCCTGGTGGAAGGTGAAGACCTTGATGCGTGATTTGGAGGTGTTGAACACACCCTCATTCTCGTACGAGCATGCCAGCTCGCACTGCAGGCAACCGGTGCACTTGTCGGGGATGATGTGGAGCGACTTCAACATTGTTGGATCTCCTCGATTCCTTCAGCAGTCGCTTTCGAGGTCGGCTGGAAAGCGCGTCTGTGTATACGACGATCGCGAGGCTCCGCCCCTCGCGGAGAAGGCGCGTACAGGGTCGGCCGAACGGGTCTCGTCGAGGACCTTAATTAACACTATATGGACGGGATGCGCAACGGGGCCGCGCCGTCCCCGCTGCCCCTGCCACGGGAGCTCAGCCGCCGCCGCGGCTGGAGCAGGCCGGGCAGTCAGGGTTTCGCGGCAGCTTGATGGTCTGCCATTGCATCGTCCACGCGTCGAACAGCAGCAGCCTGCCGCACAGCGGGGCGGAGGCGCCGAGCAGAATCTCCAGGGTCTGCAGTGCCTGCATGCTGCCGATGACACCCACGAGCGGCGCGATGACGCCCTCCGCCGCGCAGGTGGCGGCCTCGACGCTCTCGTCCGGGTAGAGACACTGGTAGCACGGGCTGTCGGGTCGTTGCGGCAGAAAGGTGGCCACCTGGCCGTGCCAGCGCATGGCGGCGGCGGAGACGAAGGGCGTGCCGGCGGCGAGACAGGCGCGGTTGAGTGCGAAGCGCGAAGGGAAATTGTCGGTGCAGTCGACGACGACATCCACGGCTGCGACCTTCGCGGCGAGCTCCTTCCCGTCGAGCTCGTAGTCCAGGGCGTCGACGCGTGTGCGGGGGTTGAGTGCCTCGAGCCTGTCGCGGGCCGATGCCGCCTTCTCGCGGCCGATGTCGCCGTGCGAGTGCACGATCTGACGTTGCAGGTTGGACTCGTCGACGCGGTCGAAATCGCTGATGACGAGATGACCGACGCCGGCGGCGGCGAGGTACATCGACGCAGGCGAGCCCAGCCCGCCCATGCCGATGATGAGCACGTGCGCGTCGAGCAGGCGCTGCTGTCCCGCCTCGCCGACCTGGGGCAGGCGGATCTGCCGGCTGTAGCGCTCGAGCTCTGCGTCGTTCACGATAACGCCCCCGTCCACACCGCCGGCACGTTGCACTGCGCGCGCCGCAGGGTTGGGCTAGTGGCATTGTCCAGCGCCGACCCGGGGGGGGGCAACCCCGGCGGGCGGAAACAACCGACTGCGGATGCCCCGCGCCGTCAGATGACGGGTGAGCCGTAGCCGCGGCTGAAAGGGATGGGACCCGAGAACGAGAGCACGTCGCCGTCCGCGAGCCGGTGCTCGACCTCGATGCCCGAGTTGAAGCCGAAGCCGCGCATGATGTTGCGCCCGTTGTGCGTGAGGAGAAAGATCTCGCTCTCGGGTACCTCGACATGGGCCAACGCGTCGCCGACGGTCGCCGCCGCGGGCAGCTGCAGGTGGTAGGGATTACCATTCTTGCGGTATCGCGTTAGACTGTTGAACAGCCGGATTTCGATCTGCATCACTTCGTTGTCTCCCCCGCGATTGCGATGCCGCCGGGTGAGGGCGGTCTCGGGCTGCGAGCCGCAGGTTAGCAGTCGTCGCCGGCGCGTCCTTGACGCAGGTCAAGCGGACTCGGCCGACGGCGCCGGTGCGCCGGGCCGGGAGGAGCCGTAGACGATTCGGGAGGAAGGTGCGCCATGTATGCGTTCGAATTTCACCGTCCGCGAAGTCTGGATGCCGCCGCCGCCGCGCTCGAGTCGGCCGCGGACGGCAAGCTCGTGGCGGGCGGCCACTCGCTTTTGCCGATGATGAAGCAACGGCTGGCGTCGTTCAGCGACCTGATCGATCTGTCCGCCGTGCCGGATCTCGACGACATTCGCGCCGGCGACGGCGAGCTCGTCATCGGCGCGATGGCAACGCACGCATCGGTGGCGGCTTCGCATGCCGTGCGGTCATCGATTTCGGCGCTGGCCGATCTCGCTGCGGGCATCGGCGATCCGCAGGTGCGCAATCGCGGCACCCTCGGCGGGGCCATTGCGCATGCGGACCCCGCCGCCGACTATCCCGCGGCCGTGGTGGCGCTCGGCGCCAGCGTGCAGACCTCGCGACGGCTGATCGACGCCGACGACTTCTTCACCGGCCTGTTCGAGACCGCGCTGGGCGAGAGGGAGATCGTGACGCAGGTGCGCTTTCCCGTGCCTGAGCGCGCCGCCTACGTGAAGTTTCCCAATCCCGCTTCGCGCTACGCCATCGTCGGCGTGATGGTTGCGCGCACGGGCGGGGCGGTGCGTGTGGCCGTCACCGGCGCCGGCGCCAGCGTGTTCCGCGTAGCCGAGATGGAGCAGGCGCTGGCGGGCGATTTCACGCCCGAAGCGATCGCCGGCATTTCCGTGCCGCCCGACGGCCTGAACGGCGACATTCACGCGGGCCCCGATTACCGCGCGCACCTGATCACGGTGATGGCCAGGCGCGCGGTGGCCGCGGCCAACGCCTGACGGGCTCGCGGGTGCGGCGCGGCGGGGGCGTCCGCCGGGCCCGGTCTGGAAAAGCGCTGACCCCGCCACCACTGGCTCGAGCAATGAACCTTCCCCGAGATATTGCCGCGACGCAGTCGCTGTTGAACGAGCAGGGCTATGTCGCCGAGCGCAGTCTGGCGACGGCGGTGTATCTCGCACTGACACTTGAGCGGCCGCTGTTTCTCGAGGGGGAGGCGGGCGTCGGCAAGACGGAGATCGGCAAGGCGCTCGCCGGCGGTCTGGGACGACGCCTGCTGCGCCTGCAGTGCTACGAAGGTCTCGACGTCGCCGCCGCCGTGTACGAGTGGAACTACTCCGCGCAGATGATCGAGATCCGCCTGGCCGAGGCGGCGGGCGACGTTTCGCGGGACCGGCTCGGGCACGACATCTTCTCCAAGCGTTTTCTCGTGGAGCGACCGCTGCTGCAGGCTCTCGAGCCGCACGACGACGGTTCGCCCGTGCTGCTGATCGACGAGATCGATCGCGCCGACGAGCCCTTCGAGGCCTACCTGCTCGAGGTGCTGTCGGACTACCAGGTCACGGTACCGGAGATCGGCACGATCAAGGCGGCGGCCGCACCCGTGGTCGTCATCACCTCGAACCGCACGCGCGAGATTCACGACGCGCTCAAGCGCCGCTGCTTCTACTACTGGGTCGACTATCCCGGCGCCGAGCGCGAGCTCGAGATCCTGCGCGTGAAGGCGCCGGACGCAAACCCCGCACTCAGCCGCCAGGTCGTGCAGTTCGTTCAGGCGCTGCGGCGGCGCGATCTGTTCAAGCTGCCCGGCGTTGCCGAAACCATCGACTGGGCGGAGGCGCTGACCCAGCTCGACGTCGTCGCCCTCGACACGGCGGCCGTGGACGACACGCTGGGCGTACTGCTCAAGTATCAGGACGACATCGCCAAGATCCGCGGCAGCGAGGCGGCCACCATACTCGAGCAGATCAAGGCCGAGCTCGCCGGCGACGGGCCCCGACCGTGACCGGAGGCGAGGCGCGCGGGCGTCTGGTCTCCAACGTGATGTACTTTGCCCGCCTGCTGCGTGCCGCCGGTCTGCCCGTCGGGCCGGGCAAGGTTCTCGACGCCGTGGCCGCCGTGCGCACCGTCGGCCTTTCGAGCAGAGAGGACCTGTACTGGGCGCTGCACGCCGTGTTCGTCAATCACCGCCGCCAGCGCGCGCTGTTCGACCAGGCATTTCATCTCTTCTGGCGCAATCCGCGGCTGCTCGAGCGCCTGCAAAACCTGGCTTTGCCGAGCTTCGCGGCTCCGGCGGCAGCGCCCGAGCAGCGCCTGGCGGAAGCGCTCGCCGCCGCGGGGGGATCGGGCGCAAGCGGCGGGGCGAGCGATGAAGCACAATCACGGGCGACATTGAGCTGGTCGCACGGCGAACGTCTGCAGCAGGTGGACTTCGAGTCGATGTCGGCGCTCGAGATCGAACAGGCTAAGGCCGTCATCGCCGCCATGGGGCCGTCGCTGCGCCCGTTGCCGACGCGCCGCTTCGAGATCGACAGCCGCGGTACGCGCGTCGACGTGCGCGCCACCCTGCGCGTGGCCATGCGCGCCGGCGGCGACGCGGTGGCGCTGGTGCGCCGGCGCCGCCGACGGCGCGCGCCGCCCCTCACCCTGCTCTGCGACATCTCCGGTTCCATGAGCGGCTACTCGCGCATGCTGCTGCACTTCGCGCACGCGCTGTGCACGGCGAGAACGCGAGTGGCGACATTCGTCTTCGGCACCCGCCTTACCAACATCTCGCGCCACCTGCGCGAGAGGGACGTGGACGTGGCCCTCGGCCAGGCCGCCGGCGTCGTCGGCGACTGGCACGGCGGCACCCGCATCGGCGAGTGCCTGCACGCCTTCAATCGCGACTGGTCGCGGCGGGTGCTGGGGCAGGGCGCGGTGGTGCTGCTGATCACCGACGGGCTGGACCGCGACGCCGGCGAAGGGCTGGAGCGGGAGATGGAGCGGCTGCACAAGTCCTGTCGGCGGCTGGTCTGGCTCAATCCGCTGCTGCGTTACGCCGAGTTCGAGCCCAAGGCGCTGGGAGTGCGCGCCATGCTGCCGCACGTCGACGACTTCCGCCCGGCCCACAATCTCGACAGCCTCGCCGACCTGGCGCGCGCCCTCGACCGGCCGCTGCGCGCGGCTTCCCGGCCGTCGTCGCCAATGGGTCTCGCCGCATTCGCCTGACGTCATGACCGATCGCACCGAGGACGTCTTCGACGCCGTGCGCGCCTGGCTGGCGCGGGGTGAGCGCGTGGCGCTGGCGACGGTGGTGTCCACGTGGGGTTCTTCGCCACGGCCCGCCGGCAGCCAGCTCGCCGTGTGTGCCGGAGGCGACTTCGTCGGCTCCGTTTCCGGCGGCTGCGTCGAGGGCGCGGTCGTGCGTGAGGCGCGCGAGGTCATCCACAGCGGCAAGCCCCGCCTGCTGGAGTTCGGCGTGAGCAACGATCAGGCGTGGGAGGTCGGGCTCGCCTGCGGGGGCACGGTGCGCGTGTACGTCGAAGCGCTCGAAGACGACGACGGCGGGGGCGAGGTGCAGGAAGCCGCGGCGCGGGAGCGGCGCGCATGAGAAGACACACGCTCGAGAGGCTGCTCAGCGCGCGCGAGGCCAAGCGCCCGGTGGCACTGATCACGTGGCTCGGCGACGGACGCCAGCGCCTCGCCTACGCCGACCCCGAGGAGGCCGACGACGATCTCGACGCGGAGCTGGTGAGGGCCGTGGGGCAGGCGTTGCGCGCGGATAGGTGTCGCACCGTCGATACGCAGGCGGGTGAGGTTTTCCTGCAGGTCTTCAATCCGCCGCTGCGCCTGGTCGTCGTCGGCGCCGTGCACATCGCCCAGGCGCTGGTGCCGATGGCGTCCCTGACGGGCTACGAGGTGACGGTCGTCGACCCGCGTCAGGCATTTGCATCGCCGGCCCGCTTCCCCGACGTGCGTCTGCTGGCGCAGTGGCCGGATGTGGCGCTGCAGGCGCTCGCCCCCGACCGGCGCACGGCGGTCGTGACGCTCACGCACGATCCGAAGCTCGACGATCCGGCGCTGTTGGCGGCGCTGCGCTCGCCGGCGTTCTACATCGGCTCGCTGGGCAGCCGGCGCACCCATGCGGCGCGGCTCGAACGGCTCGCTGCGGAGGGGTTCGACGCCGCTGCCCTGGCGCGCATTCACGGCCCGATCGGCGAGCCCATCGGCGCCACGTCGCCGAGCGAGGTCGCCATCGCCATCATGGCGCAGGTAACACGGGTCCTGCGGCGCGGAGACGGCGCATGAAATTCGCCCGCGTGCCGACGCAGCAGGCCGAAGGCGCCATCCTGGCGCACAGTATCCGAGTCGAAGGCGGCACTTTCAAGAAGGGGCGGGTGCTTGATGCCGCCGCCGTGGCCGCCCTGCGCGCGGCGGGGCAGGCGACGGTCGTGGCGGCGCGGCTGGAGCCGGGCGACGTCGCCGAGGACGACGCCGCGGCGGCGCTGGCCGGCGCGCTCGCGGGCGCCGGCCTGCGTGTCGCCGAGGCGTTCACCGGGCGCTGCAATCTCTTTGCCGAGCGTCCGGGGCTGCTGGAGATCGACGTCGCGGCCGTCGACGCGATCAACGGGGTTCACGAGGCGCTCACGGCGGCGACGCTGGCGCAGCATGCCCCGGTGGCGGCGGGACAGCTCGTCGCCACCATCAAGATCATCCCCTTCGCGGCGCCGCGTGTCGCGCTCGAGCGATGCCTGGAGCTGTCGCGGGAGGCCGGAGCCGTGATCGCGGTGGCGCCCTTCGCGTCGCGTCGCGCGGGGCTCATCCAGACGCTGCTTCCGGGCACCAAGACCGCGGTTCTGGACAAGACCGCGCGGGTCGTGGAGGAGCGTCTGCAGGCACTCGGCAGCCGTACCGTGCGCGAGATCCGCTGTGCGCACGACGAGGACGAGGTCAGCGCAGCTCTCGCCGCGGTGCTCGGCGACGGCGCCGAGATGGTCCTCGTCGCCGGCGCCTCGGCCATCGTGGACCGCCGCGACGTGGTGCCCGTCGCCATCGAGATGGCCGGCGGCCAGGTGCTGCACTTCGGCATGCCCGTCGATCCAGGCAATCTGCTGCTGCTCGCCCGGCACGGCACGACGCCGGTCATCGGTCTGCCGGGCTGCGCGCGCTCGCCGAAGTTCAACGGCCTCGACCCGGTGCTCGAGCGGCTGCTCGCGGGGGTGCCGGTGGGCGCGCGCGACATCATGGCCATGGGCGTCGGCGGGCTCCTCAAGGAGATGGCGGGTCGCCCCATGCCGCGGGCGGCCGCCGCCGGGGCAACGCCGAGCGTGTCGCGCCGGCCGCGCGTTGCCGCCGTGGTGCTGGCGGCGGGGCGCTCCTCGCGCATGGGCGGCGTCAACAAGCTGCTCGCCGAGGTGGGCGGGCGGCCCATGGTGGTGCGCGTGATCGAGACCCTCGCCGCCTCCCAGGCGGCTGCGATCATCGTCGTGACGGGGTTCGAGCACGAGCGTGTGCGCGCGGCGCTGGCGCACCTCGAGGTGCGCTTCGTGCACAATCCCGATCACGCGCAGGGCCTCAGCACCTCGCTCGCCGCGGGCCTCGGTGCCGTGCCCGAGGATGCCGACGCCGCGCTCGTGTGTCTCGGCGACATGCCGAAGATCACGCTGAGCGACGTGGACAGCCTGATCGCCGCCTTCGATCCTCTCGAGGGGCGCGCGATCTGCGTACCGACGTACGCGGGCAAGCGCGGCAACCCGGTGCTGTGGTCGCGCCGGTTCTTTGCCGAGATGAGCGCGGTCCAGGGCGACGTCGGGGCGAAGCACCTCATCGGTGAGCACGCGGAGGTCGTGTGCGAGGTGTCCGCCTCCAGCGACAGCGTGCTGACGGACGTCGACTCGCCCGACGCGCTGGCGGGCGTCGAGTAGCGCGCCGGCGCGAACGCCCGGCGGCGCTGCGTCGCTGTCCCGCTCAGGCTGCCGTCATGTGCTTCGTGGCCTCATCGGTGTGCCACACGGCATTGGCGATATCGCGAAAGTTGATGACGGATGACGGCCGCTCGATAAGTGTTCCAGCGCTCCCGCGAAACGCCAGGCCCGTGCCGGTCGGGTCGCAGCGGTGCGGCGAGATGGCGAGCGTCTAGTTCGCCTGCTTGGCCGCCTTGAAAAGGCGTTCGATGTTGGCGACGCTGTCGTGCTCCCGGACGCTCGCGCCGACCACGCCCGCGGTCATGCCCCCCCCGGGGCTGGGGAAGTCGACCGTCGGGCCGCCTGCGGCGAACGTGCCCGTGTGCCCCGTGTCGGGTCGCCGGACCGGCTCGGCCACGGCACCCCCCGGTCGTTAGGCCGCCGCTGGCGCTTTGCCCAGCGCCGCCTCGATCTCCCGCAACGCCGGCACCAGACCCACGCCGCGGCCGAGGTCGTGCAGCCGCTCCAGCTCCCGGGTGAGAGCCGCGTCGCGCTCGCCGCGCCCGTAGTGTGCCAGGGCGCGGGCGCGTGCGATGAGAAAATCCGACCGCGGCAGAGGCTCGGGACGCGTGTACGCCTCCAGCTTCGCGGCGTAGTGCAGCGCTTGGTCCTCGTCGCCCAGGGCGAGGGCCATGTCGATGGCGTGCTCGTAGAACATGTAGTAGTTGTGGCCGACGCAGCCGGCGTCGAGCAGCGCCTGTCCCGCATGCAAGGCCTCGCGACGCTCCTGCGGGTCGTCGCTGGCGAGGGCCAGCGCGGCGAGCATGGCCGCGCCGTGGAAGCGCGGACCGAGCCGCTCGCTCAACGCGCGCGCCTGGCGCACGAGAATCAGCGCTTCGGCTCTCATGTCCTGGCTGAGCAGGTTGCGGCTGGTGAAGTACAGGATCGCCGCCTCGAAGTTGCCGGAGCCGAGCTTGCGCGCCAGCTCCAGCGACCGATCGAGATGCCGGCGGGCGTCGGCAAACTCGCCGAGCTCGGTCTTGACGTAGCCGATCATCGCGTATGCCATCATCTGCGCGCGCGGGTTACCGACCGCGGCCGCCTTCTCTACAGAGGCGACGCCGTTATCGACGGCCTCGGCATAGGAGTGCAGATAGAGCGACGACCAGCCGATCATCGGTTGGTTGGCGGCCTCGATGTATTCGAAGCCGTGACGGCGGCACAAGTCCACGCAAGCGACGAAGTGCTCGTAAGCCGTCTTCATGCGCCCGCGCAGGTAATACGCGTCGCCGAGCCCGCCGACGGCGCGGGCCTCGATCTGCGGGGAGCCCGCGGCGCGGGCGTACTCGCGAGCGAGGCTGTGCTCGGTGAGGCAGCCGTCGATGTTGCCGAGGGGAAAGTAGATGTTGCCGCGGTAGTAGTGCACGTCGGCGAGCTCGGCGACGCGATCGAGCTCGGTCGCCTGGCCCTGCGCCACCTCCAGCGTCGCCAGGGCGTCGTCGTAGCGATCCACCAGGCGGAAGCAGGCCACCAGGTCGATGCGCAGGCCGAGCTCGAGTGCCGTGCGCTCCGCGCCCGCCGGCAGCCCGGCGGCGGCGGCGAGGCCGTGCTGGAAATGGCCGATGGCCTCGACGTTGGCGTAGCGCTCGGTGGCGCGCCGGCCCGCCCGACGCCAGTAGTCCGCGGCCGGCGCGTGCCGCTCGGCCTCGGTGTAGTGACGCGCCAGCATCTCCGGCTCCGTGACCGTCTTGTCCGCGAAGTGGGTTTCCAGCGCCTGCGCGATGGCGGCGTGCAGCCGGCGGCGGTCCGACTTGAGCAGGCTCTCGTAGGCCGCGTCCTGGATCAGGGCGTGCTTGAAGACGTAGCTGCGATCGACGTCGGTGCCGCGCGCATGCACGAGCCCCGCTTGCTCGAGCTGGCGCAACTCCTCGTCGAGCGGCACCGGGTCGAGGCCCACCACCGCGGCCAGCAGCTCGAGGCTGAACTCGCGCCCGATCACCGCTCCCGCCTGAGCGACGTGCTTGGCCTCTTTGAGCTGATCGAGCCGCGCCATGAGCGAGTCCTGCAGCGTGGTAGGAATCGCCAGCGACCGCTGCGTGGCGCCCGCATCCTGGGCACCGCCCGCGGCCTCTTCCAGCAGGCCCGACTCGAGCACCGTCTTGGTCAGCTCCTCGACGAACAGCGGCACGCCGTCGGTCTTGGCGATGATCTGCTCGACGACCTTGGCCGGCACCGCCATGTCTTGCGTCAGCTGTTGCACCATCGCCGCGCACTGGCGCTGATCCATGCGGTTGAGTGCCATGAACGCGACGTGAGCGAGGCCCGTCCAGCTGGGCGCGAACTGGGGCCGGAACGTCATCAGCATCAGCACCGGCAGCGTCGCCACCCGCTCGACGAGCTCATCGAGCAGCGCCAGGGTGGTTGGATCGACCCAGTGGAGGTCCTCGACGGCGAGCAGCACCGCTCGGGTGGCCGCCAGGCCCTCCAGGCGTCCCGCCAGCGCGGCCAGCGTCTGTGCCTTGTGCTGCTCGGGCGACAGTCTGAGCGCGGCGAAGCGCGACTCGATCGGCAGCGACAGCAGGCTCCCCAGCAGGCGCGTCAGGGTCGCCTCGGCGCCGTCCTCCAGCGGCGCCAGCAGCGCCGCGAGCTTGTCGAGCTTGTCGCCCGCGCTGTCCGTGCGTGCGAAGCCGGCCTCGCGCTCGAGACTGTCCGCCACGGGGTAGAGCGCGCTGTCGCGGTGGTACGGTGAGCACTGCCAGCGGATGTGGTGGTGCGCCCGCTCGCCGAGCCGCTCGCGCAGCGTCTGGCCGAGACGCGATTTGCCGATCCCCGCTTCCCCGGACACCAGCACCACCTGGCCCTCGCCCTCGGCGGCCCGTTGCCAGGCGTCCCACAGCAGCGTCAGCTCGTGCCGGCGACCGACCAGCGGTGTGATGCCTCCGGTCTGGGCGGCCTCGAAGCGTGTCGCCACCCGCGTCTCGCCCAGCACTCGCCAGGTGGGCACCGGTTTGCTGAAACCTTTGTAGTGTTTTTCGCCGAGGCTCTCGAGCTCGAACACGCGACCGAGCAGCCGACGCGTCTCCTGCGCCACCACCACGGCGCCCGGCTCGGCCGCCGTCTGCAGTCGCGCCGCCAGATTGGGCGTCTCGCCGACGACGGCGCTCTCCTGCGCCGCGCCCTCGCCGATCAGGTCGCCCACGACGACCGGGCCGGTGGCGATCCCAACACGCACCTCGAGACGCACGCCGCGACGCCGCCCGAGGTCGCCGTCCAGGCGCGCCACCGCCTCGACCACGCTCAGGCCCGCGCGCACCGCCCGCTCGGCGTCGTCCTCGTGCGCCTGCGGGTAGCCGAAGTACACCAGCATGCCGTCGCCCATGTAGCGCGCCACGAAGCCGTCGAAGTGGGTCACCGCCTGGGTGCAGACGTCCTGGTAGGCGCGCTCGACCTCGCGCAGGTCTTCCGGGTCGAGGCGCTCGGAGAGCTCCGTCGAGCCCACCAGGTCGCAGAACATGACGGTGAGCTGGCGGCGCTCCGCGCGGCCGGCGACGCCGGCGTCGCCGCCATGCGCGGCTGGGCGCACGGGTTCGCCGGGCGGCGCGGCGGCGGGTGTGGCCGCGGCATCCACGGCGGTGCCGCAGGCGTCGCAGAAGCGCGCACGGGCTCCCAGCTCGTTGCCGCAGCGGGCGCAGGCCCGCGCGAGCTGCTGCCCGCATTGGGAGCAGAAGCGGGCGCTGTCGCGGTTGTCGTGACCGCAATCGGAACAACGCATGATGGTCAAATCGCGCCGCGGCGCGAAAGGCCTCGGGTCGGTCATGGTACTACAGCGGGCGCGCGCTTGGGCCGGGTCCGGCCGCCACATGCCGGCGGTATACTTCAGTGCCGGTGCCGGCCCGGCATCGTCTGGAGTCGAACGATGCACTGCGAGCGACCCAGCGCCTGGATCATGCCCACGATCGTGTTGTCGCAGTTCGCGGGCACCTCGCTGTGGTTCGCCGGCAACGCCGTCCTCGCCGACCTGCAGCAGGACTGGGGGCTGGGGGCGGATGCCGTCGGCTACCTGACCTCGGCGGTGCAGCTGGGCTTCATTGGCGGCACCCTCACGTTCGCCTTCTTCGCCGTCGCCGACCGCTTCTCGCCGCGGCGGGTGTTCCTGCTGTGCGCGCTCGCCGGCGCGCTGGCCAATGCGGCGGTGCTCTTCGTGGGGCGGGAGGCGGCAACCCTCGTGGCGCTGCGTTTCGCCACCGGCTTCTTTCTCGCCGGCGTCTATCCCGTGGGCATGAAAATCGCGGCGGGCTGGTACCGCGCCGACCTCGGTCGCGCCATCGGCTTCCTGGTGGCGGCGCTGGTGCTGGGCACGGCCTTCCCGCATCTCGTCCGGGGGCTGGGTCAGCAGTGGCCCTGGACCGCCGTGATGCTGTCGGTGTCGGCGCTCGCGGCGCTCGGCGGCGTGCTCATGTACGTCCTCGTTCCCGACGGCCCCCACCTGACCCGCGGCGCCGCATTCGATCCGCGCGCGCTGGCTGCCATTTTTGCCTCGCGCCAGTTCCGCTGCTCCGCCTTCGGCTACTTCGGGCACATGTGGGAGCTCTACACGTTCTGGGCGTTCGTGCCGATGCTGCTGGCGGCCCACCTCGCCGCCCCGCCCGACGTCTCTTTGTGGTCGTTCGCCGTCATTGCCGTCGGCGCCGTCGGCTGCGCCGGCGGCGGTCTGGTGTCGCTGCGCGCGGGCAGCGCGCGCGTGGCCTTCGCCCAGCTCTCGGTCTCGGGCCTGTGCTGCCTGCTCTCGCCGCTTGCGTTCGCGGCGCCCACCCCCGTGTTCCTGGCGTTCCTGCTCTTGTGGGGCGTCACCGTGGTGGGCGACTCGCCCCAGTTCTCCACCCTCAACGCGCTGACGGCGCCGCCCGCCCTGGTGGGCTCCGCGCTCACCATCGCCAACTGCATCGGCTTCTCCATCACCATCGTCAGTATTCAGTTGACGACCTATCTCAGCGCCTCGCTCGAGCCCGCCTACCTGCTGATGCCGCTGGCGGTGGGTCCGGCGCTGGGGCTCGTGGCCCTGGCGCCGCTGCTGCGCGGGCGGGCCGACGCGGCCCCGGGAGCGGGCGGCTGAGCCCCGGCCCGCGGGGCACCGCCCACGCCATCGGCAGAGGTCTGCGTTTACAGCGGTGCGGCCCAGGGCGACAATGCCGCGCAAGCGCCCTGCGGCGGCGACTCTCGGGAGAACGGTGACGCCATGGAAAACCAGGACTTTGCCGACAACATTGGAAAAATCACGGCGTTCTGCGCCGGTCGGCCCCTCGACGCGGGCCTGGCGCAGGAGCTGGAGAATGCTTTTCCGGCCGACGGCGAGGTGTTCGGCGCCATCGAGTCGGCGTGCCGCGCGGCCGTGGCGGAAGGCACGATGTGCCAGCACGGCGCGGATCCCCTGCGCTATGGGCGCGTGCTCAAGCCGGGCGCGCCGACACACGGCTTCAGCGTCGACGTGGTCTACATGAACGACGTCGTCGGGCCGCATCATCGGCATCCCACCGGCGAGATCGACATGATTATGCCCTTGGCGGCGGGCGCCGCCTTCGACGGCGCCCCGCGGGGCTGGCTGGTCTACGCGCCGCACAGTGAGCACGCGCCCACGGTGAGCGGGGGGGACGCCCTCGTTCTGTACCTGCTGCCGAACGGCGAGATCGATTTCACGCGGCGCTGAGTCCGCCGCGGGCGGCCGGCGGCTTCAGTCGACGGGCAGCCTCTCGCCGGCGGGGACCGCCAAGGGCAGGTGGTTCTGCGGCGGCGCCAGCGGGCAGTGCCAACGGCTGTCGTAGGCGCAGGAGGGGTGGTAGGCGTAGTTGAAGTCCAGGACGAGGCCGTCGGCGCCGGCGCCGAGATCGGCCCCCTTGATGGTGTCGTAGAGATAGCGTCCGCCGCCGTAGGTGTCGGCCCCGTTGGTGCGATCACGAAACGGCAGGAACAGGCCGCCGCCGTAGCCCTCGATCCAGAACAGCGTCAGCGCGAGCCGGCGCCCGCTGACGCGGAAGCGCACTCGCGCGACGGGGCGGTAGCGCAGAGCGTCTTCGCCCGGCGGGTTCGACGGGTGGGCTCCCGGTTCGAAACGCTCGTCCAGGGCGGCGTCGACACGCCACTCGGGTCGGTACGGGTAGTAGGGCAGGGCCGTGAAGTCCGCCCGCGCCGTGGGGCCGAGGGGGCTGCTGGGGTGTTGCTTGAACAGGGTATCGCGGGCGGCGCAGAAGCGGGCGTGGGCGAGCGCACGCTCACGCGCCGGCGCGCGGCGCACCTCGGCGTACAGCGCCGCCACCGTGCGACGCCAGTGCGCCAGCGCGAGCAGGCTCTCGTCCGCGGCGGCGTTGCGTGCGTGATTGCCGGCCGCGGCCGGGTTCGTCGCGGGTTGCCTTTGCCTCATACGGTAGCGCATTGTAACGCAGCCGCCCGCGGCGCTTTTGCCGGCGTGACGGCGCACGATTACCATGCCCGGGCCCGACGTCGATGCCGCGGGCGGCACGGCCTTGTAAACGCGGGTGCCATGGAGATTCGCAAAGCAGCCATCCTGGGCGCGACCGGCGCCGCCGGTCGATTTCTCGCCGACGAGCTCGGCGCGCGCGGCGTCGAGCTGCGCCTGGTATCGCGCAGCCGCAGGCACCTGGAGCAGCGCCTGGAAGCCGTCGCCGCCGAACGTGTCACCGCCGACATACGCGACCCCGAAGCGGCGGCGAGCGCCGCCGCCGGCTGCGACATTGTCTTCGACTGCATCGGCGTGCCCGTCGAGCGGATGGCCGATCACCCACTCACCGCACGCAACGTCGCCGCCGCGGTGAGTCGCCGCGGCATACGCTGCGTGCAGGTCTCCAGCTACTGGTCGTACCTGCCGATCGAGCGCACGCCGCTCACCGAGTCGCACCCGCGCAGCGGCGGCAACACCCTGGCGCGACTTCGCCGTGAGGCCGAGGACATACTGCTGGAGGCCGGCGCCGCCGTCGTCAACCTGCCGGATTTCTATGGACCGTTCGTGCACATGGCGACGTTGCAGCAGGCGCTGCAGGAGGCGGTGGCGGGCCGGACCGTGAACTGGATCGGCGCTGCCGACACGCCGCGGGAATACGTCTACGTTCCCGCGGCGATGCGCGCCGTCGTCGAGCTGGCCATGCACGACGACGCGTACGGGGCCCGCTGGATCGTGCCGGGGGCAGGGCCCATCAGCATCGCCGAGGTCCTCGAGATCGTGCGCCGGCACCTCGGCAGGGAGGTCGAGATCCGCAGCGCCGGCCCGCTGACGCTGCGCGTGGCAAGCCTTTTCGTGAAACGCCTGCGTTCGTTCATGCCCATGGCCAAGACGTACACGCGGCCGATCTCGTTCGACGGCGCCAAGCTCGAGCGCCTGATCGGCGATATCGGCGCCGTGCCGTACGCCGAAGGCGTACCGCGCACGCTAGACTGGCTGTCGAGCCGCGCGCCGCGCTGAGTCGCGGCGCGCGGGCGGCGCCGCCCGCACAGGGTCGCCAGGCTGACACGTCCACCAAGCGCCGGCCGCGGGCCGGGGAGGAGGCCTCATGTCCACCAGCTGGGAACCGACTTGCGAGCTGGTCCAGTTCCGTGTCGAGGAAAGCGCGTTGCTCCACATCGAGCCTACGCCGGGGCCCGACGCGCCCCCGCAACTCGCCGAGCTTCTCGGGCGCCAGGTTCGCGACGAGCTGGAGGTGGACATCCACTCCTGCCCTCACGACTGCGACTGCGTCATTGCCGAGCCGCAGCGAGCGGGGACGCGCGAGCAGACACGCAAGGTTCGGCACGGGGGCTTCACGGCGTGGTTCCGGGTCAAGCTGGTCAAGTACCGCACCCGGGGCGAGTGCATGCCTGCGGCCGACGCCGTGCCGGCGGGGGCGCGCCGCAGTGCGTGAGCCGGGTCCGCCGGGCAGCGGCAAGCAAACGGGTGCGGCGGCTAAAGCAGACGCTCGAGCACGGCGAAGAAGCGCTCGACGTCGTCGTCGTTGACGTACAGGTGCGGCGTCACGCGCACCGAGTTGCCACGCACGCTGACGTAGACTTGCTCGCGCGCGAGCCGTTCGGCCAGCCGCTCGGGCAGCGGCTCGCGGCGGCTCAGGCCGAGAAAGTGGCCCGCGCGCCGCTCGGCCGGCAGCGAGGCGAGGCCGAGCTCGCCGGCGCGCGCCGCGATCGCCGCGGTCACGGCGCTCAGTGTGGTCTCGATGTGAACGACGTCCCAGGCGAGTAGCTGCTCCAGCGCCGCGATGGCGGCGGGCAGGTGCGTGAACTGGGCGCGCTCGCCCATGTCGAAGCGGCGGGCGCCGGGAAGGTAGCCGTCGCGGTACTCGGCGAGCCGGGCAAACAGCAGCGCCTGCTCGCGGTTGAGAGGGTTCTCCTCCAGGGGGATGCCCTGCTCCTGTCGCTGCGGCGCCGCGTAGAGGAACGAGATGGCGTAGGGACAGAGCAGCCACTTGTAGCCGCAGCTCACGAGGAAGTCCGGGCGCACGCGCTGCACGTCCAGCGGCAGCGCCCCCAGCGACTGGCTGGCGTCCACCACCAGCGCCGCACCGACGGCACGGGCGGCGGCGCCGATCGCCTCGAGGTCCAGCACGGCGCCGTCCATCCAGTGACAATTGGGTACCGCCACCACCGCCGTCTCNNCGCCACCACCGCCGTCTCGGGGCCTATGGCCGAGAGCACGGCTTCGCTCAGTGGTCCCGTCGCGGCGCGCGCCACTGTCCGCAGTTCGGCGCCATTTTGTTGGGCGAGGCGCCGCCAGCTGTACACGTTGGAGGGGTACTGCTCCTCGAGCACCACGATAGACTGTCCCCGCGCCGCCGGCAGATTGGCCGCGGCGGTGGCGACGCCGTAGCTGGCGGAGGGGACGATAGCGATGTCGTCGGCGCCGGCGTTGACGAGGCGGGCAAAGAGCGCGCGCGCCGCGTCCGGGGGGTCGAAGAAGTCCGCCGGTTGCACCTCCCAGGGGTGGGCCTCGCGATCGAGCCCGCGACGGTTGGCGGCGATCGCGGAGCGCAGCAGCGGGGAGATATAGGCGCAGTTGAGATAGGCGATGTCGGCGGGCACGTCGAACAACGCCCGCTGGCAGGCGAGTCGACGCGCGTGATGAGGGACGTCCGCGGGGTTGCCGCCGGGGTTCATCTCGACCGGTTGCCGCGGCACGGGATTCGGCGTCGGGGCGCGGCGGGAGACGGCGGCCTTCAGTGACCGACGGCGTAGAACTGGTTGACCTGGCTCTTCAGGTCGAGCACTTCGAAGCGGCCGAAGCCGGCCTCGCGCATCAGCGCCTCGGTGCGCGCGGGTCCCATGCAGGTACCCAGGCCCGGTCCCCCCTGCGCCAGGGACTGGGTCATGCAGTGAAACACGCTGAAGCCGTAGAACATCGCGGCGACGGAGTTGATGTTGTCCTCCAGCCGGTCGGCCGCTTTCGGCTCGATCACCAGCAACGTTCCCTCGGGCTGCAGGCGTTGCCGGACCTCGCGCAGCACCTCGTGGGGGGCGGCAAAATCGTGCACGCAGTCACACGCGGTGATGAGATCGAAGGGGGCGTCCGCCGCGAGGCCCTGCAACGGACCGGCGTGGAAGCGCACCCGCTCGGCGAGTCCTTCCGTCGCGGCGCGGCCGCGGGCTTCGGCGATGGAGGCTTCGTCGACGTCGACGCCCACGAAGCGCGAGTTCGGGAAGGCGCGCGCCAGCGCCAACGGCACTCGTCCGACGCCGCAGCCGACGTCGAGCACCCGCGCGCCCGACTCGAGGCGTGCCACCACCTGGGGCAGCGCCTGCAGCCAGTAGCTCGCGAAGCGGTGCTCGTAGTTGCCGCGGTTGATGAGGTCGAGCGCCAGGATCCCTTCGTCGCCGTACTCGTGAAAGGGCACGCCGCCGCCCTTGGCGAATGCCTCGGCGACCTGCGGGGCGACACGCAGCAAAGCCGGCACCATGTGAAACAGCCCGCCGGCGAAGTGGTCGCTGCCGTCGGAGGCGAGGAGGTAGGCGTGCTCATCGGGAAGCGTGTAGGTTTCCCGCGCGGCGTCGTACTCGAGATAGCGCGCCGCCACCATGCCCTTGAGCCACTCCTCGACGTAGCGCCGTTGCAGGCCCGATGCCTCCACCACCTGCCGGACGGTCATGGCGCCTTTGCCCGCCATCGCCCGGAAGAGCCCCGTGCGGGTGCCGACGTAGGCGAGCCCCGCCGTCATGGCGCCGGCCATGTCGCGGAAGATCTCCGCGGTGAACGTCTTCAGCTTGTCTTTGTCCACGGTCTCCTCCGGCGCCTGCCGCCACCGCCGGCGGCCCCGTCGCCGCGCCGGCCCTCGACGTATAATCCCGCGACGCAAGACGGGCGGACGATGGGGTGCGCAGCGACGTGAAATGTTACTACAGGGCCGCAGGGCCGGCCATCGAGCGCGGTGGGCGGGCCGGAGTGGGCGTGACGCCGTGATGGACTGGCTGGTGTCCCACGAGGCGTCGGTGCGCCTCGTGTGTTTCCTCGGCATTTTTGCCGCCGTGGCCGGCTGGGAGGCGGCGTCGCCGCGGCGCCGTCGCTACACGACGCGCGCGGCACGGTGGCCGCACAACATCGCCGTCGTGGCGCTCGGCACCGCGACGGTGCGGCTGCTGCTGCCCACCTCCGCGGTGGCCCTGGCAATGTCGCTGCAGGCGGGGGAGGGCACGGGCCTGCTGCCCGCGCTCGGGTTGCCCTTCGCCGTCGGCCTGGTCGTCGGCGTGCTGCTGATGGACCTCGCCATCTATCTGCAGCACGTGCTCTTCCACGCCGTGCCCGCCCTGTGGCGCCTGCACCGCATGCATCACGCCGACCTCGATTTCGACGTCACCACCGGCGCGCGCTTCCACCCCATCGAGATCCTGCTGTCCATGCTGATCAAATTCGCGGTCATCGCGGCGCTCGGGGTGCCGGCGCTGGCGGTTTTGGTTTTCGAGCTGCTGCTGAACGGCACGTCGATGTTCAATCACGGCAACGTCAACATCCCGCCGCGCGTCGATAGCTGGCTGCGGTGGGTGATCGTGACGCCGGACATGCACCGCGTGCACCACTCGGTGGTGCGCCGCGAGCACGACAGCAACTTCGGCTTCAACCTGCCGTGGTGGGACCGCCTGCTCGGCACCTATCGCGCCCAGCCCGAGGCGGGCCATGCCGGCATGGTGATCGGCCTGGACCGGTTTCGCGATGCCGGGGAGCTGCGCATTGACCGGATGCTGACGCAGCCGTTTCGCTCGGCGCGGGACTAGGCCGCGCGGCCCGCGGCCACGGCGGCGTCGATGGCGTCGCCGAGCTTGACGACGATCTCGTCCACGTGGCTCGCGTCGATGATGAAGGGCGGCGCCAGCAGCACGTGGTCGCCCTGGCGCCCGTCGATGGTGCCGCCCATGGGGTAGCAGACGAGCCCGCGCTCCATGGCCGCGGCCTTGACGGCGTCGCCCACGCGCCGCTGCGGGTCGAAAGGCTCCTTGGAGGCGCGCTCGGCGACCAGCTCGACTCCGCGGAACAGGCCCCGTCCGCGGATGTCGCCGACGTGGGGATGGCCGTCGAAGCGCTGTCGCAGCGCCGCCTCGAGGTGCTCGCCCTGCCGGCGCACGTTCGCCAGCAGATCGTCCTCGCGGATGACTCGTTGCACGGCGAGCGCGGCGGCGCACGATGTTGGGTGACCCATGTAGGTGTGACCGTGCTGGAAGAAGCCCGAGCCGTCGCGCACCGCGGCGTAGATCTCGGCCGAGACCATGAGTCCGCCGATCGGCTGGTAGCCCGCGCCGAGGCCCTTGGCGATGGTGATCATGTCCGCGCTGACGCCGTCCTGCTCGCAGGCGAACAGCGTGCCGGTGCGACCCATCCCGCACATCACCTCGTCGAGGATCAGCAGGATGCCGTGGCGATCGCAGATCTCGCGGATGCGCCGGAAGTAGCCCGGCACCGGGGGCACCGCGCCGGCCGTGGCGCCCACCACGGGCTCGGCGATGAAGGCGAGCACCGTCTCCGGGCCGAGCTCCTCGAGCTTGGCCTCGAGCTCGTTGGCCGCCCGCTGGCCGTAGTCCTCCTCGGTCTCGTCGGCGCGCCGCTCGCGGTAGGCGTAGCAGGGCGCGATGTGATGTGACTCGGTCATGAGCGGCTCGAACTGGCGGCGCCGCCACTCGTTGCCGCCGACCGCGAGCGCGCCGAGCGTGTTGCCGTGATAGCTCTGGCGGCGGGCGATGAAGCGGTGGCGCTGCGGCTCGCCGATCTCCAGGAAATACTGGCGCGCGAGCTTGAGCGCGGCCTCCATGGCCTCGGAGCCCCCGCAGACGAAGTACACGCGATCGAGGTTCGCCGGCGCCGCGGCGATGAGCTCGTCCGCCAGCCGTTCGAGTGCCTCCGTCGTGAAGAAGGCGGTATGTGCGTAGGGGATGCGGTCGAGCTGTGCCTTCATGGCGGCGATGACCGCAGGGTGGTTGTGGCCCAGGCAAGAGACCGCGGCCCCGCTCGAGGCGTCCAGGTAGCGCTTGCCATGGGTGTCGATGATGTAGGGACCGTCGCCGGTGGCGGCGTAGGGCAGATCGGCGCGCGTGTGCCGATGAAAGACGTGGCTCATGGGATGGCGCTCCCCGGGGACCGCTCGCGGCGGCCGCGGCCCGGTGCGTTAGAATGCCGACGATGACAGCCGCGCGGCAGGCGTTCGTTTTATTTGCGCCGAGGTATTCTAACGCAATCAATTCTGGCAATGCCGCCGACTGCCCGGCCTGTCGCCGCGTGCGCCGCGACGCACGGGTGAAACGCTCGCTGAGCACCGCCGTGCGCGCGGGACGCGGCGGTCGCGGGGCTGCTAGCCGTCGGTGTCCGGCAGCGACAGCGCGACGCCGAGTTCCTCGATGAGCTTCTCGCGTTTCCTGAGCGCCTCGACGGCCCGGGTGCCGAGCGCCCGCGCCACCATCGCCAGCAGACCCTCGGCGAGGATCAGGCACGCGGCGGTGCTGTTGCCGAAGAAGGTGCCGCCGGTAGGCGTGATCAGGATCTGCTCCGCGGCCGTTGCCAGCGGCGAAGCGTAGGAATCCGTGATGGCGACGATGCGCAGGCCGTGGGCGGCCGCGATCTCGCAGGCCTCGACCGTCGCGCGCGTGTAGGGGGCGCTGCCGATGACGACGAGCACGTCGCCCGAGTCGAGCTGTGCGAGGGCGTGCGCGACGCCGTGGCCCGGGTCCCCCAGCATGCCGACATCGTTGCGGATCATGCCCAGACCGTAGGCGATGAAGCAGGCGATGGAGTAGAACTGCCGCAGCCCGTGCAGGCGCACCGACGCCGCCCGCGCCAGCAGGGCCGCCGTCTGCTCGATCACGTCGGGGTCCAGATTGCCGATCATCGTGGAGATATTGGCCGCCTCGTCCTCGGCGATCTTGGTCATCAGCGAAAGGCTTCGCGGCGCCGACTCCTCAGCCTGCAGCAGGCGCCCGGCGCGCTCGCTGTAGAAGTCGCGCCCCTCGGCGACGTGGCGCCGGAACACGGCCTGGAATTCACTGAACCCGGCGTAGCCTAGGCGCTTGGCGAGGCGGGTGAGGGTCGAGGGATTGACGCCGAGGGTGGCGGCAAGCTCGGAGATGGAGTACACGGCCGCCCGGCGGGGGTCGTCCACCAGCCCCGCCAGCGTGCCGAACGCCCGGGCGCCGAGCTGCATGCCCGCCTGCCCCCGACGGATGGCGGTGACGAGCCGGCGCAGCTCCTCGAGCGACGCGGGCGCGACGGCCGTCGTGTGCGCAGTGTGCAAGTTCATGTGGCGAAGCATGTTACGCGGCGCCGTGTTGATAGGCAATCGACGGGTGCGCTATCATCGCTCGTGCAAATCAAACGTGCATTTCGCGTGTCGGGTCGAGCCGCTATGCCCGCGGCGTCCCCGCCGCCGGGTTCCGTTTCCGCAGGGGGAATGCGGCGTCGCGCGCAAGGTTCATAACCGAAAAGGAATCTGGAGGATCAGCCCTATGTTCGCCAAGAGGAAATTCGCCACCACTGTGATGGCCGCCGGTTTCGTCCTCGGCGCCTCCACGGCATCGCTGCCCGTCGCGGCCCAGCAGCAGTTCATCACCATCGGCACCGGCGGCGTCACCGGCGTGTACTACCCCACCGGCGGCGCCATCTGCCGTCTGGTGAACAAGGGCCGCAAGGAGCACGGCATCCGCTGCTCCGTCGAGAGCACGGCGGGATCGGTCTACAACCTGAACACCATCCGCGCCGGCGAGCTCGACATGGGCGTGGCCCAGTCGGACTGGCAGTATCACGCCTACAACGGCACCAGCAAGTTCGAGGAAGCCGGGCCGGACAAGGATCTGCGCGCGGTGTTTTCCGTGCACCCGGAGCCGTTCACCGTCGTTGCCCGCGCCGACGCGGGCATCAAGACCTTCGCCGACCTGAAGGGCAAGCGCGTCAACATCGGCAACCCGGGCTCCGGCCAGCGGGGCACGATGGAGGTCCTCATGGGCGCATTGGGCTGGACCAACGACGATTTCGCCCTCGCCTCGGAGCTCAAGTCCGCCGAGCAGTCCAAGGCGCTCTGCGACAACAAGATCGATGCCATGGTCTTCACCGTCGGCCACCCCAGCGGCTCGATCAAGGAGGCGACGACGTCCTGCGACAGCGTCATGGTCGACGTCAGCGGGCCGGTCGTGGACAAGCTCGTCAGTGAAAACGACTACTACCGCCACGCCACCATTCCGGGCGGCATGTACCGCGGCAACGACGCCGACGTCAAGACCTTCGGTGTCGGCGCCACCTTCGTCTCCTCCACCAACGTGTCGGCCGACGTCGTCTATCAGGTCGTCAAGGCGGTGTTCGACAACTTCGACAGCTTCCGCAAGCTGCACCCGGCCTTCGCCAACCTGAAGAAGGAAGAGATGATCAAGGACGGCCTCTCCGCGCCGCTGCATGACGGCGCCGTCAAGTACTACAAGGAAGCGGGCTTGATGTAACCCATCCGCGGGGCGGCGCGGGCCGGTGCCCGCTGCCGCCCCGCGGGTCGATCGGCGCCGCCAGGCCCCGGCGACGGCGGCCCGCACAGGCACCCCCTCTGGGATTGCCAGGGCTCGCTTTCGGCGAGCTTGCCGCCCGGGGCTTGGCACGGCCGCGGTGGCGGCGGCGGACGGGTTGAAGCGAGGGCAGTGACGGCATGAGCGCCGAGACGAACAACGGGCGCGGCGTCGGCGGCGCCGAACTCGAGGAGATGATCGCGCAGGCCGATACCGGGGCGCGGGCGCCGACGGGCGCCGCCGCCTTGGTGCTGGTTCTGGTGCCGCTGGCGTGGTCGCTGTTCCAGCTCTGGTACGCCTCGCCGCTGCCCTTCCTGCTCAAGTTCGGCGTGCTCAACGACACCGAGGCGCGCTCGATCCACCTCGCCTTCTCGATCTTCCTCGCCTACACGGCGTATCCGGCGCTGAAGCGTTCCCCCCGGGATCGCATTCCCCTGCAGGACTGGGTCTTCGCCCTGGTGGGCGCTTTCTGCGCCGCGTACCTGTACCTCTTTTACGCCGCCCTTGCGGCACGGGCCGGCGCGCCCACGACGCTCGACCTGGCCGTCGGCGTCGTCGGCATCGTGCTGCTGCTGGAGGCGACGCGGCGGGCCCTCGGCCCCCCGCTGATGGTGGTCGCGGCGGTGTTCCTGATCTACACCTTCGGCGGCCCCTACATGCCCGACGTCATCGCCCACAAGGGGGCCAGCCTGTCCAAGGCCATGTCGCACCAGTGGCTGTCCACGGAGGGTGTGTTCGGCGTGGCCCTGGGCGTGTCGACGAGCTTCGTGTTCCTGTTCGTGCTGTTCGGCTCGCTGCTCGACAAGGCGGGCGCCGGCAACTACTTCATCAAGGTCGCCTTCGCGCTGCTGGGGCACATGCGCGGCGGCCCGGCGAAGGCGGCGGTGGTGGCGTCGGGATCCACCGGCCTGATCTCGGGATCGTCCATCGCCAACGTCGTCACCACGGGCACCTTCACCATCCCGCTGATGAAGCGGGTCGGCTTTCCCGGCACCAAGGCCGGCGCGGTGGAGGTGGCCGCGTCCACCAACGGCCAGCTGACGCCGCCCATCATGGGGGCTGCGGCCTTTCTCATGGTGGAGTACGTCGGCATCTCCTACGTCGACGTCATCAACCATGCGGCGCTGCCGGCCATCATCTCCTACATCGCGCTGGTCTACATCGTGCATCTGGAGGCGTGCAAGGCAAACATGCAGGGACTGCCGCGCCGCCGCGAGCGCACCCTAGCGCAGGTGCTGGCGTCGTTCGTCGGTACCGTCGTCGGCCTGATCGTGCTGACGGCGCTCGTCTATTACGGCATCGGCTGGATCAAGGACCTGCTGCCGCAGGCCGCCCTGTGGATCGTGAGCGCCTTCACACTGGCGGCGTACCTCGCGCTGCTCGCGCTGGCGGCCCGCTATCCCGAGCTCAAGGTGGACGACCCCAACGCCGCGGTGGTGGAGCTGCCGGAGGTCGGCCCGACGGTGAAGTCGGGCCTGCACTTCCTGCTGCCCGTGGTGGTGCTGGTGTGGTGCCTGACGGTGGAGCGCTTCTCGCCGGGCCTGTCGGCGTTCTGGGCGACGGTGTTCATGATGTTCATCGTCGTCACCCAGCGGCCCATCACGGCCCTGCTGCGCGGCGCCGGCGACATCGGCGGGGCGGCCCGGCGCGGCATCGAGGATCTCTTTCACGGCCTGGTCGCCGGCGCCCGCAACATGATCGGCATCGGCGTCGCCACCGCCGCCGCCGGCATCGTCGTCGGCACGGTCACGCTGACCGGCATCGGCCTGGTGATGACCGAGTTCGTCGAGTTCATCTCCGGCGGCAACCTCATGCTGATGCTGATCTTCACCGCCGTGATCAGCCTGATGCTGGGCATGGGGCTGCCGACCACCGCCAACTACATCGTGGTGTCGACGCTGATGGCGCCGGTCATCGTCACCCTCGGCGCGCAGTCCGGCCTCATCGTGCCGCTGATCGCGGTGCACATGTTCGTCTTCTATTTCGGCATCCTCGCCGACGACACGCCGCCGGTGGGCCTCGCCGCCTTCGCGGCGGCGGCGATCGCGCGCAGCGATCCCATCCGCACCGGCCTGCAGGGCTTCGCCTACGACATCCGCACGGCGATCCTGCCGTTCCTGTTCATCTTCAACACGCAGCTGCTGCTGATCGGCATCGGCAGTGCGCTCGAGCTGATCGTCACCATCGCCAGCGCCGTCGTGGCCATGCTCGTGTTCGCCGCCGCTACACAGGGCTACTGGCTCACCCGCAGCCGCCTGTGGGAGTCGCTGGCACTGGTGCTGATCTCGTTCACCCTGTTCCGACCCGGGTTCTGGTGGGACATGGCGTTCCCGCCGGTGAAGCTCGAGGCGCCGACCCGTCTCGTCGAGATCGCGGCCGCGGCGCCACCGCAGGGCAGCCTGCGCATGACCGCGCACGGCATGAACCTCGACGGCGACGAGGTCACGAGCACGCTGATGCTGCCGCTGGGGCCGGCCGGCGAGGGCGCCGAGCGGCTGGCCGACGCCGGGCTCGAGATTCGCATCGAAGGCGACAAGGTCTACGTCGACAATCTCGTCTTCGGCAGCGCCGCCGAGCAGGCCGGCCTCGACTTCGACTGGGAGATCCTGAGCGTGGAGACGCAGGCGGAGCGCTGGCCCAAGCAGCTCATGTACATTCCCGCGCTGCTCCTGCTCGGCCTGGTCGCCGCGCTGCAGCGCGCGCGGCGCACGCGCGAGCCGACGGCCGCCGCCTGAGGCGGGTGCGCCGGGGCCCGTTGTCCGGTTCGGCTACAATACCCGCCTGCGGGCGCGGGCGTGTGACCGGCGCCGCACGGCGTGCCGCGGCCGCGTTGCACCCGATTCGTTCCGACCCGAGCCGATGGCGCGCAGCAAGCACAAATCAGGAGGCCGGTCGCGGCGCCCCGGCGGCGCCGCCTTCGATCTGCGCACGGCGCTGGCGCATGCGGTGCAGGCGTACCGGCAGGGGCGGCCCGCGCAGGCGGAGCGTGAGCTGCGCGAGATCATGGCGCGTGCGCCGGGCAACGCCACGTGCCTCTACAACCTCGGATACATCCTGCAGCTGCGCGGCAAGTTCGCAGAGGCCACGGCACAGTATCGCCGCGTGCTCGCGGTCGCGCCCGGCCACGTCGACGCGCAGTTCAACCTCGCCAACGCGCTGCACGCCGACGGCCACGCGCAGGCGGCGGAAGCGGCCTTGCGCGAGCTGCTCGCTGCGCACCCCGCTCACGCGGGCGCCTGGAACAACCTCGGCAACCTGCTCGACGCCACCGAGCGCCCCCAGGAGGCCGAGGCCGCCTACCGGCGCGCCCTCGAGATCGAGCCCGCCTATCCCCAGGCCCTGCTCAACCTCGGCCGGGCGCTGGTTCGTGGTGGGCGAGCTGCGGAGGCGGAGGAAAGCATCCGCACCGCCCTCGGCATCGACCCCGGCGATGCCGATGCCCACCTGGCGCTGGCGGGCGTGCTCGAGGCGCAGGGACGCGACGACGCGGCGGAGGCGTCGCTGCGAGAGAGCCTGCGCCTCGACCCCGACGCCTTCGAGGCGTGCCTGGAGCTCGGCGCCCTGCTGCGTCGCCGCGGCCGGCTCGAGGCGGCGCTGGAGCTGTATGCGCGGGCGCTCGGCCGTCGTGCCGACGTCGCCGAGCTGCACCACGCCATGGGCGACGCCCTGCACGAGGCCGGCCGCGTGCAGGAGGCCGAGCAGGCCCTGCGCGAGGCCCTGCGTCTGCGCCCGGATTATGCCGACGCCTTAAGCAGCCTGGGGGTCTGTCTGATGGACCAGGAACGGGTGGCCGATGCCGAGGCGCTCTTCCGCGAGGCGCTGGCCCTGGACCCCGGCCTCGCCTCCGCCGGCAACAACCTGGGGATGGCTTTGGCGGCGCAGGGACGCCGCGAGGAGGCGGAGGCCGCCTACCGTGACGCGTTGAGCCGCGCCACCGACTTCGCCGCCGCGCACGCGAACCTGGTGCGCGTCAAGCGCGCGCGCGCCGTGGAAGACGCGGACGTGCGCGCCGCCGCGGAGCTGCTCGAGCGCGGCGCGCTGAGCGACGGTGATGCCGCGCTGCTGCACTTCGCCCTCGGGGAGGTCTACGACGGCTGCGGACGCTACGAGGAGGCCTTCAGCCACTTCCGGCGCGGCAACGAGATCCGCCACACCGCGCGGCGCTTCGACCCGGCGGCGTTCGCCGACTACGTCGGGCGCATCACGCGCACCTTCGACGAGGCGTTTTTCGCCGCGCGCCGGCAGTGGGGGCTCAACAGCGCGAGCCCCGTGTTCATCGTCGGCATGCCGCGCTCGGGCACCACGCTGGTGGAGCAGATCCTGGCCAGCCACCCGCAGGTGCACGGCGCCGGCGAGATCTCCAAGGTCAACGCGCTGGTGCACGGCCTCGAGGCGGCGCACGGCGGCGCCGGCGCCTACCCCGAGTGCATGCAATTGCTGTCGCGGGACGCGGTCGCGGACCTCGCGCGCGAGTATCTCGCTTACTCACGCGCCGGCCTAGCGGACACCGTCCTGCGCGTCACCGACAAGCAGCTGACCAACCTCGAGCACCTCGGCCTCATCGCCGCGATGCTGCCGCGGGCAAGGGTCGTCTACTGCCGGCGCGACCCGCTCGACACGGGGCTCTCCAACTACTTCCACGACTTTCAGCGCGGCATGGACTACGCCTACGACCTGCGCGAGATCGGCCTGTTCTGCCGCCAGTACGACCGTCTCGCGGCTCACTGGCGGCGCGTGCTGCCCCTCCACATCCTCGAGGTCGGCTACGAAGACCTGGTGACGGACACGCCGCGCTGCGCCCGCGCGCTTATCGACCACCTGGAGCTGCCGTGGGACGCGGCCTGCCTCGCGTTCGCCGACTCGCGCCGGGTCGTGCGCACGGCGAGCCTGTGGCAGGTGCGCGAGCCCGTCCACCGGCGTGCCGTGGCGCGCTGGCGCCACTACGAGCAGCACCTGGGTCCGCTGCGCGAGGCGCTCGAGTCGACCTAGCGACTCCCCCCCCTGTCGGCCGCCGCTAAAAGAAGAAGGGCGCCCGTGGGCGCCCTTCCGGTCGTGCAACTGAGCAACGCTTAGAAGTCGATACGAAAACCCGGGGCCCAGATGTCCCAGCTCGAATCGGCAGCGTCCGGATCGCGGTAGTTGGCCGCGAAATAGATGCGCGCGTTGCGGTTGAAGTGGTAGTCGTACTCGACGTTGTAGCTGTTGAGCTTGTCGATGGCCGCGTTGTCGCCGTCCTCGGTGCGGTCGTAGGCGAGCTCGAGCTGGTGCACGCCCTTGCGCACGCCGGTGCCGATGGTGAAGCCCTGGGTGTTGTCGGGCGACTCGTCGTCCAGCTCGTTGTAGCCGACGTAAGTGCGCCAGTCGCCGGTGCGGAAGTTGGCCGCGATACCCCAGCTGTCCCAGTCGCCGCCGTTAACGCCCTGATCGCTCTTCGACTTCCAGGCGCCGCCGACGAGCCAGTTCTCGCCGTTGTACGTGCCGCCGATGGCCCACTGATCGATGCCGTCAGACGCCGCGTTGCCGCTGTCGGCCACGCCGTCAACCTCCAGGGAAAAACCACCAAAGGTGTTGGCATACTTGATCATGCGCGCGTAGCGGCTGGAGCCGTCGTGCGCGTTGGCATAGGCGTTCGACGTCGACGGGTTCCACGGCAGGATGTGGGCGCCGATGTTGTTGTCGTAGGCGTCCGACTGCGAGCCCATCGAGATCGAGCCGAAGCCGCCGCTGATGCCGACGTACGCCAGACGCGTGCCCTGGCTGCCGCCCTGGTCGGTGTTGATGCCGAACTCGTAGCGGCCGAAGACGGTGCGGCCGTTGCCGACGTCGACGTCGGCCTTCACGCCGAGGCGCGAGCTGTTGTTGTTGACGTTGGCCGTGGTGTCCGTGCCGTCGTCGGCGAAGCGAAGATTGAGCCGCACGCGGCCGTACAGGCTCACGTTCGGTTTGGACATTTCGTGTTGGTCCGCGGCGACGATGGACTGCGAGCCGACCGGCAACAACGTGCCGGCGACGGCAACAGCGAGAAGCTTTTTATTCATCGCGATGTATCTCCTTGAGAGAGTTGTGTGTCACACGTGGTGCAGCGCGCGGAATTATCGACGCTTTTTGGCACAAATGCAACATTAGATTTGCGTGCGTGCGACAAAATTCGATGTATGGTGTGATTCGAGTGAGTAATATGTTGTAAAAAAACAACAATTGTGTCCTCGACCGCGGACGCAAACCGTCCCGGCGCCGCCGCGCATTTGAGAGGGGCCCCACCGCCATGGTATAAGGCAGGCCCTCCAACGATGTCCCGTCTCGGGGCCTGCTTTCCGATGACGAACGGCCAATTTCGACAACTGAGGGGCGTTCTGCCCGCGGCGGTGCTGTGCCTGCTCGTCGCCGGCTGCGGAGTGTTCCAACCGGACGCCGTTCCCGAGACCGACGAGGAATGGTGGGCGGACTACGAAAAGCGCGTCGACAACCCCGGCATCCAGATCTACCCGCTCTCCGGCCGCGCGCGGGGCGACGACGAGGCGCCGCGCCGCGTCAGCGTCGACGACCCCGAGTACCAGGAGTACCTCGACTGGAAGGAGTGGCAGGACTTCAAGCAGTACCAGGAGTGGAAGAGGGCACAGGGGCAGCCCGACGCAGCGGCCCCCGACGCCCCGGCGACGCAATAGCCTCGGGGGTTGCCTGAGTTTTCCGCCCCGCAAGACCCGCTACGAGAAGGAGTAGTCGTGGCGCAGGGGAGCGCCGTGCACCTGGCCGTGGAAGGAGACGATGACGCGGTCCTGCTCGCCGGCGTATGGAAACGCCATGTGCTTGACGTGCGCGGGGAAGACGACGACGTTGCCCGCCTGGGGGTAGGAATCCCACGCCGCGTCCTGGACCAGATAGAGGTTGCCCAGATCGACGTGCCCGCCCGCGTGCGCGTCCAGGTTGGGGCCGTAGAAGCGGGTGATGCCGTTGGGCATGGCCTTGCCGGCCTCGCCGCGGCCCGAGGTGCATTCCCCCGTCTGCACGTAGTACACCCCCGACCAGGAGCAGTTGCCGTGCACGTGCGTCTCGTGGAAGCCGTGACCGTTGGTAATCTGAAACCACAGCCCGGTGAGATGAACGCGTATTTCCTGATTGCCCTGCCAGTAGGGCGCGTTCACCTCGGAGGCGATCTCGTAGATGCTGTCGACGATGAACTTCGTCAGGTCCCCGAGCGCGGGGTGGTCGTGCTGCTGCAGCAGGTCATCGGCGCTTGAGTACACGGGCGACGGCGCGGACTGATGCTTGCGTCGGTGCGCATAGAAGAGCTCGAGGAGCTCGCGGTTGACGCGCTGGTGCTGCCCGAACCGGCGCACCAGAATCGGCGTTGGCCACAGGTACTGGACGTGCGGGGATCGACGCGGCTTGGTCTTGGCCATCTCGGTGTCGTCTCGGATCGCGCGGGAGCGT
>JABAHS010105333.1_pt1 | contig 33183 bp, 25 predicted proteins | sample 7062111 | NCBI WGS metagenome assembly JABAHS01 (sample SAMN14534600, study PRJNA622989) | marine sediment metagenome | biome: marine biome [ENVO:00000428]; feature: marine pelagic biome [ENVO:01000023]; material: deep marine sediment [ENVO:00002113]; isolation source: pool of 4 deep marine... | reverse complement strand
TATATGCTCAAAAGAACACATACTTGTGGCCGGCTTCGCCTGGAAGATGCCGGTAAAAAGGTAACGCTGGCTGGATGGGCACATTCCTATCGAGACCACGGAAATCTGGTTTTTATCGACCTGAGGGATAGGGAAGGCCTGACACAATTGGTCTTTAATCCTGTGACCCAACCGCAGGCACACAAGCTGGCAAAGACGGTCCGCTGCGAATGGGTAATAGCGGCCAAAGGGCAGGTCCAGCAGAGAAGCGAGGGCATGGAAAATCCAAAGCTGCCGACAGGCCAGATTGAACTGGCCGTTGAGCGGTTGGAGATTTTAAATGTCGCAAAAACTCCGCCGTTTGAAATCGACAGTGCTGAAAAAACAAGTGAGGAACTCCGACTCACCAGCCGGTATATTGATCTGCGTCGCCCACAGGTGCAGGAGAGACTCCGGGTGCGCCATCGTGTCGCCAAAATTGTGAGGGATTATTTCGACAGATTGGGTTTCCTGGAGATTGAGACACCCTATTTGGCAAAGAGCACGCCCGAAGGAGCAAGGGATTTTCTCGTCCCCAGCAGGTTGCATAAAGACTGCTTCTACGCACTGCCCCAATCCCCGCAGCTGTTTAAGCAGATTATGATGGTTGGCGGCCTCGATAAATACTTCCAGATAGTCAGATGCTTCCGCGATGAGGACCCGAGGGCCGATAGACAGGCCGAGTTTACCCAGATCGATGTCGAGATGAGTTTCGTCGATACTAACGACGTCATCGGCGTACACGAAAATATGACAGCGAGGATTTGGAAGCAAATACTGGACGTGGATGTCAGGGCGCCGATGCGGCGGATGTCATACAAAGAAGCGGTGGATGATTACGGTACCGACCGGCCGGATTTAAGGTTCGATATGAAGTTGAAAGACATATCGGATATCGCGGAAAAAAGCACCTTCAAAGTCTTTACCTCGGCAATAGAAAAAGGCGGGATTGTTAAAGGTCTTTGTGCCCCGGGCAAAAAATATTCCAGAAGCGATATTGAAAAGACGCTAACAGGTTTTGTTGCAGACTATGGCGCAAAGGGCCTGGCCTGGGCAAAGCTAAAAAAAGAAAACGATAAACTTTCATTTGTTGGCGGCCTGTCGAAGTTCTTCGAACAACAGCTGCAGCAAAAGATCATCAAACGTTACGAAGCAAAAGAGGGCGACATGCTGTTGTTTGTCGCAGATAGCGAAAATGTTGCTAATAAGTCTCTGGCGCCGCTGCGGTGTAAACTGGCTAAAGACCTCAGGCTCTACGATGAAAACGGCTTTGAGTTTGTCTGGGTGGTAGACTTCCCATTGTTTGAGTACAACGAGGACGAAAAGCGTTACGATTCATTACACCATCCGTTTACAGCCCCTGTTCAGGAAGACCTGGACAAGCTTGAAACAGACCCGGCCGGTGTCCGCTCACAGGCATATGATATCGTTGTTAACGGCTCCGAGATTGGCGGAGGCAGTATTCGTATACACAACATGAAAGTACAGCAGAAAGTCTTTGACCTGCTCAATATATCCAAAAAACAGGCCCGGCAGCAGTTCGGTTTCTTTCTAAAGGCACTCGAATTCGGAGCTCCGCCCCACGGTGGAATAGCATTCGGTCTTGACAGGCTCATTATGTTGCTTACAGGAACCGAAAATATTAGAGACGTCATTGCATTCCCAAAGACACAGCGGGGACAGTGTCTCTTGACTGATGCGCCGAGCCGGGTGGATGCAAAACAGCTCGAAGAGTTGAACCTGAGAACGCAAAAGCATTTGCGTGCAATCGAGCAAAAAACAAATGACCAACAGTAATAACCTCGCCCATAGCGGGGGGAACGCGCACCGCCGCGATTGAGGAGAATGTCTATTGTTCCTGTTGCTTCCATATAAAGTCGACGTTAAAAGCAGTAGAAGGCCGTATGCTAACTATCTTGTAATTGTTGCTATGATAGCTGTGTTTGTCCTGCAGCAGATTTATCCCAAAGAGCGAATGGATCCTTTTGTTTTGTCTGGTTGGTCTGCGAGGGCCCTTCTTGGGTATATGTGGTTGCACGATGGCTACCCTCACATTATATTCAATTTGCTTTTCCTTTGGGTTTTTGGTAATGCTGTGTGTGCGAAGATTGGCAATGTACTCTATCTGCCTGTATACATAGCTGTCGGGCTGCTGGCTGCGGTTATTCATCTAACTTTTGACGTCCGTCCGGCTCTCGGTGCCAGTGGTGCGATAAACGGGATTATTGGAGTGTATCTTGTGTTGTATCCGTATAATTCCATAAAGTGTTTTTTTTGGTTTTTAGCCTATTTGCGATGGTTCAGCATAGCGGGTTTTTGGATAATTCTATTGCGTGTGGCTTTGGATATCTTGGGTGCTATCAGTGGATACACCGGGGGAGTTGCTTATTTTGCCCACCTCGGTGGTTTTTTTGGGGGCGTCATATTGGTAATAATCCTCTTAACCTCAAAATTGGTGAACAGAGACAGCATGGATGATGCTATTATCAGGTCGATAAAGGCATAAAACAACACCAAAGACAACAGGTAAAGACGAAAAATTAGCTTGAATTTTTTGCTGATTTGGCGGATAAAAGTGTTGCCTCGATGCTGAAAATAACAACCGGGACTTTGACTTATTCGCAGACGAGACTCTTTTTGGCTCACGGATAATAAACTTTATGAGGATTAAATTAGAGAACATTGTAGCCAGGTTTTTAAAGCTTCTTAGGTTGTGGCCTCTGTCTTTAGCCGAAAAATGCAGGATAGCATTTGGATTGGCGGTCATTTTTGTCTTAACTCTTGCGCTTTCATGGCCTTATATCTGGATGGGTCAGTTGACAAAAAAGGCCTATCTTGATACCGGCCGGGCAAAAGCTGAGATCCTACTGCGACAGCACTTCAGGTTAAAAGAGCCCGGCGAAATGACACTTCCGCCGCTGTTTGATACTGATATAGTACTTGATGCGAATGACCCGGAAATGCAATTTATTCGTTTCACAAAAGATGGCGAAACCGACTTGTCACAGTTGACCGAACAGCAGAAAGAGATGATTGATGCCTTAAGATCCGAGGAGACCAGAGAAGACGATATTTATTTTACCAGCAAAGCTGGCCTCCGTTACAGTAACTACGTGCGTATTTTCAGGGCAAATGATAAATGTATAAATTGCCATAAGCCACAGGGTTCTGGCAGTGCTTTTTCGCTAAATGAACAAATTGGTGCCGTGGTTATTCAGCGATCGGCTGATATCGGATATACGGTACTTATAAATTGGGTCTCGGTAATCGTCGCGTGGCTCTTCGCCGGTGCGGGGGCTATCGTTGCATTTTATATGATAACGCAGCGCGTAATCCTGCGCCCGATTCGGCAACTGCGGGCACTGGCAAGTAACGTAGCGGAGGGAAATCTCGATATAAGAAGCGCGATAAAGACCGGAGACGAATATGAAAAGCTCGCAAATGCCTTTAATGATATGCTTGATGGCTTGCAGGCCGCCCAGGAGAAACTACGACAGGCCAACAAACAGCTCGATGCAAAGATAGCCGAGCTTTCCGAGAGGAATATCGAGCTGTTCAAGGCAAACAAAATAAAGGGCGAGTTTCTGGCGAATGTCTCGCACGAGTTCAGAACGCCGTTGAACGCGATTTTAGGTTTTGCCCAGGTACTGCGGGACAAGCCCGGCCTTCTGAAAAAAGAAAAGGCACAGAGGTACGCCGAGAATATCATTACCGGCGGAAACAGGCTCTTGAATATGATTAATGATCTGCTCGACCTGGCAAAGACCGAAGCCGGAAAAATGGAGCTGCACATAGAAGAAACCTCTGTCCCCCAGTTGTGCAAGGGCCTGATAGCGTCCTTTTCGTTGCTGACCAAGAAAAAGAAAATCAAGGTAAAGCTCCTGACCGATATCAATATCCCGCCACTTATGACGGATGCCGGCAAGGTTCAGCAGATTCTTAACAATTTTCTAAGTAACGCCGTAAAGTTCACGCCCCAGCGGGGGAGAATTGAAATTCGCGCCAGCCTCCTGCCGGATGGTAACACCGTGCGAATCGCCGTAGCTGATACCGGATGTGGTATCGCTGAGGCCGATCAGGAAAAGATATTTGAAAAATTCCGCCAGTCTGATGGCTCGATAACACGTGAAACGACCGGAAGCGGCCTTGGCCTTACCATCAGTAAGGAATTAGCTGCTATGCTGGCCGGAAGTATAGGACTGGAAAGCGAGCTTGACAAAGGTTCAACCTTCTGGCTCGATATCCCGATTACACTTGTGAAGGAGGAAGCTCGCACTGCCTGAAAGGCTGGGCGCCGGGTGGGGCCGGTCGAAAAACTGTTTATCCCGCAATTTTGGTAAACAAGCCATCTGTTTTTTTAACTGAAAAAGGAGGAAATTATGCGTGTGATTTGTTTGTTGTTCTTCATTATTCACATGACTGTTGCGGTTTGTGCCTCGGACCCTGCCGTCCGGACTCATCCGTTTTCGGTTCACGATATGCTGGCGATGGATCGTATCTCGGATCCACAAGTCTCTCCGGACGGCAAATCGATTGTTTTTGTGCTCAGGAAAACAGACCTCGAAGCAAACGGCGGCAGCAACGACCTGTGGCTCATCGGCGTCGACGGCAACGGGCTTCGTCGTTTGACTTCTCATACTGAAGGCGACTTTAATCCGCGCTGGGCGCCGGATGGCAGGACCATTTATTTTATATCAACACGCTCGGAATCCTCACAGGTTTGGCGCATTCGCATTGATGGTGGAGAGGCCGAGCAGATTACGGATGAGCCCCTTGACGTTGCAAATCTTCTCATCTCCCCTGACGGCCGCCACATTGCTTTTACTATGGAAGTCTTCCCCGACTGCAACACGGTAGAATGTGCAAAGGAAAGGCTCGACGAAACCGAGGCAAAAAAAGCAACCGGCCGTATTTATGACCGAATTTTTATTCGACACTGGGATACATGGAAGGATGGTCGACGCTCGCATCTGTTTGTCATGCCCTCGGACGCAGGCAAGCCCATAGACCTGATGCCGGGAATGGATGCCGATACTCCTTCCAAACCATTTGGAGGCCCCGAGGAAATTACCTTCACACCGGATGGCAAAGCCATTATCTTTTCCGCCCGCGATGTAGGCCGTCAGGAGCCCTGGTCGACGGACTTCGACCTCTATCAGGTGCCAATTGACGGCTCATCCCCCCCGAAATGCTTGACAGAGGAAAACAAAGCATGGGATACTAATCCCGTCTTTTCGCCGGATGGCAGAGTCCTGGCCTACCTGGCCATGGCAAGGCCCGGTTACGAGTCCGACAGATTTCGAATTATCCTCCAGAAATGGCCGAGGGGCAGAAGACGCATCTTAACGGAAAACTGGGATCGCAGCCCATCTTCTCTCTGCTTCTCAGACGATAGCAAGACAATCTATGCCACAGCGGCTAATACAGGCCAAAAATCCCTGTTCGCAATCGATGTAAAAACAGCTTTAGTTCGTACTGTAGTCAAAGAAGGCAGCATCAGTTCCCCCGATATTGCAGGCAAAAGGATTATTTATGGCGCCTGTTCCATGACCAGCCCCGTGGAATTGTATTCGGTTAGACCTGATGGTGGTAATGTGCGTCAAGTCACCAAAATCAACGCAGAGAAAATCGCCGCCGCCCGAATGGGTGAATATGAGCAGTTTTCCTTCGAGGGATTCAATGGCGAGAAGGTCTATTGCTACATAGTCAAACCCGTGGATTTTAATCCCCGTAAAAAGTACCCCGTAGCTTTTCTGATTCACGGTGGCCCTCAGGGCTCTTTCGGCAACACTTTCCACTACCGCTGGAATCCGCAAGCCTATGCGGGGGCCGGATATGCGGCCGTTATGGTCGATTTTCACGGCTCTACAGGTTATGGACAGCCCTTTACTGATTCCATCAGGGGCGACTGGGGAGGCAAGCCCCTTGAGGACCTGCAAAAAGGTCTGGCTGCAGCCCTGAAGCGATATCCCTGGATGGACGGTGATAGAGTGGGTGCCCTGGGCGCTTCATTCGGTGGTTATATGGTTAACTGGATAGCAGGAAAATGGCCCGACCGTTTCCGCTGTCTCGTAAACCACGATGGCAACCTTGATGAACGAATGGCCTACTTTGACACCGAAGAACTCTGGTTTCCTGAATGGGATCATCTCGGAACACCCTGGGAAAATCCCGATGGCTATGAAAAGCACAATCCTGTCAACTACGTCAAAAACTGGAAAACCCCGATGCTGGTTATCCATGGAGCGTTGGATTTTAGGGTTGTTGATACCCAGGGCTTGTCCACGTTTAACGCCCTGCAGCGGCTCGGCATTGAAAGCAGGCTGCTCTACTTCCCCGATGAAAACCACTGGGTGCTCAAGCCCAACAATTCCATTCTCTGGCACGAGACGGTGATTGGCTGGCTCGACAGATGGCTGAAAAAATGATGATTGATTATTGTTTATAAATATTTTACAATACATGACTTAACCCGGTTACAAAAGTAGTTCATTAATTATAAAGGTTTAATGATGGCCCGCAAATTTGTTAGAGCGGTTTTTCCAGGCTCATTTGACCCGATTACAAACGGGCATTTGGACGTTATCAACCGCGGCATAAAACTTTTCGATGAGCTTATAATTGCGGTCGGACGAAGTCCCGTCAAGAACCAGCTCTTTACACCTCAGGAGAGGGTGGAGATGATAGCCGAAATTGTAGCTGATATGCCCGGCGTCTCCGTTGAGAGTTTCGACGGACTGACCGTTGAATATGCCGCCAAAAAAGAGGCGCATGTCATCCTACGCGGCCTCAGAAGCCTTACTGACGTCCAGTATGAGTTTCAGCTTGCCATGACAAACCGCGCCGTGGCGGGTATAGAAACTATCTTTGTTATGACCAGCGAGCAGTATGGCTTCACCAGTTCGACTCTGATTCGAGAGGTTGCCACACTTGGAGGTGACCTTTCAAACCTGATTCCGGAAAGTATCCGCAAGCGGATACAACAACGCCTCAACAAAGGCGGTCGTGATACATGACAAGGCCGCGAATTATTGGCGGCGAACGGCCGCCAGTCACCAGATATGTGGACGGTTAGTGTTGAAACACACTTTTGGGCTTCGCACCGCTTGACCTTGCCGGATGGCTCGAAAGAACCTGCGCACTCCCATAACTTCTCCGTTACCGCTGATGTCGGCACGGAAAAGATAACGGATATGGGACTCGTCATGGATTTTCGCCGCCTGAAGGCTATGCTCGATAAAATAGTGGCCGACTTTGATAACGTAGCATTGGATGGAATCGATTATTTTAAACAGAACAACCCGACTGCCGAAAACGTAGCAAAATATATATACGAACAACTCCAGCCCAAACTACATAAAGATGTCAAACTCGAAGCTATAAGGATTATTGAGGAACCGGGCTGTTCGGCAAAATTCACCGGCCCGCATTAGATCAAAAAACGCAGAAAAATGCGTTTCAGAGCTGGATAAATAGAACGCTTTTGATAAATCGTCCTACAGAGGTTTCCTGAATTTGACGATATTTTCTAAGGCCTGCCGGGAACTTGCGGAGTCGGTAGCATTGTGGTATGATATATGTAAGAAGTTTGCTCGATGCCGCGTGCCGGATATTTGATAAGTGTTGGGTATCGAGAATCGGGAATCATTTATATGCAGTGTCAAATTTGTTCCAAAAACGATGCGACTATTCATCTTACTGAGATTGCTGATGGCGTGCGCGCAGAGATGCATATTTGTGAGCAGTTGCGCGCAGGAGCAGGGTATAGCCGTCAAGAGTCAGATCCCCTTGAATGAGCTTCTCAGCAGCCTGCTGGCCGTCCAGCCGTCAGACGAGGAATTGTTCGGCCCTGCCGAGAAGAGTGCCTCGGCTTCGTGCCCGCACTGCGGTTTTACGCTCGAACAATTCCGCAAGGAGGCGGTGCTGGGTTGTCCTTATGATTATGAGATTTTTGAAAAGCCCCTTCGCCGCCTGATAGAAAAAGCTCACAACGGAAAAACTACTCACTGTGGAAAAATCCCTTCAAAAACTTCCACGGGAACAAAAAAGCAAATAAAACTTATTACGCTCAAGCAGCAGCTTGAAGCGGCCGTGCAAAGTGAAGATTACGAAATGGCCGCACAGTTGCGGGACAAAATAAAGAAGTACGAGACTAAAAAAGATGAAGCTGACCGATCTAAGTAGCGACATAAACGAATGGTTCAGCGGTTCCGGGCCTTTGGCCGATATTGTTATATCCTCCAGGATTCGGCTGGCAAGAAATCTGGAAGGGTACAAATTCCTGAACAGATGCTCAACGGAAGAAAAATCTGAAATACTAAAAATGCTCAGAGATGTCCTGATGTCCCTGGACCTTGGGGATAAAATCTTTTATATCAGTGTCGACAAGGCCCCTCCTCTAAACAGGCATTTCCTGATGGAAAGACACCTTATCAGCCGCCATCACGCCTTCGGTAAAGGGCCGCGGGGAGTGGTTATCGCGCAGAAGGAATTTTTCACCGCGATGATTAACGAGGAGGACCATCTGCGAATCCAGGTCCTAAAAGGCGGCCTCCAGTTATCAAAATGTGCCGAGCAGATAAATAACATCGACGATATGATTGAGAAAAAGGTAAGCTTCGCCTTCAGCCCTCGATATGGATACCTCACCGCATGTCCGACAAACCTGGGCACGGCGATTCGCGTCTCCGTTATGCTGCATCTGCCGGCGTTGAAGATAACAGACCAGATTGAGAAGTTCTTCAATGCCGCAAAGGATATGAGCCTTGCCGTCAGGGGGCTTTTTGGCGAGGGCACAGAGGCCGCGGGTGATTTTTATCAGATATCGAATCAGGTAACACTCGGCGTCTCGGAGGCCGATATCATAAAGCAGTTTGAAAATTCCATCATCCCCGAAATTGTCGAATATGAAAACGCCGCCAGAAGTCAGTTGCTCTCCGAGCAGATAGACCTCCTTGATGATAAGATTTCTCGCGCCGTTGCGCTGTTGCGCAATGCTCATCTGATAAGTTCGCAGGAGGCCTTGTTCCTTCTGAGTCATTTGCGGCTGGGCCTGAATATGCGCGAGTCCATGGGCGCTTCCAGTCCCGCCATTGACACCCTCGGCACGCTCAGCAAACAATCCGGCCGTAAAGATAAAAGCGACGGCCTTTCCATCGCCACCATAAACCGACTCTTTATGCTCACTCTCCCCGCGCATCTGCAGTTAAACTATGGAAAAACCCTCGATGCCACGCACAGGGACGCACTGCGGGCCCAAATCATCCGCTCAGCCCTCGACCAGGGATTATAGCCACATATCTTGAAGTTAGAATCCTTGCCAATCTTAGCTTTTTATTTCCGGCATTTCAGAACAATTCAACTCGGACGCTATTGGTATATTGTTCGCAAACTCTCCTCTCAATATAATGGAAACAATCCACCGGACTATAAAAAGTGACCGTTTCTGTCCCTCCGTCGGTAAACGCAAACTCAACGGTTATTTGTTTGTATTTCAACCGGCTGGCCGCTGCGGTTGGTTCCGGCTGTTTCACTGACTTTTTCTTTTTCCCCATTTATTTGCTCCTATCCCTTTCTGCGGCATACTTTTAAAAAAAAAGAGCACCGCCGCTATCACGCTCACCTCAGGCCCGCGAAAGCCTTTCGGGACATGAAAGACAGGCGGTGCTCTCTGCAGACATACAAAGAGCACCGAGCCTCCCAAACGTTCCCGATTGAAAACTCGCGGTTTGAGGTGAAACGCTTGAAGTCTCAGTGTATTCAATTGTCCGGCTGTTTTCTCTCAGCCGACTATATAGTAACCTTTTCTTATATTATTCACAAGAAGGTTTTATCTGAAAATATGGTAAGGATTACGTATTTCACAATGTAAACAGCATTTCTACCTGCGGTTCGCATTCTATTTTTTTCAATAAAAATCCGCCCGAAGGACCTCCACAATTTTGCATTTTACATTTTGATTTTTACTTTTCCTTTCCTCACTCCGGCCTGCATCCCTGCATGCTTTAGGCAGGGACCCAGATGTCTTATTTAATTATTTATATGGCAGGGATCCGGCCTACGTGATACTGTACGATGCGAATCGCGGCCTCCGGTAGAAATACTGAATTTTTTCCCTGATCCCTGGCCCCTTCTGCAAAAATCGTAACCATAAATGTCATCTATAAGAGGATTGCCTTCAGGATCATAGTTCCCATCATCGTTAATTCCGTCAAAATCTTCCGGTCCTACTACGCCTAAAGGTGGATGGTCTTCACCTTGATTTATCCACATGTTAGCTGCCAAGTCCTCATGCTCGTAATCAACTCCTGAGTCAATGACAGCGACAATAATATCGCTGGCGTCTGTCTCGATATCCCATGCCTCCGGCGCATTAATATCTGCGTTCTCCGTCCCACCAAATTGGCCCGTATTATGCATACCCCAGAGGTTACCAAATTGCGGATCATCGGGAAACGTTGAAACTGTGGTAACTAAGTAGTTGGGATTAGCATATAAAATCCCACCAGTTTTCTTGAATAGTACAAGGGCGTTTTCAACATTAACATTCTCAGGAAGTTTTACCAGCGTCAAACCAGGCACAAGCTTATAAGACTGCTCGATAACTCCTCCTTCAATCGCAGTTAAAATCGCGTTACATTCACTCGGCGTACGCTGTGTTCCATCTGGCTTTGGAGCAAAGCGCACAAGTAATTCTCCCGGCTCGTAACCCAAATCCAATGGGCCAGACGCCCCCAAGCTTCCGGTCTGTGCCCCGGCATAAGCCATGTATATCACGGCCAGGCTAAAGATAGTTACGTTTACCACTATAAAGAAAAGGATTGTTTTCTTCGACATGACAGAATCCTTTCAATTAGTTAAAATCCACTCCTTTTAGCGCTTGCGTCTGCCCGCACAAAGTCCAATTACACCTAACGCCAGTAGAATAACCGTTGCCGGTTCAGGTACTGGAGTACCCTCCACTATCAAAATTGCGCTGCTTAGATCAATAAAACCAGATTCAACATATATCACATAGGGACCGCCCAGTACAGCATAATCAATCGCAATCTTACCCTGGCCGTCGAGTAGGTCAGACCAGGTGGTTGACCCCGGTAAACCAAACTCACTCTGTAAGTCAAAACTTTCCGGCTCTGGATAAGTTGCTTCCCCCCATAAACATCTGTTAGACGTGGCCATGGATTACTACCTAAGGACGCATGCAATCCTACATCAAGCGGAAACGGCTGCGGACCGGGTGTTGTATGGTCAATAGCCAATCCAGCCATCATCTCCCCCGACCAGTCTATATATACATGGGATATCTCTGTAAATGTGATCCCAAGGTCGAAGTCCATTTCCCAGTGTACCGAATTTACATCGTAACGCCCTTCGGCAGCCAACGGCAATTCAACAATAGCCGCATCCGCTGACGTAATTACGAATGTTATGAATAAAAAGCTTATCTCAAAAATTTTCCCCATTTTCCTAACCTTATTTCTGACAAATGCGGACTTTACGCCTTCGTAATATAAGCGTCCATTCTTCGCCTGTTCAAAAGGTGCAAATTCCCGTGCTTATCTTCCTATGATAAATAATTTTAGACTATTTATATAGTTCTGTCAACAGCTAAATGTTAAAATTCTGTAATTTTTTCCATAAAAAAGTTTATTTTTCATTGAACATCCCGAGATAGTTTGGTATAATACATACTGCCATAGAAATGGCAGATAGCGGAGCACCGCACGAGTAGGGCAAGTCGCCCAAGTAAAATTTAATCGTTAGTCTTTTGTCTTTTTTTCCGCCGTCTTTAAGACGGCGCTACTTACGTGCCTTTAAGGCACCGGAAAAGGCAAATTATTGAACATTTTGGTCTATAAATGACAAATAAAGCGCCTTTTTGTACATCTTTACGACTAAAAATAACCGTTTTTCACCAGCTAAAAACCCATTTTCTGGCAGAATTGCCAGTGTTTTGAACATTGTAATTTCGGTAATTAGGATTTGTTTAGGGCTTAGGATTTAGAGATTAGGATTTCATTTGCAGGGCTACGAACTATGAACCACCAACTACTAACTACTGTCAACTGGCCCCTGATCACTAACTTCATTGTCCGCAAATACTTACGTCTCTACATCTGTAGAGATACCATTACAGATGTCGTGAGCGCACTACAAATAAACCTTTTTTTGCAAAACGAACCCAATTTCAGAAAAGTCAAGTTGAACGTAAACAAAGTATTAACAAGGGAATACGTTCAATTGGACACTTGGTCAATTAGGACAAAACAAAGCCAAACAAACCCAAACAAACCCAAAACGAACCCAATTTTAGCCAATAAAACGACAATACGAATCCAATTCAAACCCAATTTATCCTGTCGTAGCCCCTTGACGAAGCAGGAACAAACCCAATTTTACTATCCTTTTTGCCTCCGAAGCCGGATTTTACCGCTACGCTTACTCAATACCACCATAAATCGGACTTGTTGTATTTGCCGCTCATCTGTATCGTTTGATTCTGCCAAAATGGCACTATATAAGGCCAATTGGAATTACAATAAATACGGCAGGAAAAAACTTAAACTCTTAAACTACAAGAAGTTAAATAAACTGAGCCGCAGGCGCGTCCTAACTGGCACGCTTTTTGCACATTTATACATGAGAATTTTTGTACTTAATAAATGGTAATGAAGAGTACAGCGAAAGGAAATTGATTATGGCTAAAATCATTGGAATAGATTTGGGAACGACAAATTCTGTCGTTGCCGTAATGGAAGGCTCTTCACCGAAGGTTTTGATTAATTCAGCTGGCTCTCGCCTGACCGCTTCGGTGGTCGGCTTTACTGACAAGGGTGAGAGACTCGTCGGCCAGATTGCGCGACATCAGCAGGTAACCAATCCTGAAAACACTATATTCTCAATCAAACGCTTTATGGGCAGACGGCACAACGAAGTCTCCGCAGAAGAAAAGATTGTCCCTTATAAAATTACCGGCGGGCCGGAAGAACTCGTCAAAGTACACGCTCGCGGAAAAGAATATACACCGCCGGAAATCTCGGCCATGATTTTGCAGGACTTGAAAAAGACCGCCGAGGATTATCTGGATGAAAAGGTAACTGACGCTGTCATTACTGTTCCTGCCTACTTTAACGATTCTCAGCGCCAGGCCACAAAAGACGCCGGTCAAATAGCGGGATTAAACGTGCGGAGAATTATCAATGAACCCACGGCGGCCGCTCTGGCTTACGGCGTCGAAAAGAAAAAGGACCAAAAGGTGGCCGTCTTTGACTTCGGCGGGGGTACTTTCGACATCTCTATCCTCGACATCGGTGGCTTTGGAGAGGAAGGAGGAGTCGTTGAAGTCCTTAGCACAAATGGCGATACGCATCTCGGAGGTGATGATCTCGATGCCGTTTTGATAAATTATCTCGCTGATGAGTTCAAAAAGACCGAAGGAATCGACCTCAGGGACGACCCGATGGCGCATCAAAGGCTAAAAGAGGCCTCCGAAAAGGCAAAATGCGAGTTGAGCACTCAACTGGAGACAACCATAAATCTGCCCTTTATTACCGCAGATGCTTCCGGCCCCAAACACCTACAGATTACAATTACACGCAGTAAGTTCGAGTCGCTGGTGGAAAACATCCTGGAAAGACTGAAGCAGCCGTGTTATAGTGCCGTGGAAGATGCGAAACTTAGTAACAACGACATTACAGAGGTGCTCCTTGTAGGAGGCTCCACCAGAATTCCGAAGGTGCAGGAGATTGTTAAGGAAATCTTCGGAAAAGAGCCTAATAAAAGCATCAATCCCGATGAGGTCGTTGCACTGGGTGCCGCAATCCAGGGGGCGGTGCTGGCCGGTGATGCCGGTGTGAAAGATATTTTGCTTTTGGACGTAACCCCGCTTTCGCTCGGAGTCGAGACCCTTGGTGGTGTTATGACCAGATTGATCGACCGAAATACCACCATCCCAACCAGTAAAAAAGAGATCTTCTCGACTGCTGCCGATGGTCAGACCACCGTCGACATCCATGTCCTCCAGGGCGAGAGGGAATTTGCCAACGACAACCGAACGCTCGGCAGGTTCCAGCTTGCCGAAATCCCGCCGGCCCCGAGAGGTATGCCTCAGATTGAGGTTGCCTTTGATATCGACGCCAATGGTATTTTGAACGTTTCGGCCAAAGACCTCGGCACCGGCAAGCAGCAGTCTATCGAGATTAAATCCAGTTCGGGCCTAAGCGAAGACGAAATCAATAAGATGACTAAGGACGCCGAGGCCCATGCCGAGGAAGACAAGAAAAAAAGAGAAGTTGTTGATTTGAAGAACCAGGCCGACCAGTTGATTTATTCGACTGAAAAAACTCTAAAAGAGCACGGAGACAAGGTCCCCGCAGAAACTCGCGGCAATATCGAAAGCGCTGTAAACAACTTGAAAGAGGCAGTCAAGGGCGATAATGCCGATGCAATAAGGAAAGCCGTGGAAAACCTCTCAACCGTCGGCCAGGAGCTGGGCAAGGTACTTTACGAAGAAGCGGCTAAAAAACAGGCAGCCTCCGGACAGGCCGAGCAGCCACCTCCGCCACCCCCACCAGAGGGAGAAGTCAAAAGAAAAGGCGGTGATGACGTAATCGACGCCGAATTCGAAGCAAAAGATAAATAAAAAACCGAAAAATAAACGGTTTTTGACTCCTTAAAAAAGCACAGGCATACCAATGCCTGTGCTTTTTTATGTCTGTACTTATTTACCTATACAGAACCGCCCGAATATTCTTTCTAATATCTGCTCATCGGTCCGTTCCACTCCGCCGGTGGCCGACTCTATATCGAAAAGCCCCTGGCGGGCGGCCCGAAGCATCATTGCGGCAACCTCATCGTTGCCACCCTTCAATTCACTAATGGCTTCGCTTACATTTTCAATCGCCTCGGTGATTGCCTGTTTGTGTCTGGTTGTAAGAGCAACAGTCGATATTTGTTCCAGAACCTGCCCACTACTACCAGCTCCGACCGTCAGATCAATTATCGTTTTATCAATCGTCTCTCGCAGAAGCTCTATACCCCTGCCGGTTTCTACTGAGATCGGCAAAAACTCGACGCCGAACACTTCATGGAGAACGCAGAGCCTCTTGGCAACCAGTTTTTCCGAGAGCAAATCCGATTTTGTTGCCGCCGGTATCAGCGATTCCGGTTCTATAAGTGTGCGGATTGAAATGTCTTTATTCCAGTCTGTTTTTGTGATATCCACACAAAAAACGACCACAGAGCTATTCCGCAGCGCCTCGATTGCGGCCTGCTGTGCCAGTTCATCGAGGATTTCGTGCGACTCGGTTATCAATCCTGCGCAATCGAACAGCACACATTTGCAGTGGGTCAACGTCAACGTGCCCGTCAACACATCCCTCGTTGTCTTATGCAGTTCAGAGACAATGCTTCTTTCCTGACCGAGTAACCTGTTGAGCAGACTGCTCTTTCCGGCGTTGGGTGCACCGGCGATTCCCACCGCCGGCAAATCAACCACCTCTTCATATCTGACACTGCCCGATAGCAGCCCCTCAAGCTCATTGTTTATTTGCGTTAATCTTTCTACCGCCTCCGGACGGGTTATAAACTCGATATCTTCGCCGCTGAAATCAAGACCCGCCTCTATCAAGCTAAGGCAGTCCATCAATTCCGAGCGTATTTTTGACGTGGTTTGTCCCAATCGGCCGGCAAGAAGTTTCTCGGATGCGGCCAATTGGAGCTTATTGCTGCTGACAACAACTTCGTTCACGGCCTCGGCCTGGGTCAAATCCATTTTGCCGTTGAGATATGCCCGCGCAGTAAATTCACCCGGCCCGGCCATGCGTATCTGCCCGCCGGACGAGAGAAGATTACCCATTAAGGCCTCAGTTACGGACGCGTTTGTATGGATGTGAATCTCGGCAATGTCATCACCGGTGTAGGAATGCGGAGCCAAAAATAGATACAGCGTTGCATCAATTTGCAGCTCCGAGTCGACGGCTATACGTCCCGGAAAAACTCCGCCTTGTTCTTTTGGGATTGGCGTGCTGAAAATCCGTTCGCATATATTGATTGTCTCGGATCCGCTGATGCGGATAATAACTCTTTGTCCCGCCTCCGGAGAACTGATGGCCACGATAGTATCATCAAGTTCATACATGTACAATTAAATCTTGTAGAATGGCTTGGGTTTTTTCTTTTTGGCTTTTCCCCCGGTTTTGCTCGTTGTCGCTACCAGCCCCTTCGATTCGGCTTCTTCCTTCTCCCGGATGTGCTTGCGGATGAAGTACTGCTCAATAACGCCCGCAAAGGTACTCGACATAATATACAGATTCACCCCCGAAGGTGCTTTGTATAACATCAATGGAAACATCAGCGGGAACATAATCATCATCATTTTTTGCTGCTGAGCGAGTTGGGGATTGGCCGGAGTCCCTGACTGGTGCGGCATCAGTTTTTGCTGAAGATAAAATGCAAGCCCCATCAAAAGAGGAAGCAGGTTTAGAGATTCTATCTTCCAGCCAATCAAAGGCACGGTTATCGTTGAAAATCTGACCAGAGCGTCCGGCATCGAAAGGTCCGTGATCCAAAACGGCAAAAAGGCGGCACCTCTAAGTTCGACGCTGGCATATACCGCGCTCCAAAGAGAAATCCAGATCGGCATCTGCACCATCATCGGAAGAAATCCCATTATCGGCAGGCCCTGTTCTTTGTAAAGAGCCATCATCTGCTTGTTCATCTCGGCCTTGTTGTTGGCGTATTTCTTCTTTATCTCCTCGGCCTTCGGTCCAAGCTTGGTCATTTTCCTCATTGAGATCTGGCTCTTCTTCGTCACGGGATGCATCACAAACCTAAAAAGGAACACAAGTATCATAATCACAATCCCGTAGTTACCGATGATGTAAGTATGCATCCATTTCATCAGCCACAATATCGCAAAGGCTATAGGATGGATAATACAAGTGGGACAGCAAAAACAGGGCATGAAAGTTATCGTATGGGCAAAGCCCATGTTTTCATACAGAGGGGTTTTATCGAAGAGGCTTTTGTCCTTCGGACCGAGATATAACTGAAATTTATATGTCTTCTTACTGTTGACTTCGCCGGCTTTAGCAAGGATCCTTGATGCGATTTTCAAATCCAAACCGATTGTCTCATCGCCGCTGTTGGAACTCTCATCTCCGTCGGGATTGTAAAATCGCCCCGTTTTATCTGCCAACCAGTCACAAAACTTCCTGCCCTCATCCGGAACAGGAACCACTATGGCCGCAAAATATTTGTTTACGGCGGCGATCCAGAGAAAATCGGCGCCGGGTTTTGCCGGACGTCTGTCGGCGACTTCTTTTGCTTTACGGAGCTTATCCGTCTTGAGTCCAACACTGACTACATTACCTCCGGCATCTTCTTTCTGTCTAAAGCCTGCTATCACCTGCCTCATATCGCCACGGAAACCCTCTCTGCCAAGTCCGGTTGGACCGCCTAAATTAAAGCGCACTTTTTGCTCGCTGTCTGTCAGGTTCTCAACCGTGATATCGCAATTCAGCAGGTAACTGCCGGGTGTAATTATATAGGTTTTGGTCAATTCTATTAATGGTACGCCGGTATCCTTATCTTCAATGACCGCTTTGAAGCTCGTTGTCTGCGAGCCATCCGCTCCTTTTTCAATTCCCATATTTTCCCAGTACAATTCATCAAGGCGAAGCAGGTATAAGCCCTCCCTGACAAATATAAAGCTTGTGTTGGCCATCGACAGGACTTCACGGCCGTCAGGTAGCTGCACTGGCGATAGAATTTCCAGCGGCTGGGGGTCCTTGGGATCACGGTCCTTGAATTGACTAAAGACCGCGCTGCTGATCGCCGCACCTTTGGGGCTCAGTTCCAACTGGAGCATAAAGTTGCTCCTGGGATCAATCGAACCTAACGAAACAGAATTAGTATCATTAGCGTCGCCGGCCCAAAAGCGAATAGAATTAGCTGCTTCCAGTGTCTGTTTCTTTGCCGGGGATGAATTTCCACTCTCTTTCCCTTCGGTAATTGTCGTCTGCTGCAGGAGCACACAGGGTCCTGTTCCGGGCCGACAGGTTTGACATAATCCGGAATCGAGGACAAGCCAGCCGCAGAGCACCACGAAGCCGGCCACAATTAATACTAAAACAATCCTGAAGTTCATCCTGTATTCTTAATTACTTATCTTCCATCCCGCAGTCTTTCAGCGTGGAAGTTATCCAGTTGTTCGACTGCCTGTATTTTTTTGATAGTGGTTTCAAGATCGTATTCCAACCGGACGAAGTGAACCTCGTTTTCCTTGACATAGGCGTAGCTTGCACGATTGTCCTTGTCCCTTGGCTGTCCGACAGAGCCGATATTGATTATCGCTTTCTCTTCGGCGATAATCGGATAAACATTACTAAGCTCGTCGGGCAGGTAGAAGTCCGGCTCATCAAGAAATACACCCGGCATATGAGTGTGGCCGACAAAGCAGATATGCTTTACGCGCTCAAAAAGAAGCCGAACCTTCGCAGGATTTGTGTAAACATCATCAGGAAAGATGTATTCGTTAATCGGCCTTCTCGGTGAGGCGTGAACAAAGTCTATTATCGCTGAATTGGTTCCTAATTTTGCTTTCAGAGTGTGACGCATCGGAAGCTCGCCGAGAAAGCTCCAGCGCCTGTTGTGAGAATCTTGTGAGTCATTTTGATGGTTTGATTCCAGAATAAAGCGGGTCCAGAAGCTTGCCTGTTCGGCGCCGTAATTAAAATTTGTCGGCTCATAGAGTGTAGCGTAATCGTGATTACCAAGAACGCACCACTTGGTCCTCTCTATTATCAAATCCAGGCATTCCCTTGGATTTGCTCCGTAGCCGATAACATCACCGAGACAATAAATCGTCTTTATACCGCGCTTTTCGATATCAGCCAGGACCGTCGTTAAAGCTTCGAGATTGGAATGTATATCGCTCAGAACCGCAAACATACGTATCCTTTAAGTAAATATTTGACCTTGTCTTTCGCAAAACCCTACCTTATATCAAAAAATCTGTCCGAATGCCAGCATATTTATTGGCTTTCAGGGAAAAAACAGGTTATAGGTCGTTCAAACACTTCTTTTGGATAGTTAGTGGCGTAATAAACGAAGATTGACTCTTTGACTTTGCTCAAAATGGTCCGGATTTTTGTTGCCCCGGCCGCCGTGAAAAGGCGATGTGAATATTAACGACTAAATACGCCTTGATTTGCCTGTGGTTATCACTATAATATCGCCTGCGAAATACAAGGTATGAAGTACAAAACACGAAATAGAAGATACGGAATAAGAGATTCGACATATGACACTTCTTGAGACTCGCGGGCTGGTAAAAAAATATTCGGGCAGGGCCGTTGTAAACGGAGTATCGGTGGAGATTGGCCGGCGAACGATTGTCGGGCTGCTCGGAAGAAACGGCGCCGGAAAAACCACCTCTTTTAGGATGATTGTCGGGATGATTACTCCCAACAGCGGACAGGTCTTCTTCCAGGACCAGGATGTTACAAAGCTGCCGATGTACAAACGTGCCCGCCTCGGTCTTGGCTATCTTTCACAGGAGCCGAGTATCTTTCAGCGCCTGAGCGTCCGAAACAACCTCTATGCGATTCTCGAAACCATGTCTATCACAAAGGCCGAGCGAGACCGCAAAGCCGATATGCTCATTGACCGTTTCTCACTTCGGGAGGTTGCAGACAGTCAGGGAAGGTTCCTCTCCGGCGGCGAGCGAAGAAAGCTCGAAATCGCCCGCGCCATGGTAACCGATCCTTCGTTGATTCTCTTGGATGAGCCTTTTACCGGCGTTGACCCTATTGCGGTCGGGGACCTGCAGGAGGAGATTCGCCGGCTTGTCGCTTCGGGACTCAGTGTGCTGATTACCGACCATAATGTCGAAAGGACCCTTGAGATTGTCGAAAAGGCATACATAATCGACCATGGTAAGGTCATAGGTTCGGGCTCGCCGGCCGAGATTGTCCGTGACGAGACTGTTAGACAATATTATCTCGGCGATATATTCGATGGTGACGAATTCGACGATAAATAACCGTGATGCTTCGGGAATTAAGCTGCGAAAAGTGAAATACGAATAATGATGGATTTTGAAAAATGTCGACTCACGCACTACCCCGCTGACGTTTTGGCCGGATCGGCTTCGCCCGTAGAGAAGATCGACGACAATATCCGTCAACTGATAGTGAAAATGACCGATGTTATGCTAAAGAACAAAGGTGTCGGTCTCGCAGCCCCACAGATTGGCCTGCCCTTGCGTCTGTTTATAATATCTCTGAGTGGAAACAGGGATGACGTCAAAGTTTATATAAATCCAACTGTCACCCCGAATGGCGAGCTTGATGCGGTCGAAGAGGGCTGCCTCTCTGTGCCCGGCGTTTATACTAAGATTCGAAGATACAAAAGATGCAAAGTTACCGCCACCGACCTCGACGGCAATGAATTTACAGAGGAAGCTGACGGCCTTTACGCACGGGCCCTGCAGCATGAAAATGACCACATCAACGGCATCACTATCGTCAACCGCATGGGACAGGCCGCGAAGATCGCACACAGGAGACAGCTTAAAAAACTGAGTCAGGACCACGAAAAGAACAGTGAAATGTGAATCTTAAAAATCGATACGCGATAATTGAGCATCGAGTATCGTGAATTGAGTACCCCGTATTATGAAGATAACCTATCTCGGCAGCGGAAAATTCGGCCTTGAATGCCTAAATGCTTTGGCACAGTCAAGCCATAGCCTGGATTTGATTGTCACTCAGCCTCCACATGGGGCGGGCAGAGGCAGAAAGCAGACACCAACACCCGTAGCCCGCTGGGCGGTTTCACATTCGATACCTTTCATCGAAACTGACAACGTAAACGCGCCCCAGGCTATCGAAAAGATAGCGGCTTATCAGCCGGATGTGATTGTAGTAGTTGCGTTCGGCCAGAAAATCGGAAATCAGCTAATAAATCTGCCGCCCAAAGGCGCCATAAATGTCCACGCTTCGCTCCTGCCCAAATATCGGGGAGCTGCTCCCATAAACTGGGCCATAATCAAAGGCGAAAAGCAAACCGGCATCAGTATAATCTCGCTGGCCGAAAGAATGGACGCCGGCGACATCCTGGCGCAGGCAACAACCGATATTGGAGCGGATGAAGCGGCCAGCGAACTTCACGACAGACTGGCAAAAATCGCCGCTCCTCTGCTGATAAGAACTATTGACCATATCGCCGACGGCACAGCCGTCTATGGCAGGCAGGACCACTCAAAAGCCACCCTGGCGCCAAAGCTGAAAAAATCCGATGGTTTCCTAAACTTTAAAGAACCGGCTGAGATGCTCCAGAGAAAGATACAAGGCTTCTGGCCCTGGCCCGGCGCTTCGGCAATTTATATCTCGAAAAAAACCAAAAAGCCTCTGCGGATTACAATAGCTATGGCCGAGGTAGTGTCCACTTCAAATCCGGCTGACTTGCCACCCGGAACCCTCGATGAAAACCTCAATGTTATCTGCGGCTGCGACGCCTTGAAGATTATAAAAATCAAGCCGACCGGCTCACGCCTTATGCGCTTCAGGGATTTCGTTAACGGTCACCAAACAAAGGCTGGTGACAGCTTTATCAAGATAGAGCAATGAAATGACCGGTCACAGCCCCAAAACCGCTCGTCAAATCGCAACGGATGTATTAAACCGCTTCGATCCAAAACGAGGATACGCTACTGCCATCTTAAGCGATTTACTCGGCCAGACCAGAGAAAGACAGCGGGCCACCGACCTCGTCTTCGGCACGATAAGAAATCGCGCTGCCGTCGATAAGGTCATAGCCGAATTCTCAGGTCGACCTGTCGAAAGGATACAACCTGAACTGCTCAATATCATCCGCGTTGCCTCTTTCGAGCTTATCTATTGTCCCCAGACCCCTGAATATTCAATCGTCAACGAAGCGGTCAATATAGCCAAAGCACTCACGCGTAAAAAACAAACCGCCTTTGTAAATGCGGTCCTCCGCCAAATCACAAGACATATACAAAACCGACAGATTCCACTATCACAGGCCGATCCGAGGAAAACACTTCCACAAACGCTCTCCACGGGCTGTAAGTTCGATAAGGAGATTCTCCCCGATCCACAAACTTCGCCGGCTGATTATTTCAGCGTCGCTTTCTCGTTGCCCGAATGGCTCGTAACCGGTTGGTTCAGCGAATTCACCGAAGAACAGGTCCGCCAAATCTGCTTTGCGAGTAATCGAAGGCCGAGCGTCTATATCAGGCCGAACACCTTGAGAACAACAACCGATGAAATTGCCGAAAAGTTTCAATATGAAGACACCGATTTTGAAATAGCCCCTCTCGATAATCTGCAGGCATCGAGAATGATAAAAATCAGAAATCCAAGGGCCATAACTGAATTGTCCGGCTTTAAAAAAGGCTTGTTTACCGTTCAGGACATCACTGCCTCGCTTCCCGCCCGTCTTTTGAATCCCCGGCCGGACTGGAAAATCCTCGACCTCTGTGCCGCCCCGGGCACAAAGACAACTCAACTGGCCGAGCTTACCGAAGATTCGGCAGAGATTATCGCTACAGACATTGACCAGGAGCGCCTGAAATTTGTAAATGAAAATACCGCCCGCCTCGGAATAACCTCTGTCAATATTCTGCCATACGAGCAGGTTCTGAATTCTAAATTCGATTCTGTCTTGCTGGATGTACCCTGCTCGAATACCGGCGTATTGGCAAAGCGCATCGAGGTCCGTTACAGAATAAATCCGAAGGCCGTTAATGAACTTACAAAAACACAGGCGGGCCTGCTCGCTGCCACCGCGAAAATGCTGAAGCCAAAAGGCAGAATATGCTACAGCACATGCAGCATCCAAAAGGATGAAAACAGCCGGCGTGTAAGAGATTTTTTGCGGGATAATCCCGACTTCGAACTACAATCCGAATTGCTGACCTTACCATCTGCTGAGGAATTCGACCGCGACGGCGGCTATGTCGCAATCATAACCAGAAAGTAGTTGCTTAAACTGCATCTGTTATTACAATAAATGAGCTAAATCCATATTGAAGATATCTAATATGAACGCCGTATTACTTGATAATGTCTGTAAATCTTTCGGCCGCCTCCACGCCGTCGATAACCTGAGTGTCAAGGTCCCCGCGGGCAGTGTCTACGGCTTCCTCGGCCCTAACGGTGCCGGCAAGACTACCACAATTCGGATGATGATGAATATCATCCGGCCGGACAGTGGCCGCATCGAGATATTAGGAGATGGTAAAATTGAGCAGGTCAAAGCCAGGATAGGGTATATGCCCGAGGAGCGTGGGCTATACCGAAAAATGACCGCTCGTAAGGTGCTGGCATATTTTGGCGCTATAAAGGGCGTCAGTGACAGAGAACTAATTGAGCGTATACCCCGCTGGCTCCAGCGAGTTGAACTGGCTGACTGGGCCGACAAAAAAGTGGAGGAACTCTCTCGAGGAATGCACCAGAAGCTCCAGTTTGCGGTAACCGTCATCAACGAGCCCGAGCTTGTTATTCTTGACGAGCCGTTTTCAGGCCTCGACCCGTTGAACCAGGACCTGCTGAAAAACATCATTCTTGAAATGCGAAATGAGGGAAAAACCATAATCTTTTCGACGCATGTAATGCACGAGGCCGAAAAGCTTTGCGACTACATACTTCTTATTAACAAGGGTAAGCTGATATTGGATGACACGCTCGAAAATATCCGTTCCAGACAAAGTGCCCATACCGTCAGCGTCGAGCTTGAGGGGGATGCCACCTTTGTCGACAGACTACCAATGGTAACGGCCGTAAAGTCTGAAGGCAACCGCCTGGATGTTACTTTGGCCGATGTTGACACACAAGAATTTCTACAGGCCCTTATGCAGCAAGCGCGCGTGAAGGCCTTTGAGGTAAAGGTGCCCTCGTTACATGAAATCTTTGTAAACCTGGTTGGAGTGAGCGATGCAGAGAATTCTTAAGGTTGCAAAGCGCGAATACATCGAAACAGCCAAGACCAAGACGTTCATTATTGGTATTTTAATGACGCCCATCATTATTGGTGGGATAATATTCTTCACTAAAGCGGTTTCGGGCGGCAAAGCAGGCCCGCGCCCCCCTATCAAGGTCGCCGTCACCGATCTCTCAAAAACACTTGTCGAAGACATCAAAACCTCTTTCGACGGCTACAACAAACGAAATCCCAACAGACAATTTCTTCTTCAGACCCTCGATGTGCAGCAGGATGCCAATTCAACTGAGGAACAAGGCAAGGCCAAACTCCGCAAAGGTGAGTTCGATGTTTATGTTGTACTGGAAGAAGACATCATCGAAGGCCCCGGTAAAATACGCTTTTATACTTATAAACCAAAGCCCGCAAACGTTGATGCCCTATGGACCATCGAGAATTTTTTCAGGAAGGCCGTAGAGAACAGGCGTTATGAAATAGAGAAAATAGACCAAAAGCTCCTCGCAAGGCTGCGAAACGTCCCTCTTGAACGCCTCGAAATTGGAGCAGCCGGCGAAAAGGAGAAGGTCCAGAGTCAGGGCCAGAGAATAGCCGGAATGATGGTCCCCTTTTTCTTTATGTACCTGATATTTATGGGAATGGTGGCAACGGGCCAGCACATGCTAAGCAGCATCATTGAAGAGAAAAATTCAAGGATTATCGAGGTCCTGCTGTCGGCCGTAAGCCCTTTTCAGTTGATGGCCGGGAAAATCCTCGGATTGGCCGGAATAGGCCTGACAGTAATGGCGCTTTGGTGCGGTGCTGCCTTTGCCGCCGCCCGCTGGCAGGGCCTCAACGTTGGAGTTGGTCCGGAATTGTTAGTGTATTTTGTTATATATTACATACTTGGCTATATTTTAGTCAGCGCTATACTAACCGGCATCGGCTCTGTCTGTAACACGATAAAGGAGACCCAGAGCCTGATGATGCCCGTCATGTTAATCTTCATAATTCCATTAATGGGTTGGTTCAAGCTTGTTCAAAGTCCCAACGGAATCCTCGCAAGAGTATTGTCGTTTGTCCCGCCCGTTACGCCGATGGTAATGATACTGCGTCTGTCTGCAGGTTCCGGTGTCTGGTTCGTGGAGATTGCGGTTTCTATACTCGTTTTGGCTGCCTCCGTTCTTATCGTGATTTGGGCCGCGGCCAAGATTTTCAGAACCGGAATTTTAATGTACGGAAAAAAGCCCGGAATCTTCGAAATATTGCGTTGGCTACGACAAAGTTAATAGCGGTTCCCCTGAAGTTGCGGGATTTATATTCAGTATGCCGTTTTACGGCAGGTTATAGATACTGCAGCGCCATTTCATAAACTCTTTATACAACAAGTAGGGCGGGGCTTGCCCCGCCGAAAAGAAATGTCAATTTTTGGATGATTCGACTTAAGAGCGGCTTTGATTTTCCCCTTTTTTGGTATTTGGGCAAAAAATTTCTCAAAAATCCTTGACAAAAGGCCGAAAAAAATGTATATTATGTACATAATGACAATAGTGTATATTACGTACAGGTGGATTAACGATGACGAAGGTTACAATTACAGATGCTCGTTCACAATTCCGTAAATTAGCGGATAGGGTCTGTCATCACGGCGAGCGGATATGTGTGGAAAGAAACGGAGAGCCGGTATTTGTGATGGTTAGTTTCGAGGATTTTGAGGCAATAGAGGCTCTTGAGGAGAAAATCGATATTCAAGAAGCGAAGAAAGCTTTGAAAAAAGGCAGGTTTATTCCTTTGGAAAAGCTGGAGGCTGAGCTGGATTTGTAATACAATACGGCGATGTATAAAATCATTGTTGCTGAAAGCGCGGCCGATTTTATTAGAGGACAAGCAAAGAAGATCCAGCGCCAGCTCTATAATAAAATCAAGAATCTTGGGAACAATCCTTACCCCCCGAATTGTGTAAAGTTAAAAGGTCAGGAGGATTTATATCGGATACGTTCCGGCGATTATAGAATTATTTACATGGTCAAAAGCAAAGAAGTGATTATATTAGTGCTCAGAATTGCCCACCGAAGACAGGTGTATAGAAAACCATTATAACTATAATTATACAATCGCAAAGCGGCGCTTTATTCGTTACGTGCAAACTACCGTAGAATTAAGGCTATTCATTCTTTTGTGCCGCGGCCAAGATTTTCAGAACCGGTATTCTAATGTATGGAAAAAAGCCCGGCATCTTCGAAATATTGCGCTGGCTAAAACAGAGTTAAAAACCGTTTTTAAGCAAAACCACGCTTATATTACCGCTTTCTTTTCAGATTGCTATCCTCCGGTTTTAAAATTCGGCTAAATAATATCTTATTCTCTTAGACTCTCTGCCGAAAGCGTTGCACGTTGCATTTTCACTTCTGCTATCAGCTTTGCTAACTGTGAAGGATCTTTGAGCTGTCTAACCCACTGTTCATTACCATTGGAATCGTACATAATAACAAGAGCATCTAACAGGACAGAACCTATAACATAAACATTACCCCTGGCACCTACTACTATGTAGTGGGTGATGATCACGCTTCCTTCCGGGTTTTTGTACTTCGCCCTCCACAATTCTTTACCATCGGCATCATATTTGACCGTTATGAACTCAGCCTTTTTCATCGAATCGAGAGTATCATTCGGCGGGTAGCCGGCCCCATATGTTCTCGGCTTCTCGTTGCCGAGAATGCAGACAGTGCCTGCTTCCCCCAATGCTATAGATTTGGGAAAAATTAGTTTTTTCCCTGACGTCCGGTATTGCGCCATCCACTTTCGGTTTCCGTCAGTATCATACTTGATGGTGACCATGTCAGTGTATTCATTTTGTGTATGTGAACTGTCACCCAGAACATAGACGTTACCAGCTTTATCAAGTGTCAGGACATTGGACCTATTTAAAGAAGAGGTTCGTTCTCCGCTGGGCGGCCATAAGACCACCCACAATTTTTTGCCCTCTGCATTATATTTAAGCGTTACAAACTTCAATTTTTCAAGGCCGTCGTTACTATCGACCCAGCTTCTTCCGGTTATATAAACGTTGCCAGCCCTGTCGACAGCAATATCACCTGGCTCACACCTTTGATTTTCGGCGCGGCCATGCCGCTTTGTCCACAATTCCCGACCGTTTGTGTCATATTTGATTGTAAGGATGTCCGAAGTCGGTTTGCTATCACCTTCGGAATTAAAGTTGAGGTTGACATCTAAATACTTGGTCCAGTCCTCCAGTTCATAGAGTCCCACAATATGCACATCGGCTTTGGTGTCGACAGCAATAGCTATGGCTTCGAAGCAGTACTTTGGAGGCGTTTTATAACTAACCTGCCACAACCTTTTCCCGTTCTTGGCATACTTCATAGTGGTATATATACTCTTCTCCACCTTGTGCTTCTGAATGGTACCGGTAACGTAAACATTCCCTTCGTAGTCTGCCGCAAATCCCTCGCAAACACCGCCAGAAGCCCCACGAATTCCGAAGCGACGTTCCCACAATTGTTTGCCTTCCTTATCGTATTTCGTCACGGCAGTAAATCGAGTGTTGAATCCATCGGGTCCACCAGCAAAGTACACATTGCCTTCCTGGTCAATTGCCATCCCCACCCCAAATTTAGGTGCAGGGCCGAGAATAAATCCCGCATATGCCGCAAATATCCCCACCGGCATAAGTAGCAATCCAATCTGAAAAGAACGTCTCATCTTATACCCTTCATAATTGAGTAAATAATGGGAACAGTCCTTATTTTCAAAGTACTATTATCCAGTATATCAACTACTCAACCAGTAAACAAATAGGGATTGCCATAGGAACTAACAAAAACGCCCCAGAATATGTTTTTACGCTTCATTTTCTCTTTTATGAGTATTGAGCTATTTCCATTTTGGCCCTTCGGCATCAATTTCGGCGTGCAGTTTTACCAGCTTTTTCTTCATCGCAGCAAGCCGCCCCGGCTCGCTGTCGGCCAGATTTTGCTCCTCCGCTATATCTTTGAGAACATTATACAGTTCGAATTTCGTCATTTTATTATCGGCTAAAATCTTCCAGTCGCCCTCCCTCATCGCAACCGTCAAAGGCCTGCTCAGTGCCCGATCATATCGCCAGTATAGCGGCACTTTTCGCGCAATTTTCTTACCCTGAAAAATAGGCAGAATACTGTTACCGTCGATTGGCCTGTCAGTCGGCACGCTTGCCCCCGCTATTGCGCATAACGTCGGCAAAATATCCGTCCCGTTGACCGGCTCACCGCAAATAGTACCCGCTTTTGTCCTGCACGGCCATCGGATAATACCCGGCACGCGAATCCCGCCTTCATACATATGCAGTTTCATTCCCCTAAGCGTGCCCGGTGAGCCGAATGAGCGGTGCGCCCCGCGGTAGCGATTCAGTGTTTCAGGCCCGTTATCGCTTGTAAACATCACAAACGTCTCATCGCGCAGCATCATTTCATCCAAAGTCTCCATAAGCCGGCCGAATTCGTGGTCCATCTGCGTGACGTTGCCGTAATATATCGCCTCTTTCCTGCCCTCGTACATCTTCATAAATTCCGGTCCCGTTGCGATTGGTTCATGCGGTGCGTGAAACCACACGAACAGGCAGAACGGCTTCGACCGGTCCCATTTGGTTTTTAGCCAGTCGATGGCCTCCTGAGCTATCAGCGCCGAGGAATATCCTTTCATCTCGCCCATCGGTTCACCGTTGCGCACAAAATTTCTCGGATTATGGTGTGTAGGCAGGGAATTGTTCTGCGTTGAGAACCAGTGCTCGAATCCGTGGTCGCCCGGCTGCGGCTGCTCGGATGAGTTAAACTTACCATTGCAGTGCCACTTACCCACGTGGCACGTCCTATAACCGGCCTCTTTCAGCAGCGTAGCAACGGTAATCTCTTCTTGCTTCAAATGCATTACGTTATTATTCGGTATCCAGTCGTAAACGCCGCAGCGAAAGGGCGTCCTGCCGGTAAGCATTCCCGCCCGCGCAGGTGAACAAACCGGGGCCGCAGCATAACAATCCGTCAGTTTAATCCCCTCGGAAGCTAATTTATCAAGGTTTGGTGTTTTGATATGCCGATGGCCGTAGCAGCCAAGGTCTCCATAACCTAAGTCGTCGCACAGTCCTATCACAATATTGGGTTTGTTACTGTCTCCCTTAAAAGGTTTACCAATGCTCCGGCAGCCTTCAATTGCAAACGACGCGGCACCCAAACTCATTACTTTCAAAAAATTACGTCGATTCATATTGATATTCTCCTTTGAAATTGATAGATAAACGATAATAAATAACAGGTCCTGAAAAGTAAACGAAAATTAAATCCACAGCTTTTCCACAAAACGAACTTACGTTGTGCAAAACTTGTTAAAAATAAATTTTTTTCGCGCGCAAACTCAATGCAGACAGTAACCTCTATCAAGTGGAAAAGAAATTTTCCAAAATGCCATTGATTTGTCTTCCCACTGACCAATAATAGCCATTGTTTTACCGTTGTATTTTACTTTTTGCTTCGTGCGAAATCGATATATGGCTTTTAACAGATGGCGTTAACTTTGAAAAATTTACAACTTACAATTAGCAGAGGAGAGTATCGATGCAGGGCACAATCAGGGATGAGCAAGCCCGGTCCACGGGAACAGAGATAAGTGCTATTAACGAAGTTCTCGCCAGGAAGGTCGGACCGCAGAAGTATCGAATCTGGTTTAAAAATTCAACCAAAATGTCACTTGCTGATGGATATTTGAAAGTTGGTGTACCTAATCTATTTATTGCGAGCTGGATTGAGAACCATTTTTCCAACCAAATCTCTCAGGCCGTTCGGGAAGTTGCCGGAAGCAGGCCGAAGATTACATTTACAATCGATCCCGAACTGTCCGGCTCCATGCGAAGAAATCAACTGGACTCACAGGCACAACTCGTGGACAGGGCACAGAATCGGCTCGATACCACGAGAACAAAAGCGAAACCGGCTTCAACGAAAAGGCTCCACTTCAGTTTGGACACGTTCGTTGTCGGAACTTCGAATCAACTGGCTTTCAACGCGGCAAAGGCCGTCGTGGAAGAAAAAAATTGCCCTTTCAATCCGCTGTTTATTCACGGAGGATACGGGGTCGGCAAAACACATCTGCTGCAAGGGATTTGCAATGCAGTGTGTTCGAAGCGCCCCCAAACTAATTGGCTATATCTCTCAGCGGAGGATTTTGTCAATCAGTTTGTGCTGGCCTTGAAGACAAAAAAGCTGGAGGCTTTTAGACGACGAATGCGACAAACGGATTTGTTGGCAATCGACGACATTCACTTCTTGGCCAGCAAACCTTCCACGCAGGAGGAGTTCCTGCATACATTTAATACCATCAATCTGGCCGGCAAACAGGTCGTGCTGGCCTCGGATGCCCATCCTAAGATGATAGGACAGCTATCTGAAAAGCTCGTTAACCGTTTTGTCTCGGGAATGGTCGTCAAGATACAAAACCCGGATTTTAACACCAGATGTCAAATCTGCAGACAGTACGCCGAAAAGCTGGCCGCGGAAAATGGAAGGTTAAAAATCGGAAGAGGCATTCCAGAAAGTGTAATAAAATACATCGCGGAAAATCTGCGAACCAACGTGCGGGAGTTGGAAGGCGCACTGCTGAAATTAATCGCCTACTCGGCCCTGCAGAACAAGAAAATCAACCTCGCTATGGCCCAGGCCGTCCTCGCCGAGCATCTGGAAAGGTGTGATCCTATTGTCCATATTTCGGACATCGAATCCGCCGTCGCGACATATTTCGGAATAACACCGGCAAATATACACTCCTCGAAGAAGGACAGGACCGTCGCGCTCGCCCGGCATTTTAGTATGTATCTTACAAGAAAGCACACAAAGATGTCTTCATCGGAAGTCGGAAGGTTTATGGGCAATAAAAATCATGCCACCGTACTGTTGGGCTGCAGAAGGATAGAAAGCCTCATCGAGAGGAATGCGGAAATATACTGGAACGGACCGGCCGGAAATAAAGTCGCAAAGGCAAGGACCATACTTAGTAATCTCGAGGAGAGCATCTCCAGATAAAAGTTATTGCCGGTCCCTCGGACAGCAGCCTCTGACTGAAACAAATCTAAAAATTCACTCCCAAATGTACCTTGTGTTTAGTGTTGATAAATAGTACAATTACAGATTGATGGAGTAGGAATGATTAACGCCATTTGTCGAAGGAGGGCAAGCTTGTGTAATTTAGGTAAAACTTTGAGCCTGGCAGATTGTAAGGTGGATTTAAGCCCAACAAACCCGGCTAAATTCCTTTTGCTCTTGTGCACTTGTGCTCTTGTGCTTGTCAACATTGCTTTGCCCGCTCATGCCAAATATGGCGGCGGTACTGGCGAGCCAAACGATCCTTATCTGATTTTCGATGCAAACCACATAAATGAAATTGGTGTCGAGCCCAACGACTGGGACAGGCACTTCAAGCTGAGGGCCGATATTGATTTGGCAGGCTTTCCCGGGACAAGTTTCAATATTATTGGCAGTTACAGCGATCCTTTTGCCGGTGTTTTTGATGGAAACGGACACAGCATTTCGAACTTTACTTTTTCCTCCACAGGCACAAATTACATCGGTCTTTTCGCCAGAGTTACTGGTGTAATCAAAGATTTGGGATTGGTTGACCCAAACGTCAGTGCCGCCGCGGCAGGTTTTGTTGGCTCACTGACAGGAAACAATTCCGGCAAACTCGTAAGCTGCTATGCACAACGCGGCTCCGTTTCCGGCGGCGGTCAAATCGGAGGGCTTGTCGGTTCGAATGGCGGGATAATGCTCAACAGTTTTGCCGACTGCAATGTAGCGGGATCTGCCGATTATGTTGGTGGACTTGCGGGGGATAATTATATGGGCCGTATTATAAGTTGCTATTCATCGGGTAGCGTTGAATCAGAAGCAAACTGTGTCGGCGGACTAACCGGATTTAGTGACTGGATTATTTCTGAATCCTATGCAACAGGCAGCGTTTCCGGCCGAGACCATATCGGTGGACTCGTGGGATATAATCAGAGGACTTTCTATTCAACTCCGAGCGGTACGGTTGCCAGGTGCTATGCTGTGGGTGCTGTTTCGGGAACGAATAATGTCGGCGGCCTCATTGGATTCAATGACGGCGGCCCTGTGTTCAGCTCTTTCTGGGATACACAGACAAGCGGGCAACAAACCAGCGCCGGCGGCGTGCCTAAGACGACTGTCGAAATGCAGGATCCAAATACCTTTCTTGACTACGGTTGGGATTTCGTTGGAGAGTATGAGAACGGGCCAAATGACGATTGGGCCGAGCCTGCCTGCGGCGGGTACCCCGTTTTATCGTGGCAGCTTGGTGAACTCCTGCCATTGCCTGCTTTTTCAGGCGGTTCGGGTGAGCCAAATAATCCTTATCTTATTTCCACACCGGCCGATTTGAGTCGCATCGGCCATAATCCGAGGTTAATGAACGCCCATTTCAAACTGACCAATGATGTTAATATGGCCGACACTACCCATTTTATTATTGGCAACGCATTATATCCATTCGCCGGCACTTTCGATGGTGCCGCCCATGTGATTTCAAGCTTCTATCGTTACTCCTCTACAGGCGAAATGACTAAAGGTCTTTTCGGTATTGTCGATGGCGACGGCGCCGAGATAAAAAATGTAGGTTTGACCGATTCCTATATGTCCGGAGGGGGTTATCAAACGGTTGGTTTGCTCGTTGGCCGGTTGTTGAATGGGACCGTCACCGGTTGTTTCGCTGAAAGAGGTAGAGTCGAGGTATTTGAGTCCGATGGCGGCGGGCTGGTCGGTTCAAATGCCGGAACGATTTCAAACTGCTATGCAAATGTTTACATTTCTGGTTGGTTCGGTGTGGGAGGCCTCGTCGAAAGCAACGCGGGGATAATATCGAACTGCTATTCGAGGGGCAGGGTTGATGGAATACTTGATTATGGCGGCTTGGTCTCGAGAAATTCAGGCCCTGTTACGAATTCATTTTGGGATGTCAACAGCAGTGGTGAGCCGACCAGTGCCGGTGGTACAGGCCTGATGACAGACGACATGCAAACAATGAGCACATTCACAAACGCAGGATGGGATTTTGTAGGTGAGACCGACAACGGCAACGATTTTCTATGGCGGATGTGCCAGGATCTCGTTGATTATCCCCGCCTGGCCTGGGAATTTACATTGGGGGACTTTGTTTGTC
>JABAHS010016251.1_pt1 | contig 33419 bp, 24 predicted proteins | sample 7062111 | NCBI WGS metagenome assembly JABAHS01 (sample SAMN14534600, study PRJNA622989) | marine sediment metagenome | biome: marine biome [ENVO:00000428]; feature: marine pelagic biome [ENVO:01000023]; material: deep marine sediment [ENVO:00002113]; isolation source: pool of 4 deep marine... | reverse complement strand
GCCGGCGGCTGATGAATCCGCGACGGGTGGCTGGTCCCCGGGAGCCGGTGACGTGACCAAAGAAGCCTCCCGATTCGTCGGGTCCATACCCGAGCATTACGACGCCGGCCTCGGGCCGCACATCTTTGAGGGTTTCGCCGAGGACCTGTCTCGGCGCGTCGCCGCCTTGATGCCGGGCTCGGTCGTCGAGCTCGCGGCGGGAACCGGCATCGTCACCCGGCGGTTGCGCCATGCGCTGCCGGAGACTTGCGACCTCCTGGCTTCGGATCTGAATCAGCCCATGCTCGACTTTGCCCGGGCCAAATTCGATGAGGGCGAACGGGTCGGGTTCGAAGTGGCCGATGCCACGGACCTGCCTTGGGAGGATGAACGGTTCGACGTGGTCACCTGCCAGTTTGGGGTCATGTTCTTTCCGGACAAGCCGCGCTCCTACGCCGAGGCGCGCCGGGTACTCCGCTCAGGCGGCCACTATCTCTTCAACGTCTGGGATGCCTGGCCGTTCAATGCTTTCGCGGAGATCACCCACGAGGTCGTTGCCGGCTTTTTCCCGGAGGATCCGCCCGGCTTCTATCGCGTGCCCTTCGGCTACCACGAGGTCGAGGTCATTCGCCGGTCGCTGCTCGACGCCGGCTTCCGGGCGGTGTCCGCGGAGACCGTCCCCCTGACCGCCGCGATCCCGTCGGCGGATCTGTTCGCGCGGGGCCTGGTGTTCGGCAACCCGCTGTTTCAGGAGATCGAACAGCGCGGCGGCGATGCCGACGCGATCCGCGCGGCCGTCTCGCACGCCATCGCCACCAGGCTGGGCGGCGAGATGCAGATTCGCGCCATCATCGTGCACGCGGAGAACTAAGGCCCCTGTGGGGCTTTCTGCAACGCCGTTGCTCGCCCCTCTACAGGAAGCGCATCAGAACGAAGATGCCCACCATGGCCAGCGCCAGGGTCAGCTTGACGGCCGTGCCGATCACCAGCCCCAGGGTCGCGCCGAGACCCGCTCTGCCCGCTTCCTCCAGAGAACGCTGGGCGGACAGCTCGCCGATGACGGCGCCGATGAAGGGTCCGATGACAATGCCGATGAGACCCATGAAGATGCCCACGATGCCGCCGATGACGGCGCCCCAGACGGCCCTCGGGGAAGCGCCGAAGCGGGAGGCGCCTAACGCGCCGGCAGCGAAATCCACGGCATAGGTGAGCGCGGCCATGACCCCCAGCGTGAGCAGGGTCCCCCAGCTCACGTAGGCGAAGTCGTCGATCCAGGCGCCGATGAGAAGGCCGGCGAACAGCAGCGGAGCGCCGGGAAGGGCCGGCAGCAGCAGGCCAGCCACGCCGACGACCACCAGCCCGACGGCCAGGGTCCACAGCAGCACGTCGATCAGCAGCGCAGAATCCATGAGCCTATTGTGGCCCGTTGGCGGTCACGGAGAAACCGTCCTCCCGAACCAACGTCGGCGGCGGGGCGCGGTTCGTCAGGACGCTGACACGACGTCGGTCATGAATGACCGTACGGCGTCGAGACGGCCCTGAACGCCGCCGCGGGCGACGGGGTCGAGCACCACGTGGCCTACGCCGGCAGCCTCGAGCTCCGCCAGCCGCTCGTGCATCTCCGCCGGGCTCCCGGCCACGGACTTTTCCGGTTCCATCCGGCTGTCCGGGTCCAGATAGAGCCTCAGCGAAAGCCCCACCTCGGCAGGGTCACGGCCGATCACCTCGCACTCCGCGTGCACTGCCTGCCACTCCCGCCTGACCTCCTCGAGAGGCTGAAAGGCTGCGTGGAAAGCCTGCCCAAACCGGGCAACCCGCCGGAACGCGGCCGTCGTCGACCCCCCCACCCAGACCGGAACCGGTTGCTGCACGGGCTTTGGTTCGAAGCCCACCTTTGGGAAACGGTAGAACTCACCCTGGAAGCTTGGCTCCGGCTCGGTGAACAGCCGCTGGAATATTTCCAGCTGCTCGTCCGAGCGGCGCCCCCGGTGATCCCAGGGCATGCCCAAAACGGCGGCTTCCTCGGCCATCCAGCCGATACCCACACCGAGGATGAGCCGGCCGTTCGAGACGACGTCGAGGGTGGCCAGCTGCTTGGCCGTGGCCACCGGTGGGCGGTAGGGCAGAATCAGCACGGTGGTGCCAAGACGTACGCGGTCCGTGCAACCGGCGATGAACAAAAGCGTCCCAATGGGATCGAGCCAGCCCATCTCGGGCGAGGCAGGGAAGGACCCGTCATCGGTGTACGGGTATTTCGAGACGATGTCCGCCGGCCAGCAGACGTGATCGCTCACCCACAGCGAGTGCACGTCCAGGGCATCACACTCTTTGACAAATGAACGAACGGTCCCTGGGTCGAGCTCTCGTCCAAGATGCGGCGCGTGAATGCCGATCTGCATCGTCCGTCCTCCCTATCGCCTGTAAACCCGCCAGACGACCCCGCGGCGGCCGGCGGCTTGCCAGGAGTCTAGCAGAGGGCCGTGCGGGGAAGGCGACGCGGGCTGCACGCCGAGCTAAAGTGACGATTGCCAATGGCGGTTCTGGACCGGAGGGACATCGAATGTTGAAGCTCTACCTCATGCCGGGCAGCTGTGCCCTCGCCTCGCACATCAGCCTGCGCGAGGCGGGCGCCGACTTCGAGGTCAACGTGGTCGATTTCATGGCCGGCGAGCAGCGCACCCCCGAATACCGAGCGGTGAACCCGAAGGGTCGCGTCCCCGCGTTGGTCACGGAACGGGGGGTGCTCACGGAGACGCCCGCCATCCTGCTCTACGTTGCCCAGGCCTATCCGGATGCCCGTCTGGCGCCGCTGGAGGATCCCTTCGAGCTGGCCAGCCTGCAGGCCTTCACCAACTACCTTTGCGCCACGGTGCACGTAGCCCACGCCCACAGCCGCCGCGGCGAGCGCTGGGCGGACGATGAGAGCGCCATCGAGGCAATGAAGCGCAAGGCGCCTGGCAACATGGCGGATTGCTTCCAGCTCATCGAGGACGAGTTCTTCGAAGGCCCCTGGGTGATGGGGGAACAATTTACCGTTGCCGACCCCTATCTGTTCACCATTACCCGTTGGCTCAAGTTCCATCAGATCGACTCGGCACGCTATCCCGCGGTGCACGACCACCTGGGTCGCATGGGTGAGCGGCCTGCCGTCCGCGCGGCGCTCGAGGTCGAGTCCGCCGCAGCCTGAACCGCGCGCGCCGGGGTGGGCGGCCTCGCCTCAATGTGGTGAATCTCGCCACGCTCCGGCCTGGGGCGTTCGCTTAACCCACTGAAAAATATAAATAATTTAGTTGGTATCATTTTTGCGAACAGCAATCTTGAGAAACGGTTGAGTTGCGGTCGTTAATCGAGGTTTGCCGGTCCCCGGCTCGTCCGGGCCGGTGCCAATCGCGCTCTCGGCCGTGATGTACCGGAAGATCAAGGAGGCCCCATGGAAGAAGTCATGAAGCAAAGGCTCACGAGCCGGAATCTCTGGAGGCGCGCGCTCTTCATGCTGCTCTTCGTGCTCGTCTACGGGATTGCCGAGGCGGTCGTGGCGGTGGTGGTAGTCGTGCAGTTCTTCTTCGTTCTGATCTCGGGCCGGGCCAATGAGAACCTGCTCGTTTTCGGTAACAATCTCAGTACCTACTTTCGCCAGATCCTGCAGTTCCAGACCTTCAACAGCGAGTTCCTCCCATATCCCTTCGGGGACTGGCCCGACGAAGGCCTGGGAAGCGATCTCTGGCTCGAGGAGGTGCCTGCCGAGCACGCGGAGGCCGTTGCCCCGGTGGCGGGGTCTGAAACGACCGCCCAAGGGGATGGGGGGTCGCGTGTGGCCGAGGGCGGCCCCGTCGAGGGCGGCCCCATCGATCGCGCCCCGACCGATGGCGGCGGTTCCGAGCCGGAAGAAGATTCGCCGGCGGGATCATCTGATCCGGAGGAGCGCGACCCGAAAGCCTGAGCCTGGGGCGAGCCGAGTCGCTAGTTCGGCTCCGGCTCGTCGACCTCCTCGATGAGGACCTCGGGCGTGCGGGGATCCAGGTTCGGATCCACCGGATTGATCGGATCCGGCTCGTTCGGCATGTACCACGGGCGCCAGTGGGTAACGGGCACGTCGTCCCGCTTGCGTTTGACCAGACGAACGAACTCACCCTCGTCGGTTAGAATGGCGTACTCGTCCACGTTCTTCGGTTTCTTCTTCGAAACCACGTAGTCGCCCTCCTCGTTGACGTAGGAGTACAGCCGTGCGGCTGCGGGGGCTGGGATAATGGATGCGAGCGCCAGCAACCCTGCTGCCGTGAAGCAGATCAGGTGCCGATGCGGGCGGGGGGTTCGAAAATACCGCATATGTACCTGGACCCTGTTGCTCAGCGGCCGGCCGAGGCGCCGGCTTCAGCGTCGCCGGACGTTGCAGGCGCCCGTCTGCGGCCGATCCGCTGCAGATCGTCGAGTATAAGATACCCGGCGGGGACGAACAGCAGGGTGACGACCGTGGCGAAGATGACCCCCCAGGCCACCGATGTTGCCATGGGTATGAGGACCTGGGCCTGGACGCTCTGATTGAGCAGCAGTGGTGACAGACCGGCAAACGTCGTCAGTGACGTCAGAAGAATCGGTCGGCAGCGGGTCACGGCGGCCTCGACGACGGCCTCCTTCACGCTCATGCCCTCGCGGCGTCGGGCGTTGACGCCGTGAACGAGAACGAGGCTCGAGTTGACCACCACGCCGGAGGCAGCCACGAAGCCCATGACCGACATGATCGCGATGCCCGACAGCAGCCCCAGAGATTTCATGATCACGTGGCCCCAGATGGCCCCTGCCATGGCGAAGGGAATCACCGACATGATGATCAGCGGCTGTGCATAGGAACGCAGCGGGATCGCCAGCAGGGCGTAGATGATGGCCAGCGCCAGCCCGAACAGGGGAAACAGGCTGGCCACGCTCTCCTCCTGCTCACGCCGGGTTCCCTCGAGGCTGAAAGTTACCCGCGGGTGGTCGCGGAGAATCGCCTGCAGGGGTCCGGCGCCGAAGTCCGCGAGCACCTCGTTGGCCGTGATCACGGTCCTGTCGATGTCAGCGGTCACGTTGACCACCCGCTGGCCGTCGGTTCGCTTGATGGCCGAGAAGCCTCGACCCAGGTCCGCCTGTGCCACCGTGGCGAACGGGACCTCGGAGCCGTCCCGGGTGCGGATTCGCATGTCGTCCAGCGCGCCAAGGCTGCGGCGTTCGGTTTCCGTATAGCGAAGCATGACGCGAACGTCGTCCCGGCCCCGCTGGATACGCTGAATTTCCTCGCCGTAGAAAGCCTGGCGAACCTGTGACGCCAGGGCCCCAAGGGAAAGCCCCAGGGCTTCTCCCGCAGGCAGGATGTCCAGCTTGAGTTCTCCCTTTCCGGATCGGAAGGAATCGGTGATATCGATCACGCCCGGGTAGGCGGCAAGGCCTTCCCGGATCTTCGCGGCCACCGCGGCCAGCTCATCGAGCTCCGGTCCGGCCAGCTGAATGTCGATCTCCGCTCCCACGCTGAAGCTCGAGGAGACAAAGGAAAACTCGACGGCGTCCGGGATAGGCCCGGTCGCCCCGCGCCAGCGGCGGGCGACTTCCAAGGTGCCCACTTCCCGCTGGTCGCTTGGCGTCAGCTGAAGGGTCACCTCCCCCATATGTCCCCCGGAGTTCCCTTGAACGGGCGCCGAAACGGCGCCCAGCCCGGTCTGGCTGACGGGATGCCCGCCAACCGCGGCCAGGGTGAAGAGCACCGGCGGCCGGTCCGGGAACTCTTCGGCGAGATCATCGGCCACCGCGTCCGCCGTGGCCACGACGCTCTCGACGATCCGCTCGGTGACCCGGGCGGGGGTGCCCATGGGCATGGTCAACTTCGCGCTGACACGGTCAGCGGGAATGGACGGGAAGTAGGAGAACGGCATGTGTCCCCCGGCCAGGACGCCAATGGTGACCATGAACACCGCGATCGCGGCGGCAGCGGTGACGTATCGGGCATCCGTGGCGCTCGCGACCAGGCGGCGGAAGCGGTACTGGATGGCGCGTTCCAGGCTGTCGGAGAACCGCTGCTGCATTCGGATGACCCGAGCGGCGAAGTTTGCGAAGCCGCCCTGCAGGTGCCAGGCGACCAGTGAGGCGACGGTGATCGCTGCCAGCGCGATGAAGCTGCGCAGGTCCCAGGCGATCTCCAGCAGCACGATCGCGCTCAATGGCACGAGCAGCAGGCCGACCTCGCCGGCGGCGGTGTTCACCTGCCGATGGCCCAGGTGCGCGGGCAGAACCAGCTGAGATTCGATGAGCGAGAACGTCAGGCAGCACAGGACGATCATGCTGATCACCGACTGGATCTGTCCCGTGGTGCCCGGTCCGAACATCAGCGGAAAGAAGGCGGTGATGGTCGTCAGTACGCCGAAGATCACCGGCACCGAAACCTGGCGCGTGCCGTCGATGGCGGCGCTCACCAGGGACTCTGCCGATGTCGAAGGGCCTGCCCGGGACTGCAGCGAGTAGACCCGTTCGCCTACCACCACCGCATCGTCCACCAGGATGCCCAGCACGAGGATGAAGCCGAACGTGGAGATCCCGTCGATGGACAGGCCCAGCAGGTTGGCGACGAAGATGGCGCCCATGAAGGCAACCGGCACGCCGACGCTGACCCAGAACGCCAGACGTGGCCTCAAGAATAGGGCCAGCAACAGCAGCACCAGCAGAAAGCCCTGCCGGGCGCTGTCCATGAGCGTATCGAGCCGGTCCCGCATGAACTCGGAGTTGTCGTTCCAGATGGTGAGCTCCACGCCTTCCGGCAGGCGTGTGGCCGAGTCCGTCATGTAAGCCTTGACGGCGCGGGTGATGTCCAAGATGTCCTCGGTCCCAACCCGTGACACCTCGATCAGGGCGGCCGGCTTGCTGTTGAACCAGACACGCTCGTCCGTATCCTCGAACCCGTCCACCACGGTGGCGATGTCACGCAGGAAGACCCTGGTTCCGTCTCCCCGGGTCAAGATCACCAGATCCTCGAACTCCTGGCCCCAGTAGGCCTGCCCCTCTGTGCGGAGCAGAATCTCGCCGCCCTCGGTCTTGATGACGCCGCCGGGCAGGTCCAGCGAGGCGGACCGCACCGCGTTGGCCACCTCGTCGAACGTGAGGCCGTAGCGACGAAGGGTCGCTTCCGATATTTCGATGGAGATCTCGTAGGGGCGCATGCCCGCGAGTTCCACCTGGGTGACGCCCGGCAGCGCGGCGATCTCGTCCCTCACCTGCTGGCCGATAGCCTTGAGCTCGCGCTCGTCGCTGGGCCCCGTGACCGCGATGTCCACGACGGGGCGCTGGCTGCTGACCAGCGTGATGATGGGTTTCTCCGCCTCCTGGGGAAACGTTTCGATGGCGTCAACCCGGTTCTTCACGTCCCCCAGGATGCGATTGCCATCGGTGTTCTCGAACAGCTCCACGTTGACCAGACACATCCCCTCGGATGCCGTTGAGCGGATGCGCTCGATTCCCTCGATGCCGTCGATGGCCTCTTCCACCCTGATGCACACCCCGTCCTCTGTCTCCTCAGGTGCGGCACCCAGGTAGCGGACAGAAACGGTGATCAGGTTGTAATCCAGATCCGGGAAGCTCTTCTGGGGCATGAAGGGCAAAGTGATCAGCCCCGCCAGCACCATCACGCCCAGCAGCAGATTGGCTGCGATGTGATTTCTCGCGAACCAGGCGATGGGACCGTTCACGAGCGAGCGCCTCCCTGATCAGTCCTGGCGACGCGGACGGGCATGCCATCGCGGGTGCTCTGCAAAGGCGAGATGCAGACCCGCTCGCCGCTGGAAAGGCCGCTCACGACATAGACCTCCTCCTCGGCAACCCGGTAGACGTCCACTTCCCGGAAACGCAGACGCTCCTCCTCGTCTACCACTAGCACCTGATTGCTGCCGCGCATGGCCGACCGGGGCAGGATCACCACGTCGTTCAGGGTTTCTCCGTGGATGTCCGCGTCCACGAAGAGCCCGACCGAAAGCGGCGGCCGCCCGTCCCGGCTGACGTAGGGTTCCGGAACCCGTGCCACTACGTGCACCATGCGGGTCGCCGGGTCCAGCTCACCTTCGGTACGCACGACCTCGCCCTGCCACTCATGCTCGGCGCCGGCGAAGCGCGCGCGCAGGGTCACCGGTATGGGGGTCGCGGACGCGGCTCCCGTATACCCGAGCGGCAGATCGAGAAACGCGAGCTCCTCGTCTTGAATGGGTAGCCTGACCTCGGCGAAGTCCACGGCGTAGATCGTTGCCACCGGGGTGCCGCGCTTGACGAACTGGCCGACGTCGACGCGTTCGTTGCGCACCCGTCCCTGGTACGGCGCCACCAGGCGGGTCCGGTCCAGGTCGCGCTCGGCCCTGGAGAGTCGTGCCTGTGCCTCGCGCAGAGTGGCCTGGGCGATGCGTTCGCGGTTGACGGCGTCGTCCCGGTCCGAATCGCTGGCGGCCCCGCGGCGAACGAGATCCTCTATCCGCGCAAGCGTCTTGCGCGCGTTCTCCAGATCGCTCTGGGCGCGGGCGAGCCCGGCCCGGGCCTGCTCGAGAGCCACCTCGTAGTCCACGGGCTCGATCTCGAGCAGCACGTCGCCCTGGTCGAAGAAGCCGCCGGAGACGAGGGACGCAGATATGGCGGTGACACGTCCGTCCACCTCGGGCACCAGATCGCTCTCGGTGCGCGGAACCACGGTGCCGTGGGTGCGGCTCGTCATCTGCACCGCACGGGGCTCCGCCTCGACGACCCGCACCAGCGGCGGGATGGCGCTTGGCGGTTGGGGCTGCATTTTCGGCCCGCTCAAAAATACCAGCGCGCCTATGGCGAATCCGGCAGCGAGCACCAGCAACGCCTGAATCTTGCGGTTCATGAGACGCTTCCGGCTGCCGCCGGCTGGGTCAGCCCGGCGACGGCGAAACGCACCAGCTGGTCGATGCCGGCGCCTACGGTCGCCTGGCCGGACGATTCGTTCACCGCAAAGACGTTCAGGGGGTGCCTGAACCTGGCAAGCTGGATCATCGAGCCAATCATGAAGTGAAAGCGCCAGCGCAGCTCTTCCAAGGGGATTTGCGGTAGGGCGGCACTCAGGACGGTGAAGTAGGCCTGCACGATGGGCGCGAAGGTTTTCTCCAGCAGCGGCACGGACACGGATTTCGGCTCCGCAAACAGGTGGGCGAGGAACTGGTCGAGGTGCTCGTTGCCGTCCAGGGCGAACTCAAGATCCACGAAGGCGCGAACGATCGCTTCCACGGAGGGCGGGCTGCTCGACTGCTGCAGCTGCCTCAAGCGCCGCATGCGCTCGTCGTTGATGGGTGAAATGCAGCGCTCGAACGCGGCCTCGAGCAGTTGAGCCTTGGAGCCGAAGTGGTAGTTTGCCGCTGCCAGGTTCACGTCCGCTGCGTCGGCGATGGCGCGCAGGGACGTGTTGCGGTAGCCGCGCTCGCTGAATAGCTTTATGGAGGCGTCGAGAATGCTCTCCCGGGTGGCTGCCGAGTCTGCTCGAAGGGATCGGGATGCCTGCGGCATACGCCGTTCCTAGTTCAAACGGCCGTTTAAATTAGCACGGGCCGCGCAGGCTGTCACGCGCCGTCACGAACTTTGCTGGCACGCGAGCGGAAGCGGCGCGACAATGCCGCCCCAATTCATTCGATGAAGCTAGGAGGGTAGTACATGCTGGGTTACGCAACCATCGGGGTGAACGACATGGATCGGGCGGTCGCGTTCTACGACGCCCTGCTCGGTGAGCTCGGCGCTCACCAGCTCATGGGCATGGACCGCATCAAGATGTACGGGACCAGCCCGGATACGGGGATGCTCGCGATCTGCATTCCCTACGATGAGCAACCCCAGAAGGTCGGCAACGGGAACATGGTGGCCCTGTCGGCCGGTTCCCGGGAAGCCGTAGACCGGGTCTACGCCAAAGCGCTCGAGCTGGGAGCGAGCGACGAAGGAGAACCCGGTGAGCGAAATCCGGTCTTCTACGGGGCGTACGTGCGGGATCTGGATGGCAACAAGCTCTGCTTCTACGAAATGAAGCTGGGGTAGCCGGTTGGCGCCGGCCCGTCGTTCTGAGCTCCTCGAGCGGGAGGCATGATGGGCCCGGCGAGCGATTCCCTGCACCGGCGCTACCGTCAGGGCCGTGTCTTTGCCTGCGCCGTGACTGCCAGCGTGGACATCCGCGCGCCGGCCGAAGACGTCTGGGCGGTGCTCGTCGACTTTGCCCAATACCCCGCGTGGAACCCGTTCACCCCGCAGGTGGACGCGGAGCTCGTCGCCGGCGCACCGGTTCGACTGGTCGTCGACATGCCCGGGCGACGCCAGCTCGAGCGGGTGGAGCGGATCAATCGAGTCGAGCCGCGCCGGGTGCTCTGCTGGGGCATGCACATGGGCCACCGCAGCCTGCTTTGTGCCAATCGCTGGCAGGTGCTCGAGCCCGTTCACGCCGGAACGCGCTACACCACCGTGGACCGCTTCAGCGGCCTGCTGGTGCCCGTGGTCATGGCGTTGTACGGCACCCCGATGCAGCGCGGCTTTCAGCAGATGGCGGACGCGCTCAAGGCCCGCGTAGAGAGCACCCTGGCAACCGGGGCGATCGCGGATTGAGGAGAGATACATGAGAAAGCTCGCGGTGGGGCTCCTGGGCCTGCTTCGCAAGACCGCGCTGCTCTGGCACAGATTGCGCGGAAGGACGCCCGACGACTTAGCCGCCGAGCGCATCGTCAGCGGGCGGTCCTGGGAGGAGTTCTGCGATACGCTCAAGGCGGCGGGTGCTGCGCTGACGTTTCCCGGCGCGCCGCGCGATGCGTTCAATCAGGCGGAAGGGTATCGTTACCTGACGCGCCTCACTCGGGCAGGGCTCGAGGCCTTCGTCGAGCATGCCGATGCCGCTGCGCCGGTCATTCATCGGGTTGCCCACGAGACGGTCAAGCTGGGCTCCGACAATCCCGACAACTACTACCAGACCGCGCGTCTCAACGGCGCCTGGGAATACCGGATCACCGGCAGGCGCAACACCATCCACTATTTGAGCTTCGGCACCCAGATCGGTCACTACGGCCAGGGCGGCAGTATGCCGCCCACCGGGTTCATCGATGCCTCGGACCTCGAGATCGAGCCCGACGGCACGTTCACCGTCCTGCTCAGCAGCCGTCGCCAGCCGGGCAACTGGTTGCCCATGACGGAGGAGACGGGCACGCTCATCGTTCGCCAGACTTACCTCGATCGCGCCGCCGAGGAGCCTGCTGAGCTCGCCATCGAGCGGTTGGACGGCGCGGGCACGCCTGGCCAGGTGACCCCGGCGCTGATCGATGCAGGACTCAAGGACGCGAGCACGCTGGTGGCGGGCGCCTCGCTGCTGTTCGCCAAGTGGGCGAGGGACTTTCAGTCCCACACCAACCGGTTGCCGATGTTCGATCAGGAGGTCTCCAACCGGGCGGGCGGGGACCCCAACATCACCTACTATCACAGTCACTGGGCGCTGGCGCCCGACGAGGCGCTGGTCATCGAAGCCCTGCCGCCGGCCTGCGAGCATTGGAACTTTCAGCTCAACAACTACTGGATGGAAAGTCTCGATTACCGCTACCACACAATCCACACGAACAAGCACCTGGCCAGCTACCGCCCGGACGGCTCGGTGCGCATCGTGGTCGCCCACCAGGATCCGGGGGTTCCGAACTGGATCAGCACTGTGGGTCACGCTTCGGGAACCATGAGCTTCCGCTGGATTCGGGCGGAGGCAGCGCCGGAGCCCGCCACCCGGGTCGTCAAGATTGCCGACGTTCCGAGCCTTGCCTGAGCTCAGCCTTCCGCGACCGCCCTGGCCCGTGCGTGCCTTCAATCGGGCGGGCCCGGCGCTCGGCGCTTTGGGGTTCCTTCCGAATCTGGACGCGGAGCGCATGATCTTTGCAGCTCAGCGGCGAGCGGGCCTGAAGGGCTTCGGCGAGGAGGAATTCCGCGCGCCGCTTGAAGTCCTGGTAGCCTCCGTCAACGAAGAAGCGCGCCTGAATGCCCTGGGGCGGACGATCATTCACAAGCGTATCGTGGATGCGCTCGTGACGCGTCTGCGCGCCCGCGCGCTTTTCGACCAGCATCCCGAAATCGACGCCATCGACCCCGGTCGGGTGCTGGTCATCGCCGGGCTGCAGCGCACGGGAACCACGCTTCTGCACCGGTTGCTCGGTGCCGACCGGCGCATCCGCGCCGTGCTGTCGTGGGAAGCGCTGAACCCGGTGCCTCTCGATGGCGCCCGGGAGCGGGAACGCAGAATCCGGCAGGCTCGGCGCGCCGAGCAGGGACTGAGATACATCGCGCCGGAGTTCTTCGCCATCCACCCGGTGGAGCACGACATGCCCGAGGAGGACGTTCTGTTGCTCGATGTCTCGTTCATGAGCCAGTCCGCCGAGGCGACCATGCGCGTTCCGTCCTACGCGCGCTGGCTGGAAGAGCACGATCACCTGCCGGCCTACCGCTATCTCAGGCAGCTTCTCAAGGTGCTGCTCTGGCAGCATGGTGCGCCTGCGCTCTTGTTGAAATCCCCCCATCACCTGGAGCATCTGGACGCGGTGTTCGAGGTCTTTCCGCAGGCGACGATCATCCAGACCCACCGGGATCCGCAGCAGACGGCGCCTTCGTTTGCCAGCATGGTCTGCCACGGGGCGTCCATATTCAGCGATCGCTTGGACGTCGGCGAGCTTTCAGACCACTGGCTGCGCAAGGTCAGACGGGTGGTGGAGCGCTCCCTTGCCGCCCGGGATCGGCACGGGGAAGCGCGTTTCGTCGATGTTTCCTACTACGACCTGGTTAGCGATCCCATCACGGAGCTAGGCCGGATCTACGAGGCCGTGGGCCTGGAATTCGATGGGCAGGCGGAGCAGCATGCCCGCGATGCCCTGGCGCGCCAGAGCCGCGATCGTTTCGGCAGGCATCGTTATCGTCTGGAGGATTTCGGTCTGACGCCAACGCTGATCGAGGAACGGCTGGGCTTCTACCGGAAGCGGTTCGACATTCCCTTCGAAAGGGAAATGACGTCTTGACGGAACAGCACGGTCCCGACCGGCCGAACGCCGTCGGTCATGGCGGAGTCGCAAGCGCGCTCGTTACCGCCTTGAGCGACCTCGTGGGCCGCCGGGATCAGCTGGGCCCGATGTTGCCGGACGAGCGTCTCGATGGCCGCACGTACCTAGTCACCGGGGCTAGTAGCGGGCTCGGCAAAGCCCTGGCGGTGCGCCTGGCAACGTCCGGCGCCGCCGTGATCATGGCGTGCCGAAGTGGGATTCCGGAGGCCGGGCAGGAGGTGATGCGCGCGTCGGGCAGTCGTCAGATCCGCATGCTGCAGGTGGACCTCGCCGATCTTGCCAGCGCGGCCGAGCTGTGTGACCGGCTGAAGGAGACAGGCGAGCGTCTGGACGGAGTCGTCTTCAACGCCGGGCTCATGCCCTTGGCGGCCCGGCGTGGGCCCCAGGGTTATGAGGAGATGTTCGCCGTCCATTTTCTGTCCAGCCGGCTCATCGTCGAGCGATTGCTTACGGATGGTGTAGTGGTCCCTACTGCCGACCCGGCGACCCGCCCGCGGCTGGTGTTTGTCTCCTCCGAGGCGCACCGGTCTGCCCGACCCATCGACTTTGACCACTTCGGCGCCTTCGTCGACTACGGATTGCGTAGCGGCATGGCGGAGTACGGTCGCAGCAAGCTGCACCTGTGCACGTTCGCGACCGAGCTCGCCCGCAGGCTTGCGTCGGAAGGCGGGCCGGGCGTGGACGTGCACGGGCTCTGCCCCGGACCGGTGGCGTCGAACATCGCCCGGGAAGCGCCCGGTTGGTTGAAGCCCTTGGTGGGACCCATCATCCGGTGGCTGTTTGCTCGGCCGGAGCGCGCCGTTGAGCCGGTGCTTCTGCTCGTGGCGGGAAAGACCATGCAGGGGCGCACCGGCGTGTACCTGCACATGATGCGAGAGAAGGCGGTCTCGTTTCTGGCGGCGGATGCGGAGAACGGCCGACGTCTTTGGCAGGCCAGCGCGGCTCTGATCGAGCCGTACCTCAAACGCTGAGGACGAAGCCCTCGTAGCCGTGCCGGGCGGAACTGTCGCAATGTTCCCGGTACTGACCCATGCCGCCCACGTAGGGCATGAACACTCGGGTTTTGCCCGGGATGTTGGCGCCGACGTACCAGGAGTTGGCGAGCGGAAACAACGTCGCGTCGCCCTCCTCGGCGACGTGCCGGACCCAGTCCTGCTCGGCGGTCTCTGTGGTCTCGATCCGTGAAATACCTTTCGCGTAGAGGTGCTCGAGGCAGTCAGAGACCCACTCGACGTGCTGCTCGATGGCGATCGGCATGTTGGCGAGAACCGAGGGGCTGCCGGGGCCGGTGATGGTGAAGAGGTTTGGAAATCCTGCCACCTGCAGGCCCAGGTAGGTAACCGGCCCGTCGGCCCACTTGTCAGCGAGACGCAAGCCGCCGGAACCCTCGATGTTCATCGCCAGAAGCGCGCCGGTCATGGCGTCGAAGCCGGTGGCGAAGACGATGATGTCGAGCTCGTAATCATCCCTGGCGGTCCTGACCCCGCTAGAAGTGATCTCCTCAATGGGGGCCGACCGCACGTCGACCAGGGTGACGTTGTCGCGGTTGTAAGTCTCGAAGTAGTTCGTGTCCAGNNACCTCAGGATCCTTCACGGTCTCGCGGATCTTCCTCCGGATGAAGTCCGACGCGCTGTCGTTGGCGGCCTGGTCAGACAGAATGTCGCTGAACGACCGAAAACCGAAGCTGGTCCCTCCTTCGTGCCACCGCTGCTCGTAGACGGACTGACGCTCCTCGGGTGTAACCTCCATGGCTGCGTGCTCCGGCGTCTCGTAAGGAAAGCCGAAACCCGAAGTGCGCGAGATCCTGCGGATCTCGTCGTAGTTGGCCTTGATCTCTGCCGATCGCTCCGCCGTCAGCGGGGTGTTGCGTGCGGGGACGCTGAAATTGGGCGTACGCTGAAAGACGTAGAGGTGCTCGGCTTCCTCGGCGATCACCGGGGCCGCCTGGATCCCGGTGGAACCCGTGCCGATGAGACCCACGCGCTTGCCCCGGAAGTCGACGCCGTCATGGGGCCAGTTGCCGGTGTGGTAGTGCCTGCCGGCGAAGGTGTCGATACCGGGAATGTCGGGCAGGTTGCGAGCCGAGAGGCAACCGACCGCGCTGATCAGAAATCGGGTGGACACGGTCTCGCCGGTGTCGGTGGAGAGTATCCAGCGATTGCGCGCATCCTCGAAGCGGGCGTAGGTGATGCGCGTGTCGAGCTGGATGTCCCGGCGCAGATCGAACCGGTCGGCCACGTGATTGAGATAGCTGAGAATCTCCGGCTGCTCCGGAAACTTGCTCGTCCAGGTCCAGTCCTGCTCGAGCTCCTTGGAGAACGAGTAGCAGTAGAAGTAGCTCTCGGAGTCGCAGCGGGCACCAGGGTAGCGGTTCCAGTACCACGTCCCGCCAACACCGCTAGCTGCCTCGAAGACACGCGCGTTGAGCTTCAGCTCGTCCCGCACCCGGTGCAGCATGTACAGTCCGGAGAAGCCCGCGCCGACGATTGCAACGTCCAGCTCGTAATCCGGTTGCGCCGCGGACGGCGTGATGTCGTTCTGTGGCAAAGCTCCCTCCTGCCGGGTCCCGGCACGTAGTTTGCCGGTTTCGACGGGGCCTGCAAGCTCGGTTGTCCAGGCCCGCTCCGGTCTGTGCTATGGTTGTCGGCCGCCTGGGTCCGGAGAGGGTGAAGATGAGCGAACACCACTTCCTGGTGAGCAAACGTCTGGCGGCCGGGGCCGTGCTGATCGCCGTCGCCGGCTGCGGAAGCGAGCAGGCCCAACCGGCAGATGCGGGGCCGGAAGCCGCCGCGCCGGGCGGGGCGGGGTCAAGCGTCGAGCACCTCGTCAGCTACAGCGAAGCGCGCGAACCCTGTGCCAACGTCGATCCGCTGCGCATGGCGCTCTTTGGCGATGTGCACGTCCACACCAGTTTCTCTTTCGATGCCGCCGCCAACAGCGTCGGTTTAACACCCACCGACGCGCACAGGTTTGCGCGGGGTGAGCTCATCCCCTTCTTCCCTGTGGACGAGACCGGCGCGCCCGCGGGCACTATCCGCATCGACCGGCCTTTGGATTTTCTCGCGGTGACCGATCACGGCGAGTTCCTCGGTGAGCGAGCGTTGTGCCGGGATTCCGCATCGCCGAAGTACGACTCCGCCTTTTGCGAGGAATACCGATCGGGTGAGCGCCATGGCATGTGGATGCTGGGCCGGGTCATCACCTCAGAGCAGCCGCGGCGGGTGCCGGAGCTGTGCGAGGACGACGGCGCGCTCTGCCTGGAGTACGCCCAGGGTCCCTGGCGTCGCATCGTTGAAGCGGCCGAGGCGGCCTACGATCGCTCGCCGAGCTGCGCGTTCACCAGCTTCGTCGGATACGAGTACACCGGCACCCCTGGCACGTCCAACTACCACCGGAACGTGATCTTCCGAAACGCCAACTTGCCCGCCCGGCCCGTCACCTACATCGACGCGCCGGTGGACAACCTGCTCTGGAGCGCGCTGGACGAGGCTTGCGGTGACGTGGAGGGCTGCGACTATCTCACCATCCCGCACAACTCCAATCTGGCCAACGGACGCATGGGCCCGTACCGGGGTATCGAGCCGACAGAGGCCAACCGGCGGGCCTACGCCGAGCAGCGCCAGCGTCGCGAGCCCATTATGGAGATGTTCCAGCACAAGGGCGCCTCGGAGTGCATCAACGGGCTGACGACGGTGCTCGGCGCGCCGGACGAGCTGTGCGACGTGGAGGCCGTCCGGGTCATCGGACGGCCCGAGACTTACAGGACGGTGCAGATAGTGGACGGAGAGATGGTGCTTGGTGAGGCCACCGAGGTCACCCAGGAGTGCGCGCCGGGAGAGTCTTTCAGCAACGGGATGCTGGGTGCCGGCTGCGTGTCCGCCACGGATTTCATCCGGTCCGGTCTCCTCGTCGGTCTGGCCGAGGAGCGGGAGATCGGCGTGAACCCGATCAAGCTGGGCATGATTGCGGCGACGGACACCCACACGTCCACGCCCGGGGCCGTCGCGGAGAGCGACTGGCGCGGCCATGTCACCGGCGAGTCGACCCCGGCCGAGCGGCTCGAGCCTGCTGGACTGGTGAGTGGGATCGACGGAAATCCGGGAGGCCTGGCGGGTGTCTGGGCCGTCGAGAATTCCCGGGACGCGATTTTCGACGCCATGCTGCGGCGGGAGGTGTTCGGAACCTCCGGTCCCCGCATCGTGCCCCGGTTCTTTGCCGGTTGGGATTACGACGGTGAAATCTGCAGCAGCGCGGACCTCGTTTCCCGCGGCTATGCTGGAGGGGTGCCCATGGGTGGCGATCTCACCGGGAACGGACCCGGAGACCAACCCGTTTTCATCGCCTGGGCGGCGCGGGATCCTTCGCCGTCGGCCCAGCCGCTCGAGTCGCTGCAGCTGATCAAGGGGTGGATCGACCCCGAGGGTCGGGCGCGCAGCCGGGTCATTTCCATTGCCGGTGGGGAGGGAGACGAGTCGCGGGATACGCTGTGCGCCGTCTACCGTGATGACGAGTTCGACCCGGAAGTCCCGGCGTACTACTACCTGCGCGTCGTCGAGCCGCCCACGCCGCGCTGGAGCACCTTCGACTGTCAGCGCATTCCCGAAGCCGACAGGCCGCCGTTGTGCAGCGACGGCTCCTATCCCGAGACGATCCGGGAGATGGCATGGACGTCACCCATCTGGTACCGGCCGTCGGGCTGAGCGGACGATGCCCCGGGTCGAGCGCAGCATCGACGTCGCCGCGCCGGTGTCCTGCGTTCAGAACGTCATTTGCGACTTCGAGCGCTATCCCGAGTTCGTTCCGTTCATGGAACGCGCCGAGGTGGTTGGCATCGATGGCGAGAAGCGCCGCGTTCGCTTCACGCTGAACCTGGTGGCGCGGCTCAGCTACACCCTGGAACTCGAACCGCGCGATGGTAGCGGGTTGGCGTGGACGCTGGTTGAGGGGCCGTTTGTCCGTAACGACGGCGCCTGGCACCTCGATGCGCTGGAAGGCGGCGGCACCTGCGCCACCTATGGCGTGGACGTGGAGCTTAAGCGCTTTCTGCCCGGCTTCGTGGAACGGCGGCTGGTTGAAGAAAGCCTGCCGGCCATGCTCAGGGCGTTTCGGGATCGGGCTGAGGCTGCCGCACGCTGAGAAGTGCCCGCACCCCGGCTCGGCCGGGGTGCGGCGGGTTGGGCAGGCATCCAAGGAGCGCGCGGCGGACGCTCAGCAGCCGCTCATCGCTTCGGCAGGCGTCCCTCGATGTAGTCGTCGATGAGCTCGTGGTAGCGCCGTACTCGGCTCTCCTGCTTGGAAAGATAGACCCCCTTGAAGCCCCGCGAGCGGAAGCCCTTCTGCTGACGGATGAATACGGCCATGTCCTGATCGATGGTCATGCCCATGCTCTGCTCGCCGTAGTCGAACACCTCGTGCTCCACCACGGCGTGGCGGTCCACCGGGCCGATCATGGTGCTCACGGACTCCGTCTCGCCCTCGGGCTGGCTGGCGTACCACCAGTTGTCGAAGACGCACTGCTCGGGGTCCGTCGGGTGCGGGCGCGCCCGCAGAAAGTGAAAGCCGTCCGCCCAGATCGATACCGCGAAGTTTGGAAACAGCGTGTAGTGAAACGCATCCGTGAGCTGCTCGTTGGGCACCTTGTCGTAGTGGGCATAACCCCGACCGGGCCCGAGCCGGCGCTTGGCCTGCTGGAGCGCCACCCGCGTGCTTGCCGGATCCTCCTTGAAATCGCCCGGATCCAGCTCCCAATGCCGAAGCAGGCTCGCCAGGGGTTCCATGATGTTGCCGTCCTTGTCGGTGGAGCCGACCCCGTAGCCGCCCTCCATCACCATCCGGTTGTGCCCCTCGTCGGAGAGATCGAAGCGCGTCTCCTTGAAGTAGGTGTTGATGTTGCCCCGTATCTTCTTGCGGTCGGTTTTCGGCGTGGCCGCCATGTGTACCGTTGGGACGTGGTAGGACTCGTTGAAGTTGTCCAGAACCACCTTCCAGTTGCAGGGCAGGTTGACCGTCCGCGCGGCATAGCGCCGCCAGGTGTGCAGGTCGTAGCGGGACCAGTCGTCCCAGATGGGCCCTAAGAACTCCTTCAGGGGCGCGCAATCGGTGTCCATGTTCACCCACACGAAGCCGGCAAAGGTCTCGCAGGCGAGCTCCTCCAGACGGATCTTGCCGCACGGGTTGCCCTCGGGGAAGTCGTCCGCGTCCGGCGCGAAGTTCAGCTCCCCGTCCGGCATGAACGCCCAGCTGTGGTACTTGCACACGAAGCGCCTGACGCTGCCCTTCTCGCCGTCCACCAGCGGATTGCCGCGGTGCTGGCAGACGTTGTAGAAGGCCTTCACGCCGCCGTCCTTCTGACGCACCATGAGGATGGATTCGGGGCCCACCTCCTCGCACTGCCAGTCGCCCGGGTTCGGCAGCTCCTCTTCCCGGCCCAGCAGCAGCCAGACCCTGGTCCACATGCCTTCCCATTCCTGCTCGGCAAACTCCTTCGAGGTGTAGCGGGATCCCGGGATGCGGTGCCCACGAAGCTCCTGCTCGGGCCAGCTTTGTATTTCGTGGGTTGGAATTGCTTCGGCCATTTTGCTTTCTCTCGCGATGACGGGTTTTCGTTTCGGACCGGCAAGTATAACGCGTTCACTTTTCTTTTATGATGCGTCGCAGGCCGATCCGGCACAGGCGCGGATGGCCGCACCCAGGCATATGATTGATCAGATTATCCTCACGCCGACTGCACGCCTTGCCCGCACGCTTGCACGGGGCTTTGCCGTGGAGCGTGCGGCCGACGGGGCCGGTGCCTGGCTCCCGCCGACGATTCGGAGCTTTGCGGCGTGGCTGGCCGAGATGCGTGAGACTCATTTCCTCACCGGTACCGACCAGCGGGTTCCCATCAGCGCCCAGCAGGCCCTATGGCTGTGGCAGTCCCTCATCGATCGCGACGTGTTCATCGGTGATCCGGAGGTGGCCGCGTTGGCCCAGCGGGCGTGGCGGCTGATCCACGAGCACGATCTGGATAACCCGGAGCGGTGGCCCGAGCTTCTGCTGTCCGAGGACGCCCGGGCGTTTCGCGGCTGGGCGGCCGCCTATGGTGCGGAGTGCGATCGGCGTGGCGTGGTGGACGAGTGGGCGTTCGCCGGGCAGTTGCCGGGGTTGATCGAGGCTGGTCGTCTGGCGGGACCGCAAACGCTGAAGCTGATCGGTTTCGATCTGCCGATGACCCCGTTGCAGGTCCGCGTTCTCGACGCCCTCGAAGGAGCTGGCTGCACGATCACCGGGCGTCCTGAACCGACCTCACCGTCATCTTTCGATCGGGCGAGCATCGAGATCACCCGGTTTCATCTTCCCGACGACGAGCTGCGCGCCGCGGCGGGCTGGGCTCGATCTCAGCTGGAGGCGGAGCCGAGTCGATCGGTCGCCGTGGTCGTCCCGGATCTGGCTGGTCGCCTGGAGCGCGTCGAGTCGGTTTTCAGGGAGGTGTTCGACCCGCCGGCGTTCAGCCTGCATCCGCCAGGCTTTGAGCCCTTTCACGTGTCCCTGGGTCGGCCGTTGGCGGATTGGTCCCTGGTGGCGGATGCGCTTGAGTTTCTTGATGTTGGCAGCCAGCGCCTGACTCAGCCCCAGGCGGGGCGATTGCTGCGATCACCGTTTCTTGCCGGCTGGCCGGAGGAAGCGCTTGGCCGATCTCGCGCGCTTGCGCGCCTGGTGGGCCGGGCGCCGTTCGAGGTGACCTTCAACGAGCTCGGCTGGGCGCTGGAGGCGGCGGGTGCCGGCGCCCTGGAGGGCGCGCTTCGGAGCTGGCAGGCGCTGCGCGAGGGGCCCGCGCAGACTGCTTGGCCATCGGAATGGGCGGGGCGATTCCAGCAGGAGCTGACGAGCCTAGGTTTTGGCGCTGGACGGGCTCTGGACAGCCGCGAGTATCAGGTGCTCAACCGCTGGCACGACCTGTTGGAAAGCTTTGGCGCGCTGGACGTGGTGGCCGCCGGGCCCTGGTCCCGCTCCCATGCCCTGCGCCAGCTTGCCGAGCGGGCCCGCTCCACCGTCTTTCGCGAGCGCAATCCCGGCGTTCCGGTGGAGGTGCTCGGAGTCGAGGAAGCCGTGGGCTCCCGTTTCGACGCGGTCTGGATCACCACTCTGGACAGCGCCACCTGGCCGGGCGCGCCGGTTCGCGAACCGCTGATACCTGCGGCGGCGCAGGCGGCCGTGCCGCGGGCCACGGGAGAAGGAAGCCTCGCCCTGGCGCAGCTGGAGCTGGATGCGCTTTGCGCGGCGGCTCCCGAGGTTCGAGGCAGCTTTGCCCGCGGCGCCGAGGATCAGCCCCTGGAGGTCACCGGCCTGCTCCGGCACCTGCCGATTGATGACGCGCCCGCGCCGGCGCCCGTTCCCGCCGCCAGGTTCGACGAGCCGTTTTCGGACGCCCTGGCCCCGCGGCGTTCGCCCGGTGAGGTCGGCGGTGGTACCGGCGTGCTGCGCGACCAGTCCGCCTGCCCGTTTCGGGCCTTCGCACGCTGGCGGCTGGGCGCGGTCGACCTCACCCCGCCGCGGCCGGGCCTGGATGCGGCGGAACGGGGCACCGTTATCCACCGTGCCCTCGAACGCTTCTGGGAAGGGCTGGAAGGTCTCGGGGCGTTGCAGGCCATGGATCCCGATGCCCTGGGGGATCGGGTGGCATCTTCGGCAGCGGCCGCCGTTGAGGACCTTGTTCGCAGGCATCGGGCCATTCTCTCGCCCGGTGCCCGTCGCCTGGAGGAGCGCCGCGCGGCGCGGGCCGTTGGCCGTTGGCTCGAGGTGGAGGTTCAGCGAGCCGGCTTCGAGGTGGCGGATCGGGAAAGGGAAGTGGTGATGACGTTCGGGGAGCTGAAGCTCGTGGGCAAAGTCGATCGACTCGACCGGCTGCCAGACGGGCGGCTTATGCTCATCGACTACAAGACGGGCCGCACTGCCCGCAAAAGCTGGCTGCCCGAGACGCGCATCGTGGATCCTCAGCTGCCGGCTTACGCCGTCTCCATGCCGGCGGCACCGGCGGCCATCACCTTTGGCCGTATCCGCCCGGACGATGTGCGCTTTGAGGGCCTCGCCGATGGCGACCCGGGTACCCGGGGCGTGGCGACCCTGGCGGATGCGGGTCCCGGCTACCGGGAGCTGGAATCCTGGCAGGAGCTGTTGTCCAGCTGGCGGGGCCGGCTTGACGCGTTGGCCGCGGACTTCATGGTGGGCAACGCCGCAGTGGACCCCAGGGATGCCGGCGTGTGCGACACCTGCCACCTCCATGGGATCTGCCGTATCCGCGCCCGGGATCCGTATCGTGACGGCGAAGGGGGCTCTGCGGATGAGTGACCGAAGGGCGCGCGCTGAGGCCGTGGAACCGGGCCGCTCGGTCATCGTGCAAGCGCCGGCCGGTTCGGGGAAGACGACGCTCCTGGTGGAGCGGTTTCTCGGGCTGCTCGGGACGGTCGAGGCGCCGGAAGAAGTGCTGGCCATCACGTTCACCCGCAAGGCGGCCGCCGAGATGCGCGAGCGGGTGCTGCGCTTTCTGGATCCCGACTTCCACTCGGATGAGCCGCACGAGCAGGGACCGCTCAACCTCGCCCGGGAGGTTCGTGATCAGGTGGCCGCCTGGCGGCTGTTGGAGAACCCGCAACGTCTGCTCATCCGCACCATCGACAGCTTCAACTACTACCTCGCGCGCACCATGCCCGTGGCCAGCGCCCTGGGTCCGGTACCGGCACCCGTGGACGACACTGCGTCGCTTTACCGTCAGGCTGCGCGCAGCGTCCTGAGCCTGGTCGGGACCGCCGACGAGGTCGCGCCGGCCCTCGAGCGCGTGCTCGACTGGCGCGATCACCAGAGCCAGGGCGTGGAGGATCTTCTTGCCGGCCTCCTTGCCCAGCGGGAGCAATGGCTCAGAGCGGCGGGCATCGCCGGAGATGCCGAGCGGAGCGTGCTGGAGTCTGCGCTGGAGGAAGTGGTACGGGGCCGTCTGGAGCGTGCCGAGGCGGCGCTCGAAGCTGCGCTCTCCGCCGCAGGGTCCTCCCCGGATGCGCTCTTAGGCCTGCTGCGCGGCGCGGCGCGGACGCTGCGCGATGAGGGCCGCGAATCCACCACCCGCTTTTTACTGGATGCCGAGCGTCTCCCCGAGCCCGTTCCGGACCGCATCGATCTCTGGAACGCTCTGGTGGCCGCCCTGCTCACCGCCAACCTCAGCAGGCCGGCGTTCCGTCGCAGCGTGAACGTGAGCAACGGCTTTCAGCGCCAAAGCGGGGAGAAGGCGGAATTCGAAGCGCTCCTCCACCGCTTTGCAGAAAACGCGGGGTTGCTCGATGCGTTGCACCGGGCTCGTGGATTGCCACAACCCTGCTACGACGATGCGAGCTGGCAGGTGCTCGATGGGCTCGTCGCGGTTCTCAAACGTGCGGCCGTGGAGCTGGAAACGCTGTTTGCCCGCCGTGGCCAGACCGATTACGCGGGGCTCGCTGCGGCCGCGTTGCGGGGGCTGGGCGACGAGGACGGAGTGACCGACCTTGGCCTGTATCTGGACCGACGCATCAGGCACGTGCTGGTTGACGAGTTTCAGGACACAAACTTCAGCCAGCTGCACCTGCTGGAGAAGCTCACGGCTGGTTGGGAGCCCGGCGACGGTCGCAGCCTGTTCCTGGTGGGCGACCCGATGCAGTCGATCTATCGCTTTCGCGAGGCCGAAGTTGGCCTGTTCATCCGCGCGCGGGACCAGGGCATCGGGCCCCTTGCGTTGGAGTCCAAGCGTCTGGCGAGCAACTTCCGCTCGCGGGACGAGATCGTTGGCTGGGTGAACGAGCATCTGGGCCCGATCTTCCCGGAGGTGGAGGATCCGGCCGCCGGCGCCGTGTCGTATGCGCCTTCCGATGAGGAGCGGGGCGCGGGCGGCAGCGTGGAGATTCTTGCCGGACCCGATCGGTCGGCCGAAGCTGAGGCCGTTGCCCAGCTCGTCAGTCGCGCCCTGGAAGATCATCGTGACGATGTTGAGTTCCGGGCGGCCATCATCGTGCGTGCGCGCAGCCATCTGGCGGAGATCCTGCCGGCGCTCGTTCGCCATGGGGTGCCCTACCGCGCGGTCAAGCTGGACCCCCTCGGCAACCGGCCCGTCGTGGAGGACCTGCTCGCGCTTACCAGACTGATTCTCCAGCCTGCGGACGTAGCTGCTCTGCTCGCCGTGCTGCGCTCGCCCGTATGCGGCTTGACCCTTGCCGATCTGCACGCGCTGGCCGGTGACGGTCGCTCGCCGCTGGACGGCGACGCGCTCAATCGGCTTGAAGGAGACGGCCGGCGGCGAGCCGCGCGGGTCTTCGAGGCCCTGGCCGATGCTCAGTCGGCTTGGCGGCGCCTGCCCGTGCGCTCCCTTGTCGAAGGCGCTTGGCGGCGGCTCGGAGGTCCTGAATGCTGCGAGGACGACGCGGCGCGGCGCGATGCCGCTGCCTATCTGGATGCGCTGGAAGACGCCGAGCGGGCCGGCCTTCTGGACGACTGGAACGACTTCACGGAGAGCCTCACCGGGCGGCATGCCGAGGGTGATCCGCAAACCGAAGGGGTCAAGCTGGAGGTTCTCACCATGCATGGGGCCAAAGGCCTGGAGTGGGATCTCGTGGTCCTGCCCGGACTGGATCGGGCGCCCGGCAATCGGGGATCCACCATGCTTCACTGGCTGCCGTTTCTCGAACCCGATGGTCGCGAAGAGGTTCTGCTGGCGCCCCTTCGGGCAGCAGAAGTTGCTGAAGACCCTCCCTTGGTCAAGTTGATACGTGCGGAGCAGAAAGTGCGGGAGGGGTACGAGAACCAGCGCGTGCTTTACGTCGCTTGCACACGCGCGCGGGAGCGGCTGGTCCTGTCAGCGAGCATCGATCCGGAAAATGAATCCTTCGCTCCGGCGGCGGGCAGTCTCCTGGCCGACCTCTGGACCACTGCCGGACAAGCGTTCACGGCCGCCGTCGAGACGGGTGGCGTAGGGGTCGTCGCCGCTCCCACAGGGCTGGATCAGAGCCTGCAACGGATTGCGGCCGACTGGCAGCCGGCGTTGGGCGATCGGCTTGTCTGGAAGCCGACTCTGGAACCCCGGGAACGGGCTGCGCCCATCGAGTACAACTGGGCCGGTCTGCAGGCGCGCCGGATCGGCACCGTGCTCCACCGGCTGCTGGAGCGGGTGGGGCAGGTGGGCGTCGAGAACCTCACGGATGCGCACCGCGAGCATCTGCTGGCCCGCATACCCGTCCTGCTGCGATCCATGGGAACGCGTCGCGAAGATGTCGATCAGGCCGAAAGCGTGGTTGCCGATGCCCTAGTGCGCACCCTGGATAGCGAGACGGGACGGTGGCTCTTGAGCAGCGCCCACGACGAAGCGGCCTGCGAGTTGCCGATCTCTGGCCTTATCGACGGAAGGCTGGTCAATGCCATCGTCGACCGCACTTTCGTCGACGCGCACGGTGTTCGCTGGATCGTGGATTACAAATCCGGCTATCACGCCGGGGCGGATCTGGAGGGCTTTCTTGCCCAGGAGCGCGAGCGTTACCAGGAGCAGCTGGACGCCTACCGTCGGCTCTTCGAGCAACTCCAGGACCGTCCCGTGGAGACAGCCCTCTTTCTGCCGCGCCACGGGCGGTTGGAGCGGGTGAACCCGATCGGTTCCGCCGAGCTCTCTTAAGCGTCGAGCAGAAGGTGGCCTTGCGCTTCATAGGCAGCGCGCAGGTCGGGCTCCTCGACGGTCTGCGCCGTGCGCTCGAACAGGCGTCGTGCTTCGTCCGCGTCCGCCATGGCCTGATCCTCCTCCCCCATGGCTGCGAGCGCTCTCGCGCGCAGGGCGTACAGGCGCCACCTGGTCAACGCGTAGTCGCCCTCATCGGCGAGCGGAATGATCGCATCCGCTCGCTCCTTCAGATCCTCCCAGCTCCTCAGATCGGCTAGCGCTCGCAAGCCCACCTCCTCCGCTTCGACGCGCGGTATGGGGCTTCCGCGCTTTTCGTGCATCGCGGCGTCGGCGTCGGCGAGCTCGAGCGCTTGCCCGGGGTTGCCGCTGGCCAGCGCCACTTCGGCGTTGCTGGTCCGGTTGGGTTTGGATTTGGTCGCCTCGAACGCGGCATCGACCACGGCCTGGGCCTCATCGGAGCGGCTGGCTCTGGCCGCGGTGCGGGTCACCAGATTGACCAGCATATCGACCATCCATGCCCGCTGCAGGGCTATCGCCTCGTCCAGCATCGCCGGCGTCTCCGCAAGCACCTCGTCCACGGCGCCCAGAATGGCCTTGCGCTCCAGAACCCCGACCGCCTGCAACGCCCGGGCGAAGCGGTACTGCTCGTCGTTGGGCTCCTGCGCGATGGCGCGCACCGCTTCGTCGAAGCGGCCCAGCTGCAGCAGCGCCATGCCCTTGAAGGTGGGATATTGAATGGGGGCGACGCCGAGCTGGTCGGCGACGGCGATCGCCTCGTCGCACACCTCCACGCAGCGCTCTAGATGGCCGGCGTTGCGCGTGCCCACGATCATCCAGAACAGGTGCTGATTGAGGCGAATGGGGTCCCGTCTGGATTCCAGCTTCTCGCGAACGGCTTCGGCCTGGATCTGCCACTCGACGGGCGTGAAGACGTTTACTCGCAGGCTCATGGTCTCGGCATCGATCTGGATGTCCTCGTCGCCGAGGTCCATGCCGATCTGGCGTGCTTCCTCCAGATTCTTCAATCCCTGGGGACGAAACTCCTTCCAGTAGTCGACGAAGTGCGTGCTCGACAGCAGGGCGGCCGCAAGCGCGTGTTTGTCACCCACGTCGCGCGCCAGCTCGATGGCCCGATCGCTGGCCTCCCGCGCTGGTTCGGCCGCGTTGGGGTGATCCAGCGAAATGCGATAGCGCGCCTCTGCCAGGAGCAGCTGCGCCTTCAGCTCGGTCTGCTGATCCTTGCGGCCCTGGGCGCGGGCGAGCAGGGCTTCGATGTCGGGCAGCGCGTCGGATCCCCGGAAGAGGTCCACCAGCAGTCGGCCGCGCGCCAGGAGCAGCTCCTCGTAGACGCCGTCGGAAAGTCGGTGCTGCAGCGCTCCGGCCAGCGCGGACAGGGCGTCCTCGATCCGGGCCGCGCCGCGCATGGCCCTGGCTCTGAGGATCTCGATCTCTGCCGCTCTGTCCGCGTCGGTGACCCCCAGGACTTCCAGTGCCTGGTCCAGCTGACGTAGAGCGTCCTCGAACGCCAGCGAAGCGAGGGAGCGCTGACCGGCACGCAGGAGAAAATCCACCGTCATTGCCGTATCGGCGGCCGCCCCCGCCTTGTAGAAGTGGTGGGCGACTTCACTGGCGCGCGATTCGCCGAAGAGCGATTCCAGGGCGTTGCCGATCCGAAGATGCAGCCGCTGGCGGCGCGGGAAGGAAAGGCTGCTCAGTAAGGTTTGCCGAATCAGCTCGTGAGCGAACTGGTAACGGGCCTCCCTGCCGGTGGAGACGTCCTCCACCAGCGATGCCGACTCGGCCTCGTCCATCGCGTCTAGCAGGGCGTCTTCGCTCAGGTCGACGATGCCACCGAGCAGCTCGAACCTGAAACGCCGACCGCTCACGGCGGCGGCGACCAGGGCCTTGCGGCAATCGTCACTCACCCGCTCTAGGCGCTGCTCCAGAACGAGCCGAACGCCCGGTGGCAGGTCGACGTCGGTCAGGTCCACCCGGGCCCGAAATGCGCCGGCGTCGTCAAACAGGCGCTTCGACTCGGCGAGGTTCCGGTAGACCTCCTCCACGAAGAAAGGGTTGCCCTCGGTTTCCTGGTAGATCACGTCCACCAAGGCATCCGGCGGCGGGCTGCCGGCCAGCGTGGCCAGCAGCTTTCCAACGGCGTCTCGGTCGAGGCGCTTCAACTGTATCTGCTCGCACAGGCGCTCCTTGACCAGGTCCTGCAGCGTCCGTGCGAAAGGGCTCCCCGCGGCGAGCTCGGTGTCCCGGTAGCTGCCGATGAGCAGCACGCCGGCCTCGCGTAGCCGATCTGCCAGATGCCGCAGCATCAGGCAGGTAGACGCATCTGCCCACTGCAGGTCCTCGAATACCAGCATCAAAGGCTGGGTGCCTGCGGCCCGCTGCAGGAACTCTGCAAATCCGTGCATCAGGTAGCGCCGGTCCTGGTCCGGGGGCATCTCGATCGGCACGGGGATGTCCGTATACAGCTGACGCAGCTCCGGCATCAGCTTGGCCACCTCGGCGGCGTTGTCGCCCAGGGCCATGCGCAGGGCGACTGGATCGACCGTTCGGGCGGTCTGCTCGATGTGCTCGACGAAAGGCTCGTAGGGGGGTGCGCCCTCCAGCTCCGAGCAGTGGCCGAGCAATGCCAGCACGTTCGACGATCGGGCACGACTCACGGCCTCGCGCATGAGCCGCGTTTTGCCAACCCCGGCCTCTCCGGAGACCAGCACGACGGAGCCGAGGCCCCGAGACGCCTGGGACAGGGCCGCATCGACCCTCTCCACCTCGGTGTCCCTGCCGATCATGGCGTAATCAGCCGCGTCTGCGGCTACCGCCCGCGGTGCAAACAGGTCCACAGCGTTTACGAGCCTGGCCACCGTGTCCTCGGTGACACCCTTGGTGAAGTCGAGAGTCTGCGTGCGGCGAAACGCGAGCGGAGGCCGGATGGCGTCTATGCCGACGGGCACGAGAACGCCGCGCTCCAGCCCCTCGTTTGCCTCGGTTCGGACCCACTCCGAATCGACCGACTGCTCGGACCAGACCACCACGATGCAGCGTGCCTCGTCGATGGCCTGCTCGATGGCGCGGTCGAAGGCGGCGCCGCCGCTGATGTCACGGTCCCACCAGACCGACCAGCCGGCTTGCTCGAGCGCCTCGACGACGGGCTCCACCCGCGCTCGGTCCGAGGTGGCGTAGGATACGAAGACGTCGGCCACGGCTTGGTGCTCCTTATTGCGCCTGGCGTAACGACAACGACTGGTTATCAGTCATTGCGCGCTGGCTGTTGAGGCCTTGGACGATCCATCGAGATCTTTCATGACTCGACTGAGGACATCCCAGAATCTCTTCTGGCGGGGGTCCAAGAACTCCTCCCCATCGAGAGCCGGTACGTGCAGACCGTTCATGGCGTATGCACAGCTCGTTGTGCTGGCGCGGTCCATGACGAGCCAAGATCCTCCGAACCCTCCCCAATGGAAAGCGGTGGGGGAAGGCGCCGGGAAGGTTTCGCTGTCGAGCCCAAACCCGAGGCCAAACCGCGCGGGACCGATGATCAGGTCTTCGACGTTTGCCTGTTCTATGGTCGCTTGCGCGACAATGTTCGTTGACAGGTATCGGACACCGTTTATAACTCCATCTTGAGCGAGCAACGTGCCCAGCAGCGCGAGGGATCGGGCATTGCCCAGGCCGTTTCCGGATGGAATTTCTGCTTGAAGGTGCTCCATCGAGAGAAATTTTTCGCTTGACTCGAAGCTCGCGAAAACCTTCTCGCTCACTGAGCCGGGCTCGTGCAGTTCGTCCAGAGTGCCTGAAATGATCACGGGCAAAGCGATTCGCGCCAGGTCCGCCTCGTTCTTCAGCACGAACTGAAAATCCGTCTTCAGCGGTATGGCGAACTCGGATTCGAAATAGTCGGACAGCATCGATCCTGTCACGCGACGAGTCAGTTCCCCCAGGATGTACCCGTAGGTGATAGGGTGATAGCAACTCGTGCCGGGCTCAAACCACGGTTCCTCAGCAGCGATGAGGGCGATGACTCGCTCCCAGTCAAACTGGGCTTCGAATGGCTGCTTTTGTTTCAACCCGGGCACTGAGGCTTGGTGCAAAAGTGCCTGGCGCACCGTAATCGCTGATTTGCCCGCCTGGCCGAACTCGGGCCAGTAGCGGGCCACTGGCGCGTCCAGTTCAAGCAATCCGTCATCGATTAGTTTGAGGATACAAAGAATGACTATGATCTTCGTTGTGGAGAACAACTGCACGATCGTGTCGCGCTCCCACGGGTGTTTCCCTGCGGCGTCCCTGGTCCCTGCCCAGAGATCGACCACCATCCGTCCCTGGTGCGTCATGGCCAGCGACGCGCCGGCTTCCAGCTCCTCCTCGAAATTGGCGACGAAAGCGTCTGCGAGTGGCCGGAACCTCTCGTCGCAAAATCCGTGAACGTCGACAGTCATGCCGTACCTCCCCTCTGCCTCATCTTACTCCAACTGTTGATTTAGCAGACCGTGAACGTCAACCGGTCGATTGGGCGAGCCTTGAGACGATCGGCCCCAGCGCGTTCCAGAAGCGCGTCTGCCGCGGGTCCTGTGATGCGCCCTCGTCCCAGGATGCGAGGGGGGTGAACTGATTCATCGCGTAAGCGCAGCTCAAGCCGCTGTTGAGATCCATAACCAACCAGGAACCGCCGAAGCCGCCCCAGTGGAAGCAGCTGGGCGTGGGTGCGGGGTAGGTGTCGGCATGCAACCCGAACCCGATACCCATGCGCAGTGGCCCCCACAGCAGGTCCTCTTCGAAGCTCTGCTCGGTGGCGGCCTGACGGACGATCTTCTCCGACAGGTAGCGGTGCCCTTCGAGCGCGCCGCCCATGGCGAGCATGGCGCCGACGCGTGCGATGGAGCGCGCGTTGCCGTACCCGTTTGCCGCCGGGTTCTCGATGGTCGCGTACGCCCATGTGCCCGGCTCGCCGGTAGACATGCTGTTGACGACCCGGCGGCCTAGCGAATCCGGCGCCCAATACTGTCCAACCGGAACGCGGTTGACCTCGTCGGCCACCCGATCGAAGTCGGCTCTGTCCGTCATCCCGATGTGAAAGTCCGCGCTCAGGGGCTCGGCGAACTCCTGCCTGAAGAATTCAGACAGCATCAATCCTGTGACCCGCCGTGTGACTTCGCCCAGGATGAAGCCGTAGGTCATGGGGTGGTAGCAGCTGGTACCTGGCTTCACCATGGGCGGCTGTTTCGCGATAGCGGCGGTGACGCGTTCCCAGGCGGAGAAGACCTCGTAGGGCTGTGGCGGGTCGAAGCCGGGCACTCCCGACTGGTGCACGATCACCTGCTTGATGGTGATGTCCGACTTGCCGGCTTGGCCGAACTCGGGCCAATAGCGGGCGACCGGCGCTTCCAGCTCGATGAGCCCCTCGTCGATCAGCTTCAGCACGCAGACGACCACCATGATTTTGGTGGTGGAGTACACCTGCACCAGCGTGTCGGATTGCCATGGCCGGGCGTTCGCTGCGTCTGCGTACCCGGCCCAGAGATCGACAACGTTGCTCCCCTGATGGGTGACGGCCAGTGAAGCGCCGGTCTCCAGGCCCTCGTCGAAATTTCGGACGAAAGTATCCCTGAGCGCCCCAAAGGCTGGATCGCAGTGTCCTTGAGTGTCGACCGTCACGACATACCCCCTCCCGATGAGAGATGATACGTCAGAGCGGCGGGCCAGAGGAGAAGGCCCTATGTGCGGCCCGTCAGCGCCGTCAGGTCGGCCGTGAGAGTCCCTCCCACGATGGGCAGGCACTCGGGCGCGATGTCCGCAACGAACTCGTGACCCGCGTTCCTCGCCCGGTCGATGAAGGCGGCAATCTGCTCGGCGTTGCCCTCGATGACGTCGTGAACGACCACCACGCTCCAATCCGGAGCTGCCACCTCTTGAAGCGCACGTTCGACCCACCCTCGCGGATCCTCCCAGTCTCGCGGCACCACGTTCCACAGCGCGCAGGTGTAGCCCTCGCGGCAGAGGTGCTCGATGAGCGGGGTCGAGAAGAGGCTCGAGTCCAGGCGCCCGCCGCCGCCGGCAGGGCGGAACAGCGGTGGCTGGCTCGCGTAGGGCGCGATCAGCGTCTGTGTTCGGGCCACCTCGTCCGCGATGGCGGTTTCAGGGGGGTTCAGGCCGAACTGAACTGCATGGCTCCAGGTGTGATTGCCGATGGGGTGACCTGCCGCGGCGATGGCTTCCATGAGCTCGATCCCCCCGGGACGGGCCGCCTCCTGTCCGATCAGGAAAAACGTGGCAGTGACCGCCCGCTCGGCGAGCACGTCGAGCACCTCAGTGGTCACCGTGGGGTGGGGCCCGTTGTCGATTGTCAGGGAGATCTTGCCCAAGGATGGCGTCCTGGATCGCTGCGCGCATCGGGAAGCAGCGGATCTTAGCAGACGGAGCTGCTCGAAATTCGGCCGCGCATGATGCGGCTGGGAGGTCGTCGGCAGTTGCGCTAACCTTTCCTGAAAGGCGAAGGGGGACCGCATGAGCGCTGATCGAATTCTCACGACTCACACGGGCAGCCTGCCGCGCCCGGACGACCTGATCCAGATGATGTGGGCAAAGGGCGACGGGATCCCGGTGGACGAGGCCGCGCTGGCCGAGCGGGTGGCGACGGCCGTCCAGGAGACCGTGGACAAGCAGGTGGCGGCGGGCATCAGCATCGTCAACGACGGCGAGATGTCGAAGCCCAGCTACGCCACCTACGTGAAGGATCGGCTCAGCGGGTTTGGCGGTGAGTCTCCGGAGCGCTACTACTTCGCCGACCTCGATGCGTACCCGCGCAGCGCGGAGATCGTGGCGGCCAATCCCGGCCGGAGAAAGCGCTCGGCCCCGGCCTGCAACGCGCCCATCGGCGTGCAGGACTCAGAAGCAGCCGCCCTGGACATGGTCAACCTGTGCCGATCGGCTGAAGGCGCCGAGGTGGACGGTATCTTCTCCAGCGCCGCCTCGCCGGGCGTGGTCTCCCTGTTTTTCGGCAACGAATACTACGCCTCGGACGAGGAGTACGTGTTCGCCATCGCCGAAGCCATGCGCCACGAGTACGAGGCCATCGCGGCCGCCGGCGCCACGGTGCAGCTCGACTGCCCCGATCTCGCCATGGGCCGGCACACGTCCTATGCGGACATGGACCTCACCGCTTTCCGCAAGCGGGTGGCGATGAACATCGAAGCGCTCAACCACGGCGTCAGAAACATCCCGCCCGAGCAGCTCAGGATGCATCTGTGCTGGGGCAACTATCCGGGGCCGCACCACTGCGACGTCGCCATCACCGAGATCATCGATCTGGTCTGGCAGGCAAGACCGCGCACTGTGCTTTTCGAGGCGGCCAATCCCCGGCATGCGCACGAGTGGCGCATTTTTGAAACCGTGGGGATCCCGGAGGACAAGATCATCTGCCCCGGCATGATCGAGCCCCAGTCCAACTACATCGAGCATCCGGAGCTGGTGGCCCAGCGCATCGAGCGCTACGCGAACCTGGTGGGCCGGGATCGGGTGATGGCGGGCGTGGACTGCGGGTTCAGCGTGCACGTGGGCATGCAGGGGATCGACCCGGACGTGGCCTGGGCGAAGCTCGCCTCCCTGGCTCAGGGCGCGGAGATCGCATCCGCCCGTCTCTGGGGTGGATAGACCCGCGTAGCGGGCGTTTGAATTGCCCGCAGCGAGGCCGTAGCAT
>JABAHS010015685.1_pt1 | contig 33487 bp, 44 predicted proteins | sample 7062111 | NCBI WGS metagenome assembly JABAHS01 (sample SAMN14534600, study PRJNA622989) | marine sediment metagenome | biome: marine biome [ENVO:00000428]; feature: marine pelagic biome [ENVO:01000023]; material: deep marine sediment [ENVO:00002113]; isolation source: pool of 4 deep marine... | reverse complement strand
TGCGGTTCGAGCTGCGGATAGATCGCCATGCGAAGCTGACTCGCGAGAAATGGCACCAGCGCGAGGACCAGGAAGGCCGCACTAAGAAACTGGTAACTCCTCACGGTCTGGCGCAATCGCCCGGGTGGTGCCACGCGCATCAACGCAATTGCGGCGAGGAGGTTCAGCCAAAGCCACGAGGGTGAGTTGCTTTCGTGAAAACTGAGAATCAGCGCTACGAGCGCAATGATCCCGGCCGTTCGTCCGAAAAGCCGCCACGCCGCAATCGTGATGATCAGTACCAGGAAAAAGTCCAGTAAATGCCACTGGCTCACCCAGCTGCGGGGAGCATCCTCCGCACCCGGCGCGGCAAACAGTTTGTGACCGGGCGGCAGGTTCAGCGTGGTCGTTACACCGTCAAATCTTGCATGCCAGCCCGTCACCGGCATCGTCTTGCGGGTGTCGGCGCGGCCCAGCGACTCGACATCGACGTCCAGACGGCGCACCTCGATTCCGGACTCACCCTCCTCGTCACCTTTGGTTATCAGGAGATTCTCGCCTGCCTCTGCCGCGCTCAGGAGCGTGAACGGCGTCGCCATGTCCAGGCGCCAGCCGGTATCCATCGTGCCGCTGATCGCATCGCTGACGACAAACCCGTCACCATCGAAATCCAGCCACATTCGCCGGATCAAACGCAGCCTGTTATCGGGCGACACGATGCCGCGGCTGCTTTCATTCAGCGTAAGCGCTTCCCCGGGGCGAATACGAAAAGCAGGCAATTGCTGCCACCGATCGGGTACCTGCACCTGCGCCGGATCCACGGGCGGTAATCCCTCGGCCGCCGTTATGCGAAGGCGGTCATTGGAGCGAAAGCTCCAGATCTCGTCGCCCGGCAGATTCACTTCGGGCTCAGCCAGGGGCACGGTGTCAAGGACATCCGGTCCGCGTGCATGCAGAGTCACGACCCACTGGCCTGGACGGACCTGGACGCGCAAATTGCCATCGGGCTCCAGCCGCGCCGGTAACTGGCTTTGCATCGCCAGCGGCACAAATCCGTCCGGCAGCATCGGTCCGAACAGTTCCTCACGCACGCCACCCGAGACGTCGATCCGCAGTTCCGTGACGAGGCGCGTTGGCACATCGTCGGCAACAAGCCGGTATACCTGGGTCTTTACGGCATCCCGCGCCTGGGTTTCGCGTTGCCGTTCGCCGAGATAGAGCCCGGAATTGTTCCGCTCGGGCCGGCTGATCTCGCGGCCGTCGACACTTAGCGAGACCAGACCGCTGCGCGGGGGCACATGCAACACGGCGGGCCGCTCGTCCCACTCAAAGCTACCGGCAATACGATACGCTCCCGGACCCAGGCGCACGCTCGGGTGTCCGCCATGTAAAACGACCTCGACACTGCGGCCGTTCGCCGTGACCCGGTGCGGCCAGTAGTCCGTGCTGCCGGGCAGATCCACCCACTGACCGCCGGTATGCACGGTCCATTGTTGCGTAAACCGGCCGCCCTCGGCATCGACGGACAGCGTCAACAGGCCGGGCCATGCGCAGACGAAGTCGCCCGCGTCCGCCGCCGGGCGATCATAGAGAAACGGACATTCCAGATACTCCTTGTCGTGGAGCACCCACGCCTGCCAGTCCTGTAACTCCTGCGGGACATGGGTCTCCGCTGCATGGACGGCAAACGGCAGGAATACGATAAGAATCAGTCTGAGAACTTTGGCCATCGTTCTCTCCTCACGTCGTGTCTCGTCACACTATTCTTAAACGCGGCACGCGCCAATCGGGGTTTTCCACGCTCAGTAATGTGGCGGACGCTCGTCCTGAGGCGCATCACCCGGAAGCGCCTCGCCGATAGAGCGCACCCTCTCCACAAGCGAAGCACACAGCTCCTCGAGTTGCATGATTTTTTCCTGTTGTTTTGTGATGACGTCGTTCAGCTCGGCCAGGGTCTGCTCCTGATGGGCCAACTTGGTCTCGATAGTGATAAATCGGTCTTCGGTCATGGTAGCCTCTCGCTTGCCCGTCGCCCGCACGCCGGGCTCCAAAAGTATTTTATGGCACTGATCCGCTTCGAAGACATCTCGCTTGCATTTGGCGAGCAGGCGATTCTCAAGGACGCAAGTCTCGTCATCGACGAGGGCGAGCGTGTCTGCCTGATCGGTCGCAACGGAGCCGGCAAGTCGACCACCCTGAAACTCATCACCGGCGAGCTCGAACCCGACCGGGGTGATATCGTGAAGGGGCCGCACCTCGTGGTCAGCCAACTCGCGCAGACCCTTCCCGAAGCAATGGACCGCTACGTTCGCGATATCGTTCGCTCCGGGCTGACCGATATCGAACGGCTGCTCGAGGAGTACAAACGGCTGTCGGCGCTTGAACTCGACAAACAGGGGCTGGCGGAACTCGAGGCCCTGCACGCCAAGATCGACACTCACGATGGCTGGCACATCGAGCAGCGCGTCGATGAGACGATCTCGGACCTCGGGCTGCCCGCCGACAAGAAGATGAATGAACTCTCGGGAGGCTGGCGCCGCCGCGCGGCATTGGCGCAAGCGCTGGTGCAAAAACCCGATGTATTGCTGCTTGACGAACCGACCAACCACCTCGATATCGCGACGATCAAGTGGCTGGAAGATCGCATTTATTCGTGGCCCGGCGCCGTACTGTTCATCACGCATGACCGGGCGTTCCTGCAGCGCCTTGCCACGCGCATCGTCGAAATCGATCGCACAAAGCTGACCAGCTGGCCGGGCGACTACACGAACTTCCTGCGCCGCAAGGAAAAAGCGCTCGAAGACGAAGCATCCGCCAACGCCCGTTTCGACAAGAAGCTCGCCCAGGAAGAGGAATGGATACGCCAGGGCATCAAGGCGCGGCGCACGCGCAACGAAGGCCGCGTGCGCGCGCTTATGAAGATGCGCGAGGAGTACGCCGGCCGCGTCAAGCCCGACGCACGCGCCCGCATCTACATCGAAGAAGCCGAGCAGTCCGGCCGCAAGGTCATTCGCGCCAAGAACGTGAGCTACCGCTACGGCGACGAGCCGCTGATCGAGAGCTTTTCGATCAAGATCAATCGCGGTGACCGTATCGGCCTCATTGGCAACAACGGTGTCGGCAAGACGACCTTACTGCGGCTGTTGCTCGGCGAGCTCTCGCCGCAGACCGGCACGATCAAGCACGGCACAAACCTCGAGATCGGTTACTTCGACCAGCTGCGCCAGACGCTGGACCTCGAGAAATCGGTCGCCTACAACGTCGGCGAAGGCCGGACCTACATCAAGCTCAATGGAAAAGACCGTCATGTCGTAGGCTATCTGAAGGGATTCCTGTTCGGCCCCAAGCGCTCGATGATGCCGGTCAAGGCCCTCTCCGGCGGCGAACGCAACCGCGTCATCCTGGCCAAGCTGTTCACGCAACCAGCCAATCTGCTGGTTCTCGACGAACCAACGAATGACCTGGATATCGAGACGCTGGAAGTGCTGGAAGAAAAACTCTGCGAATACGGGGGGACGCTGATCGTCGTCAGCCACGATCGCGAGTTTCTCGACAATGTCGTGACCAGCACGATCGTCTTCGAGGAAGACGGCCGTGTGCTGGAGTACGCTGGAGGCTATAGCGACTGGGCGCGCCGCGGCCACCAGCTGGCAGAGGCCGACAACCCGTTCGAGGCGGAACAGCGCAAGCGTGCCCATGTGGAGCGCAGGCGCAGCCAGAAACCGACCAAGCTCGGCTACAAGGACCAGCGCGAGCTGGACAAGCTGCCGGCAGAGATCGAGGCAATCGAGGAAACGGTTACGAAATTGCAGGAGGCCGTCGCCGATCCCGGCTTCTACAGCCAGGACGCCGCGGCGGTTCAGGAAAAATTGCGCGCGCTCGCAGAAGCCGAAACGCTGCTGGAGCAGCGCTTCGACCGTTGGCATGAACTGGAATCCCTGCAGGCGAGCCTGCGATCAGAGTAACTGCAGCAGCAGGGCGACAATGCACACCCATGAAACTGTAAAAGCCAGTGTCCGCAACCATGGAATGGCAAGCGCGTAAACGACATAGTGCGTGACACGTGCCCAGAAATAGATCGTGCACGCCATGACCGTCGTTTCGTTAGTGATTGCCAGGGCATGCAGAATCAGTACCACAGGTGCAAAGAGCACAAGATTTTCGACCGCATTGTAGTGCGCTTTCTTCATTCTCTCGGCCCACGGCGCAAGCGGCTTCGGGTCTTCCGGATAACCCACGGCGTCGACGAGTCCGCGAACCATAATCGCATTCAGAATGTAAGGAACCCAGGAAACGGCCGTTAGCGCGATGACCCAGGTAAGCATGGTCAGTTCAGCACTCATCTTTTTCTCCTTCTTATCAACTTCCCAGTGTTGCTTCCGCAAAATAGCGATCGAACGCCCGGTGCACTGTTTCCGCAGAGATACCGATCGCCTCGACGGCTTCGTTGAATTTCTCCATTTCTGCGACTTCCCGGCGGCCGTCCGCGGCGATGACTTTCAAGGCCATCAGCGCGATGTCTTCCTTGTCGCGCTCGGATAGCGTCGGCCCGAGGTCCATCAGGGCCTGGCTGAGCTCCGGGTTTTCGGCCATGTCGGCCATGACGCGCGTCAGCAGCTCCAATGATTCCGCACCCTGCATCTGGAAATGCGCCTCGATGAGATCGATCATTTTGGATGCTTCTTCGGGCTCGATGCGGCCGCTGCCACGCGCCACATAAACCAGGAACGCGGCAACGAGGAATCTCGCATCGTAGGTCTCGGTGCCGTACCTGGTCTCCACGATCAGACGCGTGCCTTCGAGCCGCTTCGATTTGATGGTGTCAATCATCTGCAATCACTCGACTTCGTACCGCTCGCGCATGAGCTTGACGGACATTTTGATCAGTTGGTCGAGCACCGACTCATCGATGTCGTCGAGCTTGCTGATATACAGGCACGACTTGCCGGTCTTGTATTTGCCGAGCTTCTTCATAAGTGACGTAAACGGTGAAAAACCGGGCATGATATAGACGACGAGATTCTGCTTTCGCGGCGAAAAGCCCGTCAGGATAAAGTCGCCTTCCCGGCCGCTGGCGTACTTATAGTGGTATTTCCCGTAACCGACGATGCTCGGTCCCCACATCTTCGCTCGCTTGCCCGTCGCTTTACGCATCATGGACGCCAGCCTTCGGGCATCTCTTCTTTTTTGCGTGTCCTCGATGGCATTCATGAACGCCGTGACACTCGCGCTTGTCGGCTGTGTCTTGTTCTCCGCCACAACCGTTACATTATCCTAAATATGCGACGTGCCGAATAGCCGGTCGCCCGCATCGCCCAGACCGGGCACTATGTACTTGTTTTCATTGAGTTCTTCATCGATCGCTGCCGTGTAGATCCGCACATCCGGATGCTCCTCCTCGACGAGAGCCAGACCTTCCTTACAGGTCACGATGCAGATAACGACGATCTGTCCCGCGCCCGACTTTTTGAGAAGGTCGATCGCGGCAACCGTCGAACCGCCCGTTGCAAGCATGGGATCGATGATGATGCATGTGCCTCCTTTTGTCTGCGGCGGGAAACGCTCGTAATAGCTAACGGGTTTTTTTGTTACCTCATCCCGATACAAACCAACGAAGCCCACCCTCGCGGTTGGCACGAGTTCGAGTATGCCTTCCAGCATGCCGACGCCCGCGCGCAGAATCGGGACGACGACGATATCCGTATCGATCTTCTGGCACTTCGCCACAGCCATCGGCGTCTTAACCTCGACCTCCTTCATCTTGATGTTTTTCAGCGCCTCATAGCAAAGAAACTCTGTAATTTCGGTCGCGAGTTCACGAAACCGTTTGTGGCCGGTTTCCACGTCCCGAATAATTGCAAGTTTGTGCTGCACGCAAGGATGGACAATCTGTTCGTGCATCGAAATTCCCCTTGTTGTCTACGGTCACCTTATTCGGCGGCCGACCATATCGCAAACTCGGTGCCTGCAGGGTCAATAAAATGGAACCGGCGGCCGCCCGGAAATGAGAAGATCTCCTGGCTTATTGTTGCGCCCAGATCCTGAACGCGCGTGTAGTCCCTCTCCAGGTCCTTGGAGTAGAAGACGAGCAAGACGCCGGTTGGCGGTGCGGCCTCCTCTGCTAACCGTAAACCGCCGTCGAGCCGGCCGTCGTGAAAGCTGGAATAGTCCGGTCCCCACTCCTGAAATTCCCAACCGAACATCGCGCCCAGGAAGTCGCACGCTTTTTGCACGTTCGTGACAGGAATTTCCACGTAGTCGATTCGGGATTCGTCACGCTCAATTTCGTCACTCATGGCTCACTCCTCGAGTTCGCGACCGATTGCTTTAAGAAATCCTTTCTTGTCGGCCGGTGAGATCATCACACTGCGGCCTTCGCCGTGGAAAATTCGGATCCTGTCCAGGGACAGCGCCGGCGATGACAGCGGGTTGCGTGTGGCTTTTACCGACCGAATCTCGTCAAGTTTGACCTTCCACCGAAACGGGCCGCACCGAATCGTCAGGACCCCGCGGTCCACAGCATAGGACGTGCCGAATATGACCGCGGCAAACACAGCCATTGCGAGAAGACAGGCAAATATCACAATGACCCTCTCGAAGGACCGGCCGTCCGTGAAAACGACCGCTGTAATTGCAGCCAAAGCTCCGAGATTTGCGGTCAGCATCACCAGCCACACCCACCGGTCTACTTTCGACCTGAATACTTTTCTCGCCATTACGCAAACGTCCTTCCGACCCAGAGACCGATAAAATGTGACAGCACGACAACAAGCATCGCGATGCCGAGGTGCTCCGCTATGATTGCAGCGGGATTGGCTTGCTGCGCTTTGGCCAGAAAATAGCTCAATACGGTAATGACGAGCATGCCCCAGGCGATCGATACGATCACTGCCTGACCGAGCGGCAGCAGTAACAACGGGACTGCAAAACTGAGCGCAAAAACAAACTTGTTGAGAAACGTGGAAATGGTTGCCGCCCACACGTGATGGTGGTCGGAATTCGGATCTGATTCTTCGGCCAGGTGTATACCCAATGCATCCGACATTGCGTCCGCCACGGCGATAACGAGAATGCCGCCCAGCACCGCGGCCATGGAATGCGTTCCCGAATGCAGGCCGGTTATGAGGCCGATTGTCGTGATTACGCCCGAGGTTGCGCCGAAAAATAAACCGGTTCGCACCCCGTCAGACTTCAGGAAATCCATTTAAAATCCTTTCTAAACAGTAAGTTGCATTGCATAGATTGCGACTTGCTCGCCGCTGTCGGGCCATTCGTACATTCTCTCAAAGCTCAGACCGAGTTTCCTGATCAGCCCGATCGATGCTGCATTGTCCGGCGACACGATAGCATTCAGAACCGAAAGGCCGAGATCTTTTCGCGCGTATTCGATAACCGCGCAAGCAGCTTCATAGGCGAAGCCGTTACCGCAGTACTCGGGGAGTGTCGAAAATCCGATATCGGGTTCATCCAGGCCGTCACGCCGAAAAATGCCGCAGATTCCGATCGGCGTATCGCTGTCCCTCAGCGCGATGCGGTACGGTCCGTAGCCGTACGTTTCGTACAACATCATTGGCCCTTCCAGCATAGCCTCGTGCGCCTGTACGACCGTGCGAATGCCGCGATCACCAACGTATCTGATGAATGCGGGATCGTTCCACACACCGAGCATGAGATCGGCATCGTCGAGCGTAAGCCTGCGCAGCCGCAGCCTCGCAGTATTGTCGGGATGCTCTTTAGTCAAAACTCCGTCCGTTCCTCTACCCGGGTCGATATCGAGTAGTTTGCCAATTCCCGCTGTAACTCGTCGAGCGTAAAAAGACTTATACAGGCCACAGCGCCTCTCTCGAGGAACTCGTCTCGAAGCAGTTTTTTAACGAGCACGATCGCCGGCGTGCACGGGATTTCGGGGCCGTGATTGTCCCGGGCCGTCATATACCAGTCGATGCAGAGCGGCTGGCCGTCGTGGTCGTCTCCCGCAATCGTCACTTTCATGCCGCCCCAATCCGAGCCGTGCCTCTGCATGCGCCTGCTTAAACCTGCCAGTCTTCTTGCATGCTTCGACCAGTCGCTGACCAGCTTTATTCGCGTCAACCAGGCCATCGTCCATAGCACGAGTTGCTCGAGCTGCGACCCCAGCGCCGCATGGAACGTCACGGTCTCGATGCCGGGAACGCGGCGGGGCAACAGGTCCAGGTCCGGCACGCTATAAGCCGCTGATAAACGACGTCCCAGTTCCGGAAACTCCTGCCGGCGCAAATCCTGCCAGCCGTATCGCGTCTGCCACCGGCCGTCGACCCACGCCTCGAAGGGCCGGCCGCAGTAACTCAACACGGCGGCAAGCGTTCCTCTTCCGAGCGGTGTCCGCCCCGCGGGTGCGATCGATGTTTCGATGCGCCGTATCCTCGAGAATCGAGCCTCGAAACCCGCGACGACGGCGCTCGATATGCCCGGCAGCGTGCTGGCTCCGGAAATGAGAACGACCCCCGCCTCGCGGGCTTGCTGGTAAAGGCTGCGAAAATTTGCGACGAATTCGCGACCATCCGCCAGGTCTATGTAATGGCACCCCAATTCGATGCACGCCCGTGCCACCCTGTAGTCCTGCCCCTGAAAAGGGCCGGCCGCACTGACGACGCAGAAGGGACTGATTGCGCGCAGCTCCGCTTCGAAATCGTCAGACTCCTGATCCAGCCGTAAGGCCGTTATGCGCGAATCCGGATTGAGATTGAGGATTTCATCAACGAGCACTTCCGCGCGAAACGCATCGCGGCCCGTTACGAGCAGCTCGATACCGGGGACGCAAGCGAGACGTCTGGATATCCTCGCACCAAAGTGACCGGTGCCGCCGAGAATGAGGATTTTTTCGTTCGCGTCCATCCAGGATAACCAATCCCAGTGTAGCCGAAACTCCTAATCTGCGCTGTCGAAGAATTCGACGAGGCCGGTATCCAGGGAATACTCGGCGCCAGCTATGACAAGGCCGTCGTCCCTTTCGAGTCGTGAGATGATCTCGGAACTGTCGCGCAGTCGCCGGACGGAAGCTTCGACGTTGGCCCGCACGGCTTTCTCCATGAGGCAATCGGGATCATCTCCCTGGCCATCGGCGACAAGGGCCTCGATCGTCGGCCGTATAAGGTCGACGATGCTGTCCAGGTTGCTCGACTCACTGGGTCCCCGCGGCTTTTCCACTGCGGCCTCGACCGCGCCGCACCGGGTATGGCCGAGCACTACGACGAGCCGGGTACCGAATTTGGATGCCGCGAATTCGATGCTGCCGATCTGTGACGGCTGGGCAATATTGCCTGCGACCCGAACGACAAAAAGGTCGCCCGGTCCCTGGTCGAATATGATCTCCGCCGGCACGCGCGAGTCGGAGCAGCCCAGTATGATTGCGAAAGGTTGTTGCCCGCGGGCCAGCTCCCGCAGCCTCGCCTCGTCGCCGGCCTGTTGGACCATGCGGTTCGACATGAAGCGCCTGTTACCTTCGCGCAGGCGCTCGAGTGCATCTGTTGTCGAAATCACCTGGGAAGACCCTCCCGGAAGCGGCTCGTCATCCCAGGCTCCGGATACCAATCGCCTCGCGAATCTGGTCGAGATACGGTGCGGAAATCTCGCGAGCGCGGTCTGCGCCCTTCTGTAGTTCCCGCTCGACGACCGCCGGATCGGCGATCAGACGTTCGTATTCCTGCCGCGCAGGTTTGATCAGGTCGTTGATGTATTCGAACAGGACCTGTTTCATTTCACCCCAGGCGATGCCCTCTGCGTAGCGCTTCTCGATGTCTTTAATCTCGTCCTCGGTCGCGAATGCCGTATAGATGTCATACAGCGTGCTGTCGCCGGTGTCTTTGGGTTCGCCGGGCTCGAGGCTGTTAGTCTTGATCTTCATGATCAGCTTCCGCAGCCGCTTCTCGTCGGCAAAAAGCGGAATGGTGTTGTTATAGCTCTTCGACATCTTGCGCCCGTCGAGCCCCTTCAAAACGGCCGTGTTCTCTCCGATTACGGCCTCGGGAAGGACGAAAACCTCACCATAGTGATGGTTGAAACGCTGCGCGATATCGCGCGCCATTTCGACATGCTGCTTCTGGTCCTGGCCGACGGGAACTTTCGTCGATTTGAACATGAGAATGTCCGCAGCCATCAGGATCGGATAGCTGTACAGCGCCATCGTGACGCCCTTGTCCGGGTCCTTGTTGCCGCTCTCGACATTAGCCTGTACCTGAGCCTTGTAGGAATGTGCGCGGTTCATGAGCCCTTTCGCAGTCATACCGTGCAGTATCCAGGTCAGTTCCGGTATCTCCGGAATATCCGACTGCCGGTAGAAATACGCATGCTCCGTATCGAGGCCGAGCGCCAGCCACGCTGCCGCAATCTCGAGCGTCGACTGGCCGATCTTGTCCGGGTCCTCGTTTTTCGCCAGCGAGTGGTAATCGGCCAGAAAATAAAAGTGCTCTGTCGAGAGATCCTTGCTGGCCTCGATGCCCGGCCTTATGGCACCGACATAATTGCCGATATGCGGGGTTCCGGTCGTCGTGATACCGGTGAGGAAAACGTCCTGACTCATTTAGTATCCTGCCGCCTGTCCGTCCTTGCGCACTTCCGAGGCGCCATAGTACACGCCTTTGGCGGCATCCCACATGATTGCCTGATAGCCCCCGAAACTCCCGTCGCTCGGACCAAGCGTATGCCCCATCGCCTCGAGTTCCTCTCTGACATCGGAGCTAAACCCACGCTCCAGGTGGACCACCCCGCCATCCGACATGATCTCCCCCGTAGGTTGGGACGAATGTTTGTGCCGAATGCGCCCGGCGTCTCCAGCTTCCTGCAGGTTCATCCCAAAATCGACCATATTGATTATGATCTGCGCATGCCCCTGTGGCTGCATGGCGCCGCCCATCACACCGAAGCTCATCAGCGGCTCGCCATCTTTCATGACGAACGCTGGAATGATCGTGTGAAACGGCCTCTTACCTGGCTCCAGCGTATTGGGCTGATCCTCAACGAGCAGAAACAACTCGCCGCGATTCTGCAGCACGAAACCGAGGTCGCCCGGCGTCATTCCTGATCCCATGCCGCGATAGTTGCTCTGTATCAGCGAAACCATGTTGCCTTCGCTATCCGCGACCGTGAGGTAGACCGTGTCACCGTCTTCGAGATCGATATCGCCCGGCGGATATTCCTTTGCCGCGGTGTCCCCGGATATCAACTTGCGCCTTTCCGCCGCATACTCTTTCGAGATCAGCGTTTCGACGGGGATATCAACGTAGTCCGGATCGGCGTAATAACGGGCCCGATCTTCATAGACGAGCTTCTTTGCCTCTACAAAGGTGTGGACGTATTCCGCGCTGCCGAATCCCATCGCAGTGATGTCGAATCCTTCGAGAATATTCAGCAGCTGCAATGCGGCGATACCCTGGCCGTTCGGAGGCAATTCAAACAACTCCCAACCACGATAGGTCGTCGATAATGGTGTAACCCACTCGGATTTGTGTGCAGCGAGATCCTCGTATCTCAACAGTCCGCCATTCTCGATCATGTACGAGTCAACACGCCTGGCAATATCGCCTATGTAGAATTCGTCGCGCCCTTTGTCCGCGATCAGTTCATAGGTATCAGCGAGACGCGGATTCCTGAAGACCTCTCCTTTCTTTGGCACGTCGCCAGACGCCATGAACGTATCGGCAAAGCCAGGGTAATGACCTATACGATCCCTGTTGGCCACGAAAAGATGTGCGACGAGTTCGGAAACCGGAAATCCTTCCCTGGCATATCCGATCGCCGGCGCCAGTACCTCCCGCATTGGCAACCTGCCGTAGCGGCCATGTAGCTCGAACCAGCCATCGACGGCACCAGGAACCACCACCGGCAACGGTCCGAATCGCGGGACCATGTCTATGCCGTGCTCCCTAAAATACTCGAGCGTCATGAGTGCCGGCGCTCGACCGGAAGCGTTCAGTCCCACAAGCTCTTTCTTATCCGCATCCCATACGATGGCAAAGAGATCGCCGCCGATGCCGTTACCCGTCGGTTCGACGAGACCCAGCATCGCATTTGCGGCGATGGCGGCATCAACCGCACTGCCGCCGGCCTTGAGAATATCCAACGCCACCTGCGTCGCGAGTGGCTGGCTGGTGGCCGCCATTCCATGGACGGCAATCACTTCCGAGCGCGACGCAAAAGGGCGTCCCGTCAAACGGTCGTAACCAGGCTCGGTTCCCGCCATGGCCATACCTCCAAGCAAAATCGCAGCGGCTCCAAACGAGCCAACGAAGCGGTTCATCGTCATGCCTCGAATAAACGGCAGGGGCGCCCATGATGCCAGATTGTGCGGTGATTGAAACGCGGTATGATGCTTCGCTATGGACGCGGCATATTCCGACAAAAACACGGCGCTCGGCGCACTGTATCCCGCCCATATCGAGGCGCTCTGCGCGCGTCACGATCGCGCGCTGGAAACCTCGGGAGCAGCCCATGCCGTCATTTTTTCGGGTGCGCTGAAATATGCGTTTCTCGACGATCGGGACTACCCGTTCAGGGCGAATCCGCATTTTTTGAGTTGGGCGCCGCTGCCCGCGCTTCCTCTCTCTTACATTGTCTACACGCCCGGTGAATTGCCGATGCTCGTGTACTACCAACCCCACGATTACTGGCATCCTGTGCCGGGCGCTCCGGAGGGCTACTGGACCCGCAGTTTCGATATTCGCGTCGTGCGCTCGCTCGATGACGTCGCAGAACACCTGCCCGATGATCGCGAGAAGTGCATCCTGATCGGAGAGATCGACGAGGATGCACACGCGTTTGGCATCGAACGCATCAATCCGACGACCGCGGTGAACATCCTGCACTATGCCCGCGGACAAAAGACTGCCTACGAAATCGCGTGCATGCGGCTCGCGTCGCAACGCGGCGCATTGGGTCACCAGGCAGCCGAGGCCGCGTTTCGCAGCGGGCTGTCCGAGTACGAAATCCATCGCGCCTATTGCAAGGCGGTAAGCCACACCGACAACGAACTGCCTTACGGCAATATTGTTGCTCTTAACGATCACGGGGCGGTCTTGCACTACACGCATTTCGACCGCGAGCCGCCGTCCCCGATCCGTTCATTCCTTATCGATGCCGGCGCCCAGGTAAACGGCTACGCATCGGACATCACGCGCACCTACTCTTTCGATGACGAGAGGTTTGCCGAACTGATCGAACGCATGGACGCCGCACAGCTCGAAATTATCGGCAAGATTCGCGCGGGACTCGACTATGCCGAGTTACACGTCGAAGTGCATCGCATGCTTGGAAGATTGCTGGCCGATGCGGGCATCGTCAGCGGCGATCCTGACACGCTGCTCGCGACCGGGGTATCGGCCGCGTTTTTTCCGCACGGCCTCGGCCACTTGCTCGGTGTGCAGGTGCATGACGTGGGAGGCTTCATGCTCGATGAGGCCGGCGGCACGATCGACCCGCCCAGCGGCCATCCTTTCCTCAGGCTGACGCGCGCGCTGGAGGAAGACATGGTGCTGACGATCGAGCCTGGCATCTACGTCATCGACATGCTGCTCGACAAGCTGCGCGGCACGCCGGCCGAAAGCCACGTCAACTGGGACGAGGTCGACTGGCTGCGGCCGTTCGGCGGCATAAGGATCGAAGACAACGTGCGCGTTACGCCAGATGGCTGCGAAAATCTCACCCGGGAGGCGTTTGACGCTCTTTCTTGAGCCGACGCTTGACTCTCGCGCCCTTTCTCTCGAGCGTCGGTCGCAGGTGCCGCATCAGGCCTGGAACGAGACTGGTCAGCGCCGTAAGCACGCCGCTGCTCGCAGGCATCGCCTGCTCGCGCTGATTGTTGCCGCAGAGGTCGAGAATCGCCTGCGCGACCTCCTCCGCCGTGCTGATCGGCTGCGAGAACGTCAGGTCGGAAACCTGGTCGATGTCGGACATGATGAATCCGGTGTCGATTGGTCCCGGCGAGACCACGGCGACCTTGATTCCACTCCCCCGCAGTTCTTCGTACATCGAGTAGGTAAACGAACGCAGGCCGGCCTTTGTCGCCGCATATGTCGCGCTGTTCGGTACCGGCGTCCTGCCGGCCAGCGATCCGACGTTGACGACGGCCCCACCGCCCGCGTCGCGCAGATAGGGTAGAACCAGCCGCGTCAGCATGATCGGCGCCCGCAGGTTTATGTCGACCATCTTGCCCATTTCCGCAGCGTCGACTTTCTCCACCGGACCCCGCTTGTGATATCCGGCGTTATTGACGAGTACGTCGATGCGCCCGAATTCGAACTGCGTTTTTTTGAGCAGGTCGGCACAGGCATCCGCATCCGATACGTCCATCGGAAATATCTCGACTTTGGTCTTGTCGCGGAGTTCCCCGGCAATCGCCTCGAGATTCTTCCTGCCGCGCGCGACGAGCATCAGGTTGGCACCGGCCTCTGCGAACTTTCTTGCGGCAGCGGCACCGACGCCCTCGGATCCACCGGTGATGATGATGGTCTTATCGTTGAAAATCATGCGGCGAAGATTGCCACACTCGAAGTGAACGGGCCAAATCCGCGATCAGAAACCGAAGTAGCCCCGGATCTTCTTCCAGAACGACGATTCCCAGCCGTAGACCTCGAGTTGTTCGGGATCGAGGCTGGCAACAGGCATCGTCGTGTCGGGCGCTGCTGCTTCGTTGGCCGCAACGTCGTCGGGCCGCAGTTCCAGGTCGCCTTTTTTTGCGTCGCTCGCCCCGGTCAGCCCGTCGACGGACAGGCTCAGGTACGGCAGGACATCGTCATCGACGATATCATCCATAAAGACTGCGTCGGGGTCGAAGGCCTCCTCCGACAGGATTACACAGTCATCGAACGCTTTGTTTTCCTTACTGATCGTTCCGCTCCCTCTCGACCGTAGTATCAGAATAGACCCGATCCCTGCAGGATGCTGTGAGCCGACTCACAAGACCGGGGATTCACATATGGCTATATGAAACAAATAGTTACAAAAATTATTGTCGCAAAAAGCCGGTTTTTACAGCGAATTCAGGCTAAACTGTCGCGTCCGACTATAACCTGCTCAAGAAAGCCGTCTTCACCATGCGAAAGTCTCCAAAATTACTCGTTTTGGGCGTCCTCGCTGCCCTCGTGGCGGCATGCGAGGAGGAGCCTGCCGCGGGCGGGCGTGGCGGCTGGGGCGGTGCCGCGAAGGTAGTCGCTCAGCAGATCGAAAAACAGCACATCGTTGATGAGATCGAAGCGCTCGGCACCGCAAGAGCCAACGAATCCATCGAGATTCAGCCGCGTATTTCGAGTCTCGTCGAGCGAGTCGTGTTCGAGGAGGGGCAAATCGTCGAAGCCGGCGCGCTGCTCGTCGAACTCGAGAACTCCGAAATCGTCGCCGGACTTGCTCTGGCAGAGGCGTCCCTCTCCGAGAGCCGCAGCCTTTACAACCGCAGCAAATCGCTAGCGGATACGCAAGCGATTTCAGCATCCAATCTCGAGCAGCTGCTCGCACAGGTGCAGGTCAACGAGGCGCAGGTTGAAGCGGCCATAGCACGCCTCGAAAACACGCGTATCCGGGCGCCATTTTCCGGGCGAATAGGCCTGCGCCGCGTCAGCCCGGGTAGTTTCGTGAACACCCAGACGGTCATAACGACGCTCGATGACGTCAGAGTCATAAAGCTCGATTTTTCCGTTCCGGAGACATTTCTGACGGTGCTGTCCCAGGGTATGAATATCACCGCCCAAAGTCTCGTGTACCCGGACCGCGTCTTCGAAGGCAAGGTGGCCAGCATCGATACGCGGCTGGATCCCGTCACGCGCGCGGTACAAGTGCGCGCCACGATCCCCAACATCGACGGTTTGCTCAAGCCCGGTATGTTCATGTCCGTTGACCTGAGGCGCGATCGCGGCGAGGTGGTCGTGGCGCCCGAACAGGCCATCGTGCCGGAAGGCGGTACCCAATACGTATTCGTCGTTGCTAACGGCCTTGCCGAGAAGCGTGCCGTCAAGCTCGGCCGGCGGGTTCCGGGGTTCGTTGCGATAGAAGGCGGTCTCGAGGCCGGTGAGATGGTCATCACCGAGGGAACGCACAAGGTTCGCGACGGTTCGCCGGTCGAGGTTCCGGGACAGGCGTCCGCAGAGCTGCTCCCGCCCACCGACCGCAGCTAGGGCGCTGTCGTGCTGATTTCCGACATCTCCGTCCGCCGTCCGGTGTTCGCAGCGGTGATATCGCTGCTGCTCGTCATCATCGGCCTGATGTCGGCGAACAGCATGAAAATCCGCGAATATCCGGAGATCGAGCGCCCGATCGTATCGGTATCGACCAGCTACCGCGGCGCCGCCTCGGATATCGTCGAGCGTCGCGTAACGCAGGTCCTCGAAGACCAGCTTGCCGGCATATCCGGCATCGAAAAAATATCCTCCGTCAGTTACGACGAGCGCTCTGCGATCAGTCTCGAATTTTCGCCGGACATCGACATCGACGCTGCCGCGAACGATGTCCGCGACCGGGTCTCGCGCTTGGGCAACGTTTTGCCGGAAGAAGCGAGTCCGCCAAGCGTCTCGAAGCAAGGTGAGTTCGCCGAAACGACGATGTGGATAAACATCTCGAGTGACACGCGTTCGATCATGGAAGTGTCGGACTACGCCGAGCGCTACATTGTCGACGCGCTCTCGACAGTCGATGGTGTCGCTAGGATACGCGCTAACGGGTTGCGCAGGCCTGCAATGCGAATCTGGATAGACCCGAAACGGCTGGCGGCGCGCGGACTCACGGTTGGTGACATAGAAGACGCGCTGCGGCGCGAAAACGTGCAGATTCCCTCGGGTCGCCTGGAGTCGAGTACACGCGAATTTACGCTGCGGACGGACACGGGTTTTCGTTCCGTAAACGATTTCCGCCAGCTGGTTCTTCGTGAAGGTGCCGATAACTATCTTATAAGACTGGGTGAAGTTACCGACGTCGAACTGGCGCCGGAAAACATTCGCGGTTATTCGGCAACCAATGGCGTTGCCGGCACCAGCCTCGGAATCATTCCGCAAGCCCAGGCGAATCTCCTCAAGGTGAATAGAGACGTCACGCAACGCGTCGAAGAGCTCCAGTCGTCGCTGCCACCCGATATCGAGCTGTCGATCAACATGGACAATTCCATGTTCATCAAGGCCTCGCTGATCGAGGTTGCAAAAGCCCTGGGACTCGCGTTACTACTCGTCCTGATCGTGATCTACGCGTTCCTGGGGACCGTGCGGGCGACGATCATACCGGCCGTGACGATTCCCATATCCATCATATCCGCCTTTATCGTCATGGCTGCGCTCGATTTCTCGATAAATACGCTGACTTTGCTCGGATTCGTACTCGCGATAGGTCTCGTCGTCGACGACGCCATTGTCGTTCTCGAAAACATCGTCCGCCGCATCGAAGGGAAGGAACCCACGCTGCTTGCGGCGACCAACGGCAGCCAGGAAATCGGCTTCGCGGTCATTGCGACGACGCTGGTGCTCGTCGCGGTCATACTGCCGGTGTCATTCATGCCCGGAACCGTCGGGCTGGTATTCGGCGAATTCGGTATATCGCTGGCAGCGGCAGTCGTTTTCTCCAGCCTGGTTGCGCTTACGCTGGTGCCGATGCTGACTTCGAAACTTTTTGGCGATAACCGGTTGCACAGGGGGTATGTCGCGCGCGCCCTGGATGGTTTCTTCAGGGCTCTGTCCGCGAGCTACGAACGCCTGATCCGGCGAACGATAAGGCACCCGGTCATCGTGATCGTGTCGGCCCTGCTGATTTTTGCCAGCAGCCTGAGTTTTATCGGTACTTTGCCGAAAGAGTATATGCCGCGCGAAGATCGAGGCTTCACGATGATCCGGTTGACCGCTCCCGAAGGAGCCAGCCTGGATTACACGCTTCGCTATATCAAGGAAGCGGAAAAAATCGTGATGAAAGACGTGGAGCAGGGCGATGCCCTGCGCGCCCTCGGCCGCTCCGGCAGCTGGGGCGGCGGCGCGGACGTCAACACGGGAATGGTGTTCGCACCGCTGGAGCTCTGGTCGAAAAGAGAGCGCACGGCAGACGAAATCGTGCAGGGCTGGAACCGTCAGTTGGGGCAACTGCCGGGCGTGCAGGCGTTTGCATTTGCACCCGGGGCATGGAGTCTCGGTCAAAGCAGCCGGCCGCTGGCCGTGGTGCTCGGCGGCGTCGACTACGGCGAGCTGGCTGAATGGCGGGACATTGTCATTCGCGAGGCGGAGCAGCTACCGGGACTGTCGAATATCCAGTCGGACTACAGGGAACGCAAGCCCAAGATCGATGTTCGTATCAACAGGGATCGAGCTGCCGACCTGGGCGTCTCGCTCGCGAATATCGGACGAACGCTCGAAACGATACTGGGCTCCCGCATCGTGACCACCTTTGTCGATGGAGGCGAAGAGTACAACGTCATCCTGCAGGGCGCCGATGAGAGACGGCAGACACCCAGCGATCTCGAGAGCATCTATGTCCGATCGTCGACGTCCGGACAGCTGATCCCGCTGTCAAATCTTGTGCAGCTTGTCGAGATCGCCGGCCCCAAAGACCTGCGACGCTTCGATCGGCAGCGCGCAATTACGATCAGTGCGTCCCTGTCACCGGGTTATTCGCTCGGCGATGCCATTACCGACATCGAAAACATCGTAAAAGAGCATTTGCCACCGTCGGTACGCCTGAATTACGACGGCGAATCCCGCGACTACAAGAATACCGGCAGCTCGATTTACACCACGTTTATTCTTGCGCTCGTGATTGCTTATCTCGTGCTTTCCGCGCAGTTCGAGAGCTTCCGGCACCCGCTGATCATCATGACTACCGTGCCGCTCGCCATAACCGGCGCACTGTTTGGCCTCGTCATATTCGGCTCCAGCCTGAATATCTACAGCCAGATCGGTGCCATCATGCTCATCGGCCTCGCGGCGAAGAACGGCATTCTCATCGTCGAGTTCGCGAACCAGCTGCGGGATCGCGGCACCGAATTCCACGAAGCGATCATTCAATCTGCAAAAACCCGGCTTCGGCCCGTGCTGATGACGAGCATGTGCACGGCCGGTGGCTCCGTGCCCCTGATCCTTGCCAGCGGTGCGGGCGCGCTGTCGCGCCAGTCCATCGGATCCGTGGTGTTTTTCGGCGTCACCTTTTCTGTATTGCTTACCCTTATCGTCGTACCGACTGCCTACGCCCTGCTGGCGAGGAACACGCATTCGCCTGAATACGTCTCGCGGCTGATTGAGAAGCTCTCGAACCGAAATGCTGCGGCCGCTGGAGCCCTGCAGGAATCGAATTGAACAGAAGATGACCGAAGACCAGGTTCGCGCCATCTTCAAAAAATGAAAAAGGCCGGGCAAGGCCCGGCCTCTTCTCATCGCTTCGATCGCGAATACGGGCTTATTCTGCTTCGGCTGCTGCCTCCTCGGCAGCCTGCTCGGTGAGCATGACGATCGCCATCGGCGCAGCGTCGCCCGGGCGCGGGCCCGTCTTGAGGATACGCAGGTAGCCGCCGGGGCGGTCCTTGAAGCGCGGACCGAGGTCCGTGAACAGCTTGCCGACGGCCTCTTTGTCGCGCAGGCGGTCGAAAGCCAGGCGACGGTTCGCCACCGAATCTTCCTTGGCAAGCGTAATCAGCGGCTCGACAACGCGGCGCAGCTCTTTCGCTTTGGGCAGAGTCGTCTTGATCGTCTCGTGCTTTACCATCGACGTTGCCATGTTGCGGAACATGGCCTTGCGATGAGAGCTGTTTCGACCCAGTCGACGACCGGATTTTCTATGACGCATGGTTATAACCCTTTGTTCTTACAGGCCGAGCTCATGCTCCGGGCGCAGGCTGGCCGGCGGCCAGTTCTCGAGCCGCATGCCCAGGCCCAGTCCGTGCCCTTCGAGCACTTCCTTGATCTCGGTGAGTGACTTCTTGCCGAGGTTCGGCGTTCTCAGAAGCTCCACCTCCGTCCGCTGCACCAGGTCGCCGATATACATGATGTTCTCGGCTTTCAGGCAGTTTGCCGAACGCACGGTGAGCTCCAGCTCGTCGACCGGACGCAGCAGGATCGGATCCACCTGGTCCTGTGCCTGCGCGCCAGCGCCTTCTTCCTGGCCCTGCAGATCCACGAAGACGGACAGCTGATCCTTGAGGATGCTGCCGGCACGGCGAATTGCCTCTTCGGGATCGATCGTACCGTTGGTCTCGATCTCGATCAGCAATTTGTCGAGGTCAGTGCGCTGTTCCACGCGCGCGGCTTCGACGTTGTAAGTGACGCGACGAACCGGGCTGAACGAGGCGTCGAGCTGCAGGCGACCGATCGGGCCGGACTGCTCTTCGAATACCGGACGCTGCGTCGCCGGACGGTAGCCGCGGCCGCGCTCGACCTTGAGAATCATGTTCAGCTCGCCGACTTTCGTCAGGTTTGCGATCACGAGTTCCGGATTCATGATCTCGACGTCGTGGTCGAGCTGAATGTCCGCGCCGGTCACGGGGCCCGGACCCTTCTTCGAAATGCGCAGCTCGGCGGTGTCGCGAGCGTGCATGCTCACAGCAACCTGCTTGAGGTTCAGCAGAATTTCGACGACGTCCTCCTGGACACCCTCGATGCTGGTGTACTCGTGCAACACGCCATCGATCTCCGCCTCGGTGATCGCGGCGCCGGGCATCGACGACAGCAGGATGCGGCGCAGCGCATTGCCCAGCGTGTGGCCGAATCCACGCTCAAACGGCTCAATGACCACTTTGGCCAGCGTATCGTTAACCGGCGTCACTTTGACGACTCGCGGCTTCAGAAATTCATGTACAGATTCCTGCATGGGAAAAATCCCTCCTGACTACTTGGAGTACAGCTCCACGACGAGGTTTTCGTTGATGTCCGGGAGAATGTCTTCCCGGTCCGGCAACGACTTGAATACCCCCGACATCTTCTTCGCGTCGACCTCGACCCATTCGGGCAGACCGACCTGGCTCGCAATGTCCATCGCATTTTGAATGCGTAGCTGTTTGCGGGCCTTTTCACGAATACCGATAGCATCGCCTGCCTTTACCTGGGCTGACGGAATGTTCACAACTTTGCCGTTGACCTCGATGCTCTTGTGGCTGACGAGCTGACGGGCCTCGGCACGCGTTGATGCAAAGCCCATACGGTATACGACGTTGTCCAGACGACCTTCGAGCAGGCGCAACAGGTTTTCACCCGTCGAGCCCTTCAACTGCGCAGCTTTCTTGTAGTAGTTGCGGAACTGGCGCTCCAGCACACCGTACATGCGACGCAGTTTCTGCTTCTCGCGAAGCTGCAAGCCGTAGTCCGACAGGCGCGGCCGCCGCTGCGGCGCACCGCCCGGCGGCACTTCAAGCTTGCACTTCGACTCGAGCGGCCTGACGCCACTCTTCAGAAACAGATCCGTGCCTTCGCGGCGGGACAGTTTGCACTTTGGTCCTAAATATCTTGCCATTTATTCAGCCTCTATACGCGCCGCTTCTTGGGCGGGCGACAGCCGTTGTGAGGAATCGGTGTTACGTCCTCGATGTTTTGAATACGAAAACCCAGGGCATTCAGGGCGCGAACCGCGGACTCACGGCCCGGTCCCGGCCCACGCACCTTGACGTCGAGGTTCTTGACGCCGAAATCAAGCGCCGTACGGCCTGCCTTCTCCGAGGCGACCTGTGCTGCGAACGGCGTCGACTTGCGCGAGCCGCGGAATCCGCAGCCGCCAGCCGTCGCCCACGACAGCGCGTTACCCTGACGATCGGTTATCGTGATGATCGTGTTGTTGAAGGACGCATGGATGTGGGCGATCGCGTCGACCACATGCTTTTTGACCTTCTTTTTCTTTGCTTCAGCCATATCTTGTTTGCTCGTTGTCGCTCAGTTCATTGTTCGGTTCGAACGGAGCCTCGTTGAGTAACTACCTCTTAATCGGTCTGCGGGGACCTTTACGCGTACGCGCATTGGTCCGTGTGCGTTGGCCGCGGAGCGGCAAACCACGGCGATGACGGATGCCGCGGTAGCAACCAAGGTCCATCAATCGCTTGATGTTCATCGAAACCTCACGACGGAGATCGCCCTCGACTTCGAACTGCGCAACCGCGGTCCTGAGCTTCGCTACTTCGGGCTCGGCCAGGTCTTTCGCAGGCGTCGTCGGATCGACTCCGGCTGCGGCACAAATCTGCCTCGCGCGCGAGTTACCGATACCGTAGATCGACGTCAGTGCGATCACGATGTGCTTGTTAAGCGGGATGTTTATGCCAGCTATACGTGCCACTTATTTTTCCTCAATTAAAGCCAGTCGCTCTTTCGACTACCGCATTCAGCCCTGGCGCTGCTTGTGCCGGGCGTCTTTGCAGATCACTCGTACAACACCATTGCGACGAATGATCTTGCAGTTTCTGCAGATTTTCTTGACGGATGCTCTTACTTTCATGAGATCACTCCTCGACGCTGAACAATCAGCGTACCTGGCCTCCTCTGCCGTAATTGCGCAGGTTGGCCTTCTGCATCATGCCCTCGTACTGATGGCTCATTGCATGCGCCTGCATCTGCGACATGAAGTCCATCGTCACGACGACGAGAATGAGTAAGGAAGTACCGCCGAGATTGAATGGCATGTTCGGCACGAACATGCGGGCAATCTCGGGAGCCAGGCAGACGGCGGCGATATAAATCGCACCCCAGAACGTCAGGCGTGTCAGCACCTTATCGATGTATTCGGCAGTGTGCGCGCCTGGACGAATGCCCGGCACGAACGCGCCCGACCGCTTCAGGTTATCCGCAGTGTCCTTCGAGTTGAACATCAGCGCGGTATAGAAAAAGCAGAAGAAAATGATCAATGCCGCATACAGCAGAACATAGACCGGCTGGCCCGGACCGAGGTTCGCACCAATTATCTGCAGTGCGCTCTGCACGGCGTTCGGTTCGGTCGCCTGTCCAAAGAACTGAGCGATCGTTGCCGGGAACATCAGGATGCTCGATGCGAAAATCGGCGGAATGACGCCCGACATGTTGATCTTGAACGGCAGGTGTGTGCTCTGCGCCTGGTACATCTTGCGGCCCTGCTGGCGCCGCGCGTAGTTCACTGTAATTCGGCGCTGCGCCCGCTCCATATAAACCACGAAGACGATGGCGGCGATGCCGATGACAAGCAACAGAATCGCGCCAAGCGGCGTCATTTCACCTGTGTTTACGAGTTGCGCCGTGCCGGCGATCGCGCCTGGCAAGCCCGCAACGATGCCCGCAAGAATGATCATCGAGATGCCGTTACCGATGCCTCGCTCGGTGATCTGTTCACCCAGCCACATCAGGAACACCGTGCCGGTCACGAGCGTGATCATCGCCGTAACGAGGAACGCCGGGCCCGGGTTGATGACGAGACCGGACTGGCTCTGCAGCCAGGAAGCGGCGGCGATCGACTGGAAGCTGGCCAGCGCGACCGTGCCGTAACGCGTGTACTTGATGATCTGGCGACGGCCCTGCTCGCCTTCCTTACGGAGTTGCTGCAGGCTGGGCAGGATGTGACTCGCCATCTGCATGATGATCGATGACGAGATGTAAGGCATGATGCCCATGGCAAATATGCCGAACCGTGACAGGGCGCCGCCCGAGAACAGGTTGACCATGCCCAGCAGGCCGCCGGCCTGCTGCTCGAAGAACTCTGCGAGCGCGACAGGATCGACGCCCGGCACCGGGATATAGGTGCCCGCGCGGAACACGATCAACGCGCCGATCAGGAATAGAAACCGGGCTTTCAGGTCGCCCAGCTTGCTCGCTGCCTTCGCGATGTCTGCCGGATTTTGTTGGGGCCGTTTTGCCACTTCAGTTCCAGTTAGAAATTAAGCTTCGATGCTGCCGCCGGCCTTTTCGATGGCCTCGCGCGCACCCTTGGTTACAGCGATGCCCTTCAGCTTCACTGCCTTGTCGATTTCGCCCGACTTGATCACTTTCACCTTGGTCACGAACGCCGGTACGAGATTGGCCTTCTTCAGCACGTCGATGTCGATGACGTCCGCCGTCGGAATCGTAAGCTCGTGCAGGCGCAGCTCCGCCGAGTACTTCGCCATCCGGGAGTTGAAGCCGACCTTGGGCAACCGGCGCTGCAGGGGCATCTGGCCGCCTTCGAAGCCGACCTTGTGATAGCCGCCGGAACGCGAGTGCTGACCCTTCTGGCCACGACCGGAGGTCTTGCCCTGGCCCGCAGAGTGGCCTCGCCCGCGGCGCTTGCCGGCGTTTTTCGCACCCTTGCCGGGCGACAATTCGTTTAAACGCATGTCAGGCTTCCTCTACCGAAAGCAGGTACGAGACGCGGTTGATCATGCCGCGGTTCTCCGGAGTATCGGCAACCGTGACCGTCTGGTGCATCCGACGCAGACCAAGGCCCGCAACACAGGCCTTGTGGCTCTTCAGCCGCCCATACTTGCTCTTGACCAGCGTCACCTTCAGTTCTTTTGTCTTAGCCATCAGGCCAGGATCTCCTTAACTTTCTTGCCGCGCTTGGCTGCAATCGCCTGCGGGGAATGAATCTCCGACAGGGCTTTAATCGTTGCACGCACGACATTGATCGGATTGCGCGAGCCGTAGCTCTTGGCCAGAACGTTGCGAACGCCGGCGCACTCGAATACCGCACGCATCGCGCCGCCTGCGATGACACCGGTACCTTCGGATGCCGGCTGCATGTATACGCGTGTCGCACCGTGGCGGCCCTTCTTCGCGTACTGCAGCGTGTCGTTGTTCAGGTTGACGTTGATCATGTTCTTGCGAGCACTTTGCATCGCTTTCTGAATTGCGATCGGCACTTCACGCGCCTTGCCGTAGCCGAAACCGACCTGGCCCGCTCCGTCGCCGACAACCGTCAGCGCGGTAAATCCGAACTGGCGACCACCTTTGACAACCTTGGCAACGCGATTAACCGTCACGAGTTTTTCGATCAGGTCGTCGCCCTGTTGTGCTTGTTCGTTTCTAGCCATTATTAAGCTTTCCGCAAATAGTCCTTAAAACTTCAATCCAGCCTCACGCGCAGCGTCGGCCAATGCCTTGACGCGGCCGTGATAGCGAAAACCCGAGCGATCGAACGCGACGGTATCGATGCCGGCGGCTTTTGCCTTCTCCGCAATGCGCGCGCCAACGATGGCAGCCGCCTCGACATTGCCACCGGACTTGACGCCCTTGCGCACTTCCTTCTCGAGAGTCGACGCCGAGGCCAGCACGGTCCCGCCATCCGCGGCGATGACCTGCGCATAGATATGACGCGGCGTGCGGTGAACGCTCAGGCGATTCACCTCGAGTTCCGAAATCTTCGCGCGAGCCTTTCTGGCACGGCGCAAACGGTTCTGTTTCTTGTCGAGCTTCATGATGTTCTCGTGTGTTATTTCTTCTTCGCTTCCTTGAGCTGCACGCGCTCATCGGAGTAGCGAACGCCTTTGCCTTTGTAGGGCTCGGGCGGACGAAAGCGGCGAATCTCGGCCGCCGCCTGGCCAACTTTCTGTTTGTCCGTACCCTTGACGATGATTTCCGTCTGGCTCGGCGTTTCGACGCTGACACCTTCCGGCATCTCGTAAACAACCGGGTGCGAAAATCCGAGCGTCAGGTTCAGCGTGTTGCCCTGTGCCTGCGCACGGTAGCCGACGCCAACGAGCTCAAGCTTGCGCTCGAAGCCTTTTGTAACGCCCTCAACCATGTTGGCAAGCAGCGACCGCATCGTGCCTGCAATCGCGGTCGAAAACCGCGATCCCGAACGCGGCGCCAGCATCAGCTTGTTCTCTTCATGCTTGAGCTCGACCTCGGAATTCAGTTCGAGCGAGAGCGAACCATTGCTGCCTTTCAACGTGACAACATTGCCCTCCTGCCTGAACTCAACGCCCTGGGGCAGCTCAACCGGTGCTTTTGCAACTCTTGACATAGTCTTGTCTCAACTCGGTTCGGTTTCCCGCATCACTGAACGATGCAGAGCACCTCACCACCAATACCTTGTTCTCTAGCCTGGCGATCCGACATTACGCCCGCAGACGTCGAAACGATTGCAACGCCAAGACCACCAAGGACCTTGGGCAGGTCTTCCTTGCCGCGATAAACACGCAGCCCGGGGCGGCTCGCCCGCTGAATGCGCTCGATGACCGGTGCGCCTTTGAAGTACTTCAGCTCCACCGTCAGCGTCTTGCCAGCGCTTTCGCCGGCAGTCGAAAAGTCCGTGATGTAGCCTTCCTCTTTCAGGACGCGGGCAATCGCTTCCTTCGCACTCGAGGCCGGCATGTCTACGCTGACCATGCGCGCCTTCTGGCCATTGCGAATGCGCGTCAGCATGTCAGCGATCGGATCGGTCATACTCATACTTGATACCTCTACCAGCTGGCTTTCGTCAGCCCGGGAATCTCGCCGTTCATTGCGGCCTCCCTGAGCTTGTTGCGGCCAAGGCCGAACTTGCGATACACGCCGTGCGGGCGGCCCGTGATGGCGCAACGATTGCGCTGACGTGTCGGGCTTGCGTCGCGCGGCATCGCGTTCAGTTTTGCCTGCGCTGCGGCGCGCTCTTCGTCGCTGCTGTTGACGTTGCGAATCGTCGCCTTGAGCGAAGCGCGCTTCTCGGCGTACTTGGCTACCATTTTGGCGCGCTTCAACTCGCGCTGGATCATCGATTTCTTGGCCATGTTTTTCCTATTTCTTGAACGGGAAGTTGAACGCTTCCAGAAGCGCCCTGCCTTCCTCCGCATTCCGAGCAGTCGTCGTGATCGTGATATCCAGGCCACGAATCGCGTCGATCTCGTCGTAGTTGATCTCCGGAAAAATAATCTGCTCGGAGACACCCATGCTGTAGTTGCCCTGCTTGTCGAACGATTTCGGACTCAGGCCACGAAAATCACGAATACGCGGAATCGCGATATTGACGAGGCGGTCGAGAAACTCGTACATGCGTTCCCGACGCAGCGTGACCTTACAGCCGATCGGCATGCCGTCACGAATCTTGAACGCTGCCACGGATTTGCGTGCGAGAGTAATCACGGGACGCTGGCCCGAGATCTTCTCGAGGTCTTCGCGTGCCTTCTCCAGCACCTTCTTGTCCGCGATCGCCTCACCGACGCCCATGTTGAGCGTGATCTTCGTGATGCGCGGCACCTCCGATACGTTTTGCAGGCCAAGCTTTTGCTGAATCTCTCCAGCGAGCTGGGTCTTGTACTGTTCCTGAAGCCTTGACATACCGTTTATCTCAAAAACTCTTCTTTCCGTTGGAGCCCGCCATGCGGGCGATCGCGGGCATGGCCCGCTCCTACATTCTCTAAATGTCTACGACATCACCACTTGCGAAGACACGGACCTTGCTGCCGTTATCCTCGACGCGGAAACCTACCCGCTCGCCCTTCTTGGTTTTCGGGTTGAAAACCATGACATTCGAAATGTCGAGCGGCATTGCCTTGTCCTTGATACCGCCAGCTTCACCGATGTTCGGATTCGGCTTGACGTGCTTCTTGGCGAGATTGATGCCTTCGACGAGGACACGGCCATCATCGAACACCTGCAGTACCGTGCCACGGCGGCCTTTGTCCTTGCCGGTCCTGACGATGACTTCGTCGCCTTTTCTGATCTTGTTCATCTAGAGAACCTCGGGCGCCAGCGAAATAATCTTCATGAACCGATTCGTGCGCAGCTCACGTGTCACCGGGCCAAAAATACGGGTGCCGATCGGCTCGAGGCGGGCATTCAAAAGCACGGCCGCATTGCCGTCGAAGCGAATCAGCGAGCCGTCCTGGCGACGCACGCCCTTGCGCGTACGAACGACCACGGCGTTGTAGATCTCGCCTTTCTTTACCTTGCCGCGCGGAATCGCATCCTTGACGCTCACCTTGATCACGTCACCCACGCCCGCGTAGCGGCGCTTGGAACCACCCAGCACCTTGATGCACTGCACGCGGCGAGCACCGGAGTTGTCGGCCGCATCGAGTACTGTCTGCATCTGAATCATGACTGCATTCCTAAAGTCTTAACGGTCCGCTGCACGCTCTACGACGTCCACAACAGCCCAGGATTTGTTCTTCGAAACCGGGCGGCATTCGGAGATCACCACGCGATCGCCTTCCTTGCACTCGTTGGCAGCGTCATGAGCGAGAATCTTGGTCGTGCGGCGAATGTATTTTCCATACACCGGGTGTTTGATCAGGCGCTCGACGGCGACCGAGACGGTCTTGTCCATCTTGTCGCTGACAACACGCCCGACGATCTTGCGTTGTGTTTTCTTGGTCTCTTCACTCATTTGCTGTCACCTTCGCCACGCTTCAGTTCGTTCAGAACTGTCTTGACGCGTGCAATATCCCGCCTTACGCGGCGATGCTGGTTATGGTGCGTCAACTCACCGGTAGCCTGCTGCATACGCAGGTTGAACTGCTCGCGCCGCAGCTCGAGGAGCTCTTCGTTGAGTTCGTCAACCGACTTTTTACGGAGTTCGCTGGCTTCCATCACATCACCTGTCGAGAGACAAACGTCGTCGGGAACGGCAGCTTCGCTGCGGCAAGTCGAAATGCCTCGCGCGCCACGTCTTCCGACACACCTTCCATTTCATAAAGAATCCGGCCCGGCTGAATCTGGCATACCCAGTACTCGACGTTGCCCTTACCCTTACCCTGCCGAACTTCAAGTGGCTTCTTCGTGACCGGCTTGTCGGGAAAAACCCGAATCCAGATCTTTCCGCCGCGCTTGATGTAACGCGTCATGGCACGACGAGCTGCTTCGATCTGGCGCGCTGTCATACGGCCACGGCCCGTCGCCTTGAGTCCAAACGTGCCGAAAGACACGGTGCTGCCGCGATGCGCCAGACCGCGGTTGCGGCCCTTCATCTGCTTGCGAAACTTTGTCCGTTTTGGCTGTAACATTTCTATTTCCCAGTAACCGCGTATCGCGCGTGTCGATCAAGCGCCTGCTGCTGCTTCGGTGGACTCCGCCCCCGGTGCTTCGGGCTTCTCGAAAATCTCGCCCTTGAAAATCCAGACCTTGACGCCGATGACGCCGTAGGTCGTCTGCGCCTCGGCGAGGCCGTAATCGATGTCGGCACGCAGCGTGTGCAGCGGAACACGACCTTCGCGATACCATTCCGAACGCGCGATTTCGGCGCCGTTCAGGCGGCCGCTTACCTTGACCTTGATACCCTCGGCGCCGACACGCATCGTGTTCGTGACCGCACGTTTCATGGCGCGGCGGAACATGACACGGCGCTCGAGCTGCTGTGCGATGCCTTCGGCGACGAGCTGGGCATCGAGCTCCGGCTTGCGAACTTCGGCAATATTGATGCGCACGTCCTGGATCGGCATGCCGATCATCTGCGACACCTCGGCGCGCAGCTTCTCGATGTCCTCGCCCTTCTTGCCGATCACGATGCCCGGCCGCGCCGTGTGGATCGTGATGTTGGCCTTCTTCGACGGGCGCTCGATCGAGATCTTGCTGACCGACGCGTCCTTGAGCTTGTTCTTGATATGAACGCGAAGCTCATGGTCCGCCCGGACATGCTCGGGGAACTCCTTCGAATCGGCGTACCACTTGGACGTCCAGTCCTTGACGATGCCGAGGCGAATACCTGTTGGATGTACTTTCTGACCCATTTACTCGTCTCCTAGCCGATCTTCGCGGCTAAGGTAAATTTCCTGACAATCACTCGTCGCCCACCCGGACTGTGATGTGACTGTTGCGCTTGATAATGCGCGCGCCGCGGCCTTTGGCGCGGGCGCGGTAGCGACGAAACGTCGGCGCTTCGTTGACCTCGATCGTCGACACCTTCAATTCATCGATGTCCGCACCGTGGTTGTGCTCGGCATTGGCAATGGCCGACTCGAGCACCTTCTTGACGATGCGGGCGCTTTTCTTTGGCGTGAACGTCAAAGTGCGCAGAGCCTCATCCACTGACTTGCCGCGAATGAGATCCGCCACAAGACGGCACTTCTGCGGAGAGATGCGCGCGTAACGAAGTGTTGCTGCAACTTGCATTGACCCGCTCCCTTACTTCGTCTTGCGGTCACCGGAGTGACCCTTGAACGTCCGCGTGACCGCAAACTCACCGAGTTTGTGGCCAACCATGTTTTCCGAGATCAATACCGGCACGTGCTGGCGGCCGTTGTGAACGGCGATCGTCAGACCAACCATGTCCGGAAGAACCATCGAGCGGCGCGACCAGGTCTTGATCGGGCGGCGATCGTTTTTCTTCGCGGCTTCGGCCACTTTCTTCGCCAGGTGCGAATCGACGAATGGCCCTTTTCTTACACTGCGTGGCATCTATCTACTTCCTCTTGCGACGGCGCACGATCATGTTGTCGGTGCGCTTGTTCGTACGCGTCTTGTAACCCTTGGTCGGCGTGCCCCACGGGCTTACCGGATGGCGGCCACCCGACGTGCGGCCTTCGCCACCACCGTGCGGGTGATCGACGGGATTCATTGCGACACCGCGAACCGTGGGACGCACACCGCGCCAGCGGCTCGCGCCGGCCTTGCCGAGCTTCCTCAGGTTGTGTTCCGAGTGGCCGACTTCGCCGATCGTTGCGCGACAGTCGACGTGAATCTTGCGCATCTCGCCGGAGCGCAGGCGCAGCGTTGCATAAGCGCCTTCGCGAGCGGCAAGCTGGGCGTATCCGCCGGCCGAGCGAACCATCTGGCCGCCCTTTCCGGGCTTCATCTCGACGTTGTGAATGACCGTACCGACGGGGATAGCGCGCAGCGGCAGCGAATTGCCGGGCTTGATCGGCGCGTCCTCGCCGCTGACGATCGACGCACCCTCGCGAATACCCTTGGGCGCAAGAATGTAGCGACGCTCACCGTCAGCGTACTTCACGAGTGCGAGGTGCGCACTGCGGTTAGGATCGTATTCGACACGCTCGACGACACCCGGAACGCCATCCTTGTCGCGCTTGAAATCGACGATACGATAGCGTTGCTTGTGGCCACCGCCCTTGTGGCGAACCGTGATCCGGCCGTTGTTGTTGCGGCCGCCTTTTTTCGACTTCTTGTCGATCAGCGCCTCGTGCGGCTTGCCCTTGTACAAGCCGGGCGTCTTGACCTCGACGACGAAGCGGCGTCCTGCGGAAGTCGGTTTGGCTTTATGCAATGACATTTTTGCGTTCCTTATTCCGTACCCAGCAACGTATCGATATCGCTGCCTTCGGCGAGCCGAACGTAAGCTTTCTTCCAGTCGTTACGCCGGCCGCGCGTCATTCCGAAGCGCTTGTTCTTGCCCTTGACGTTGACAACCTGAACGTCATCCACGCCGACTTCGAACAACAGCTCGACCGCCTGTTTTATCTCGGCCTTGGTCGCATCGGTGCGAACCTTCAGCACGACCTGATTCTGCTCGACCGCCATGTGGCTCTTTTCCGACATGTGCGGACCGCGAATGATGGTCATCAGCCGTTCCTGGTGTGCTGCCTGGCTCATGACAGTCGCTCCTCGATGAGTTTCAGCGCCGGCAGCGTGACCAGTACTTTCTCGAAGCGGATCAGCACAACCGGATCAATAGAGGCGGCGTCACAAATGCCGACATTCGGCAGGTTGCGCGCAGCCAGGAAGATCTTCTCGTCGAAGTCCTCGTTCAGGATCAGCACATTGTCGAGATCCAGCTCCTTCAGCTTGGCCGCGAGCAGCTTCGTCTTCGGCGCTTCGATCCCGAGTTCCTTGATGACAACGAGACGGTCCTGACGAACCAGTTCGGACAGCACCGATCGCAGCGCCGCACGATAGACCTTCTTGTTGACCTTCTGCTCGTAGTCACGGGGCCTGGCAGCGAATGCGCGGCCACCGCCGACCCAGATCGGGCTGCGAATCGTGCCGGCACGCGCACGACCCGTGCCTTTCTGCCGCCACGGCTTCGCGCCGCCGCCGCGAGCCGACGAGCGATTCTTCTGCGCCTTCGTTCCCGCGCGGCCACCCGCGAGGTATGCGGTCACGACCTGGTGCACGAGTGCTTCGTTGAATTCTGCGCCGAAAGCTGCATCTGCAACGTCGACGGAACCACTGCCCTGCATCTTCAGCTTCATGACGCTGCCCCTGTGCTTGAGGCCTTGATGGCGGGACGTACGATGACATGCCCACCCTTGTGGCCCGGGACTGCGCCCTTGATCAAAAGCAGATTGCGTTCTGCATCGACACGCACGACCTCGAGATTCTGTACGGTGCGGCGAACGTTACCCATCTGGCCGGACATCTTCTTGCCCTTGAAGACACGGCCCGGCGTCTGGTTCTGGCCGATCGAGCCCGGGGCACGATGCGCAAGCGAGTTGCCGTGCGTGGCGTCCTGCGTGCGGAAGTTATGGCGTTTGACGGTTCCGGCATAACCCTTACCGATGGAGGTGCCAATAACGTCAACCTTCTGCCCTTCCTCGAACAGGTCGACCTTGAGATCGGATCCGACTTCGTATGCGGCATCATCGCCGTCCGCGAGACGGAACTCGGTAATGAGGTCGCCGGCTTCAACCTTTGCCGCTGCAAAGTGGCCGGCTTGAGGCTTCGACACACGAGACGGCTTCCTGGCGCCGGCAGTAACCTGCAGCGCGCGATAACCATCGGTCTCGGTGGTCTTCACCTGAGTGATTCGATTTGGCTGTGCCTCGATCACGGTCACCGGGATGGATACCCCGTCCTCCGTGAAGACACGTGTCATGCCGCACTTGCGGCCAACGATACCCGTCGTCATCTTCAAAACCTCACACTGACTGCGATTGGCCAGCGCCTAATACTCAAAATCTCTTTCACCGCAGCGGATACGATTGCCCGTTGCTGTATTTCGTGAATCCCTCAGACACACGAAAGGGCCAGCCATTGCCGAGAACCTCTGGCTCTCATAGCTCTGGGGCTGACCCTGCGTTCCGACCCGAGATTCCACTCGGCCCGGCAGTTCCGGGATTTGCCGTGTCGCCTTCGATTTCCCGGCGACCTATGCTTTTAAGCGCCACAGGCAGTGCCTTGTGACGCCTTTTCCGGATCTGGCCGACTCCCGGCCCGGCCAAATCCAGCGAGCCAGCAATTATACCCCCGGAACCTTCGATATCAAGCGATTTGAAGGGGGAATTTGCTGCGAATTTTTTACTGCATTTTCAGGGGCTTGCGGTCGGGACGTTCGTCCACGAGGCCTGGTGCGAGCGAAGCTCGCAGCCCGCGGACGAATATGTCGACCGCAAGCCCCTTACACCGGCCTAATTCAGCTTGATCTGCACGTCCACGCCGGCCGGCAGCTCGAGCTTCATCAGCGCGTCAACCGTCTTGTCGGTCGGGTCGACGATATCCATCAGCCGCTTGTGCGTCCGGATCTCGTACTGGTCCCGGGCGTCCTTGTTGACGTGCGGCGAAATAAGGACCGTGTACCGCTCCTTCTTCATCGGCAGCGGTATCGGGCCCTTGACCGTGGCACCCGTCCGCTTGGCGGTCTCCACGATCTCGCGCGCCGAATTGTCGATCAGGCGATGATCGAACGCCTTCAGGCGAATTCGTATGTTTTGATTGGTTGCCACAATATTTCCTTACTCAAAAATCTTTGCAACGACGCCGGCGCCGACGGTGCGGCCACCCTCGCGGATGGCGAA
>JABAHS010036751.1_pt1 | contig 33509 bp, 33 predicted proteins | sample 7062111 | NCBI WGS metagenome assembly JABAHS01 (sample SAMN14534600, study PRJNA622989) | marine sediment metagenome | biome: marine biome [ENVO:00000428]; feature: marine pelagic biome [ENVO:01000023]; material: deep marine sediment [ENVO:00002113]; isolation source: pool of 4 deep marine... | reverse complement strand
GTGGCCGATCGGCAGAGCACCAGCGCGTTTCGCGACAGCCTGGAGAGCCACGGCAACGAGATCTTCGCCAACGAGTTCGACGTCGAGATCAGAGCGCTGCTGACCGCCCATGACAGCGACGAGCTGGATCTGGCCCATCAGGCCAGCATCGAGCTGCGCGGCGCGCTCGAGCACGTCACGCTGCTGCCTGAGCTCTTGTTCCACGAGCACCTTGCCGATCAAGAGCTCAGAAGCGTCGTCGAGCAGACGCTGAACTCCTGGCGCAGGCGTTGGCTCGGAGACGCCGGCTCGGCAACCGGTATGAAGAAGCGGGCCGTCTAAAGCTCGTCCACCGGTTTGAAGAAGTAGGCCATGATGTCCTTGCCATCGCGCTCGACGTACTTCTCGACCACGAGCTCCATCTCCATGCCGATCGTGAGTTTGCTCAGGTCGTCGGTCTTGATGCGCGCCTCAACGCGAACCTGACCGGGCAGCTCCACGTAGCCCACGCCGAACGGCTCGAAGGTTTCCGGTGTCTCCGGCCCTTCGTACGGTGGTCGATTTGGCAGAAAGCCTTGGATGGTCCAGGTCCACAACGTGCCCCGCCGCTCCAGCTCGATGGTGGTGGTGTCCTCGCCGCAGCAGGCCGGGCAGGCGTTCTGTGCCGGGAAGGTGACGACGCCGCAATCGTCGCAGCGGCTTCCCAGCAGGCGCGGATCATTCGACGGCCAGGTAAAGAGCCCCTCTGCGATGGGTTCCTGGTTGGCAATACTGGTCACGCGCGATTTCCCCCGAGGTGTGAGGCTCGTTTGTAGCAGAGCCGGAGGGCGTTTGTCACCGGGTGGCGGGGCGAGGGCTCAGTCCCCGAGCAGGTGCTCGTACCGCGCATCGGTCAGCGTACGCAGGAACGTCTCGAGCAGCGCGACGCGCTCGTCGGAAAGAGGTTGGCCCTCACGCAGCAAGGCAAGGTCGATGGTCCCCTCCACCTCGGCGGGTGCCCAGGGTTGGCCCGTCTCCGGATTTGTCATGCTGGCCTGGCTGCTCACCAGATAGTGGTTGTAGAAGGCGATGGCCGTGGTAAGTTCCTGGAAGACGCCGTTGTGCATGTAAGGCGCCGTCACCGCCACGTTGCGCAGCGTGGGCACCTTGAATTTGCCCGCGTGCTCCGTCCCGGTGACGGCCGGGTTGCCGAGGAGACCCGGATCGGCGCGACGGGCTTCGGCGCCACTCAGGCCGTGTAGCCGGCTATTGGCGGGGACGCCGATGTTGTGGAAGGCGTAGTTGGTGAACGGCTCCCGCTCATCGGTGGTGGCGTTGGGAGTCAGAGCGTGGCAAAGGCTGCAATTGGTCAGCTGGGAGAAAAACAGATCGCGGCCGAGCGCTTCCTCCTCGGTCAGCACGTACTCGCCGCGCAGATGGCGGTCGTAACGGGAATCGAAAGTGGCGAGCTCGTCCGTCTCCGCGAAGGCGGTTAGGCTTTGGCCAACGGCCCGGTAGGCCGTGTCTGTCTCCTCGAATACTTCCTCTCCGAACAGCCGCTGCAGGCTTATCTCGTAGAGGGGTTTTTCCTGCACCCGCGCCACCACCGCAGCATGGTCGGGCATTCTCATCTCGACGGGGTTCACGAAGGGCTCGGCCACCTGCTCTTCGAGTGTGGCTGCGTGCCCGTCGAGAAAGAAGCCGCCGACGGGTTGACCATCAGCGTCGATGGAAAACGGGGGCGTCAGGGCGACGTAGGTCAGAGCCGGCGCGTTGCGTTCTCCCAGCGAACGGCCATCGTCGCCAAGGGAGACCGCACCGCCTACGCCGTTGTCGCGAGCGTCGGAGAAGGCGCGGGCCGGGTTGTGACACGTGGCGCATGACTGGGTGCGCTCCAGCGAAAGGCTGGTGTCGAAGAAGAGCAAGCGTCCCAGATCGGCGGCCGTGATCTCCGCGCGGCCGGCTAACGGCGATACGCAGAGAAGGGCCGCCGCCAGCCAGCGCGGAGCCATTCGGTTGGTCCGGTTCCGGTCCGGCAGCTCTCAGGCCTGGCCGGGCATCCAGTTGCCGTGGAAGCCGAAGGGAACTCGGTGATCCAGGTAGGCCTTTGCCAGGGGGCCGGCGCTCACGTTCTGCGCGTCCAGGATGACGAGATGGCTCGCCTTGCGTTCGGCGTCGTAAACGTTGGCCAGCAGAAAACCGTCCCCCTCCGCGGCGTCGTCGGTGCGGGGCACGAAGATCGGCTCGTTGGTGGCGCAGGCATGCCCTACCTCGTACACGTCCATCTTGCCGGTGACGTGATCGACGTGGCCGATGCCGTTGAAAGCGCCGACCTCGAACTGCGGCTTTAAGTCGCAGGCGAAGTAGCCGTGCCGGTAGCCAAGACCGGTGAATCGCTCATCGAGCCGTGGAAACTCGCAGGCCAGGTCGTCCAGGCGCTCGCTCTTGTAGTCATCCGTATTGCTGCCCATGTCGAAGGTCCAGCGGGTCAGCCGCGGCACGGCCTTCTCGGGATCGCCCGGCGTGCCGTCCGGTGCCGGAAAGAGCGGGGCCTCCTCGAACTCGCAGACGTCACAGGTCACCATGTTTCCGTCGGTGTGCGCGTTCATGGGGTGAAAGACGAACGACGGGTCGCCCTTGAACCAGCGCAGGTCCTCGACGCTGCCGTTGCGCGGCATGATGCCGATGTGGACACCCTTGTCGGGCTCCCAGGCGTAGACGGGCTCTCCTCGCATGGCCCGTTCCATGGATCCGGTGAGGGGCATGATGGGGAAGATGACGTGGTCTCGGGTGACCATGAAGTCGTGAACCATCGAGGCGTAGGGTGCTTTGAACCACTCGGATCGGGTGAGGTTGCCGTCCCTGTCGACCACGTGGAACGCGATGTCCTCGGAAATGAGACCCTTGGCGTTGTAGCCGAACATGAGCATCTCGCCGGTCTCGTAGTCGATCTTGGGATGCGCCGTCATGGGGCCTTCCAGCTTGCCGTCGTAGCGCCAGGACCCTTTCGACTCCAGGGTGAAGGGGTCGAGCTCGAAAGGCGCGTGAGCCTCCTCTAGTGCCAGCAGTCTGCCGCCGTGCCACACCACGTTGGTGTTGGCCAGTCCGTCGGTCTCCATGCCGCGAACGCTCTCGTCGGAGTCCATGGGGTTGAACGCGCCGAACAGGGCCTCACCGGCGTCGTGCTCCTTGCGCCACTTGAGGGTACGCACCCACCGGTTCTTGTAAGACACCTTGCCGTCGCGGATGTAGAAGCCGTGGATCATGCCGTCTCCGGCGAATAGGTGATAATCGCCTCTCGGCGCGAACTGGGCGTTCGGCCCGTTGCGGTAGAAGACGCCGTTCAGCTCGCGGGGCACCTCACCCTCTACGACGAGATCGGGGGCATCGCACTCCATGTGGATCGGGGCAAAGCCACCTTCCAGATGCGGATGCTTGGGGAAAGGTTTAGCCATGGTACGTCTCCGTCGTTTACGCAACTATAGTTGGTTTTGCGCCGCTCGCGCGAGTGGTAACGATGGGCCCCGCGGCCTCGCATGACATGATTCGGCCCGCCGTAGATAATCTGCGCTCTTTCACTTGGGGAACTCACATGTCGAACGAAGCCCTGCAGAACGCTTACGAGACGCTCAGCGCCCAGATCGGCCAGTCTTCCGAGCCCACCGACTGGTTCGAGATCACGCAGGATCGCATCAACTCGTTTGCGGATGCCACGATGGATCACCAGTGGATACACATCGACCCTGAGCGTGCCGCTGCAGGGCCGTTTGGTACCACCATCGCTCACGGCCAGCTCACGCAGTCGATCATGAGCTTTCTCCCCGGTGGCGAAGGCGTGGGGCTGCCGGCCCTGGAGGGGATGCAGATGGGGATCAATTACGGCTGGAACCGGGTCCGGTTTCCTTCCCCGGTGCCGGTGGGCGCGAACATCCGCACGAGTGGCGCCATCAAGAGCGTGGAGATCAAGGGCAACATGCTCGAGGTCGTCAACGAGCTCACAGTGGAGGTGAAGGGTCAGGACAAGCCCGCCTGCGTCGCCGAAAGCGTTCTTCGCTTGGTTTTCTGAAATCCCCGCACCACCGACTCCCAGAGGTTTTGGACGCGAACTCCGAGTAGAATGAGCCCATCGGTCTAGCAATGTGGCGTGAGGTAACGGTCGATGTATTCCCTGGCTTGGCTCGTGGTCGTCGGCGTGACGGCGGCAGTGATCGGCGCGGCGGCAGGTTATCTGGTGGCTCAGGTACGCAGCCAGGCCCGGGAACGGATCCGGGACCTGGAGGCCGAGCTCGACAAGGCGCAGGACGAGCTGGCCGGCTACCGTCGGGAGGTGTTCGAGCAGTTCGCCGAGACCGCAAGGAAATTCAAGACGCTCGACGAGTCCTACAGCGACCTGCACCGTCAGCTGGCCTCCAGCGCCAGCCTGCTTTGCGGGGAAGCCGCGGGGCCGCTCCTTGCGGCGCCGGACGACGTGCCCGAGATCACCGCGCCGCCCCAGGCGGCGGGCGCCGCCGGGCCGGGGCATTCTGTTCCGCTAGATTCGGCACAGGCCGAGTCAGACCTCTCTGCGGACGTCGAGCCACCCATCGTGGTCACGGAAGCGGAAGAAACCGCCACCGATCCGCAGGCTGGCGAAGAAGAACCATCAGCTGCGGAAGACTCGGGCCCGCCTCGGGCCCGGGAAGCCGGCTAGGAGTTTTCCGGCCGCTACGCCTCTGACGGCGCGTCCACCGGCTCGGTGCCGGTGAATGCCAGCTCGTCGGGTTTGCAGACGAACCGCACGGGCGGAATGACGATGCTTTCCAGGGCCACGGACGCGGCGATGACCCGGTACGGTGCCAGACGCTCGTTACCCCAAGAAGCGCCGTCGAAGCGTCGAATGCGCGCGCTCAAACGCTCTACGCGGGTCGCCGAATGGCGCGATTCCACCTGGACGAGGCGCAGGCCGAGAGGCGTGTCCGCCAGGTTTAGAGTCCCCGTGTACTGAACGTCCTCCAGGCCGAGCGGGTCCGGGTCGAGTGCGGCGATTTCTAGGATCGGGCCATGGTCATCGCGGACGGCGAGATCCACGCCGTCGTAGTGGCGCCGCAGATCGACGTCCCCGGCGCGGGCCGGAAAGCCGAACGCGTCCCGCAGGACCGTTAGTGCCGCGTCTCCGCGGACCACGCTGCCTGTGGAAAAGCCCCGGGCGCGAACGCCGCTGCGGCAGCTGACGCGGCAGCAGCAGAGGGCGAACTCGCCCCAGGGGCTCTCGCCTACGTTCCATGCCTGCAGGGAGAGTGCTGCCGGAATGGTAGGGTGCAGGCCGGAAGGCAGAACGGATTCGCGCGCTGAGGAGCGCATCTCCGCGGTGAGCTGGAAACACTCCACGTCCTCCAGCTGCACCGGCTCGGTGAGAAACGCCTCGAGGGTCGGGGCGTCCTCGGCCAGCTCGGCCAGATCGGCGGTACCAGTCAGCATCAGCCAGCCGCTACCTGGGGTAGCCCGGCTGGTGTCCAGACCGGCCTTTCCCGCTCTTCGGGCCTCTGGAACTGGGGCATCACCTCGCGGGCAAATAGCCGCATGCTTTCCAGGACCTCCTCCTGAGGCACCATCTCCATGGCGTTGAGCAAAAAGTTGATGCCCGTGACGCCGATGGACTCCCAGGTCTTGATGGTGCGGATCAGATGGTCCGGATCGCCCACGCCGAGCCCCTCGGGCAGACCTTTCGCGACGCTGGGATCGTCAGCGGCGGGCTTCTTTGCCCGCATGGCCGATCCGGCATTGCCGAGGGTCTGGTAAGCCCGGGTCGGGTAGGCCTCGCGGGTCCAATAGAGGTGGGCGTTGGCGACGTTGAAGGCCGTCACCATGGGCACGCCGACGTCCCGGGCCTTGCGGTAGTCCTCGTGGCAGTACAGGAAGTTCATGGTGTGGACCTGATCGTTGACCACGCCGCCCACCGGGTCGCACTGGCTCACCATGCGATGGTAGGCCTGGGTCCGGCGCTCCTGCTCCTCGAATCCGGCCGACGATACTCCGAGGCAGCCCAGACCGCGCTCGGCGGCGTCGATCTCCGTGCCGGGGCTGGTCACCGTGACCCACATGGGCGGGTGGGGATCCTGCAGCGGCTTGGGAAGGACGTTGCGGGCGGGCATGGAGAACGATTTGCCCTCCCACTCGAACTCCTCCTGCATCCACATCTTCGGGATGGCGCGGACGAACTCGTCCCAGGTCTTCTTGGTGTCGTCCGGGTTGACCTCGAAGCCGCCGAGCTCCGTCCAGGTCGAGGAGCGCGCCGTGCCGAACTCGAGCCTGCCGTTGGAGACGATGTCGAGCGCCGCGGCGCGCTCGGCGACGCGCACCGGATGGTTCATCTGCGGGACGCACACCACCGCGCCATGGCCCACGCGGACGCGACGGGTCTGGGCGGCGACGGCGGTGAGGAAGACCTCGGGCGCCGAGCAGTGGGAGTACTCCTCGAGGAAGTGGTGCTCCACCGCCCAGACGTGATCGAAGCCGAGCTCGTCGGCGAGCCGGCACTGCTCCAGGGCGTTGTGATAGACGGCCCATTCGTTCTCGCGGGTGAAGGGACGCGGCGTGGAGAGCTCGAAGAAGATGCCGAACTTCATGGCTTGGATGATCCTCCGGTCAAATGAATGGGCTCACGGGAGACGGCCCTTAAGCGTGCCCGGACACGGCGTGGGGTTCGTAAAGGGCCTCAAGCTGCAACACGTCTTCCTCGGAAAGCGCCAGATCCACCGCGCCGACGGCGTCCGCAAGATGCTCCGGCTTTGATGCTCCGATGATGGGGGCGACGATTCCAGGCTTGCCGAGCATCCAGGCGATGGCCGTCTGGGCCGGCTTCACGCCGAGGCGGGCGGCCACTTCCGCGTTGCGATCAATGATGTCCAGATCGCACTCTCTGTGGTACAGCATCCTGGCGAACTCGTCGGACCCGGCGCGCAACGTGTCGTGCTGGGCCTCCCGCTTCCGGGCCAGGTAGCCCCGGGCGATGGGGCTCCACGGAATCAGGCCCACGCCCTGGTCGACGCACAGCGGAATCATCTCCCGCTCCTCCTCGCGGTAGAGGAGGTTGTAGTGGTTCTGCATCGTCACGAAGCGCACGCCGCCCATGGCGTCCGCGGTGAAGAGGTACTTGGCCATCTGCCAGGCGAACATGCTCGATGCGCCCAGGTAGCGGACCTTGCCCACCCGGACGAGATGGGAAAGGGCGTCGATGGTTTCCTCGATGGGCGTGCGGTAGTCGAAACGGTGTATCTGGTACAGGTCGATGTAGTCGCTGCCCAGGCGTTTCAGAGAGGCGTCGCAGGCCGACAGAATGTGCTTGCGGGAGAGTCCCCATCGGTTGCGGCGCCGGTCGTGCGTGCCGCTGAAGCACTTGGTGGCAATCACCACGTCCTCGCGGTCGATGCCTAGCTCAGCAAGGGCGCGGCCGAGCACCTCCTCGGATGCGCCGTTGGAGTAGACGTCGGCGGTGTCGAAGAAGTTGATGCCGGCCTCCAGCGCCTGCGTGACGAAGGGCTTGGCCTCGTCGTACTCGAGGACCCAGTCGCGCCAGGATTTCGAGCCGTAGGTCATCATGCCGAGGCAGAGGCGCGATACGCGCACGCCCGTGGGGCCCAGGTTGGTGTATTGCATCGTTCCCTCCCGCTGAGGGTTCAACTTTAGGTAGACGGGCAGGCCTGGTAAAGGGCGCTGACCGACGGTCGGCGCGCCCTTTGCCCCCGCCTAGACGATTCTGCCGCTGCGGGCGTCCGTGTAGGCACCGTTGTCCAGAACCATCTCGCCGTTTACGAACACGGCCGTGTAGCCGTCTGCCCGACGGACGTAGCGGCGCGCCTCGCCAGGAAAGTCGTCGACGAACTCCTCGTCGCGACAGTGAACCCGATCCAGATCGAAGAGCACCAGATCGGCCGCCTTGCCGGCCTCGATGGTCCCGCGATCGCCGAGCCCCCAGTCGGCGGCCACCTCACCCGTCATGCGGTGGATCCCGCGTTCCAGGGTGAGCTTGCCGCTGTCGCGCACGAAATGCTCCAGGAGATGGGTCGTGTCCCCCGTCCCGCAGAACTGCGTGATGTGGGCGCCGGCATCCGATGCGCCAAAGTGCAGCAGGGGATGATCGATGAGATTGGCGACGGCGGCTTTGTCGGCGTTCAGCACGTTCTGCAGCCGGAACTCCGCGTCGAGGTCGTCGGCGAGCGAGAGATCGAGGATGACCTCGCCGAGCTCCTTGCCTTCGGCTTGAGCGATCTCCGCCAGCATCCGGCCCTGATAGGGCCGGTTGGCCTCCGCCTGCACCCGGCCTACGGTGAGCAGCGGCAGGGCCATGCTCATCCCCTCGGCGTTGCGCATCTCTTCCACCAGCTCGGCTCGGGTGTCCGAATCTTCGAAGCGCGCGCGACGCTCGCTTCTCGGCATGTCCATGATGGCCTTCCACTTGGGCAGGGCGTACAGCAGCATGCTGGTCTCCGAAAGGCGCATGTTCATGTCGAAACAGCGGGGCATGACCTGGCCGTAGACCCTGGCCCCGCGATCCCCTTCGGCCTCCAGCGCAGCGAGGATCTCGCTGGCCGTGGGGTCGGTCGGGGAAGAGAGCACCGGCTGAATCGAGCACGGCACGCCCGCAGCCAGGCTGATCTCGCCGAGCTCACGAATATTGGCCAGCTGCTGCTGCATCTCGGGGAAGTAGGGCACGACCTGCCAGATGCCCCGACCGCTTTTGGCCATCGCTTTGGCGAGCGCGATCTTCTCGTCCAGGTCTGCCAGCCGGCTCGGCACCGGATTCATGTTCTCGTCGATGTCGACGTAGGAGGACGAGATGCCGGCTGCGCCCGCGGCCATGGCTTCCTCAACCAGCCGGCACATCTCATCGATCTCTTCGGCCGTTGCCGCCCGCTCCTGGCTCTCTGCGCCCATGACGTAGAAGCGCAGGGCAGAGTGGCCGATCAGCGCCGCAACGTTGATGCCGAGGTTGGGGCGGATGAAGTCCAGGTACTCCGCGAAGCTTTCCCAGCTGAAGGGCACGGCCGCGTCGAAGGTGGGCTTTTTGATGTCTTCGATCACGCCGAACATGTTGACGATCTTGTCGCGTCCCTCACCCTTGACGGGAGCGAGGCTCAAGGAGCAGTTGCCGATCACCACGGTGGTGATGCCGTGCTCGATGGAGGGCGTGGCGAGACCGTCCCAGCACAGCTGCGGATCGAAGTGGGTGTGGATGTCGATGAACCCCGGGGCGAGAACCTGCCCGGCAGCATCGATCTCGCGCGTGGCCGCACCCTCGAAGCCGCCCACCGCGAGGATGCGGCCATCCTTGACGGCGACGTCGCCGGTGACGGCCGGGTTGCCGGTACCGTCCACGATGGTGGCGTTGCGTATCACGAGATCTGCTTTGCTCATTCGACTTCTCTCACTGCTCAAGGATTGCTTCGACTTCCAGGGGTTCTCGGATCAGCGACCGCCGTTCACCAGGAACGTTTCTCCCGTCATCCAGGAGGATGCGGAAGAAGCCAGGAAGATGACCGCGGTGGCGATGTCCTCGGGCGTGCCCACGCGGCCGAGCGGTATCTCGAAACGCTCGCCCAGCTTCGGAATGTCATCTTCGGTGATGCCGAAAAACTCCATGAACACCTCAGTGGGAATGGGTCCGGGGGAGACGCCGTTGACGCGGATGCCGAACTGAGCAAGCTCAGCACCGAGCGTCTGGGTAAGATTGTTGACGCCCGACTTCGCCACGCCGTAGGGTCCGTTGAACGGCGAGGCCCGGTTGGCTGCGGTGGAGGAGATGTTGATGATCGTCCCGCCGCCGTTGTCTTTCATGATGTTCGCGGCGGCCTGGGCGCCGGTCCACACGGCCTTGAGGTTCAGGTTCAGCTGAAAGTCCCACTGCCGCTCGGGCATCTCCAGCAGCGTGCGTGGCACGCGGTCGTCGGCGCCGCCGGCATTGCTCACCCAGCACGTGAGCTTGCCCATCTCCGCGTAGGCCTGCTCGGCCAGGGCCTGGACCTGCTCGATCTGCATCATGTCCGTGGTTACCGCCAGGGCGCGCCGGCCGAGCGCGCGAACCTTGTCGGCTACCGCCTCGATCTCGTTGGTGCGGCGCGCGGCCACCACGATGTCGGCACCCGCCTCGGCCATGCCCAGCGCAATGCCTTCGCCGATGCCTCGGCCGCCGCCGGTCACCACCGCGACCTGTCCGTCGAGCTTGAACTGATCCAGGATGTTTGACATGGCTCCTTCCCCCGTGCCCCGAAAAGTGAAAGCCAGGCAGTATACCCAAAATGTGGGTCCGATCGCCTAGAATGAGAAGGTTACCCAACGACAGGGCGAGGCCAGGACATGCCGAAAAAATTGGATCGTCGCAGATTCGTCCGCCAACTCGGACTGCTCGGGGTCGGCGCGCAAGCGTTGCTCCGCTCTGGGAGTGTCCGCGCAGCGGTCGATGAGGCCCGGGATACGGCCGCGCTGAGCTCGGGCTGGCCCGAGATGACGTACCGGAAGCTGGGTCGGACCGGCTTTGAGGGGAGTCGCCTCATATTCGGTTGCGGGGCGGCGCTCATGGACCGCCGTCGTGACGACCTGCTCGAACGCGCCTTCGAGGCCGGCGTGAACGTGTTCGACTCCGGAACATCCCGTTACTACGACGACGCCGAGAAAAACCTGGCCCCCTTTCTCAAGCGGCATCGTGACGAGATTTTCCTCATCTCCAAGGCCATGGTTTACCTCGACGTGGCGCCCGACGAGCAGATCACCGTCGCCCAGGCCAAGCAGGCCGCGCGAACGTGGACCAGCCTGATGGACGAGAGCCTCAGGGAACTGGAGGTGGATCGTATCGACGCCTACTACCTGATGGCCTCCAACAACACTTCGGTGGTGGGCAGCGAGGAGATCAACGACGCCTTCCAGCGCGCGCGGCAGGCAGGCAAGGTGCGCTACCTGGGCTTGAGCACCCATCAGAACGCTGAAAACGTGCTCAAAACCGCCCTCGAGACCGGCTGGTACGACCTGGCCATGATCGCCATCACGCCAGGCGGCTGGTACGACTGGGAGAACCGTTCCGTCCTGGATGGCTCACCCACCATGGTCGAGCTTCAGCCCCTGCTTACCGAAGCGAGCGAGGCGGGCATCGGCCTGATCGGCATGAAGGCGGGCCGGTTCCTCGCCGGCCGGAAGTGGCTTGGCTGGGGCAACCCCGAGGCCTTCGACGAGCACTACGACGAGTCGTTTCTGAGGGCTCAACTGTCCGCTTTCCAGCGCAGCTACGCTTTCGTTCTGGCCCACGGTCTCGATGCGGTGAACGCCGATATGCAGAACTTCGCGCACTTGAAAGAGAACTTCGTGGCCGCGGCAACATCTCATCGCTATTTCGCCTGATGGACGACGGGAACCGACAGGTCGTGCTGGCCGCCCGGCCACAGGGCTACCCGGTCGAGAGTGACTTCCGGATTGAGGAGTCGGCGCTGCCCGATGTGGGCGATGGGCAGTTTCTCCTCCGAAACGCTTACGTCTCCTTAGATGCGGGTTTTCGGAACTGGATGGACGAGGACAGCGGCGACGAGGTGTTGCCGGCCATGGTGCTCGACGCGCCCGTCATGGGGCTCGTTCTGGGGCAGGTGGTCGAGACCAAACATCCCGAATATCCCGTGGGCGAATGGCTCATGGCCAGGCTCGCCTGGGAGGAGTATTCGCTCAGCGACGGCTCTGACTTCATCTCGCGGCTGCCGGAGCCTCGCGATTGCCCGCTTCCGCACTACCTCGGGATTTTGGGCGATACGGGGCTTTCCGCCTATTTCGGCCTGCTGGACATCGGCCGGCCGCAGCCGGGCGAGACGGTGCTGGTGAGCGCGGCGGGCGGCGCCGTGGGGAACGTGGTGGGGCAGCTCGCCAAGATTTACGGCGCGAAAGCCGTGGGCCTGGCTGGGAGCGACGAGAAGTGCGCTCGGCTGGTGGACGAGCTCGGTTTCGATGCGGCCGTGAATCACCGGACCGCCGAGCTGGACGAGGCCATTGCCGCAGCGTGTCCGGACGGGGTCCACGTCTACTTCGACAGCGTGGGCGGCCCGCTTCTGGAAACCGTACTCTGGCAGATTGCCAGCGGGGCGAGGATCGTCATGTGCGGCGCGGTGGCCGCATACAACGCCACGGAGCCCATGCCGGGGCCCGGCAACCTCTTTCAGCTGGTGACCCACCAGGCGCTCATGCAGGGCTACCTCACGCACCTTTCGGAACATCGCTACCCGGAAGCCCGCGCGGCCATGACGAGGTGGCTGAAATCGGGCGAGCTCAAGAACGTGGAGTATCGGCTGCACGGTATCGAGAACGTGGGCCGAGCCTTCTGCGATCTGTTCAGCGGAAACAACTTCGGCAAGACCATCGTGCAGTTGCGCGACGAGCAGTGATGGGGTACCTGTAGTCACCTGAGCGGGGCGAGACGTCCTGAGATGGGCAAAAGGCACGACAACTAGCAGAGGGGAGAAACATGCCGGTTCTGAAACATCCGCTGTCGGGCGCCATTTACACGGCGCGTGAGGATGGGCTCGTGGAGGTGGACAACAACGGGCTCAAGGGCCTCTTCCACTTCGACGGCCGCCACCATTCCGGTGAGCTGCGTCACGCTGATCCCCACATGCTGCTGTGGCTGGCCGGGCCACAGCTACCGGCAGAGTCGGCTGTCCGCATCAACCGTCCGGCGCCGGTGCCGCAGCCCGAGGGCTGATCCGCAACGCGCCGCCCGGACGACTCGAACACACAGTTAGATTCAGGAGAAAGACATGGCCGCCATCGTCGACAGATCGAAGGGCATCAGCTATCAGGAGCTCATCGCTCAGGACCCAGTGCCGCCGCCAACGACCCTGAAGTTGGAGAACCCCTACCAGCCGGGCGTGACGACCCGCGTGCCCGTGAGCCGCTACGCCACCAAGGAATTTCACGATCTGGAAATGGAGAAGCTGTGGCCCCGTGTCTGGCAGATGGCCTGCCGGGAAGAGGAGATCCCGGAGGTAGGCAACTACACCATCTACGAGATCGGCAGCTACTCCATCGTCGTGGTCCGCACGGCCGAGGGCATCAAGGCCCATCACAACGTCTGCCGGCACCGGGGCCGACGACTGTGTGACCACCCGGGGCATGCCTCGAGCTTCATCTGCCCCTTCCACGGGTTCAGCTGGAACATCGACGGCTCGCTGCGATCCGTGACCTCCGAGTGGGACTTTCCCCACATCGACAAGGAAGAGCTGACGCTGACCCCCGTGCGGTGCGAGACCTGGGGCGGCTGGGTGTTCATCAACATGGACATGAACGCCGAGCCGCTCGTGGACTTCCTTGGCGATCTACCCGCGCACTTCGCCGTCTGGGAGCCCGAGAATCGCTACATCGAAGCCCACGTGGCCAAGATCATGAGCTGCAACTGGAAGGCGTGCCAGGAAGCCTTCATGGAAGCGTTCCACGTCATCAACACCCACCCGCAGATCCTGGTGGGCATCGGCGACGAGAACACCCAGTACGATGCCTGGGGCAACTTCTCCCGGGCCATCACGCCCAACGGGACGCCCAGCCCGCACCTGCGGTTCGAGCCCGAGGAGCAGGAGCTCTTCGACTCGGTGACCATGCGTTTCATGGATCGGCCATCCCTGGGGGAGGTCCCGGAGGGCATGACCGCCCGCGCCATGATAGCCGCCGGTGCTCGCCCCGCCATGGAGGCCATCGTGGGCGAAGGCAAGGACCTGTCCGACGCTTCGCTATCGGACAGCATCTACTACACGCTCTTCCCCAACTTCCATCCGTGGGGCGGCTACAACCGGATCGTCTACCGCTTCCGGCCGTACAAGAACCACCACGACAAGTCGATCATGGAGTGCTACTACTTGAGCCCCTTCTCCGGCGAGCGCCCGGACCCCGCCCCCGTGCACTGGCTGGGTGAGGACGAGGACTGGACGGAGGCCACGGAGCTCGGAATCCTCGCGAAGGTCTTCCAGCAGGACACCTTCAACCTGCCCAAGGTGCAGATCGGCCTGGAAGCGGCCCAGTACGAGGAGATCGTGCTGGCCAGCTACCAGGAGAGCAAGATCCGCCACTTCCATTCGCTGCTGCAGCGTTGGATCGAAAAATAGGTGCGTTCGATGGTGTGGTGCTTGTGATGGACCTGAAACAGGTGTGGTCGAAACGACCCTGGTGGATGAACCTGATCTGGTTCTTCTGCCTTTACATGACGTTCATCTACATGCCCTTCGACCTCTTTCTTAAGCCGGTGGAGTTCGATGAGGAAGTCTGGTTCGGGGTGACGTTAAAAGGCTGGGCGGCGAAGCTCACCGCGCCCTTTCACTGGCTCGTCTACGCCGCCGGCGCCTATGGGTTCTGGAAGATGAGCCGCTGGATGTGGCCCTGGGCCGCCGTCTACGTCGCCCAGGTGAGCTTCAGCATGCTGGTCTGGAACCTGCTGGATTACCGTGGCGCCGGCTGGCTGGCGGGTTTGATAGCCGCGGCCATCTTCGCTGTGCCGACCGTTGCCCTGTGGCGCGCCCGGTCTGTTTTCCGTGGCGCGCCGGAAGCTGCCGAGCCGGTCTAGGGCGCGTACCAGATCGGCGACGTGTAGGCCCGCTCCTGAATGACCGCCGGACCCACCGTGGGTTTGTCCATGCCGAGCGCCAGGGCGTCGTAGAGCGCGTGCCGAGGGGTGGGAATCTGCAGAACGCGGGCGTAGTAGAAGGCTGACTCCCCCGGATCGAAATCCGGGTCCCGCCAGACGGCGGCGAGCTCCACGGCGCCGATGTCGTTCGCGTAACGAGCCGTCCTCAGGTCAACCGTGTTGCCCACGGCGGGCAGCCGGCCGTCCGCTCCCGGCAGCCGGTCGCCGGACCACACCACGTCGTAGACCCGCTCCTCGGCGTTGCCGTCGGCGTCCAGCCAGCCCTTCACGATCTGGATGCGGTCGAGGTTGGCGCCACCCGGCTCCTTGAGCGCCACCACCATAAAGCTTGGGGCGGACGCTTCCGAAGCCGCCGTCAGCTCACCACCCATGGGAACCCCCTTGGCGTATCCGATCCCGCCCAGATCCTCGGCCTCCAGGTCAGCCGATTCGTATTCCCAACCGCCGAAGAACCGGACGCGCAGGCGTGGGCCGGTGGTCGCATAGACTTCCCGCCGCCGCATGGCGGCTACGATGGCTTCGCGCGTGTTCTCTTCCGCCCACACGGCCGCCATGCCGGAAGCGGACATGGTCCACCCCCGGGAACCGCCGGTGATCAGGGTGTTGATCTTGGTTTCCGGCGTGGAGTCCGTCGCCATCTTGCCCCAGAAGTTGTCCTCCTCTGCGGTGGACAGGCCCGTATGCGCGTCGGTTGAGCCGATCAACCCGAACTGGTAGGGGTTCACCCCTGTCTCTGCCCCCAGCTCCAGGCCCGTCTTGAGCGCCGAGCGGACGTAGTCACCCGCTTGGGCCTGGTACTGACCCGGCTGCTGCTCGATGTAGAAGCTGTACTCCTCGAAGTCGGCGAACTCGTCGTTCGGGGAGAGTAACGGGTGGGTCTCGGAATCTCCTTTGATCTGGGTAGCTTCCACGACGGGCTCCCAGCGCATCCGGTTGATGGCGTAAGCCGCATCCACGGGGCCTCCCCGCAGGGTTTCCCGCGGGAACATCCAGCCCTTCGAGATGTTCGAGTTGTGGGGGATGGCGATGAACGAAGCCGAGGTCTCCTCGCTCGTCTTCTCCAGCCACGCCCACAGATCGTCGGGGTAAGGGCTCTCCAGGGAACTGAAGGGCTGAAACGTCTTGGCCGTCTGCGCGTCCGCGTCCGTGACCACGATCCGGTGCAGGTTGGCGCCGCCCGGGATGGAGCTCCATTCCCAGCCGATCAGGCTGGTGAACTTGCCCGGCTCGTAGTGGGCGTCAGCCACATCGACGATCTCGTGCCAGGCATTGCGGATCGTCTCGGGCGAGACCGGCAGCTGCTGTGCCTGGGCCTGGCCGAAGGTGGCGGCGACCTCACGGGGATCTTTCGAACTCGCGGGCAACAGCGAGCGGAACAGGGGGGCGCCCTCGCGGTTGTCGATGGCTTCGCGCAGTTCTCGCAGACGGTACCAGCCGACGATCTGGGCGATGAAGCCGGCGTCCTCCAGATCCAGGCCGTTCCGGTAGACGTGTCGGATACCGCCGATGAACTCCGCGTGGTCCGAAACCACCAGGAAATCCAGCGGCTGACCGAGCTGCACCCGTGCACGATTGTAGGGGTGAATGACCGGTTCTCCCTTGGCGAACCGATAGGCGGTGTCAGGGTCGGCGGTGAGGTTGTTGTTCAGAAACGCATCAAACGAGTACGAAGTGTGAAGGTGGGTGTCGCCCCAGAGCAGCTGTTTCGCATTGGCGAGACCCGGGGTGCAGAGCAGCGCGACCAGCGCTAGAAGGGCAGATGTCAGGGTGATCGAGTTGTGATGCATTGGCGCGGTCTCTCCTCGGGGCGTAAGCGAGCTCGGCTGGCGGCGGATTATCGGCCAGCGGGATCGACGTTGTCGAACCTGCGTGGCCGCTCAGTCCCGCCGGATGACCATCACCTCGTAGCGGCCGTCGGGCCCGATGAAACTGGACCCCACCCAGCTGGTGATGCTGACGATCAGCGCGCCGAAGAGCGCGGCAAAAAAGCCACTGACGTGAAAACTGTCCAGCAGGGCAGCGACGAGGCCGAACATGGCCGCGTTTACGACCAGCAGAAACCCGCCCAGGGAGATCAGTGTCAGCGGCAGGGTGAGAATGACGGCAACTGGGCGGATGATGGCGTTCACGATTCCCAGCAGGATCGCAGCCCAGATCATTGTGCCCGTGCTCTCGATATGCACACCGGGGATCAGGCTGGCGGCCGCCCAGAGCCCGAGAGCGGTGATAAGCGTTCTGAGAACGAAGCCGATCATGGCGTTATTCTGCGCCCCATGGGCTTGAAGGGCCAGTCGCTCCTCAGGCTTGACCAGTCTGCCGGGCGGAGGGTTTGGGCAAGGCCTCGAAAGCAAACATCCCCACCACGAAACCCGGCAAAAAGGCCAGCGCCCTGGGGTCGAGGGTCAGGGCCCCGACGATGGCGGGACCCGGACAGTAGCCGGCCAGCCCCCAGCCGATCCCGAACACGATGGCACCAAGGATGAGTCTTCCGTCGATGTCGCGCCGCGTCGGCGCATGGAATTCGCTGTCGAGCAGCGGGGCGGCCCGCGATCCGGCGAGCCGGTAGCCCATGGTCGTGACCGCCACGGCCGCGGCCATGACGACAAGCAGCGAGGCGTTCCAGCCCGAGCCCAGAATGAGGAATGAAAGCACGACGGTGGGATCGGCCATACCGGATATGCTCAGCCCCAGCCCGAATACCGTCCCTGCCAGCAGGGCTGCGAACGGCCCGATCATGTCCCGTGGACCAGGGTGGCCGTCAGCATGCCAATGCCGACGAAGATGACGGTTGCTGCGAGGGAACGTCTGGAAAGTCGTGCGATTCCGCAAACGCCGTGGCCGCTGGTGCAGCCCGATCCCAGGCGTGTGCCGAAACCCACCATCAGGCCGCCCAGGGCCAGGAGTATGGTGCCGTCCAGGTCGAGCTCCGGAATCGACTCGGGCTGCCGGACGCTTTGACCCAGCCAGCCGCCAACGCCCAGCCCGACCACGAACAGAATTGGCCAGAGACTTTGTCGCGGTCGGGTCAGCGCCTGGGCGGCGATCCCGCTGATTCCTGCGACGCGGCCCAGAGTTACCCAGAGCCATACGGCCGCCGCGCCGATGAGAAGCCCGCCGATGATTGCGTTCGTCACGATTGCGCGGTCGGTTGCGAAACGGTCGGCGATCTTGCCACGAAGCGTGCCGCCTGCAAAGTTTCGGCGCGGGCCAATTACCCATGGCGTCCTCGTCCGGCTCGGTTAAAATTCCGCGCCTTTGGTCAGGGATTTCGTTAGCAATGGAAGACGTCTACATCGTTGAAGCCGTCCGCAGCCCCATCGGCAAGCGCGGCAAGGGGCTGGCCGGCCTGATGCCGGCCGATCTGCTTGGCGCCGTGCAGAAGGCAGCGCTGGAACGCAGCGGCATCGCGCCGGAAAAGGTCGGGCAGGTGGTGGGCGGCTGCGTGTCCCAGGTGGGGGAGCAATCCTTCAACATCGCTCGAATCGCATGGCTGTCTCAGGGGTTACCCGAGGAGGTGGCAGCCACCACCGTCGATTCCCAGTGCGGTTCCAGCCAGCAGGCCACGTCCCTGGGCGCGGCCATGGTGGCCTCGGGGATGGAGAACGTGGTTATGTGCTGCGGGGTGGAAATGATGACCCGCGTCCCGCTGGGCTCGAACATGAAGGACGGCGTCCCCATGGGCGCTAGCTACATGGAGCACTACCAGCCGACGAGCCAGTTCCAGGGTGCTGCCATGATCGCCGAAGAATATCAGCTTACCCGGGCGGACACGGACGCTTTCGGGCTCAAGAGCCAGCAGAATGCCGCTCGTGCGTGGCAGGAAGGACGATTCGATCGCGAGATCGTGCCCGTCGAAGCGCCCGTGCTGGACGAAGCCGGGCAGCCCACCGACGAGACCCGCATCATCGAGCGCGACGAGGGCCCCCGCGAGACGACGCTGGAAGGGCTGCAGAGCCTGGAGCCGGTGCCTGGCCAGCCGATTCACACGGCGGGGACCAGCTCCCAGGTCTCCGATGGCGCGGCCGTGGTGATCCTTGCCAACCGCAAGGCGGTGGACGAGCTGCGGCTCACGCCGCGTGCGCGAATCGTGGCGACCACCCTGGTGGGCGTGGATCCGGTGACCATGCTCAAGGGGCCGATCCCCGCCTCACGCAAGGTTCTCGACCAGGCCGGCCTCTCGGTTGACGACATCGACGTCTTCGAGGTCAACGAAGCGTTCGCATCGGTGGTGCTGGCCTGGCAGAAGGAACTCGATCCGGATCCCGAGCGCGTCAACCCCAACGGCGGGGCTATCGCCTTGGGACACCCCACCGGCTCGACCGGAGCGCGGCTGATCACCACCGCTGTGCACGAGTTGGAGAGAAGCGGCGGGCGCTATGGGCTCATCGCCATGTGCTGCGGCGGCGGGCTCGGCACCGGGACCATCATCGAGCGTCTTTGACGTCTAAATCGACGCTTACAGAGCGTTACCGGTCACNNTCATAAGCCGTCAGGTTCACGCCGCGGATCAGAAACCGCTCCGTGGATCCGTCGTCTGCCGTGTCCACGTCGATGACGTTGATGCAGCAGTTGTCCTGCTCGATGGACGTCCTCGCGCTCCAGGGAATGCCGATGATGTGGTTGAGGAGCATGCGGTTGACCGCGCCGTGGAGCACGAGCAGCAGGGCTTGCCAGGAGTGGTCGGCCACGATCGCATCGAAGGCCGGGTTGACCCGGGCGGCGAAATCGACGAAGCGCTCACCACCCAGGAACTGCGCTTCAGGGTGATCGGCTCCGGACCAGGGGTTGGCGACCATCGCGAGCCAAGCCCTCATGTCTTCTTGAGCAACGGGACCTTTCGCGCCCCGAATCTCCTCCAACGCGGGCTCGATCTCGAGCTCGGGATGATCCCGATAGGCCAGGATGTGCTTGGCGGTCTCCACGGTGCGGGGCAGACCGGAACAAACCGCCCGGTCGAAGTCCACGCTCGCCAGCACGGCGGCCTGCTTGCGGGCCTGAATTCTGCCCGTCGGTGTCAGCGCGACTTTGCGGACGTCGGCAGCGACGTTGCCTTCGTCATCGAGGTAGGCAGCCTCGGCATGCCTGAGCAGGTAGATCCGGCGGCGGTTCGGCTCTTCAAACATCGTCTTCGAGCGGCGGAAGATCAGCGTACTCGGGATCACGCCCCTCCGCCTTCGCCTTGAAGTACTCGGCCATCTCGCCGCCCTGGGTGACGGCGCCCATCCACAGCTGCTGGTAGGCCAGCGCGTCCTGCACGTCATGATCCCGAGCGTAGTTGAGCAGATGCTTGGTGCTGGTCACCGCCAGAGGCGATTTGCTGGCGATCTCGGCCGCGATGGCGCCCACGGCTTTATGCATCTGCTCCTGGGTATCGTAGACGGCGTTGACCAGTCCGCAGGACAGGGCCTCCTCTGCGTACATGCGGCGGCCCGTGTAGGCGAGCTCCCGCATGAGGCCATCGGGGATCAGCCCTGGCAGCCGCTGGAGCGTGCCCACGTCTGCTGCCATGCCGATATTGATCTCCTGGATGCAGAAAAACGCATCGGCCGTGCAATAGCGGGCGTCGCAAGCGGCCACCAGATCCACGCCACCGCCGACGCATCCCCCCTGAACGGCAGCCAGGATGGGCATGCGAGCCGTTTCGAAGCCGGTGAACACGCCCTGCATACGGTCGATGTGGCGGCGAGCGGCTTCGCCCGCGCGGCCGCGATCCAGGTCGCGACGGGCGGAGCTGGAAAAGACGGAAAGATCCATGCCGGCGCTGAAGTGCTTGCCCGTGGACGCCAGGATCAGGGCTCGAACGTCCCCCCTTCCGTCGAGCTCCTGAAGTGCCAACGGCAGCTCGCGCCAGAAGGCCAGGGGCATGCGGTTGTACTCCTCCGGCTGGTTGAGCTCAATTCGGCCCACCCCGGCCTCGGCCGAGACGTTCATTCGTGTGTAGGTCATGACGGTCCCGTTCCAGCGAATCGGCCATGTTACCGATTCTGCCCGCAGGCCGACACCAACAGATGGCGCACAACGCCATTGCCACCGCTGCGCAAGCCGCTGATAATCCGCTGCGTGTCGGGCAACAGATAAGGAGGTGATCAGTGTATCTATCTGCAACTCATGCAGAGGAGGGGCTGGTCTCCTGATCGGCTTCTCGGGAACGGGCCCCTTATTCGGGGCCCGTTTTTTTTGGGTCCGGAACGGACGTATGTTCAAGGATGGGGCTTTCTGGGAGACTCGCTCGATCAGCGGGGATCAGACTCGGGGGGAAGGATGCTGACATTCGCGGATCCGTTGCGGCGGGCCGTTCAGGTGGCCGCTGAAGAGACGGCCGTCATCCACGACGGCGCGAGGTACAGCTACGCCGAGTTCAACCGCCGCTGTGGCCAACTGGTTGCGGTTCTGCGCGAGCTCGGGATTCAGCACGGCGACCGGGTGGCGATCCTGGCGGGCAACTGCAACCAGTATCTGGAAACCTATGTCGGCGTGCCTGCGGGCGGCATGGTAGTGGTGCCGCTCAATACCCGTCACGCCCAGCCGGAGCTGGAGTACGCGTTGAAGGATTCCGGCGCCCGCGTGCTGCTGACCGACCGTGATCCGGGGGCGCTTGCCGCCGCCGTCGACCAAGTGATCAGCATCCCCGATGCTTACGAGTCGCATCTCGCCCATGCCGAGCCGGCGTCGCTCGGAGAGGGCGTGAACGAGACGGATCTGGCCGGCCTTTTCTACACCGGGGGCACCACGGGTCTGTCTAAGGGCGTGATGCTCACTCATCGGAACCTCATCGCCAACACGTTCAACTGGCTGGCTTGCGCGCCGCATTACCCGTCCGATCGCACGCTCATCATGGCGCCGCTGTTTCACGCGGCGGGCTCAAACGGCGTTCTTGGCGCCATCTGGAATGGTGGATGCCAGGTCACCCTGGGCGCCTTCGACCCGGCGGCGGCCCTCGATCTGATAGAAACCCATGGCATCACCGAAACGCTGGGGGTGCCGACCATGCTGGCCGCCATCGCTGAGGAGCAGCATGCCCGACCGCGCAGGACGGACACCCTGCGGCTCATTGCCCACGGCGGTTCTCCCATTGCCACCGAGGTGATCCGCCGCACCATGAGCGCGTTTCCCACCGCGTCCATGATGGAGGTGTACGGCGCGACCGAGCTCTCTCCTCTCGCGACCGTGCTGGTCGGAGAGGAGAAGCTGGTCGATGACCCAAGGGCGCGCTCGTGCGGGCAGGCGCTGATCGGCAACGAGATCCACATACTCAACCCCGCCGGTCATCGGGTGGACTCGGGGGAGGTGGGCGAGGTCGTCGTGCGCGGCCCCAACGTCATGGAAGGCTACTGGAACAAGGCCGAGCAGACCGCGGCCGTGCTCAAGGACGGCTGTTACTGGACCGGCGACCTCGGCTACATGGACGACGAGGGCTATCTCTTCCTCGTCGACCGCAGCAAGGACATGATCGTCTCGGGGGGCGAGAACGTTTACTGCACGGAGGTGGAGGAGGTGCTCTATCAGCATCCTGCCGTGCTGGAAGCGGCCGCTTTCGGCGTGCCGGACGAGAAGTGGGGCGAAGCGGTTCATGCGGTGGTGGTACTCAGAGATGAGTTCGCCGAGCTCGACCCGTCCGAGATCATCGACTTCTGCCGTGAGCACATCGCTGGTTACAAGGTGCCCAAAGCGATCGACGTCCGTGCTGAGCCGCTGCCTAAATCGGGGCCTGGCAAGGTGCTGAAGCGGGAGCTCCGGGCCCCCTTCTGGGAAGGTCAGGACCGCGGCGTGCACTGACGCTCGCGGGGCGGGAGACCGCCACGCACATTGAGAACCTCCGTTTCCCGATGGCCGCTGCGCCGCGGGTTGTGCCATGACGACCGTGCTCGTAGAGTCAGATGGTCACTGACGAAGTTGGAGCAAGCTGCATGGCGGAATCGGGCATCGATGCTTCCAGCATCGAAGAACTGCGAGCCAGCGTACGCGGGGTCGTGCTTTGTGATGGTGAGTCGGGGTACGACGAGGCGCGCAGCGTATGGAACGGCATGACGGAGCGGCGTCCCGCTGCCGTTCTGCAGTGCCGCGGCGTCGGTGACGTCATGGCGGGCGTAGACTTCGCTCGCGAGCAGGGTCTACCGCTGGCGGTGAAAGGCGGCGGTCACAACGTCGCGGGCAAAGGCGTCTGCGACGACGGCTTGACCCTCGACATGTCGCTCATGAAGTCGGTACGCGTGGATCCCGACGCTCGCCGCGCCCGCGCGGAGGCCGGCGCGCTGTGGCGGGATTTCGACTACGAGGCGCAGACGTTTGGCCTCACCACGACGGGCGGCGTCGTCTCCAGCACCGGTGTGGCCGGTCTGACCCTCGGTGGTGGCATCGGTTATCTGACCCGGACCTATGGGCTCGCCTGCGACAACCTGCTGTCCGCTGACGTGGTCATCGCGGACGGCCGGATGGTTCAGGCAAGCGAGAACGAGAATGCGGATCTGCTGTGGGCGCTGCGGGGCGGCGGCGGCAACTTTGGTGTGGTCACCTCGCTCGAGTTTCAGCTGCACCCGGTGGGCCCGGATGTCGCCGCCGCGGTCGTGTTCTACTCCCTGGCCGAAGGCGCGGAAGTGCTGGGCCGTTATCGGGCATACGCCGAGGTCGCGCCGGACGAGGTTGCCTGCTATGCCATGATCGTCCGGGGGCCTGCCGACCTTCCGGCGGACTATGCAGGGCAGCCGGTGCTGGCGATCATCGGGTGCTACTCGGGTGCGGTGGACGAAGGCCTCGGCGAGCTGGCGCCGGTGGGATCATTCGCCACGCCCATCGCGTCCACGATCGAGAGCACGTCCTACAGAGCCATGCAGCAGATGTTCGATCCCGGCAGCCCGCATGGTGCGCGTTACTACTGGAAATCTCACTACCTGTCCGGATTGCCCGACGAGTTTCTGGAAGCAGTGCTTCGGTTTGCCGGGGACATGCCCGGTGCCTACACCGCTATCGGCATCGAACCGCTTGGCGGGGCGATGGGGCAGGTCGACCCCTCAGGTACCGCTTACCCCCATCGCTTGTTCCCTTTCAACCTGGGGATCTGGTCCGGCTGGGAGAACGCATCAGAGGACGCTGCGGTCATTGCCTGGACCAGGGACTTCTTCGAGGCCGCAGCGCCATTCGGCGCGGGGGCCTACGTGAACTACCTGGACGGAGACGAAGGGGGGCGGGTTGACGAGGCTTATGGCGGGAACTACGAGCGCTTGCGCGACGTGAAGCGCAAGTGGGACCCGGACAACCTCTTCCGGGTCAACCAGAATATCGCGCCGTAGGCACGATCAGCGAGGGTTAGCAGCAGGATCTTCGTCCAGGCCCGATCTGACGGACCGGGCTCGGACGTCAGCCATCAATCCTGGCTTACGTCCTTGGATGCCTCGCGCTTCGCAGACCGGGCCTCGGCCCGGCCCCACAGCACGCCGACCTCATCGCCGAGGTCGGTTCCCAGAATCTTCTCCAGCAGCTCGCCGTACTTCGCTTCGTTGTCGATCGTTTGCTTTTCCAACCGACCGTCTTCCACATGGAACCAGGTCGTGTCTCTCAGCGCATCGAACCCGCTCGGCCGCCGTCGGCTTGCGATGGCAAACTCCACGAACGGTGAGGATGGGTCTGTCTGCAGGAAGCGACACATATCCTGAAAGTGGAACAGCGTGCGCGGAGTCGTGGAGAAGTCGAAGGTGCGAGCCAGTCCGTGGACATGATTGTGAAAGCGCCACCATTCAGAATCGAGCTGCTCCAGCCTGAACTCCAAAGGTCCCTCCCGCCATGATCGTGCCTCGAGTGGGAACGGCTCCAGCGGGCCGTCCGCCAGACCGACGTCGACGACCCAGGTGCGGTCCAGGTCGACGAGCCCGACGAGGTGGTTGCCCTCGACCACGCTGCCCATCTCGTCGCGCCCCACCGCGCCGCTTACTCGGCGTGTGCTGAAGCCGATTTCCCCAAGAGCCCGGGTGAGTAGCCCGTTCATCTCGTAGCACCAGCCGCCGCGGCGGCGCTCCACGATCTTCGCGAAGATGTCGGACTCGTCGAGCGTGTTTTCGCGGCCGAGCTGTATCTCCAGATTCTCGTAGGGAATCGCGGTGATGTGAGCGCGATGAATGGCCGCGAGCGTAGCGAGATCGGTAGTCAGGGGGCCTTCGTGGCCGATCCGATCCAGATAGTCGTCTAGCATGTGTTTTGATGGGGACGCATATGGGGCGGCCAACCTAGCATGCGGGCCCGGCTGTAGCCAGGTCCGCTCAGAGGGGGCGCCTTGGCCGAACCGGGGCTTTGGCCGCGGCGCTGCAATCCGAGCAGGGATTGTACTAGTATCGAGCGGTCGTAGAGGGGAGATTGAACGAGTGTCGCAAGCCACGCCGGTGAACCTGACGGCCCGGTACCCGGATCTCGATAACGGGCCGGTCCGAACGGACATCTACTGGCAGCCCGAGATCTTCGACCAGGAGATCGAGCGTATCTTCAGGCCCACGTGGCACTGCGTTGGCCGGGAGGAGGAAGTTGCGCAAACCGGTGAGTTCTTCGTCAAGGAGCTGCCGACTTTCGAGCTCTCGGTCATCGTCGTTCGGAGCGAGGACGGCGCCGTGCGGGCCTTCCTCAATGCGTGTCCCCATCGTGGCAACCAGGTCGAGCTGACGGCCTGCGGACGCCGCAGCGCGTTCACCTGCAAGTTTCACGCTTGGAGCTATGACCTCGAGGGCCGGTTGAAGTCCGTTCCGGACGAAGCGGGCTTTCCCACCCTCGACAAGGCTGCGATCGGGCTGACCGAGTTTCCCTGCGATACCTGGCAGGGGTTCATATTCGTCAATCTCGAAGACAATCCGGCCGCAAGCCTGGCCGACTATCTCGGAGAGCAGGGCGCCGATCTGGAGGGATATCCTTTCGACCAGGGCACGGCACGCTTTCAGTTCGCCGGCGAGGTGGAGACCAATTGGAAGTTCCTGGTGGACTCCTTCTGCGAGACCTACCACGTCCCGTTTCTGCACCGGCGAACCATCCACAGCACCATGGCCGGTCCGGACAATCCCCACGGCCGGGTCGTGGACGTGCGTCTGAAGGGCGATCACCGGACCACGTCGGTTTGGGGCAATCGCGCCTATGAACCCAAGTCCGTTCAGGGCATGGCATTGACCCACACCCCGGGAGTATCGATCACCAGCGCGGGGGCCGACACGGTCGAGCTGCCCAGGGGGCTGAATCAGACCCGTTCGCCCAACTGGTCCATCGACGTCACCGTTTTCTTCCCCGGTTTCGTCTGCGTCATCGGCGCAGGCATGTACTTCACTCACCAGATGTGGCCCCTGGCCGCCAATCGGACCCGTTGGGAGATGACCGGGTATCTGCGTCCGGCGGGAAGCGCCGCGGAGCGGTTTGGCCAGGAGCACGCCATGGTGGAGCTGCGCGACGCGGTGCTCGAGGATGCCAACACGCTCGAGCGCATGCAGCGCAACGTCGCCACTGGTCTCATCAGGCATTTCCACTTTCACGATCACGAGCTTTCGCTGCGATATCAGCACTACACAGTATGCAAGTACCTCGGGATTCAGCCGTGACCGTCGACGCGCAACGATTGCCCGACGGCTTCGCCGTGCTGGAACCATATTGCGACCGATGGTGCCTGCCGGACTCCGGATCCCGGAACCAGGCGCGCATCGAAGCGGCCATGGATGACATTCGCGACTTCTACGACGCGATGATTCCGCTGGCGGGCCCCGCGCTCGACCACCTCAGCGGTTATCAGCTCGGGGATCTGGAAGCGGGTGAGGCCAATCTGCTCAGGCTGCTGCTGTCTCTGGCGGAAGTCGGTCCCGCGGTGGAGTGGTTCGGGCAGCCGCGGGTGATCGACGGATACCCGGAAAGCAAGTTTCCCCTCGTCCTGGCTCTCGATGATCTGGCGGCGCAGCGGTAGTCGGCACCACCCCGGGTGCGTCCGGCGGCCGTCTCGTCCGGCCCGTCGGGTGCTGCTCGTTTGCCTGCTGCTGGCCGCGGCGCTTGCTGCTGCGGCCGAGTCCGCTCACGCCGATGAGGCCCGACGCGGGGAGGCGCTCTACGGCGAGCACTGCGCAAGCTGCCATCTGCTATCGCTGAGAGGATCTGCTCACGGTGCCGCGCTGCGGGGCCGGGGTTTCGAAACGCGCTGGCAGGGTCGGTCGACATCCGAGCTGGTGCGCTACAACCAGGCGAACATGCCGCCGGGTGAGTCCTCTTCGCTTCGCGACGACGAGCATGTCGCGATCGTCGCGTATCTTCTGGAGGCGAACGGCTGGCTGGAAGGCATGGCGCCGCTCGACGTCTCCACCCCGCGGCGAATAGGTGGTGGCGCGGACCCTGAGCCTGATTCGGGTGAAGCCCTTGATTCGTGGGGCGAGGCGTCGAGCATCGATGCCATTGCCCGCAGCCGCTCCGCGTTCGCTAACCGGACGGTGGACGCCTACGTGCCGGTCACCGACGCGATGCTCGCCAGCCCACCGGCTGGCGACTGGCTCAGCTGGCGCCGCACCCTGAACGGGCAGGGTTACAGCCCGCTCGGCGCGATCAACCGTAAAACCGTCGGCAAGCTGAAGCTGGCGTGGGTGCTCGCCATGCGCGACGGCAGCAACCAGGTCACGCCGCTCGTGCACGACGGCGTCATGTACCTCACGCACCCGCGCAACCTCATCCAGGCCGTGGACGCCGCGTCGGGGGACGTGATCTGGGAGTACGCGTACGAATACCCGGAGGCTGCGCGGACCCTTGGCGGGCCCGTGCGTAACATCGCGATATACGGCGACAAGCTGTTCATGGCGACCTACGACGCCGCTTTGGTGGCCGTGGACGCGCGCACCGGAGAGCAGGTCTGGCGTGCGGTAAAGGCCGACTATAGAAAGGGATACACGCACACGAGCGGCCCTATTGTCGGCGATGGCGTCGTTCTGAGCGGCATCAACGGGTGTGAACGTTACAAGGAGGATGGCTGCTTCGTCACCGGGCACGATGCCGACACCGGCCGAGAGCTGTGGCGAACGTCCACCATCGCGCTGCCCGGGGACGCCAACGACGCCAGCTGGGGTGGGCTGGAACCGGCCTTCCGGGCGGGCGGCGACACCTGGATTGCCGGCAGCTACGACCCGGAGCTCAAGCTCTTCTTCATCGGCACCTCCCAGGCCAAGCCCTGGGTGGCGGCCAGCCGGGGAATGACGGTTGCAGACGCCGCGCTCTACACCAACTCCACGCTGGCCATCGACCCGCGCACCGGGAAGATTGTCTGGTACTTTCAGCACGTTCCCGGAGAAACCATCGACATGGAGGTGGGACTGGAGCGCGTGCTAGTCGATGTTGACGGCAAGAGGCTCTTGTTCACTGTTGGCAAGGACGGAGTTCTGTGGAAGCTTGATCGGGCGACCGGGCAGTACATGGCGCATGTGGAAACCATCGAGCAGAACATCTTCGAGCACATCGATCATCAGACCGGTCGGGTGCGCTATCGCGACGACATCCGTGCCGCCGGGGTCGGCGATACGTTCAGCGCCTGTCCGGGCATCTACGGCGGCCACAACTGGCAGGCCATGGCCTACAGCCCCGAAACGCGCAGCCTCGTCATTCCCCTGCACCGGCTCTGCGCGGACATGGTGGGGCGGGCCGTTGAGCCGGAGCTGGGAGAAGGCGGGTTTGGCGGCGACTCCCGCTCCTACGAGATGCCTGGCAGCAATGGCAACCTCGGCCGACTGGTTGCGGTCGATGCCGCCTCCCTTGAGGAGCGCTGGGCTTTCGAGCAGCGGGCGATGTTCATGACCGGAGCGCTGACCACGGCAGGCGGGCTCGTGTTCATCGGAGACCTGGATCGCTACGTCAAGGCGTTCGACCTTGGCGACGGAAGCCTCTTGTGGCAGGCGCGGCTGGGTGCTCCCACTCACGGGTACCCCATCACCTATCTGGCAGGAGGCCGACAGTACCTGGCAGTGCCGACCGGGATGGGCGTCTTCCGGGCGCTCACGGCGGTGATCAGCCCGGACATTTACCAGCCGGCCAATGGTCAGGCGTTGTATGTCTTCGAGCTGCCCGAGTGAGCTCAACCGTGGCGCGCTTGCCGCGACGGGGGGGCGGCTTGGTGCGGGCGTGTTGAGCATGGGGTGTTAGCGAGCGTGGAGGACGCCGGCATCGATCTCGGCACCATGGTCCTTGGCCTGCTGGGGGGGCTGGCGATCTTCCTGTTCGGGTTGGACCAGCTCACCGACATGCTCAAGGCTACCGCCGGCGCCCGTATGGGTGACCTGCTGGCCAAGATGACGACCAACCGGTTCAAGGGCGTGGTCGCCGGCGGTGTGACCACGGCGGTGATTCAATCGTCGTCCGTGACCACGGTGCTCGCTGTCGGCTTCGTGTCCTCGGGCTTGATGTCCCTGCAGCAGTCGATCGGCGTCATCATGGGTGCCGAGATTGGCACGACGATCACTGCGCAGATCATTGCCTTCAAGGTCACCGAGTACGCGCTGGTTGCGGTCGTGGTGGGGTTCGCCATGCAGACGTTCTTCGAGAACGATCTGATCAAGCGCTACGGGACGATGGTGTTTGGCCTGGGCCTGGTTTTCTTCGGCATGTTTTTGATGGGCGATGCCACTCGGCCGCTGCGGGACTATCCTCCGTTCGTCGACGTATTGGCGCAGATGGACAACCGGGTGCTCACGGTTCTTCTGAGCGCGGGGTTTACGGCCCTGATTCAGAGCTCGTCGGCGACGACGGGTGTGATTATCGTGCTCGGCAGCCAAGGGCTCATTTCCCTCGAGCAGGGCATCGCGCTGGTTTTCGGCGCCAACATCGGTACGTGCGTCACGGCGCTGCTCGCTTCCATCGGCAAGAGGCATCGCGGGCTCCAGGTCGCGCTGGTACACGTCACTTTCAACGTGGCAGGAGTGCTGATGTGGTTCGCCTTCATCGACGAGCTCGCGTCGGTCTCGCGCTGGCTTTCGCCTGCCGCCCCGGATCTGACCGGCCCGGATCGTCTCGCTGCGGAGATTCCCCGGCAGATCGCCAACGCGCATACGCTGTTCAACCTGGCAAACACGGTGATCTTCATCTGGTTCGCCGGGGCCTTAGCCTGGTTCGTCACCCGGGTGGTGCCGGAAAAGCGCGCGTCCGGCTCGGGCATCTTCGAGCCACGCTATCTGGATGCGGCTCTGGTTCAGACCCCGGCCCTCGCCCTGGATGCGGCGCGAAGGGAGATCGTGAGGATGGGCGATCATCTCGTGCCGATGATCCGACGCTGCGGGTCCGCGGCGCTTCGCGGATCCCATGCAGATCTGGCCCGGATCCGCGAGCTGCATGGAGAGGTGGACGGGCTCCACGCCGAGATCGTGCGCTTTCTGGGACGCGTTTCCCGGCAAGAGCTCTCGCCGCGGGACTCGGTCGAGCTCCACGAGTATCTGAACATCGCGACGCTCTACGAAAGTATAGGGGACATCGTCGAGACGGAGCTCCTGCGGGTTGGCGGCGAACGTATCCGACGTAATGTGCGGGTCAGTCCCGATACGGAGAACGTCCTGAGCGAGCTCGCGGATAAGATCGTCTGGGCGCTGGAAACGGCCACCCGTGCCGTGGACCTGGAGGATGCCTCCCAGGCCGGGGAGGTGGTTGCTGCCAAGGAATCGGTCAACCAGATTGCCGAGGAGGTGGGCGGCCGTCTGATGGCGCGGCTCGTTGCCGAAGAGCCTCACCGAACCTCGACCTATCGGCTCGAAAGTCAGCTGATCGAGCACTACAAGCGGATCTACTACCTGTCTAAACGCATTGCCAAGCTGGTTGCCTCGGCTGACTCGGCGAGCGGTGAAGATGAAGCCGAAGCCGTGATCGCCTGACGCCGGCGCCCAACGGTCCCGGTCGCTGTCCAGGCAGGCCTCTGGCAGTGACGCCGTGCTGGTCGCGATCGGCGTTGATCCGCGGCCCTCGGTCTCTGACAATGGGGACAGCAGAGAGGGTCGCGCTATGGATCATCTTTTCGAAGGCCTGAAGGTGGTGGACGCCGCCTCGTTTCTGGCCGGGCCAGGGGCCGGCACAGTCATGTCGGACTTCGGTGCGGACGTGATCAAGGTCGAGCCGCTTCACGGCGATGGCTACCGCACGCTCAAGGGCAACTACCCCATCGACTACAACTGGCAGCTCACCTCGCGCAACAAGCGAAGCATCGCCCTGGACCTGAACCAGGACGAAGGTCGCGAAGTGCTTCGAACCCTCATGGCGGATGCGGACGTGGTGCTGGTCAACTACATCGGCGAGCAGCTGGAAAGGTTCGGTCTCGCCTATGAGGCGGTGCGGCAGCACAATCCCAGGATCGTATACGCCCACCTCACGGGGTACGGGACCGAGGGCCCGGATGCCGGAAAGCGTGGTTTCGACTCCACGGCCTGGTGGGCCCGCACGGGAATGATGGATCTGGTCCGGGATCCGGGGCAGGCGCCGCTGATCGGCGTGCCCGGTTTTGGTGACCACTCCAGCGCCATGTCGTTGTTCGGGGCGATCATGATGGGCCTCTACCGCCGCGAGCGTACCGGCGAGGGCAGCTACGTATCCACCTCGCTGGTCGCGAACGGGGTCTGGGCGAACGGCATGCAGCTGCAGGGCGTCATCGCCGGCATCGATCTCGGCGCCATCCGGCAGGAGAAGGGGTGGACCAACCCCTTCACCTCCGTCTACGGCTCCAGCGACGGCCGCTACGTGCTGCTGACGGTGACGAACCAGGCCCGCGAGTGGCCTCAGCTGTGCAAGGCGCTCGGTCACGAGGAGTGGCTCGAGGACGATCGGTTCGCCGACTTTCGGACACTCTTCCGCAATCGGGTCGAACTCATCCGGTTGATCGGCGAGGCCACCGCAACCATGACGCTGGCGGAGCTCACCGGGGCTTTGGATGCCAACGCGATTACCTATGGGGTCGTCAGCCAGATGGCCGAGGTGGTGGACGACCCGCACCTGCGGGCTGCGGGCATCGTCGTCGACACGGGTTCCCCCGACGAGAGCTACGCGTCGACAATCTCCAACCCCATCAACATGGCCCAGGCCCCCAAGCGTTCTCACGGGCGGGCGCCCGAGATCGGCGAGCACTCTCAAGAGATTCTCCGGGAGCACGGTTTCAGCGAAGAGCAGATCGTCGAGCTGGAACAGCGCGGCGTCATCGGTCAGCACGCCGAGTGACTGAAGCCCGATGCTGAGCCGGGAGCAGGTCCGCTCTGCGGCCGTTGAACTCGACACGGCCGAGCGCGACCGGCGCCAGATCCGGCCCACGTCGGTCACTTACCAGGGCATGACTGTCGACGATGCGTACGCGGTCCAGCAGGCCTGGTTAGAGCTGAAGATCGACTCCGGCCGACAGATCGTCGGGCGCAAGGTGGGGCTTACGTCACGGGCCATGCAGGAGGCGATGCGGATCAACGAGCCGGACTTCGGCACGCTCCTGGACGACATGATGTTCGAGGAAGGCGCGAGCCTGGAGGCCGAGGCCTTCCTGGACCCGCGCATCGAAGTGGAGCTCGCTTTCGTCCTCGGACAGACCCTGGACGGTGCTGAGGTCGGGCTGGACGACGTCCTGGCGGCGACCGACTACGTGACGCCGGCGCTGGAGATCATCGCTGCGCGCAGCTTCCGGGTGGATCCCGAAACCGGGTCGCCAAGGACGGTGGTGGACACCATCGCGGACAACGCGGCCAACGCCGGCGTGATCGTCGGCGGGCGGCGGGTGCGGCCCGATGAGCTGGACTTGCGCTGGGTATCGGCGTTGTTGTACCGCAACGGGATCATCGAAGAGACCGGCGTGGCTGCGGGCGTGCTGGATCATCCTGCCAACGGCGTTGTCTGGCTCGCCCGAAAGTTCGCCGAGCACGGGGTGGCCCTGGAGCGCGGGCAGATCGTGCTGGCCGGGTCCTTCACCCGGCCGGTCGCCGTTTGTGCTGGTGACCAGTTTCGGGTGGATTACGGGCCGCTGGGCGAGATCAGCTGCTGCTTCGATTGAGCAACCCGACACGGAATCTATGAGCCTGGGGGTAGACGGGGCTATGGATGCGCGGTTAGGCGGGCGTCCGACCGGGAGGGAAAATCGAACGGCATGCGCAGAAGCCGCCAGGCGCCAAGCGTTTCCGGATGCTCGTGGGAGTCGAGCCCGACCGGGACCAGCGGATCGCCGCAGGACCTTTTCCGGTAGCTCCTGAAGGCTCGGTCCCAGAACGAGAATATGGACCCGAAGTTGCTGTGCTGGTCGTCCGGTTCCCGCGAGTGATGAATCCGGTGCATGGCGGGGGTTACGATGGCGTAGCGCAGCGCGTAGTCCAGACCTTCGGGGAGACGCGCGTTTGCATGAGTGAAGAAGTTCATTAGATAGGCCAGCGCGCCTCGCAGGAGCAGGACCTCGGGCCCGATGCCGACAACCATGACCAGGGCGATCAACATCAGCTGGGACAGTAACGCCTCTGCGGGATGGAAGCGCCACGCCGTGGAGACGTCGAAGTCACCATCGCAGTGGTGCACCTGGTGGATTCGCCAGCACCAGTCGAAGCTGTGCATCGCCTTGTGAAAGCCCCACTGGCAGCCGTCTAAAATGAGCAGCGTCAGAAGGAACGTGAACCCGGCGGGTAGTTCGCTCAGGGCGAGCAGGCCGCCGCTCGTTGCGTCCAGATCGAACGAAACCACAGCCGCCAGAATAAACCCGAGTCCGGCGGTGACGAGTTGGCTCGTGAATCCAATTGAAAAATTCCGCCACCAGCGCAGCACGACAGATTGCTGCGGCGCTCGCCCCGGCGCCAGGGTTTCCAGCAGAACGATCAGCAGAAACGATCCTATGACGACCGTGACGTAGTTGCTGCTGATCCAGTCGGCCAGCGCGCTCAGCACTCTGTTTCGCTCAGCTTAGTACGGCCTGTCGTCACCAGAGTGACCAGTGCCCGGT
>JABAHS010130995.1_pt2 | contig 33523 bp, 31 predicted proteins | sample 7062111 | NCBI WGS metagenome assembly JABAHS01 (sample SAMN14534600, study PRJNA622989) | marine sediment metagenome | biome: marine biome [ENVO:00000428]; feature: marine pelagic biome [ENVO:01000023]; material: deep marine sediment [ENVO:00002113]; isolation source: pool of 4 deep marine... | reverse complement strand
GGTTCGCGGCCAACGGCCGCTCCTACCGGGGTTCGACTGGCACCGTAGGAGCGAACTTGTTCGCGAACCAGCCGCGGTCAAACACGTTCGCGGCCAACGGCCGCTCCTACGGCGCTTCGTTTCGGCGCCGATGGTTCGCGGCCAACGGCCGCTCCTACGGCGCTTCGTTTCGGCGCCCGGGGTTCGCGGCCAATGTCCGCTTCCTACAAGCGCGACCGTCGCGGACAGGAGCCCGCTCCGACAGGTCTCCGAATGCACACGGGTCGAAACGTTGCGTGTGGCAGCGCTTTGTAAGCGCGATGGTCACAGATTGAAATCTGCCCCCACGGGTTTGCGCCCGATGGCTCCTCTTACGGCGTCTGACGCAGCTTGAAGCGCTGGATCTTTCCGGTGGCGGTCTTGGGCAGCCCTTCGACGAACTCGACCCAGCGCGGATACTTGTACGGTGCGAGCTGGCCCTTGACGTAATCCTTGAGCTCCTGCACGAGGGCGTCCGAGGCGTCTGCGGCGTCCTTGAGCACGACGAAGGCCTTGGGCTTCACGAGCTCATGCTCGTCGGCGTGGCCGACCACGGCCACCTCGAGCACCTTGTCGTGGCCCACCAGAGCCGACTCCACCTCGAAGGGTGACACCCACTGTCCGCTCACCTTCAACATGTCGTCGGAACGCCCGCAGTAGTGGTAGTAGCCCGCCTCGTCGCACGTGTACTTGTCGCCGGTGCGCGTCCAGGCCCCGTGGAAGCTGGCCAGGCTCTTGTCGCGCTTGTTCCAGTAGGCCATGGCGGCGGAGCCGCCCTTCACCACCAGCTCCCCGATCTCCCCGGGCGGCACGTCCTGCCCGTCCTCACCGACCACCCGCAGCTCGTAGCCGGGCACCGCCTTGCCGGTGGTGCCGTAGCGCACGTCGCCCGGGCGGTTGGAGAGGAAGATGTGCAGCATCTCGGTGGTGCCGATGCCGTCCAGGATGGGCGCGCCGAAGCGTTCCTCCCAGCGCCGCCCCACCTCCTCGGGCAAAGCCTCGCCCGCGGACACGCACAGGCGCAGGCGCTGCGAGCCCGAGTCGCGGTTGTTGTTGGCGTCCGCGAGAATGGCCCCGTAGAGGGTGGGCACCCCATAGAAGATGGTGGGCTGATGCTCGCGCAGGACCCGCATCACCGACTCGGGGGTGGGCCGGCCGGCCAGCCCCACCGTGCACGCGCCCACGTAGAGGGGGAAGGTCAGGGAATTGCCGAGACCGTAGGCGAAGAACATCTTGGCCGCCGAGAACACGAGATCCTCGGGCTCGATCCCCAGCACCGACACGCCGTAGGTCGCCGCGGTGTAGACCAGGTCGCGGTGCAGGTGCATCGCGCCCTTGGGCCCGCCGGTGGTCCCCGACGTGTAGAGCCAGAAGGCGACGTCGTCCGAGGTCGTGGGCGCGGGGTCGAGCGCCGGCGAGGCGTTCTGCAGGAGGTCGGCCAGGCGCAGGTGCCCGTGGGCGTCGGCCCCGGCCACGACGACCTGGCGCAGAAACGGCTGGCCCTCCAGGATGGGCGCGAACTTCTCGTAGAGCGGCTCGCTCACCACCAGCACCCGCGCGCGGCTGTCGCGCAGCATGTAGTCGAAGTCGCGGCTGGTCAGCAGCGTGTTGACGGGGATCGGCACCGCGCCGACCTTCATGGCGCCGAAGAACGCGGCGGGAAAGTCCACGGCGTCCAGCAGGCACAGCATGACCCGCGTCTCCATCTCCACCCCGAGGTCGCGCAGGGCATTGCCCGCCCGGTTCACCCGATCGGCCAGCTCGGCGTAGGTATAGCGGCCGTTCTCGTCGATGAGCGCCTGGCGATCGCCGCGGCCCTCGCGCAGATGGCGGTCGATGAACTCGACCGAGGCGTTGTACTCATGCGGGACCTCGATGGACGGCGAGGTCCCGTCGAAGCTCACTTTGGCGCAGTCCATCACGGAGCCCTCCGGATGTCGCTCTCGTTATTCGCGCGTGCCCGAGATCATAGCAGCGCCCGGCGCCGGGGTGACGCCGTTTACTGGTTCGTGAACTCGATCTCGCCGTCGGGCAGCAGGTACAGCACCAGCGCCTGGCCCTCGCTGACGGTGGGATGGTGCGCGCTGTCGGGGGGATAGACGCACCACCCGGCCGCGTGCCCGTCGAAGCGCGCGGCGCCCGAGACGGGCATGATCATGTCGATCTCGCCCTTGGGGTGGCGGTGGTGCGGCCCCTTCACGTCGCGCATGTCCACCACGTCCACGCTGAAACCCCGCGTCGCGGGACCGGGCTTGACGACCCGCCCGAAACGAATACCCCCCGCCTCGTGCTTGCACATCCAGCCGGCCTTGATGGCCTCGTGGCAGGCCCGCTCGATGGCCTGGAACGCCTCGCCGTCGGGCGGAAACCGCAGGTTGAGGGTGCTCGCCAGACGGTCGTCCAGCGGGTGGGCGGCAGCGGTGTCGATGACGGGCTCGAGGAGCTTCTGGAATTCTTCGACGGTCATGGCGCGTACTCCAGGGCTTGGCTCGGTTCAGGGTCCGGGACCCGGCGGCGTCGGATCCGAAGCGCTGCTCGTGTGCTCCGCCACCTTCTCCCCGCAGGCCCGTATGTAATCCTCGATGCGGGCGCGAAACTCGGGCGGATAGGGGATGGCCTTCATGCGCCGGTTGTCCACCAGCGAATGGACCATGAGCGCACGGAAGCGCTCGCTGGCATCCGCCGCGAGGCGCGCGCGCAGCTCGAAGGTGATGGAGGAGCCGCCGAGGCGCTGGACCAGGACGGGGATCTCCAGCACGTCGCCGGGCTTCACGGGCGCGCTGAAATCGAGCTCCAGGTGCACCACCGGCGAGCCCATGCCGAGGTCGAGATTGAGCTGATACCAGTCGACCCCGAGCACCTCGCGAAACCATTCCTCGATGGCCTCCATGACGAAGTCGAGGAAGCGCACCGTGTAGGCGATGTGCGCCGGGTCGCCTTCGCCCCAGCGCACCCGCCGCCGGTAGACGACGGGCCCGCCGGGGTGATTCTCGCCTCCTGCGCTCGACGCATCCACGCGCCGCAGCCCCATCAATGAAATCGCACGTACTGGAAGTCGATCGGCTGATGGTTGATGCCACGCGCGGGCGGCGCGATCCAGTTCGCGAACTTGCCCGGCTCGTAGAGGGGCTGCGACATGATCGCGGCCAGGTAGGCCTTGTCATCCGCGGTGGGCAGCCACTCGCTGCGGCGCCGCTCCCACTCCTCCTCCGAGACGATGCGGCCCTCCGGGGTCACGTGCATGCCCGCGAACATGCCGATGCGCCGGTTGAAGGCGCGGTGCGGCAGCTTGAACTCGAAGTCGATGCCGTACGCCTTCACGATGCGGTTCCAGCGCGCGATGCCGGTCAACACGTCGTCGATGTAGTTGTCGCGCAGCCGCTCGTTGAGCGCGTTGAGCGCGGGCACCTCCACCATCTTGAACTCGTCGTTTTGATAGTGAAGCACCGGGTAGGCGGCGTCCACCAGGCGGTGGTCGTCCTCGAGCTTGACCTCGTGGAAACGACCCTTGAGGCTCTGCGTGAAGGAGTTGGCCGCGTTGGTCGAGATCTCGGCGCCGAACAGGTCCAGCGTCACGCTGTAGTGAAAGTTCACGTGGCGCTGAATGGTCTCCAGATCAATGGCGCCGTGCTTGCGCGGATCGTCGGTCTTGTGCTCGCGCATGATCTCGCAGGTCCGCTCGATGATGCGCGCGATGCCGGTGATGCCGACGAACATGTGGTGCGCCTCTTCGGTCAGCATGAAGCGGCACGTGCGCGAGAGCGGGTCGAAGCCCGACTCGGCCAGCGAGGCGAGCTGGAACTTGCCGTCGCGGTCGGTGAAGAAGGTGAACATGTAGAACGACAGCCAGTCCGGCGTCTTCTCGTTGAAGGCGCCGAGAATCCGCGGCTTGTCGGCGTCGCCCGAGCGCCGCTCGAGCAGCGCCTCGGCCTCGTCGCGACCGTCGCGCCCGAAGTGTGCGTGCAGCAGGTAGACCATGGCCCACAGGTGGCGCCCCTCCTCCACGTTGACCTGGAAGAGGTTGCGCAGGTCGTAGAGCGAGGGGCAGGTCTTGCCGAGATGGCGCTGCTGCTCGACCGACGCGGGCTCGGTGTCGCCCTGGATCACGATCAGCCGGCGCAGCGGTGCCCGGTACTCGCCCGGCACCTCCTGCCAGGCGGGCTCGCCCTCGTGCTCGCCGAAAGGGATCTTGCGATCGGGCTCCGGGTCGGCCAGGAAGACGCCCCAGCGGTAGTCGGGCATCCTGGTGTATCCGAAGTTGGCCCACCCCTGCGGGTCCACCGTGATCGCCGTTCGCAGGTACACGTCGTCCGCCTGGAAGCCTTCCGGACCCATCTGCCGCCACCAGTCCATGAAGTGCGGCTGCCACGCCTCCAGCGCCCGCTGCAGGCGCCGGTTCGCGTGCAGATCCACGTTGTTGGGGATGCGCTCCTGGTAATCGATCTGACTCATCGCCTCATGTCCTCTGTTTGTCGAATTCGGGCCGTCGCCCGGTGCCGTAACGCCGCAACGCACCGGTCTCGCCCGTCGCGTTCGGTCGCTGAAAGATCCAGTTCTGCCACGCCGAGAGTCGCCCGAAGATCTTGGTCTCGAGCGTCTCGGGGCCGGCGAAGCGCAGGTTGGCCTCCATCCCGGTCAGCGCGTCCGGCGAGAAGCTCGCGCGCTCCTCGAGCGCGATGCGCACCTCGTCCTCCCAGTCGATATCGTCCGGGATGAAGGTGACCAGGCCCAGCGCGTGCGCGGCCTGCGCGTCGAGGTCCTTGCCGATCTCCGGGTGCATCTGCGCGAACCGCGACTCGTCGTCGAGGCAGCGCACCTGCAGGCGCGGGAGGCCGTTGCCCATGGTCAGAGGGCCGAAGTTCATTTCCGTCAGGCGCACCACCGGCGGCGGGCGGTTATCGCCCTCGAACTGCCCGTCGAGCATGAAGCTGCGATCCGCCGCCGCCACCAGCTCGAACAAAGTGCCGGTGAAGCAGCTGTCGGGCTCGACCAGGGCGAACAGGCTCTTGGCGCTGACGTCGACCCGCTTCAGGGCGCGCTGCCACAGCAGCATGATCTCGCGCACCAGCCAGTGCTCGCGGTGCGCGAGCAGCAGCTCGTCGTAGGCCTGCACGCGCGCGGGCTCACCCTCGCTCTTGAACACCAGCGTGCCCACCTCGGGCTCGTTGAAGCGCAGATGCAGGATCAGATCCTCGAGCTCGCGCGCCGCGGCGAGCGGCCAGAACCGCGCACCTTGGGCCTGGATCTCGTCGACCCCGGCCGGGGCCTCGGCGGAGGGGCCGTGCACGGTGATGACGGCGGCCCGGATCTCGCGGTCGATGCTCGCCCGCACGTGCTCGTAGCCGACGCGATCCCCTTCGACGCGACGCTCGAGCGCGGGCAGCGCTACGCCCGTCCCATCGGCGGGACGATCCGAGCGCTCGGCGGCCTCGAGCGCGCGCTCGCGCACGGTCTGCGCGAAGCGAGAGGGCGCGACCAGCTCGTCCACGAGCCGCCACTCGAGCGTACGCTTGCCCTTGATTCCTTCCTCCGTGGTGCACAAGAAGTCGGCGTGGTCGCGGCGTACCTTGCGCTTGTCGACGACGCGGGTGAGGCCCCCGGTGCCCGGGAGCACACCGAGCAGCGGGAGCTCGGGCAGTGAGACGGCGGTGGAGCCGTCGTCCACCATGATGATGTAGTCGGTGGCAAGCGCCAGCTCGTACCCGCCGCCGGCCGCGGTGCCGTTGATGGCGCACAGATAGCTCTGCCCGGAGCGGCTGCCGGCGTCCTCGATGGCGAGGCGCGTCTCGTTGGTGAACTTGCAGAAGTTCACCTTGTGGCGATGGGTGGAGCGGCCCAGCATGCGGATGTTGGCGCCGGCGCAGAAGACGCGCTCCTTGGCGGATTCGATGATCACCGCGCCCACCTCGGGGTGCTCGAAGCGCAGGCGCTGCACGGCGTCGTCCAGCTCGATGTCGACGCCCAGATCGTAGGAGTTGAGCTTCAGCTCGTAACCCGTGTCGAGCCCCTCCTTCTCCTGCACGTCCAGCACTAGCGTCGCCACCCGCCCGTCGACGTTCAGCCGCCAGTGCCGGTAGCGATCCGGATGAGTCTGGGTCTCGATCATGGCGCTCTCCCCTGCAAGGCTATGCAATATAATTCATATTTCGCTGCGCGCCAAGCCATCACCGAATTATACTTCATCCTCGGATGGCTCTTGTCGCCCACGTCCACAAGAGGGCGCCGAGCCGTTGCGAGGGGGGCGACGATACTCCCCCTACGTTTCAAGCGAGGCCTGCTCGCGGCAGATCTCCTCCAGCGCGTCCACGCACGCCTCCACCGTGCGCCCGCTCGTGTCCAGCACGGCGTCCGCCTCCCGGTAGAAGGGCTCGCGCTCGGTCAGGATCCGGCGCAGATCCTCCATGGCCTCGGCGCTGCCCGCCATGGGCCGGTGGTCGCCCTGGGCGAGGACCCGGCTCATGTGCTCCTCCGGGGTGGCGCGCAGCCAGACCGTGTAGCAGGCGCTCAGAAGAAAGTTGAAGGTCGCGGGCTCGGTGACCAGCCCACCGCCCGCCTCGATCACCGCCTCCGGGTAGCGTTCGATGACCCGGGTCAGCACCCGTTCCTCGAGCCGCCGGTAACCCTGCTGCCCGGAGAGCGCCAGGATCTCGCGCACGTCCATCCCCGCCTCGCGCTCGGTCTCGCGCACCAGCTTGACGAAGGGCAGGCCCAGGCGCTCGGCGAGGCGCGTGCCCAGCGTGGTCTTGCCCGCGCCGCGCAGGCCGATGAGCGCGATGCGCCGGCTCCGGGCGTGCTTGCTGCGGGTGAAACGATGGCTCACGACCTCCTGCACCGCCTTCAGCTCGTCCGGCGCCAGGCGCTGTAGCTGCTCGGTGATGAGCCGCAGCTCCACCGGGGGCTCGGGACCCTCGTGCACCAGATCCGCCACCGGCACGTCCATGGCGCGCGCGATGCGTCGCAAGAGCCGGATGGAGACGTTGCCGCGCCCGCCTTCGAGCTGCGCCAGATAGCGCTCGGAGACGCCGGAGTGCTCGGAGAGCATGCTTCGGGTCATGCCCCGGCGCAGTCGCACCCGGCGCACGCGCTCCCCCAGCGCGGCCAGATACTCGGCGTCGTTGCCCTCGGCCAGGGCGGCTCTCTGCGAGTGCTCTCGGGAGGCGTCGTCGCTCATGACCAAACGCCCGCGGGGGTGGGATAGATCGCCGCAGGCCCGCTGCCGTTCACCCGCCGAAGAGGCCGAGGACCGCACCCAGCAGCACCAACGCGATCAACCCGGCCAAGGCGAAGAGCGCGTACGCGATATCGCGGTAACGCTCGCGCAGCTCGAACCCCAGCCACGCGAGGACCACGATGGCGGCGAGAAAGGCGATGATGACACGCATCGATCACGACTCTGCCCGGGCACCCCGGCGATTGACCATTGCGGCGGCCGACACCTCGTGCAAATCGCACGACATGATACACCCGCCCACCGCCACCGGCGCCCACGACCGGATGCCGCCGGAAGCCGCGATGGGTTCGGGTATGCGGGGCGCTCAGCTCCCGGCGCTATCCATGCGCCGAGCGAGCTCGCGGGCAGGCAGATAGCCGGGGATCATGGTCCCGTCTTCGGTGACGAGGGTCGGCGTGCCCCGGATGTTGAGCCGCCGACCGAGCTCGAACTGGGCCTCCACCGGGTTCTCGCACCGCTTGGGGGGAACGCGCCTACCGGCCTTGGCGTCGGTCATGGCCTGCTGCGGGTCGTCGGCGCACCACACGGAGACCATCGTGGTGTAGGCACGCGAGGGCACCCCTGCACGCGGGAAGGCGGCGTAGCGGATCTCGATCCCGCGATCGAGATAGTCCTGGATCTGGCGGTGCATCCGCTGGCAGTACGGGCACTCGACATCGGTGAACACGGTCACTCGGTGTTCGACTTTGCCGTCCTCGGGTGAGAATACGATGAGGCTGTCCTCGCCCAGGGTCTCGATCGCGTGTAGACGTGCCTGTTTGCGCCGCTCCTCGGTGAGGTTGACGCCTTCCTTCACGTCCAGCAGATCTCCGCGCACCACGTAGCGACCGTCGGCCGAGACGTAGATCACCGTCGGACCGTAGAACACCTCGTAGAGCCCGGGCAGAGGCGACGCGCTGATCCGATCGGGCTCGATGCCGGGAATGAGCTTCGCGACGGCCTCCTCCAGCGCGGCCGGGGTCTGCTCGGCGGCGGCCGGCCCCGCGGCCAGGGTCAGGAGGGACAACAGCGCGAACGTGCGCAGCATACATTTAGCCTCTCGCGTAGGGCGGCCAACAGTCTTGGACTCTCAGATTATCGCAAAAATCCTCAGCCCGCGCCCTGCGGCTTCGGCGATTCACCGGTTCAAAGGCCATCCGCGGCCGACCGCCGGCTTTAAAGCAGTCCCGTCAGCGCGCGGCCGAACCCTCGAGGCTCGGCTCGGATGAGCGAGATCCCGCTCGAGGGCGCAGAAACAGCGTCGCCACCCAGCGCGTGCGCTCGAACTCGTCGCACACGATCAGGATACCGATGGTGAGCGGCGCGCTGATCAAGGCACCCACGGCACCCCAGAGCCAGGTCCAGAAAACCAGCGACAGGAACACCACCAGAGGAGAGACGGACAGGTACGCTCCTTGGAGCAGCGGATCGAGATAGTTTCCGCTGAGGAACTGGATGAGTGCGATGCCCCCGATGACCACCAGCACCATCTCGAAGCTCTGAAACTGCAGCAGCGCGAAGAGCGCGGGAGGGAAGATAGCCAGGGTCGGCCCGATGGTGGGGACGTATTTGACCAGGAAATTGAGCAGCCCCCAGATGAACGCGAGCTCGAGCCCGATGGCCCACGAGAACAGCGCCGCCGCGACGCCGGCCGCCAGACCCACCGTCGTGCGCAGCACGATGTACCGATGGAGGTTGGCGATGAGGCGGTGCACAGCCGCCGACCCACGGGCGCTCGCCGCCTCGCCGAAGGCGCGCGAGAGCTTGGCGCGAAAATCGCCCACCTCCAGCATCCCCAGGACGAGAAAGGTCACCACGAGCAGTGAGGCGATGACGAAGGAGAGCACGCCGCCCGAGATCTCCACCAGCAGGCTCTGCATACCCCTCATCAGGGTGCTCATGTCCTGGCCGTCGAACCCGCCGCCCGGCAGAAGCAGGTACTGCTCGCGCCACCACGCCTCCACGCGCGCGAGCACCTCGCGCAGCTGCGCGCCGTAGGCCGGCGCCTTCAACGCCACGAGCTCCGCGCTCAGCCACAGCGACCCTACGAAAAGCGCCGCGATGGCCAGAAAGCACACGACGGTCACCCCGACCGCCGCCGTCCGCGGAAGGCGGGCCTCGAGCCGCTGCTGCAAGGGCCAGAACACCGCGATCAGGAACAACGACAGCACGAAAGGGAGGGTGATCGGCGCCGTGACCTCCAGCGCCGTGACGGCGATGACGGCAGCGATGACCCCGAGCAGCCAGCTGTTAATTCCCGCGGCCAACCCCCGCGCCGGTACGTGCTCGTCATCCGGTGCGGCGCCGCGCCGACTCGCCGCGCGTTCTCCCGCCTTCGCTCTTCGGATGATTCTGGGTTCAGTCATTCCGCTCCATCGCAATTCTCGACCCTACGAGGCTGTAACGCAGCACTGCTGGTGTATTTAACCCCGCGGGTGATGTGTGGCGTGCAGATCCTTGAGGCGCTCGCGCGCGACGTAGGTGTAGATCTGCGTGGTGGAGATGGTGCTGTGGCCGAGGAGAAGCTGCACGACGCGCAGGTCGGCGCCGTGGTTCAGGAGATGAGTCGCGAACGCGTGGCGCACGGTGTGCGGCGAGAGGTGCTTGCGGATGCCCGCGGTGTGCGCGTAGCGCTTGATGCGATACCAGAACGCCTGCCGCGTCATGCCTTCGCCGCGGCGGGTGGGGAACAGGAAATCGCTCGAGCGCGTACCGAGCAGCTCGGAGCGCCCGCGGCGCAGATAGGTCTCGAGCCAACCCAACGCCTCCTCGCCCAGTGGCACCAGACGCTCCTTGCTGCCCTTGCCGAGCACCCGCAGCACGCCCTGACGCTGATTGACCTGGATGGGGGTCAGCCGCACCAGCTCGGATACCCGCAGACCGGTGGCGTAGAGCACCTCCAACATGGCGCGATCGCGCAAGCCCAGCGCCGAGTCGGTGTCGGGGGCCTCGAGCAGCGCCTCGACCTCCGTTTCGGTGAGCGATCCGGGCAGCGGACGGCCGAGCCGGGGCGCGTCCACGCGGGCGCAAGGGTCGTCGCGCATGCGCCCCTCGCGGACCTGGTGCTGGAAGAAGCGCCGCAGGCTGGAGAGCCGGCGGGCCGTGGTGCGCGGCGACCCCGTGGCCAGGCTCGCGAGATAGCCGAGCACGTCTTCGCGCTTGGTCGCCGGCAGGCTCTTGCCTCGCGTGTGAAGCCACCCTGCGAAGGCGAGGAGGTCGGAGCGATAGGCGGCCAAGGTGTTGGGGGACAGGCCGCGTTCCATCCACACAGCGTCGAGGAAGGATTCGATGGTGGTCTGCTCGGGCTCAGGTATGGGGCTCACGGAGGGTGCATCCCACGTGCGAGCTCAGGAAGGGATCCTCGCCGCGAATCAGCCGCACCTGCAAGGCGTTTCCACGGCAAGGTGTTGCCGTCGAGGGCTGGCTTCTCCACGTGGCCTTCGCGGCTATCAGCCGCTCCTACGGGGGCAGGGTTCCGCCCGTGGCGTTCGGGGCCATCAGCCGCTCCCACGCTACCGGAGCCCTACACCTTCTCCTTGATGCGCGCCGCCTGCCCCGTGCGCCCGCGCAGGTAGTAGAGCTTGGCCCGGCGCACCTTGCCCCGCCGCTTGACCTTCACCGAATGGATGGCGGGGCTGTGCGTCTGGAACACACGCTCCACGCCCTCGCCGTGCGAGATCTTGCGCACGGTGAACGACGAGTTCAGCCCCCGGTTACGCTTGCCGATCACGACGCCCTCGAAGGCCTGCAGACGCTCGCGCGAGCCTTCCCGGACCCGTACCTGCACCACGACGGTGTCGCCCGGCTCGAACCCGGAGATGTCCCGATTGAGCTGCTCCGCTTCAATCTGGTCGATGATGTTGCTCATGGCCGTATCCTCATACTGTCCTGTCGCCCCCGGTTTCGTGCTCGGCGACGAACTCGTCCAGCAACGCCCGCTGCTCCGCGTCCAGGGTCATCCCGGCGAGCAGATCGGGTCGCCGTAGCCAGGTCCGGCCGAGGGCTTGTTTCAGCCGCCAGCGCCGGATCTGTTCATGATTGCCCGTCAGCAGAACGGCGGGCACCCGCCGCCCGCCGAACTCCTCGGGGCGCGTGTAATGCGCGCAGTCGAGCACATCCACCGCGAACGAATCCTGCTTGGCCGACTCGTCGTGCCCCAGGGCGCCCGGCAAGCATCGGATCACGGCGTCGAGAATCACCATGGCCGCCAGCTCTCCGCCGCTCAGCACGTAGTCGCCCACCGACCATTCCTCGTCCACCTCGGACTCGATGAGCCGCTCGTCGATGCCCTCGTAGCGCCCGCAGATCATGACCAGGCGCCGGCGCTCCGCCAGTGTCTCCACCCCCCGCTGGTCGAGCCGCCGGCCCTGCGGTGTGAGGTGGATGACCGGGGTGTCCGCCCCCACGGAGGCCTTCGCCGCCTGCACGGCGGCGCGCAGCGGCGGCGCCATCATCACCATCCCGGGCCCGCCGCCGTAGGGTCGGTCGTCCACGGTACGGTGCCGATCGGTGGCGAAATCGCGCGGGTTCCACAGATCCAGACGCAGCACACCGCGCTCCACTGCGCGGCCGGTCACGCCCCATCGGGTCACGGCGTCGAACATCTCCGGAAAGATGCTGACGACACCGGCGTGAAACGCGGCATTCTCCATGCCCGACTACCCCGCCAAAACCGGCGTCAGCGAACCCTCTCTCGGCCTTCGCGCCCCGCGGCCCGGGTGCGTGCGTTTGCAAAACCGATCCGGCCTCGGCTTCTCGTCAGAACTCCGGATCCCAGTCCACCCGGATGGTCGCGGTCTCGAAGCTCACCTCACGCACCACCGCGTCGATGAACGGGATCAATCGCTCACGCTCGCCCCGAACCACCATCACGTCGTTTGCCCCGGTCTCCATCAGCCGCTCCAGGCGACCGAGGTCGCGGTTCGCCAGCGTCACCACCCGCATCCCGAGAAGGTCCACCCAGTAGTAGGTGTCGGGTGCGGGCGCGGGCAGCTGACTCCGCGCCACCCTGACCTCGCCCCCGGTGAGGGATCGCGCCTGTTCGCGATCGCGGGCGATGTCGAGCGCAGCTACCACGCTCTGGCCATGGCCACGGCCCTCGAGCACATGCGCCGTCACCTCCACCCCACCCGTACGGACCCGCCAGGGCGAGTACTCGAGAATCTTCTCCGGCGGCTCGGTAAAGGACTGGATCTTCACCCACCCCTTCACGCCGTAGGGCCCGCTCACGCGCCCGACGACGACGTAGCGGACCGCTGTGTCCTCAGGCAGAGGCCTGCTCGGCGGAGTCGCCCTGGGCCGCTGCAGGCTGCTTCGCCTGCTGCTCGAGCAGCTGGGCGACGCGCTCCGAGGTCTTGGCCCCTTTGGAAAGCCAGTGCTCCACGCGCTCGTTGTGCACGCGCAGCTTCTCCTCCCCACCCACCGCGATGGGGTTGTAGAAGCCCAGCCGCTCGATGAAGCGCCCGTCGCGCGCGCTACGGCTGTCCGTGACGACGATGTGATAGAAGGGGCGGTTCTTCGCCCCTGCTCTAGCCAGACGAATCGTGACCATTGCGTCCCACTTCCGGGCCGTCCGGCTCCGGGTTCCGAGAATCCGATGGGCCAAAAGCGTGGCATTGTACCCGTTGACGGCGCGAAATGTAACGCGGGTGCCGCCGCGAGAAGGCGTGCAGAAGCGCGCGAACGCGACCGAGACGCCATCTGCGGAGACCCCGCGCGCGTCACGGGAGTCCGAGGCCGCCCCGGGCCCGTCAGTGAAACGGCATACCCGGGGGCGCACCCCCCACGCCGCGCATTAGCTGGGCCATCCCGCCTCGCTTGCGCATACGCTTCATCATCTTCTGCATCTGGGCGAACTGTTTGAGCAGCCGATTGACGTCCTGGACTTGGGTACCGCTGCCGGCGGCGATCCGGCGCTTGCGCGAGCCCTTGACGATGGCAGGGAACCGGCGCTCCTGCGCGGTCATGGAGTTGATGATGGCCTCGAGCCGCACGAACTGCTTTTCATTGAGCGCCTCGGCCCCCTTGGGCAGCGCACCGGCGCCGCCGGGCAGCTTCTCCAGCAGGCTGTCGAGTCCGCCCATGCGGCGCATCTGGCGCAGCTGCTCGCGGAAATCCTCGAGGTCGAAGCCCTTGCCCTTTTTGAGCTTTTGGGTGAGCCGCTCGGCCTGATCACGATCGATTTTCTGCTCGGCTTCCTCGATGAGGCTCAGCACGTCCCCCATGCCCAGGATGCGCGAGGCCACCCGCTCCGGGTGGAAGGGCTCCAGCGCAGAGATACGCTCTCCCACCCCCATGAACTTGATGGGTTTGCCGGTGATGTGGCGGATGGAGAGCGCGGCCCCGCCGCGGGCATCGCCATCGGCCTTGGTCAGGATCACGCCGGTCAGCGGCAGCGCCTCGTCGAAGGCCCGGGCGGTGTTGGCGGCGTCCTGGCCGGTCATGCTGTCGACCACGAACAGGGTCTCGACGGGCGCGACCGCCTCGTGCACGCGCTGCACCTCCGCCATCATCTCGGCATCGATGTGCATGCGGCCCGCGGTGTCGAGGAGGAGCACGTCGTGGTAGCGCTTGCGTGCGTGGCCCACGGCGTCGCGGGCGATGGTCACCGGATCCTGATGCGTGGACGACGGGAAGAAATCGGCGCCCACCTCCTTCGACAGGCGCTCGAGCTGGTCGATGGCCGCGGGCCGGTACACGTCACAGCTCGCTACCAACACCGACTTCTTCTTGCTCGCCTTGAGCCACGACGCCAGCTTGGCCGTGGTCGTGGTCTTGCCCGACCCCTGCAGGCCCGCGACCAACACCACGGCCGGCGGGGGGACGTTCAGGTTCAGCTCATCGTTGGCGTCGCCCATGAGGCGCTTCAGCTCGTCGCGGACGATGCGGATCAGCTCCTGACCGGGCGTGAGGCTCTTGAGCACGTCCTGGCCGACGGCGCGGCTGCGCACGCGCTCGACGAACTCGCGCACGACGGGCAGCGCCACGTCGGCTTCGAGCAGCGCCATGCGCACTTCGCGCAGGCTGTCCTTGATGTTGTCCTCGGTGAGCCGTCCGCTGCCGCGCAGGCGATTCAGCGTCCGCCCGAGTCGCTCGGTCAGGTTGTCGAACATGAATGGTGCGACCTCTCGCCACGATCTCGTATTGCCATTATTCTAAGCTCAGAAAGTCCGCCGGGATGACGAACCGGCCTCCTGCGGCCCGACTCAGGCTTCATCTCGATGACCACCGTGCTCGGACTCGGCAGCATCCTCTTGTACCTAACGGCTACGGTGCTCCTCGGCCTGCGCCTGGCCTCGGGGCCGGACGCGCGCAACCTGCTCCGCGGGGGGCTCGCCGGAGCCGCCGTGGTGGCGGTCTGTCTGCACGGCGTCCTCCTCTACCACGCCATGGTCACCGAGGCGGGGCTTAATTTCGGCTTCTCCAACGCCGCATCGCTGACCACGTGGGTGATCGTGCTGTTCCTGCTGGTGGCCGCGCTCATGGAGCCGGTGGAGGATCTGGGGCTGCTCGTTCTGCCCCTCGCCGCCCTCGCCGTCGCGCTGTCGCTGGCCTGGCCGGACCGGCAACTCCTGCCGGGCAGGCTCACTGTGGGTGTCCAGACCCACATCGTGCTCTCCATTCTGGCCTACAGCGTCCTGGCCATCGCCGCCTGCCAATCGGTGGTGCTCGCCTACCAGGACCGGCGCCTGCGGCGCAAGCGCCCGGACGGGCTCATGCTGCGCCTGCCGGCCCTGCAGACACAGGAGTCGCTGCTGTTTCAGCTCATCGGATTCGGTTTCTTCCTGCTCAGCCTGAGCCTGGTAAGCGGCATGATGTTCGTCGAGGACATGTTCGCCCAGCACCTGGTGCACAAGACGGTGCTCTCCATCGTCGCCTGGGTGGTGTTCGGCGTGCTGCTGTGGGGGCGGTGGCGCTTCGGCTGGCGGGGGCGCACCGCCATCGGGTGGAGCCTCGGCGGGTTCTTCACCCTGATGCTCGCGTATTTCGGGACCAAACTCGTGCTCGAAGTCATCCTGGGGCGGTCCTGGTACGTCTGAGAAAAAGTGGTGTCAGAGGTGTCAGAGATGATTTCTTCCGCCTTGACAGCGCCGGACCCCAGCGCCTAGTAAATACTTGACACATCGGAGGAGAATCACCCGCCCTTGAGCGAGCTTCCCTTGAGCGTGCTGCTCGGCGCGCTGGTCGTACTGATTGTGTTCTCCGCCTTCTTCTCCGGTTCAGAGACCGGCATGATGGCTCTGAATCGGTACAAGCTGCGCTATCTCGCCAAGCAGAAGCACCGCGGCGCGCAGCTCGCCAGCGCATTGCTGGAGCGTCCCGATCGCCTCATCGGCGTCATCCTGCTGGGTAACAACTTCGTCAACATCGCAGCCTCCACCCTCGCCGCGTACATCGCCCTGCGTCTCATGGGCGAGGCGGGCCTCGCGGTGGCCACGGCGGCGCTCACGCTGGTCATCCTGATCTTCGCGGAAGTGACGCCCAAGACGCTGGCGGCGCTCCACCCCGAGCGCATCGCTTTTCCAGCGGCTCGCGTACTCACACCGCTTCTTCAGGTCCTTTATCCGCTCGTGTGGGTGATCAACTGGATGGCCAACGGGCTGCTGCGCACGTTGGGGGTCACACCCCAGTCCGGGGAGCAGCCGCTCAGCCGCGAGGAGCTGCGCAGCGTCGTGACGGAGGCAGGGCACATGATCTCGCGGCGCCACCAGCGCATGCTGGTGAGCATTCTCGATTTGGAGAAGGTCACGGTGGACGACATCATGGTGCCGCGCAACGAGATCAGCGGCATCGACGTGGAGGACGAGGAGGACGAGATCCTGGAGCAGCTCGTCACCACGCAGCACACCCGCCTGCCCCTCTACCGCGGCGACATCGACGACGTGCTGGGCATCCTGCACGTGCGCCGGCTGCTCGAGCCGCTGCACCGCGGCGAGTTCAGCCACGAGCTACTCGAGGCGCGGGCGCGCGAGCCCTATTTCGTGCCCTCCGGCACGCCGCTGCACACGCAGCTCTCCTACTTCCAACACGAGCAGCGGCGCATCGGGCTGGTGGTGGACGAGTACGGCGACGTCGAGGGCCTGGTCACGCTGGAGGACATTCTCGAGGAGATCGTCGGCGAGTTCACCACGGACCCGGCGGCGCTGAGCGCCGACATCCACCCCCAGGATGACGGCAGCTATCTCATCGACGCCAGCGTCACCGTCCGCCAGCTCAACCGCGCCCTGCATTGGGACCTGCCCGCGGGCGGGCCGCGCACGCTGAACGGTCTGGTGCTCGAATACTTCGAGGACATCCCCGAGCCCGGGACCACCATCCTGGTCTCGGGCTATCCGGTGGAGATCGTGCAGACCTCGGGAAGCGCGGTGAAGACGGTGCGCGTGAATCCCGCCCTGCGGCGCCGGCCGCCTTCGCAATTCGACACCCGGCCCTGACGACCGCGTGCCTCGTATAAACCTCGCAGTGAAAGCCGCGCCCACACGGCGTCGTTCGCGCGTAGGAGCGCCGCCACTTCCGTCACACCATCTCGAGAGCCTCCTGCAGTCGTGCGACCGGCGTAACCTCCATGCCCTTCAGGGCCCGGCGGGGCGCGTTGGCCCGGGGCACCACGGCGCGCTGGAAGCCGTGCTTGCCGGCCTCGCGCAGACGCTCCTCGCCGCCCGGGACGGGCCGAATCTCCCCCGCCAGCCCCACCTCGCCGAAGGTCACCAGATCCGTCGGCAACGGGCGCCCGCGCAAGCTGGAGAGCACCGCCAGCACCACGCAGAGATCGGCGGCGGTCTCGCTCACCCGCACGCCCCCGACGACGTTCACGAATACGTCCTGGTCGTGGGTGGCCACGCCGCCGTGTCGGCTCAGCACGGCGAGCAGCATGGCCAGCCGATTGTGGTCCAGACCCACGCTGACGCGGCGCGGCTGCGCGAGGTGGGAGCCGTCCACCAGGGCCTGCACCTCGACCAGCATGGGCCGGGTCCCCTCGCGCGTCACCATGATGACGCTGCCCGGTACGTGCTCGGTGCCTCCGGAGAGAAAGATGGCCGAAGGATTGCTCACCTCACGCAGCCCGCGCTCGGTCATCGCGAACACGCCGAGCTCGTTCACCGCGCCGAAGCGGTTCTTGATCGCGCGCACGAGCCGAAAACGGCTACTGCCCTCGCCCTCGAAGTAGAGCACCGTGTCCACCATGTGCTCGAGCACGCGCGGACCGGCGAGCGCGCCCTCCTTGGTCACGTGTCCGACGAGAAACAGCGCGGTGCCGGTATGCTTAGCATAGCGTACGAGCTGTGCGGCGCTCTCGCGCACCTGTCCCACGCCGCCGGGGGCCGATGGGAGCTGCTCGGTGTACATGGTCTGAATGGAATCGATGACCACCACCCCGGGGCGTTCCTCGCCCGCCAGGTCCAGGATGCGCTCGACCTGCGTCTCGGCCAGAAGGCGCAGCCCGCCGATCTCGAGCCCGAGCCGCCGCGCGCGCAGCACCACCTGACGCAGCGACTCCTCGCCGGTGACGTAGAGCGAAGGCAGAGCGGATTCGCGCGCCAGACGCGCCAGCGCCTGCAGCAGGAGCGTGGACTTGCCGATGCCGGGATCGCCCCCGATGAGCACCACCGAGCCGGGGACCAGTCCGCCGCCCAGCACCCGGTCGAGCTCGCGCATGCCCGTGGGGATGTGCGTCTCCGCCTCCGCGGCCACCTCGGCCGCCGAGTGGATACCCCCGCCCGTACTCTCGCACGACAGCCCGCGTGCCGCCGCGCGCCGCGGCGTCGGCGATTCGAGCAGCGTGTTCCAGGCTCCGCAGCCGGGACACTGGCCCGCCCACTTCGGCGTCTGTGCGCCGCACGACTGACACTGGTAGATGAGCTTTTCCCTGGCCACTTCGTCACCGGAAAGCCGTGCCGATATCACGCCGGCGTCTCTCACCCGTCCGCGGCCGCCGACACGGATTGTGCTGAGACTTCATTCGGAGCCGGCGCGTGCCGATCCTATCGCAGACCCCGCGCCAGCGCCGACTGGAGATGGGATCGCGGCTGCGCCTATAATCTCGCGCCCATTGCCGTCGCCGCTCATCGCGGCCATTGATTGAGTACAGGCGAGCCCGCCACTGTCACAGGAGCATCGGACCGTTGGACGACGCCATCTCAGCGCACGGGGGAGAGCTTCGACGCCTCATCGTGGATGAGGCCCACGCCGAGCAACTCAAAACGGAGTCGCTGGAGCTGCCCTCCCTCACCCTCACCCAACGCCAGCTCTGCGATCTCGAGCTGCTCATGAACGGCGGCTTCTCGCCGCTCACCGGCTTCATGGGCCGTTCCGCGTACGAGTCCGTGGTCCACGAGATGCGATTGCCCGAGGGAGACCTCTGGCCCATCCCCGTCACCCTCGACGTGCCGGCAGAGCTGGCCGCCACGCTCCAGCCGGGGGCACGCCTCGCGCTACGCGACAATGAAGGGTTCATGCTGGCCGTGCTCACGGTGTCCGAGGTGTTCCGCCCGGACAAGCGGCGCGAGGCGGAGCACGTGTTCGGCACGACCTCCGAGCGTCACCCGGGGGTCGGTTATCTGCTCGAATCCGTCCACGGTACGTACGTCGGCGGCTCGGTAACAGGCATCCAGCTCCCCACCCACTACGACTACGAGGAGCTCCGGCACACGCCGGAGGAGCTGCGGCGCCTGTTCACCAAGCTCGGCTGGCGGCGCGTGGTGGCCTTTCACACCAGCCGCCCCATGCACCGCCTGCAGCGCGAGCTGACGCTGGAGGCGGCGAAACGCGCGCAGGCGCACATCCTCGTTCATCCGGTAGTGGGTGTCACCCGCCCCCGCGACCTGGCTTACTTCGCGCGGGTGAAGTGCTACCAGGCCCTCGAGCAGCACTATCCGCACGGGCTCACCACGCTGTCCCTGCTGCCGCTCGCGATGCGCATGGCCGGACCGCGCGAGGCGCTGTGGCACGCCCTCATCCGCCGGAACTACGGGTGCACGCACTTCATCGTAGGTAGCGACCATGCAAGCCCGCGCGTCGGCGCGAACGATGAGGAGCGGGTCTATCCTCCCTACGCCGCGCAGGAGCTCATCGAACGATTCCAGGACGAGATCGCCATCCGCGCGGTGCCCTTCCAACGCCTGGTCTACGCGCCCAGGCGCCGCCGTTTCGTCGCCGAGGAACGGCTCGACCCGGGCGAGGAGGGGTTCGCCCATCTCTCCGATGCCGAGCTGGCACGCCGCCTCGCGCACAACGACGAGATTCCGTCGTGGTTCACCTATCCCGAAGTGCTGCGGGCTCTGCGCAAGGTGCATCCGCCGCGCAACCGCCAGGGTCTCACCCTCTTCTTCACCGGCCTCTCGGGATCGGGCAAGTCGACGCTCGCCAAGATCATGTACGGGAAATTCACGGAGGCGGGCGATCGGCCCGTCACCCTCCTCGACGGCGACATCGTGCGCCGGCACCTCTCGAGCGAGCTCGGCTTCTCCAAGATTCACCGCGACCTCAACGTACGGCGCATCGGCTTCGTGGCGAGCGAGATCACCAAGAACGGCGGTGTCGCCATTTGCGCCCCCATCGCCCCGTATGCAGCCACGCGGCGTGCCGTGCGCGAGATGATCGAGCCTCACGGCGCACTCATCGAGATCCACATCTCCACGCCGCTCGAGGTGTGCGAGGCGCGCGATCGCAAAGGCCTATACGCCAAGGCGCGCAAAGGCCTGATCAAGGAGTTCACCGGCATCAGCGACCCCTACGAGTCGCCCGAGCATCCGGAGCTGCGCATCGACACGAGCGACCTCACGCCCATGCAGGCAGCGCAGGAGATCTATCTGTACTTGCTGCGCGAGGGCTATCTCGATCCGCCCGATCCTCATGATCCGTGGCCCGGCCTGCGCACCGCGGACGACGAATGAGCCACGAACGCGAGTAGGCGGCGACCCGGTCTGTGTCAAATCTCTTCCGTGTCGATCAGCACACGCTGTGCGACGCGGCACACCAGCTCGTAGGGGATGGTCCCGGCGTGCTCGGCGATCTCCTCCACGGGCAATCCCCGCCCCCACAGCACCACCTCGTCGCCCGGGCGGGCCTGGGGCTGGGTGCGCAAGTCCACGGTGATGAGATCCATGGATACGCGCCCAACGAGCGGAACCCGCCGGCCGTTGACGAGCACGGGAGTCCCCGACGGCAGATGCCGCAGGTATCCGTCGCCGTACCCGATGGCGGCCACCCCCACCGGCATGTCCTCCGGGCACACCCAGGTGCCTCCATAGCCCACGGCGCCGCCGCGCGGCACCCGGTTGACCGCGATGAGACGGGTCGTGAGCGTCATCCCCGGCTCGAGACCCTCGTTGGCCGCCGTCCCCCCGACGAAGGGCGAGATCCCGTAGAGCATGATGCCCGGCCGAACCCAGTCGGCCTGGGTGTCAGGCCAGCCCAGGACGCCCCCCGAATTGGCGATGCTGCGCTCGCCGTCCAGATCGCGGGTGGCGTCGCGGAACGTCTCGAGCTGCCTGCGCGTGGTGGGGTCGCGTCGATCGTCCGCATTGGCGAGATGGGTCATGGTCCGCACGTGCGCATCGACCTGCGGACAGGCGTGCAGCCGCTCCCAGAAGCTGCGCGCCTGCTCGGGCGGCACGCCGAGGCGGTGCATCCCGCTGTCGATCTTGAGCCACACCTCGAGCGGGTGCTCGAGCCGTGCGCGCTCGAGCATCTCGAGCTGGCTCTCGTGGTGCACGACCACATCGAGCCGATACCGGCACGCCCTCTCCAGCGCCTCGCCCGCGTGCACGCCCGAGAGCAGCAGAATGCGCGCGTCGACGCCGGCCTCGCGCAGCTCCAGCGCTTCGTCGATGCCCGCGACGGCGAAGCCCTCGGCATCGGAGAGGGCCCGCGCCACCCTTACCGCCCCGTGCCCATAGCCGTTGGCCTTGACCACGGCCAGCACGCGACACCGCGGCGCGCTCTGGCGCACGCGCCGCAGGTTGTGACGCAGAGCCGCCAGATGAACGATCGCCCGTGCGGGGCGGGTCATGAATAGTATCCGTCGCTCAGGTCTTCGGGGGCGTAGTTCTCGAAGCGGGTGTGTCTGTCGAGGAAGGTGAGAATGACCTTACCGATGGGGCCGTTGCGCTGCTTGCCGATGATGATCTCGGCCTTACCCTTGTCCGCGCTGTCCTCGTCGTAGACCTCGTCGCGGTAGATGAAAAGAATGACGTCCGCATCCTGCTCGATGGCGCCGGAGTTGTGACACACGATACCATCTGCGAGCCACGAAGCCGGCCCCGGAACCGTCAGATCGTAGACCGTCTCCCGGCCAGCGCGCTCGATGCCCAGCACCGCGTCCCAGAATAGGTCGCTCTCGGCCCATTCGAGCAGCGCCGGGCCGTCAAGCAGTTCGGCATACCCCCCGACCATGTTGCGGGAAGGAGCGAAGGCGAAGTGAGACGAGCCGCCGTAAGCGCCGTAAGCGGTACCACGCATGCGAGCCATCGCGCGGTGCGAGACTCTTCGTGCACGCATCCGCGCTTTGACCTGCTCGAAGAGCGCTGGTGGTAAGGTGTCGACGTTGGTATTGGAGATTACTCCCTTGAGGCGTGCGAGAAGCTTGGCAGCACGCTCCTCCTGTGCACCGAATCCTCGGACTGTTTCAAGAAAATGGCGCTGGTACTCGTTCCCCGAAACGACCACGTGGATGCTCGCTCGGTAACCTCGTTTGTGCGCACGCGCGAGTCTGGCCACGATGCCGAGCCGAAGCAGCAGCGCTGCGACATCGTTGGCCAGCCCTTCGGAGCTGGTGGAGTAAAAGATCCGCCAGCGGCCCATACCGGCGTTGTGCCGAATACAGCCGTCCGTCGCCCAAAGATGCCTCAAGAAGAACGCGATCTGTTCATTGCTCAGGCGAAAGACCGCGTTGGGGATGCGCTTCTGGTACGAACGCTGATCGAAAATCCCGAGTTCTCTCAACCATCGATTGATCCCTGCCGGGTGCCAGCGGTTGCCGTTGCCGCTGAACACCAGCTGATGCCACCGACCCCGACCGGCATGACGGTTGACGGTGACACCTATCTTCTCCGCGGCTCGATGCACATAGTCGCTGTTCGCCTCACTGGTCGTCGTGTAGCGAAGAGGTTGATGGTTGAGATAGCTGCCATCACCGATCAGATGGGCGAGCAACCCGATCTCGTGCTCCGGCCAGCGCACGGGCTTCCTGGGCTGTGCGAGCTGCCGGGCTAAGGCAAGACGCATGCCGGGCCGAAGCTCCGAGAGCCGCAGCCATCCCTCTTCGCTCCAGAACCGATGGCCGGCCGTCGCTCGAATGGTGCGACCGCTGGCGAGGGTGACCTGAAAGACATCTCGCTCGCCGACTTCCCAGACTTTCTCTGCACTCGCCTGCACAATCTTTTGATCGGGCGCGACGGCGAGCACCCTCGGCATACGTCCTACGAGCTCGCGTATCGGCAGACGCCGTCCGTCGGCTAGCACCACCAACGTGTCGCCGGGCACACATTCTCGTAGATCCGACATCACGGGGCGTTTGTCCTGGCGGCTCTCGAGGCTGCGGTTGAGCTGCGAGAGGGCCACCACCGGCACGTTCAGCTCCTTGGCGAGCGCCTTGAGCGAACGCGAGATCTCGGAGATCTCGGTGGCGCGGTTCTCCTTGGTGCCCGGCACCTGCATGAGCTGGAGGTAGTCCACGACCACGAGCCCCAGGTCGTGCTCGCGCTTGAGGCGCCGGCACCGCGCGCGCAGCTCGCCCGGCGTCAAAGCGGGCGTGTCGTCGATGAAGATCTTGGTCTCGTTCAGCATGCTCACCGCCGACGTGAGCCGCGGCCAATCGTCGTCATCGAGCTTGCCGGTGCGCACCTTGTGCTGATCGATGCGTCCGAGCGACGACATCATGCGCATGCCGAGCTGCGCCGCGGGCATCTCCATACTGAACACCGCTGCGGTCATCTTGTCCTTGATGGCGGCGTGCTCGATGATATTCATTGCCAACGAGGTTTTGCCCATGGACGGCCTTCCCGCGACGATGATGAGGTCGGCCGGCTGCAAGCCGGACGTCTTCATGTCCAGCGAGGTGAAACCGGTGGCAAGGCCGGTGATCGGATTGTCGCGGTGGAACAGCGTATCGATACGATCGACGACGTCGACCAGCACGTCCTTGATGGCCGCGAAGCCGCGCGTGCTCCGGTTTCCCTGCTCGGCGATCTCGAAGACGAGTCGCTCGGCGTTATCGAGCAGCTCGCCGGCACCGCGCCCCTCCGTGTTGAAAGCGCTGTTGGCGATGTCGGTGCCCGTGCGAATGAGCTGGCGCAGCACCGAGCGCTCGCGCACGATGGCGGCGTACGCGGCGATGTTGGCGGCGCTCGGCGTGTTGCGCGCGAGCTCGCCCAGATACGCGAGTCCGCCGGTGTCCTCGAGCTGCTTATTGCTCGCGAGCCATTCCGAAACGGTGACGACGTCGAAGGGGTTGCCCTCGTCAGCGAGGGCCTCCACTGCGGCAAAGATCAATCGATGATCGCGACGATAGAAGTCGTCACGCCCAACGATGTCCGCGATCTGATCCCAAGCCGCGTTGTCGAGCATCAGCCCGCCCAGCACGGACTGCTCGGCCTCGACGGAGTGCGGCGGCACCTTGAGCGCCGAGCCGGCGAATTCGACTCGCTCCGGGGAGAGGGATTCCTGCATAGCCCACCTGATTCTCGCGCTGCCGAAAAGCCATCTTTGCTCGCAGGTGAACGGATACGAAGAGCCCGCGAGGTTCGCGTACGGCCGTGGGCGGGGCGTTCGGGCGTTCTTATGCTGCTCTGCGAGCAGCCCGCGGAAGGAACATTCCCTTCGCCGGGAGGATACAACAGGCGAGGTGCAAAAAGCATCCTGCCGTGCAGCACACTCTCAGCGCTCGACGCTCACCTCGGGCGCCACGGTGACGCCGACCGTCGCCTTGACGTCGGAGTACAGTTGGATGTCGATCTCGTAGTCGCCGGTCTGGCGCAGCGATCCCTCGGGCAAGCGAACCTCGTGCTTCTCCACCGGCACGCCCGCCTCCGTGATCGCCTCGGCGATGTCCTGGGTGCCGACCGAGCCGAACAGCTTGCCCTCCTCGCCCGCCTTGCGTGAGATGGTCACCGCCATGCCGCTCAAGGACTCGGCGCGTGCCTGCGCCGCAGCCAGCGCCTCGGCCTGCTGACGCTCGAGCTCTGCACGCCGTTGCTCGAAGGCGGCTACGTTCTCGGGCGTGGCCGGCGCCGCCATGCCCTGGGGAATGAGATAGTTACGAGCGAAACCGGACTTGACGTCCACCGTTTCGCCCAGCTCGCCCACATTCTGCACTTTCTGCAACAAGATCACCTGCATCTCCAGCTCCCCTTTCTTTGACGCGGCACGTTCACGGAACGGACGCGCGCGTCTTTCAACTTCGGATCCAGCGCCGGCGAAAATCCACCCAGCCATCCACAAAACCCACGCAGGCCAGCACAACGCCCACGTGAGGCGGCAGCAATCCAAGCATCACGTACAGGCCCACCAGCCACCCGACCGACGCGTCGCGGCTCGCCACGACGGCGTGCGCTACCGCCAAGCCCTGGAACAGATAGATAGTGACCGCAGGCGCCAGCAAATCGGCGGCCAGTCCGCCGGTCGCGCGGTTGAACATCAGCGTCGCGAGAGCGATGACCGCGACCGCGACGCCCACTCGGCGATCGATACGCAGCTCGCGGAATTCCCGCCCGAATCCGCCGGGGTTGTCAAGAACCGCGTGCCACCAGCGCGCGAGCAGCAACGTCAGCACGAAGCCGAGCACCACGGCTGCGCCCAGAAAGGCCGTCATCGCGGGCGCCCACGCGTCGATCAGCTCGTCGAGACGCGCCTGGGCCGCGGGATCGGCGGGGGCGAAACGCTGATCGATGAACTCGCCCAGCACCTCGCGCCACCAGGCGCCCGGATCGCCCAGCGTCAGATGGAACGCGATGGTCAGTGCGGCCCCCATCGCCGCGGCCGCAGCGAGCGCCGTACCTTGCGAAGCGGTCGTACGCAACACCGCGGCCAGCAGCCACACCGGCAGCCAAGTGACCGCCGCGAAAGCGAGCACGGGGTAGGGCGTGCCAATCAAGAACCACGTGAAGGCGCCGGCAAGTGCAGCGGAGCCGGCGATGACCACTCCACCCTCCGCAGTGCCGTTGCGCAAGGTCGCCAGAGCGACCACCGCACCGCTCAGATAGCTGATCGGCGGCAACAGGAGCGAGAGCGCCGCGCAAACCGAGGAGGCGGTGATCGCCTCCATGCGGCCGCGCATCACATACGCGAGGAATGCGCGCACCGCAGAACCCGAACCGAATCAAACTGCTCAGTGGTGATCGCAGTAGGGCAATAGGGCCAGGTACCGCGCGCGCTTGATGGCGCGCGCCAACTGCCGCTGGTACCGCGAGCGTGTGCCGGTGATGCGGCTGGGGACGATCTTGCCGGTCTCGGTGATGTACTGACGGAGGGTGCCGATGTCCTTGTAATCGATCTCCTTGACCCCTTCCGCTGTGAATCGACAGTAGCGTCTGCGGCGGAAAAAACGTGCCATTCGTATTGACCCCTCGTTGCGACTGCTCGGGAGGACCTTGCTAGCTGGTCTCCCCTTCCTCCGTCACCGTCTCCGAAGCGCTCGCGCGTTCCTCGCGGCGCCCAGCGCGCGGGCGTTCACGTTCACGGCGCTCGCGCGGACCGCCCTCCTCCTCGCGCTCATCCTTGGCCTTCGCAAGCGGCGATGGCTCGGTGACGGCCTCCCTTCGGGAGAGGATAAGGTCGCGCAGGACTGCGTCGTTGAACCGAAAAGCGCTCTTCAGCTCGTCCAGAACACCCGGCGTGCACTCGATGTTCATGAGCACGTAGTGAGCCTTGTGCACCTTGTTGATCGGATAAGTGAGCTGACGGCGACCCCAGTCCTCGAGCCGATGGATGCGCCCGCTGTCGGACTCGATGATGGAGCGGTAGCGTTCGATCATCGCGGGCACCTGCTCGCTCTGATCGGGGTGCACCAGAAAGACGATCTCGTAATGTTTCATGACATGCCCCTTTTGGATTAGCTCTCCGCCGACGGCGGAGCCGCTAAGCCGCAGGTCTGCCCGCACGGCGCGGGGCTGCGGCAAGGAAAAGCAAACCGCGGTGCACCGGGGAAGATGCGCCCGCTCGGCCCAGAACCGCCAAAGTTTAGGGGATAGTCGGACGCCTTGCAATTTTCCTCCTCAGAGCCGCCGGCGCTGGCGCAGCGCCTCGAACAGGCACACGCCCGCCGCCACCGAGACATTCAGCGTAGGCGTCCGCGCGGCGGTAGGAATGCGCACCAGCGCGCCGCACTGCTCGCGCGTCAACCGGCGCAGCCCCCGCTCCTCACCCCCGAGGACCAGGGCGATGGGGCCGCTCAGGTCCGCCTCGTACAGCGAGTCCGCGGCATCGTCCGCGGCGCCGACCACACGCACGCCCGCGGCGCGCAGCTCGCCCAGAGTGCGCGCGAGGTTGGTGACCCGGTGGAGCGGCACCGAGCCGGCGGCACCGGCCGCCACCTTGCGCGCTCCCGGGGTGAGGTTTGCCGCGCGATGGCGGGGAATCACCACGGCGTTCACACCCGCGGCATCGGCGGTGCGCAAACAGGCCCCGAGGTTGTGGGGATCCTGCACCCCGTCCAGAACCAGGAGCAGAACCGGCCCGGGGGCCTTCGCCAGCACCTCCTGGAGATCAGGAGCGGGAGCCCCGGAGCTCACCGCCCTGTACGCCGCCACCACACCCTGATGGTGCGCGCCGCCGGCCATTCGATCCAACGTCCGCGTCGACGCCCGATGCACGGCGATGCCGTAGCGCGTGGCCAACGCCAAGACCCGCTCGCTGCGCGGATCGTGGCGGCCCTGCTGCACCCAGATCTCGGTGACGCCGGCGGGATCGCGCTCGCACAGCGCGCCTACCGTGTGCCAGCCGTAAACCAGTTCTTTCGCCATTCACGCCAACCACGAAGAACACGACGGGCGCGACGAAAACAAGAGCATCGCGCTTACAAGGCGTTCGCCCCCCGTGGGAACGATTTTCAACCGCGTTGACCTGGCGACCTTCGGAGTTTTGTTCCTCCTGGAACACTCCACACGTCGGGTCAGCGGCGCGAGGTGCGCGGGAAGCGCGAGCGGCTGCGGCCGCGGCTCCCGCGGACGCGGCCCTCGACGAGCTCGAAATCGATCTTGCGCTCGTCCAGATCCACCCGCACCACGCGCACCGTCACCGGATCGGCGAGCCGGAACATCGTACGGCTGCGCTCCCCCTCGAGGCGATGGCGCGCGGGGTCGAAGTGGAAGTAGTCCTCGCCCAAGGCGGAGACGTGAACCAAGCCCTGCACGTAGACATCGTCCAGCTCGACGAACAGACCGAAGGAGGTCACCGCGCTCACGATGCCGCTGAACACCTCGCCGACCTTGTCCAGCATGAACTCGCACTTCAGCCAGTCCACGGCGTCGCGCGTCGCGTCGTCCGCACGCCGCTCCGTCATGGAGCAGTGCTCTCCGAGGGGAACCATGTCGTCGTGCCCGTAGCGGAAGCTCTCGCCCGCGCCGCCCTGCAGGACGTGGCGTATGGCGCGATGCACGAGCAGGTCCGGGTAGCGCCGAATGGGCGAGGTGAAGTGTGCGTAGCTCGGCAATGACAGGCCAAAGTGCCCGATGTTGTCCGGGCTGTAGACGGCCTGCGCGAGCGAGCGCAGGAGCACCGTCTGAATGAGATGGGCTTCGGGACGATTTACAACGCGCTCGAGCAGGGCCGCGTAGTGCCGCGGCTCGGGGCGCTTGCCGCCGCCCAGGCGCAGGCCGAGCTCACCCAAAAACGTGCGCAGGTCTTCGAGCTTGTCTGCGCTCGGCCCCTCGTGCACGCGATACAACGCGGGCATCTTGTGCTTTTGCAGGAAGCGCGCCGCCGCCACGTTCGCGGCCACCATGCACTCCTCGATGATACGGTGCGCGTCGTTGCGCTGCACCGGCTCGATGCGATCGATCTTGGCGCCCTCGCCGAAGACGATGCGGGTCTCGGTGGTCTCGAAATCGATGCTGCCCCGATGGCGGCGCGCCTTCTTCAGCGCACGGTAGAGCGCGTGCAGCTCGTCGAGATGCGGCACGAGCTCCGAGCACGCGCGGCGCGCCTTGGCGCGGCGCTCGACCACGATGGCCGCCACCTCGTCGTAGGTGAGCCGCGCGTGCGAGCGCATCACGGCCTCGTAGAAACGCGAGCGTGTCACCTTGCCCTCGCGCGTGATGCGCATCTCGCACACCAGGCACAAACGATCCACCTCGGGGTTGAGGGAACACAGCCCGTTGGAGAGCTCCTCGGGCAGCATCGGAATCACCCGACCCGGGAAGTAGACCGAGTTGCCCCGCCGCAGCGCTTCCTGGTCGAGCACCTTGCCGGGGGCGACGTACGACGACACGTCGGCGATGGCCACGAGCAGCTTCCAAGCGCCTCGCGCGCGCTCGCAGTACACCGCGTCGTCGAAGTCGCGGGCGTCGGCGCCGTCGATGGTCACCAGCGGCAGCTCTCGGAGATCCTCGCGCCCGCGTGTCTGCGAGCGGCGCACCGTCGGGTGGAACCGGGCCGCCTCGGCGCGCGCGGCTTGCGGCCACTGCGCCGGCAGCTCGTAGGCGCGGACGGCCACGTCGATCTCCATGCCGGGCGCCATGCGCTCGCCGAGGATCTCCACGATGCGCCCGATGGGCTGCGCACGCTTGCTCGGCTGCTCGGTGACCTCGGCCACCACCACCTGGCCGTCGCCGGCGCCCCCGGACGCCTCGGCCGGGATGACGACGTCCTGGTGAATCCGCCGGTTGTGGGGCTCGACGAATCCCACGCCGCGCTCGCGGAAGAATCGCCCGACGACCTGGGAGGTGTTGCGCTCGAGCACCTCCACGAGCGCCGCCTCCTTGCGCCCGCGCGCATCCACCCCGGTGACCCGCACCACGGCGCGGTCGCCGTGCAGAAGCATGCGCATCTGTCGCGGCGGCAGGTACAGATCGGGGCCGCCGCTGTCCGGGACCAGGAATCCGAAACCGTCCCGGTGACCCACGACGCGCCCGCGCACCAGGTCCATCTTCTGCAGCGGCCCGTAGCCCCCGCGCCGATTGCGGATGACCTGACCGTCGCGCTCCATGGCGCCGAGGCGCCGGCGCAGCGCCTCGAGCTGCTCCGCCTCGCGGATGCCGAGGGCCCGCGCGATGTCCTCGAGCGCCATGGGCGCCCCCCGCTCGGAGAGCAGCATGAGCAGGTATTCGCGGCTCGCGATGGGGCGCTCGTATTTGCGCGCCTCGCGGTCACCGAACGGGTCGCGGCGCGGCATCTCGGACGACTTCATTGACAAGGGTTTCTCCCCCGAATACATTCCATTGCCTTGCTGTTCCCTCCCAAGGGGCGACGCTGAGACGTGTCTCGCGCGGCGTCAAGAGGCCGAGGTGGCGGAATTGGTAGACGCGCTAGCTTCAGGTGCTAGTGGGGGTCACCCCGTGGAGGTTCAAGTCCTCTCCTCGGCACCACTGCCCGCCACTTCCTCACTGTGAGCCGTGCGAAGCCGCTCCCGCTCTCCCACGAGGTCGCAGCGCCCGCGGATGACTCCACGCCAACGCCCCTGACGCCTCCGCACCACCGCCCCTGCGAGCAGCGGGCGAGTCGGTCATTCTAATCTTGCGTGGGCGTTGCGAGCGATCCTCGGCCAATCGCGTTCACGCCGCACCCGGCTGGGATGGCTTGCCATGGATCGGATCGTTTGATCCGCGGGGCGTGCCTCCTGGACCGGAATCTGGTTTCGATCCCAGGCCCTGACCGACGGTCGACGAGTCCGCAACATTGTTGTCGCTGAGTCTTAGCCCGCGGCGGCGGGCTTAGTCTGGTGTCCGTTCATCAATTCCCGAGACATCCGATGCAGGCTGCCAACATTGGGCGGTGTGACCGCTGAGTTCCGCAATCTACGGAATCCAGGCATTATCGTCTGCCCTGATGCAAGCCGATGCGTGCGTTGAGGGGTCCGCCGAGCAGTACATGCTGCCACCATCCGCCGTGGGTCAGGGAAGTTGAGCGGGAGGCAGATCGAATACTCGAGGAAAGTGTGCGTCGGCCACTTGCTTTGCCGCCGCCGCGTCTCCCACGCTCTTGAGCGGCCCGACGTTTCGCGGTTCGTCCATCGAAAACAGGGCCCTGGCCTTCTCCCGTCCCAGGTCGATGCCAATCTCTTCGTGGAGCCACTCGTGTTCGAGGTACACGTTGTAGCGCTGATAGGTTAGAAACTTCTTGTTGTCGAGCGCGTCGCCCGAGAGATCGCCCATCTCGCTGTCGATCGGCCAGGCGGTGTCCGTCGTCGACAACCACTGGAGGACGGTTTGATTGAGCCACGTGCAGTCGTCCATCAAGGCGGTCAGAGAAGTGATACCGTCGTAGAGTGCCAGCTTCGTCTTGAGCGTGGAGACCACCATGTTGGGATCGTTCATGCCCGTACCCACCGAGATGAGAAGCAGCTTGTCGGTTCCCAGCGGCCACTCCAACCGAAATCCCTTGAGGGTGGCCAGTATCAGGAGTTGGAGCGAGGGGTTATTGTGCGGCGAGACCCCGCCGTCCACGAACCGCCCGAAGACTCCCTTGGCGATTCTGATCATTTCGGGCCTGAAGAAGGTCGGCGCGGCGGTGCTCGCGCGCACCACCTGCGCCAGGCTGTACTGGCTGTTGGGGTCGCGCGCGTCCGAACCCGACTTCGACGGACCGAAATATTGCCCTTTCGGGTTATTGTGGATCACCCAAGGGCTTCCCGTGTCCCACCGCTTGGCCATCACCATCAAGCCAGTGCGCAGGCGGTCGTCACCGAGCGTGTACTCTCCGAAGTGACCGTCCAGCGCCTCGCGCAACGCCTTATCCTTGAATTTGGGAAAATCAAACCTTTCCGCCACAACCGCCGCCGAAAGACGTCCGCCGCGAGCTTTCGGTAAAGCTTCTGGAGCTCGCTTACGGAGTAGCCCTTCGCGAGACCCGCGGCAATGATCGCACCAGTGGACGTTCCACCTATGAGATCAAAATAATCGCTGAGCACCAGATGATCGTTGTCGTGCCGCTTACGTAAAACACGTTCGATGGTGTCCAGGTACGATAACGTGAGCATGCCGCGGATGCCGCCACCGTCCAGTGCGAGGATGCGCTTCGGACCCTCACCGAAGAGGTGCTCGTCGCGTGTGCGTCTCGACATCGATCGTCCTCTCCGACTATGGGTCGACTTTCCTGGGTACCCTGCGGCTCGGTCAACCCAATTCCTGTGCTCGATGTCGTGCGCCGAGCTCGTAGAAGACGTGGTCATTCACGCCGAGCTCGACGTGCTGGGTCCCATCGGGCGGGGTTTCGGCAACCGGAAGACCACCGCTCACCCTCGAGATGCGCGCTCAGCCGCTCGATCGAGAAGGCCGAGCGGGCGCAGACGCAAGTCATGATCAACGTCGCAACTCGACTGCGAACCTAATCATCCGGCTCGTACATCTCTTCGAACTTCTCCTTACCGACGCAGTACGCATCCGTGCCGTCCTCGTTGTTGTAGACGAGATAGTCTCCCGCCTCGTAGTGGGATTCACCCTCCCGGGTGATCACGCTGCCAGGCTCGGTGGCGACCTCCGCCCACACGGGTGTACTCTTGACGAAGACGCCGCGACTCTGCCTCCGGTAGGTTCTGTCGAACACCTCGGCGTCTACGGTGTAGACGTCGCCCTCGTTGTCGACGACCCAATCGCCTCGTTTACAGGTCTGCTCCGCTCCCCACTTGTGATAGGTGAAGCCGTCGGTGTCCAGGTCGAGGCGAACGGCAACCACGCCGCGCCCGGCTTTCTTCCTATAGCGACGGCGAGTCGACATGGTCATTCCTCTCACGAGCCGCGACGCCGGGGCGCGTCATGCTCTTGACGTAACCTCCGGCGATACGTCCTTCTCCCAACGTTCGAAGCACGGACTTTCGGAATTATACGGAGGCCTCGCCGTTGAGGGTCGGACCCGCATAACATAATGAAATGTTTGACTAAACGCTCATGATCCAGACCGAAAACGCCTTAGAAGGCCATTTTCAGGCCTGAAGCGGGCGCTGTAACGGGCACCCCGGCTGTGGACGGAGGCCGCCCTCGAGCTCAGAGGTGTGTACCGTGAGGGGCTTTCGGATGCGAACGGCCATGTACTGAGAGAGCCCAGTGTCGGTTACAGGGCTCATCTCGACCGTGAAAATGCCGTTCTAAGCGGTGAGCGTGTTTTGAGACCAAATACGAGTACTATTCACGGGTTGCACGGCTCTGACCCCACTTCGCCGCCAGCTCGAGGCGGCGGTGCACGTGCAGCTTGTGAAAGATATGGTTGAGATGGGACTTGACTGTGCCTTCGCTGACGCTCAACAAGGCAGCGATCTGTTTGTTGCTTCTTCCCGTGCCGATGTAATCACAGATCTCTCGCTCTCGCGCGGTCAGCGCGAGAACTTCGGAATCATCACTCTGTCCGCCCATTTTGGAATACGCGTCTTCGAGGACCCGGCTCAACAGCCGTCTCGGTGCCCAGATCTCGCTGCGCGAGACCGCTTTGATAGCACGTATAAGAGTGTTGAGCCGCTCGGCTTTCGAGAGATAGCCGTGCGCCCCCGCACCGAGTGCCTCCAGCACCAGTTTTTCGGAGTACATACCGGTGAAAACGAGAACCCGGATATTAGGGCAGCGGGAACGAATCAGCCTGACAGCGTTGAATCCGCCATTGCCGGCGAGCGCGAGCTCGAAAATCACTACGCCGTCGAAGGACTCTTGCGCCAGAAGCTCTCTCAGGGCCGTTACATATCCGGTCACGCGCAACTCGTCGTCCTGAGCCAGCGCGAGCGCTAAACCCTCGGCGATGCTCGGGTGAGCATCGGCGACGAGCACCGGGAACGGGTGCGCCATAATGCCCGCTGCGTCGTCCCAAGGCATGGCAGCCGTATCCGTACGGAAGCCCCGGTTTCGGAAGCGCTCAGGTCTCCCCCCTGACCACAACCTTCCGTCAAAAGCCTATACAAACCGACAACAGCAACGCAAGGACCACGCGCCCACTGGTTCAAAACGAGCAAAATCAGCGCGTTATTGCGCGCCACATGAAATCGCTCTCCACACTGGCACGCCCTCCGGCCCACGATGCCGTCCAGCCGGGCCTGTGGCTTGCCATCACACCCGCTTCACAATCGCGTCACGCTTGGTTGTATAACCATCGGAGAGGCGCCTCTAACGGACGTTGGATTGACCGGGCCGCTGAGTGCAATTTAGCTTTGTTTCAATGAAA
>JABAHS010148808.1_pt3 | contig 33592 bp, 31 predicted proteins | sample 7062111 | NCBI WGS metagenome assembly JABAHS01 (sample SAMN14534600, study PRJNA622989) | marine sediment metagenome | biome: marine biome [ENVO:00000428]; feature: marine pelagic biome [ENVO:01000023]; material: deep marine sediment [ENVO:00002113]; isolation source: pool of 4 deep marine... | reverse complement strand
GCCATGTGGCTGTTCGGCCGCCGGTACGAGAAAAGTCTTTTAACCGTCGCCGACTTCTCCGCGCCGCTGGTGCCGCCGGGGCTCGCGGCGGGGCGTCTCGGCAATTTCATCAATGGGGAGCTGTGGGGCAAGGTCTCACACGTCCCGTGGGCAATGCGCCTGCCCTGCGATCGCGAGCCGTTCGGGATGCGATATTGTGCGGGCAGCACCACCGGCTACAGTCCGCCCCACCACCCGTCGCAGCTCTACGAGTTTGCGTTGGAAGGCGTGGTCCTGTTCACTGTCCTTTGGTTGTACTCGCAGCGCCCCCGCCCGACTATGGCGGTGTCCGGGTTGTTCCTGCTGCTCTATGGCCTGTTTCGCTTCGCGGTGGAGTTCGTGCGCCTTCCCGATCCCGGCCTCGGATACCAAGCATTCGGCTGGGTCACCCGGGGCCAGCAGTTGTCAGCCCCCATGATCGTTGCCGGGGCCGTACTGATCTGGTGGGGCTATCGCCGGCACGGCCGGGATGGGCGCGACAGCGCGGGCCGTGAGCGCGTGTAAGCGGCGCGAGGCCCACGGTTCGCGGTCAATCCATGCAGCGATACGGCAAGGCCGGATGTCCTTGTGTTACTTTGGGGCGCTCGCTGTCGGGTCGCACCGGCTTCGGCATGGACCGGGCAGCGAACGCGAGCGGTGAACGGCTTGGCGTCCGCGATCGGTTTGTGTGACGATCGGGCAGAGGCTAGATATGAGGCAATACCTGGAGCTGATGCAATGCGTGCGCCGCAACGGTGTGCGAAAGGACGACCGGACGGGCACCGGCACCCTCAGCGTCTTCGGCCATCAGATGCGCTTCGACCTGGCCGAGGGCTTCCCGCTGGTGACCACCAAGAAGCTGCACCTGCGCTCCATCATCCACGAGCTGCTGTGGTTCCTGCGCGGCGACACCAACGTCGCGTACCTGCACGGGCACAACGTCACCATCTGGGACGAGTGGGCCGACGAGGAGGGCGAGCTGGGCCCCATCTACGGTCACCAATGGCGCTCGTGGCCGGCGCCGGACGGCCGCCAAATAGATCAAATCAGCCAGGTGATCGAGCAGATCCGGACCAACCCCGACTCCCGGCGCCTGATCGTCAGTGCCTGGAATGTCGCCGATATCGACAAGATGGCCCTGCCCCCGTGCCATGCCTTCTTCCAGTTCTACGTGGCCGACGGCAGGCTCTCCTGTCAGCTCTACCAGCGCAGCGCCGACGTGTTTCTGGGGGTGCCGTTCAATATCGCCTCCTACGCGCTGCTGACGCTGATGATCGCGCAGGTCACGGGCCTCGCGCCGGGCGAGTTCGTGCACACCTTCGGCGATGCGCATCTCTACGCCAACCACCTGGAGCAGGCCGACGAGCAGCTTGCCCGCGAGCCCTATCCGCTGCCCCAGATGAAGCTGAATCCGCAGGTGGGCTCGCTGTTCGATTTCCGCTACGAGGATTTCGAGCTGGTCGGCTACCGTTATCATCCCCATATCAAGGCGCCGGTGGCCGTGTGAGCCGCCAGCGCGGGCAGGGCGCCAAGTGCGCAAGAGGCGGGCAGGGCAATCCTCTCGCAAAGGCGTAGAGCCTGCCAAGCAAGGCACTTGCCCTGAACGCGAGTGCAGTCGGGAAGCGCGTTGTCGATAGCGCAGGTCGAGATGAAGGGCCGGGTAATCTGCTCCGTCAATCCTCGAGGAAAGTCGATGATTCCTTTGCGCACTTGGCGTCTTGGCGAGAGTGAGCTGGCGTTTCGAACTGTTGCCGGGGAAGTGCAAGGGAGGTGGGGCTCTCACGCCCCGAAGCCCTCCTCCGGCAGTGGTGCCCAACGAAGCGGAGGGCGCGAATGATCTCGGTGATTGTCGCAGCGGCGGCCAACGATGTGATCGGTGAGGGCAGCCGTCTGCCGTGGCGCCTGCCGGCGGACCTGCGTCACTTCAAGAAGACCACGATGGGCAAGCCCGTCCTGATGGGGCGTACCACCTACGAATCCATCGGCCGCCCGCTGCCGGGCCGTTTCAATATCGTGCTCACCACGGATCGGGGGTTCGCCGCCTCAGGCTGCACGGTGGTCCATTCCATCGAAGAGGCGCTGCAGGCGGCCGCCGGGCACGAGGAGCTGATGGTCATCGGCGGGGCCAGCATCTATCGCCAGTTCCTGCCCATGGCCGACCGCCTGTACTTGACGCGCGTCCACCACGAGTTCGCCGGCGACACCCGGTTCCCGGAGATGGATCATACCCGCTGGCGCGAGCTCTCCCGAGAGGACCATGGGGCGGACGAGCGCAATCCCTATCCCTACAGTTTCCTGGTCTACGAGCGAGCGGATCGAGAGCCGACGGCCGCGGAGCCTTAACCCAAACTTTACCGATAGTTGCACAAATCGCGCCTTATTCCTATTCTGTGTCAGTACATTGCGTCATAGCCGGTGGCCGCCTGGTGAGATATGCGGGGTAGCCCGCATATCTCATCGGGATCGCGGGAGCAGGCGCAGGATTCGGGTTCGTAGGCGCCGCTCTGGAAGGAAAGTGGTAGCCGTAGCTACCATTTGACTGAAGAGCAAGCCTACGGGCGCGAAGACAAGCCTGAACCGTGATAGGTCAACGGCGGAAACAGTGTGTCGTTACCCGACACTTCTGAATCGCGCCTTATTCCTATTCTGTGTCAGTACATTGCGTCATAGCCGGTGGCCGCCTGGTGAGATATGCGGGCTAGTCGCCCTGCCGGGCCAGACCCCTCGGGCAGTCGATGTGCGTTCTCGCCGGGGGGCCGTCCAGACGCATCGCGGTCAGTGATCGCCCCCAAAGACAGCCGGTATCGAGGGGATAGACGTTCTCGTGCTCGTGAGGCTCCAGGGTCAAGGTCGACCAGTGGCCGAATACGATGCGCAGGTCCGCACTTGCCCGGTGGCGGGCCGCAAACCAGGGCCGGAACGGCGCGGGCTGGGTGCCGGGCGGGCCGCTGCTGGCCAGGTGCAATACACCGTCGTTGCCGCAGTAGCGAAGGCGCGTGAAGCAATTGACGATGAATCGCAGGCGATCCCAGCCCCGCAGTGCCTCCGACCAGCGATCCGGCTGATTGCCGTACATGTGCTCGAAGAACTCCCTGTATCGAGGGCCGCGCAGCACCGCCTCCACCTCCGCCGCGCACCTTTGCGCCGTCTGCAGATCCCACTGCGGAGGCAGCCCGGCATGGACCAGCGTATAGCCCAGCCCGGCGTCGTGGTGGAGCAGCGGGCGCGCGCGCAGCCAATCCAGCAGCTCGTCGCGATCGGCGGCGTTGAGGACGTCGTCCAGGTGATCGTTTCGTCTCTGCGGGGCACAGCCGGCGGCCACGGCCAAGGCGTGCAGGTCGTGATTGCCCAGCACCGCGACCGCCCGTTGTCCGAGGCCCTTGATGAAGCGCAGCGTTCGCAGTGAGCTCGGCCCGCGGTTCACCAGGTCCCCGGCAAGCCAAAGGCGATCGCGTTGCGGATCGAACTCCAGGCGATCGAGCAGCCCCCGTAGCTGGTCGTAACAGCCCTGGACATCCCCGATCGCGTATACCGCCATAGCGAAGGGGGCGCTCAGTGCAGGATGCGGGGCACGGAGAGTGTGAATGCGGGGATCTCGGCCTCGAAGCGCTCGCCGTCGTCGCCGAGCATCTGGTAGCTGCCACGCATGCTCCCGACCGGTGTATCCAGCACGGTGCCGCTTGTGTAGCGGAAGCCCTCGTTGGGGTTGAGGTGCGGCTGCTCGCCCACCACGCCTTCCCCGCGAACCTCCTGGGTCTCGCCGTTCGCGTCGGTGATGATCCAATGGCGCGTCAGCAGCTTGGCGGCGACCGCCCCCTGATTTCGAATGGTGACCGTATAGGCGAATACATAGCGGTCATTGCCCGGATCGGATTGCTCTTCGACGTACGCCGTTTCCACTTCTACGGCAATGTTGTGCGCTGGTGTCTGGCTCATGGTTGGCGCAGTGCTGGCACAGTCTTGTGGTGCGAGGCGAACACGAAGCGGATCGCTGATCCGGGGGGATGCCGGTGCAGCAACGATCCCTCCCCAATGTGAATTATCCCACGTTTCCGCTTGCTGGCACCACCGCAGGCCCCGGTGTCCTGGTTCCGCGGCCGGGGGCCGTGTATTATCTCCCGTTGCGTGCCCGATCCTGCCTGGGCCCATAGACCACGTATAGCACGAACGGAGTCCGTGGCGGCGCGCCATTGAACGGGGGAAATCACATGAAAAGACTTGTTTTGGGCGCCGGCGTGCTTGTGCTGCTCGCACTGGGGGCGGCACCGGCCGGATTCGGGTATTTTGCCGACCAGCGCATGGATGCCCTCTTGCAGGAGATGGAGAAAAGCGAGGCGCTGAAGTTTTCTGAGGTCAAGCGGCAGAGAGGGTGGCTCAGCTCCACCGCCGAGGTCAGCGTCGAGGTCTCCGGAGAGGTCGGCGAGGCCTACCGTAAGTATCTGGAGAAGGCCGAGGCCGGCGGCGGCCAACCGCTACGGCTGACCTTTCTAAACCGCATCCATCACGGGCCGATGCCCTTCACGGCGGCCAAGGGGGGAGGGCCGGCGTTGGCGGTGATCGACACGGAGCTGATCGGCATCCAGGGGGCAGGCCCGGTGGAGGAGTTTCCCATCGAGCTCGTAACCGAGTTGCCCCTGTCCGGTGGCGGTGTCACGCATATCGCGATGCCGGCCCACACGGGGGTCCCTGGCGAGGGCGATACGCAGATCGACTGGCAGGGGCTCGAGGGCGACGTGACCTTCAGCCCCGACCTCAAAAACGTTCAGACCCGGCTTGACGCGCCGCGCCTCGTAGTGGAAGACGCCCGAATTAGTGTGCGTGTGACCGGCGCGCAGCTGCGCTCCGATATGCACCCATACGGGGACGGGTTGTCCCTTGGCAAGATCTCGCTCTCGGTGGCCGAGCTGCACTTCCGGCCCGAAAACGGCAAAGAGGTCAAGCTCGATGGCCTGAGCCTCGAGGCGGCCAGCGAAGAGGCCAGCCCCCAGGTGATCGATTCGTCTTTTGTGCTTCGCATGAACGGCCTTCGGGCCGCGGGCATGGACTTCGGGCCCGGGGCGTATCTCTTGGGGCTGCGCAACCTGGACGCCGCCGCCCTTGCAAAGCTGCAAAAGACCGTGGAGGAGCTGCAGCAGAAGGATCTGCCGCCCGAGCAGATCAACATGATGTTCGGGGCCACCATGATGGGCATGCTACCCGAGTTCCTCAAGCGCGGGCCCGTGCTCGAGATCAAAGAGCTTAGCCTGGACAGCGAGCACGGCAAGCTCCACGGCACCGGCACCCTGACGGTCGACACCGGCAATCCGGCCGTCTTGAGCAACCCTCTGTTGCTCAAGGATGCAGTGGTCGCCGACGCCGAGCTGCACATCCCCGAGGCCTTCCTTGTCGCCATCACCGCGCAGGGCCTGCGGCGCGAGCTGAAGGGGCTGGATATGGACTACCCCGACGACCAGGTCGAGGCCATGGCCCAGGTCCGCGTCCAGAACCGCATGTCCGCTCCCCCGGCCGCGATGCTGTTCGTGCTGGAGGACGGCACTTACCGGTTCCAGGGCAGCGTACGGCAAGGGCGTATCACCGTGAACGGCAGGGAGATCGATCCCGCCGCCATGGGCGGGGGCTGAGGGCGTTCTACAGGTCGCGCCGCGCGCGCTCCACCGCCCCCTGCAGGCCAATCCGGGTGTTGGTTACCACCCGCACCGGGAACCGGGCCATGAGCGCGGCCATTTTGCCCTTGCGCGCGAAGGCCTCGATGAAGGCGCCGTCGCGCAGCCGGGCAACGATCTTCGGGGCGATCCCGCCGGCGACGTAGAGTCCGCCGCGCGGCAGGCAGCTCAGGGCGAAATTCCCGGTCTGGGCGCCATAGATGCGCACGAACAGGCCCAGGGCCGCGTCGGCGCTTCGATCCTCGCCCGCCAGGGCGAAGCGGCTGATCGCGGCGGCCGCGTCTCCCTGCGCCATGGCCTGTTGCAGCGGCGCTGACGGCTCCAGGCCATGGTGCTCGCGGCAGAAGTGGTGGAGGCGCACCAGCCCGGGACCCGATAGCAGGTCCTCGAACGATGCGCGCCCGCGCTCGCGCTGCACGAAGCGCAGCAAGGCGATCTGCTCCTCGTCCACGGGGGCGAAGTCCGCGTGCCCGCCTTCGGTGGGGAGCACGCTGAGCCCCCCGTTCAGGGGTACCAGGATTGCCTGACCGAGCCCCGTGCCGGCGCCGATGATGGCGCATGGCGCGCCGGCGCGGGCCTCGCCGGTCTGAAGCACCGCCACGTCCTCGTCACCCAGGGTGGGCACCGCGTAGCCCGCCGCCTCGAAATCGTTGATGAGCCGCAGCCGCCGGATGCCGGTCCGCCGGGAAAGCTCGCGGCTGTCCAGTTGCCACGGCAGGTTGGTTACCTGGGCCCGCTGCAGGTCCGCACGGCAATCGACCGGCCCGGCCACCGCGATGCAGGCGGCCGCGACGGCGCCGGGTGCGAGCCCTGCCCGCTGCAGGAAGTCGTGCACGATCGGCTCCAGCCCCGCATGGGCGCGGCTGTCGTAATCGCGTTCGAGGCGGGTCGCACAGCCACCCGCGCTGCAGTCGGCCAGGCACAGGCGCGTGTGCGTGCCCCCCAGGTCGCAGCCGATCACGTTCACTGGATACGTCCTCCACCTGGTCCGCATCTCCCGCGGTTGTGCCGAATGCCGGCAAGCCCGGCGCCGGCCGCTCGATCCACGTGCCATTCCACATCACCGCGGGGCCGAATGGCCTGCACCGGCAGCGTTGCCGGCGCCCCCTCCTCGAATATCCGGCGCAGCACGGCCGCCTTGGTCCTGCCGGTGACCAGGAACAGCAGCGCCCGGGCATGGTCCAGCACGGGATAGGTTAGGCTGATGCGCCAGGACGCCAGCGCCCGCACGTACACGGCGGCCGCGGACCGCCTGCGTTCTTCGAGTATAGGGCTGCCGGGGAACAGCGAGGCCGTGTGCCCGTCGCTGCCGAGGCCTAGCAGGATCAGGTCGAACCGCGGAATGTCATCGAAGGCGACGGGCAGCTCGCGCGACAGCAGATCCCGGTAGCGCCGGGCCGCCTCCGGGGCCGAGGCGGCCTCGGTCGGCACCGGATGCACGTGACCCGGAGGCAATGGTATGTGGCGCAGCAGGGCCTGCTCGGCCATGCGGTGGTTGCTGTCGGGGTGGTCACGGGGCACATAGCGCTCGTCTCCGAAGAACACATGCGTGCGCCCCCAGTCGATCCGGAGCCTGTAGGGGGCCGTGGCCAGGAGCCGGTAGAGCCCGCGCGGTGTGCTGCCGCCGGCCAGCGCCAGATCGAAACGCTCGCGCTCGGATACGGCCTGGCCGGCAATACGCACGACCGTGTCGGCGACCGCCCGATATGCGGCCGTCGAATCGGGATGAATGCACAGCATGCCGAAGGACGTTGTACCGATAATTGCCGCTTCGCCCATGGGGTCTGATCCCGGTCAAGAGTCTCCGCCACATGCCGCCGCCAGTATGCTATACATACGCTTATCGTTGATAGAGGATCGAACAACAAGACGACGGAGGCAAGACGATGGCACGAACGCACAGACTCATTGGTTTCGCCGCGGTGCTGGCCGTCGGGCTCGTGTCCAAGCCGGCCCCGGCGCAAGACGATCAGCCGACCCTTGTGGACGTCAAGCGAATGTCCATGGACATGGCCCTGCGCATCGCCCAGGCCGCAGTCAAACAGTGCCGCGAGGAGGGGGTCCAGGTGGCCGTCACCGTGGTGGACCGGGGAGGACATCCCCAGGTGGTGCTGCGCGATGTCCTCGCGATGGATATTACCGTCCCGATCAGCCGCCAGAAGGCCCATACCGCCATGGCCTTCAACAGCCCCACCTCGGATCTGGAGGGGCGATTCGAGTCTCCGTTCTCGGTAGCCAAGCTCGAGGGGCTGCTGATGTCGGCCGGGGGCGTGCCCGTTCAGGCGGGCGGCAACATCGTGGCGGGGGTAGGCGTGAGCGGGGCGCCGTCCGGTGAGATCGACGAGAAATGCGCCCGCGCGGGAGTGGAGGCGGTGAAGGTCGATCTGGAGATGGCCGTCTTTTGAGACGCGGGGCGGCCTCGCGGTATCGTCCGCTCAGCCCAAGAAGGGGTCAGCGATGTTTCTCAAGAACAAGCAGAACGGCGATGCCGTCGAGGTGCTCGCCCTGGACGACCTGTTCGATCCCAACCGGGAGACGGTCACCGGCCGCTACCACGCGGGGGAGGAGCTTCAGGACCCCGAGCCCTTTGCCAAGGCGGACCTCGTCTTTCCCTCCGGTGAGGTCCTGCCGCGCTGCTGGCTGGATCCCCACTACCGGGAGTAGCGGGCTCCTATCCCGCCGCCCACCCTGCGCCTGCTGCCGCGATCCCGGTTAGCCCCCATCAATGCCGGCCCGCGGCCCCGGGGGATGACCGCGGCGGGCGCGAACGGCCTCGGCGGCCTCACGCACGGCGGCGGCCACCGACTGCTCGATCTGCTCGCGCTCGTCCTGGCCCATGTAGAAGGCCAGGTCCACCTCGTGGCGCACGTAGCGCGTCGGCAATTGGTTCAGGGCCAGGCACGCCACATCTTCCAGGAAATCCTCGTCGGTCTCCTGCTCCTGATCGACCAGCATGTCGTGAATGTGCTCGAACACCAGCCGCTCGTAATAGTTGTGGATGGACTCGAAGGCCATGTTGCGGTTCCCTCCAAGGGCACGAAAACGGTGATCCTCTCGGTATAGCGGCTCGGGCATCGGCCCCTTGAGCGGGGCGCTTGCCCTTCAGGCCCGGCCGCAGCGGCCGATTGAGGAACAGAGGGGGCAAGCACGGGGCCTGCCCGCCCGGCGGGCAGGGGGTTCCTCGGCGCCGTGGCCAGGGGCATACCTGCCGGACCCGATGAGCGGTATCGACGCCCCGGTGGCGTGTGAGGGAAATCACGGAACCGGCGCCGCGTTCTACCCCATGATGAATCGTAATCGAGCCGTGAAGCGGGACGGAGGTCTCCCATGAAGACGTTGACCAACGGCATGCACAAACTGAAGTCCCTCGGGGTGCTGGCAGTCCTGGTGTTTCTGGGCGTCGTGGTCACCACCCTGGCCCAGGCCGAGGACGGTGGCACGCAGGGCAATCTGTACAGAGTATTCTTGAAGAGCTATAACGCGGGCGGTTTCATGGGTCTGACGCCGGCTGCGGCCGACGATTCGGCGGGCCGCCGCCAGCCATGGCTGCTGCGCGGGACTTATACGTCATTCGACCAGGGTACGTACAGCATCTACATCGGCGCCACCGATTCGGACGAGATCACCGAGCGCCCGGAATTGTCGACGGACCTACAGCTTTCCGTCGGGCTCGCCAGCGACTTGGCCGACGACGAGGCCCTGCTTACGGAGCGCGACCCGGCATTCGTCTCCGACCTGGAGTCCATGCACTATCGCCTCCGCGGGCCGCTGTTCTCCATGTCCGTGGGGCGCCGCTGGTAGCAGGCACACGCGGGGAGGCTGCCTGAGCGGGGTGCGTGCGCAGAGTCACGCACGGGCGGGGCTTTGGCCCAAAATGCAGGGGTCCCGACCGCCAGACTCGATCTCTTTCCTGGCCTCTCCGTGGCTCGGCCGTATCCTGTCTACTGTCCACTGTCTACTGGCTGCTCTTCTCCGGCCGCATCGCTGAGCGCCGCAAAATCCTCCAGGGTCAGCTCCTCCGGGCGCCGGTGCGGATCGATGCCGCATGCCCTGATCCGGCCCTCGTCCACCAGGCCCTTGAGGGCGTTGCGCAGGGTCTTGCGCCGCGCGCTGAAGGCCTGGGTCACCAGCCGCTGCAGGGTCTTCTCATCTCGCACCTTCACCGGCGGCTGCGCATAAGGCTCCAGGCGCACGAAGGCCGATTCCACCTGCGGTGGAGGCCGGAAGGCGCCGCGGCCGATGGTGAACAAGGGGATGACCCGGCAGTGGTACTGGATCATCACCGAAAGCCGTCCATAGGCCCGGCTGCCCGCGCGGGCGCCCAGGCGCTGCACCACTTCGCGCTGCAACATGAAGTGCATGTCGCGGATGCATGCGCGCTGGGCCAGCAGCCCGAACAACAGCGGCGTCGAGATGTTGTAGGGGAGGTTTCCCACGATGCGCAGCCTGCCCCCAGCCGGCGCGAGGGTGCAGTAGTCGAAGCGCAGGGCGTCCGCCTGATGGATGTTCAGCTCGCCGAGCCCGCGGCAGCGGCGCTCCAGGGCCGGGATCAGATCGCGGTCGATCTCGATCACATGAAGGCGCCCCGCCGCCTGCAGCAGCGGCAGCGTAAGCGCACCGAGCCCGGGTCCGATCTCCACCAGGGTCTGGTCATCGCGCGGCGCGACGGTGCGTACGATGCGCTCGATGGTGGCGGGATCGTGGAGGAAGTTCTGGCCGAAGCGCTTGCGCGGGCGGTGGCCCGTGCCGGCCCGTGAGGGTGGCCCCGTCACTGCGGTTGCCCTGCCGTGTTGCCGCGCATGGCCCTCGCCCCGCGGGTCTTGCGAGCCTGGTGCACCATGGAACAGGCCGCATCGACCGCCGCGCGCATGCTGCCCGCGTCCACGGCCTCGGTGCCGGCCAGTTCCAGGGCGGTGCCGTGGTCCACGGAGGTGCGGATTATGGGCAGCCCCAGCGTGACGTTTACCGCCTCCCCGAAGCCCGTGTGCTTGAGCACGGGGAGCCCCTGGTCGTGATACATGCACAGCACCGCATCCGCCTGATCCAGATATTTCCGTGTGAAGGCGGTGTCGGCCGGCAAGGGACCCAGCAGGTCATAGCCTTCGCGGCGGAGCACGGCGAGCGCCGGCTGGATGATGTCGATCTCCTCGCGCCCCAGATGACCCCCTTCGCCGGCATGGGGGTTAAGGCCGCAGACCACGATGCGCGGGTGTGCCACGCCCATCCGGGTCTGCAGCTCGGCGTCGAGGATGCGCACGCTGATCTCGACGCGCCGCGTGCTGATCGCCCCGGCAACCTGGGCCAGGGGGATGTGGGTCGTGACCAGCGCCACCCTGAGGCCCGGGGCGGTGAGCATCATGACCACGTCGCGCACACCGCACAGCTCGGCCAGGAACTCAGTGTGGCCGGTGAAGGGGAAGCCCGCGTCATTGATCACGCCCTTGTGCACGGGACCCGTCACCAGGGCGTCGGCCTCGCCCCGCCGGCAGTGCTGCGCGGCCACGCGCAGCGTCTCCAATACGTAGGCGGCGTTCTTGGGCTCGAGCCTGCCGCACTCGACGGGGCGCGGTGCGGTGACCGCCAGGAGCCGCAGGTTGCCCGGGCCCTGTACTGAAGGCTCGGCTGCGGGATCCAGCTCTCTCAGCTCGAGCGGCATGCCGAGATGGCGGGCGCGGGCCCGGAGCACGTTCGGGTCGGCCACGGCGACAAGCTCGGCTTCGGGCGGGTCCTGGACCAGGCGTACGCACAGGTCCGGGCCGATGCCGGCGGGCTCGCCCGGGGTGATCAGGAGGCGCGGTGGCGACTGTGCAGGAGCCATGTAAGCTTAATCATTGCATGAATCGATCGAGAATGGGGCCTTGCACCCTGAACGGCATAAACGCCGCTTACACTCGCCGCGCTGCCCTTGCTCCGCCCGCTGCGGGCAGGCCTGAATCGCGCGTACCCAGCGCGATTAGAGCTCGCACGCCGCTCTGCAAGGTCCTCGATTCTCGATCCCACCGCCGGTGCAGTCCAGCGCCAAACGCCCAACATGCCGCAAACACCGTAATCGACGGCCTTATGCCCCCGCTCGACTCGGCTGTTCGTACGACTATCGGTGAAGGGTCGGCGGCAGGCACCCGCGATTTCACACGAGGCTACGACCCGAGCCGGTATTCTACGTAGGCCTCGTCCCTCAGTCGGCGCAGCCACAGCTCCAGCGCCTCCTGGCGCTTGCGCCCGCGGATGAGCTCGTGGGCCTTGGCCCGCAGGAACTTCTCCGTATCGTCGTGCTCGCGGCGTTCCATGACCTGGATGAGGTGCCAGCCGAAGCGTGTGCGTACCGGCTCGCTCACCTCGCCGACGGCCAGCCTGTCCAGGGCCTGCTCGAAGCGCGGTACGGTCTCGCCGGGTCCCACCCAGCCCAGCCCGCCGCCCTTGCGCGCGCTGAGCGTATCGTCGGAGTGGGCGCGCGCCAGGCCGGTGAAGTCCGCGCCGCCGAGAAGGCGCTCGCGGAGCTGGCGCAGCTGGCGGCGTGCATCCGCGTCCGAGCGGATCTCGCTGGTGCGCAGCAGGATATGGCGCACGCGGGTCTGGCGCACGATGTGTCGTTCCCGTCCCTTGAGGTCTTCGAGCTTGATGATATGAAAGCCGCTGGGGCTTCGGATGACGTCGCTGATCTCACCGGGCCGCATGTTCACTACGGCATCGACGAACGCCGTGGGCAGGCGCCCGGCCTGAAACCAGCCCAGGCTGCCGCCCTCCAGGGCCTGCTGGCCGTCCGAGACCGACACCGCCGTCCGCGCAAAGTCCGCTCCGGCGCGCAGCTCGCCCAGGACACGGTGCGCCTTCTGCCGCGCTGCCCGCACCTGCTCGGGCGACGGGGCCTCGGGCACGGCGATGAGGATGTGGCTCAGTCTGTATTGGTTGTCCTCGCTTCCCAGGACCTCGCGCCGGGCGAGGAGGTTGTCCACCTCCTGCTCGCTCACCTCGATGCGGTTGTCGACGTTGCGCTGTTGCAGGCGGCTGATGATGATCTCGTCGCGAATATCCTCGCGGAATCGGGCAAAGCTGAAGCCGTCCTGTTCCAGGGCCCTGCGAAATTGTTCCAGGGTGAGGTTGTTGCGTTGGGCGATGCTGCGCACGGCGCGATTGACGGTCTCGTCGTCTACGCGTATGCCGGTGCGCTCGGCAAGCTGCATCTGCAGGCGCTGGATCACGAGGCGCTCCAGCGCCTGCTTGCGCAGCACCTCCTCGGGGGGTAGGGGAGTGCTGCGCTCGCGCAGCTGCGCCTGGATGGTCCTGACGAAGGCATCCAGCTCGCTGTCGAGGATCACTCCGTCGTTGACCACGGCGACGATGCGGTCGATCACCGCCGGCTCGCCCCCCGGCTGGAAATTCGGCTGGGCAAAGGCGGCGAGCGCCGGTAGGGACAGCAGCAGGACTCGAATCGGCAGCAGCATCGGGGATGACACCTGAGTGGTCTTCTGTTTGCACGCCGCCCGGTGACGGCGGCTGCGCGGCCCCTAAATCACGCTCGGGAACGGCGGCCGCTGCGACGCGGTCGCCGTCGCGGCGGGGCCTTTATTCTACGTCCGTCTGCGGGCGGTAGCCAAGTACGGCGCGTTCCAGCAGGGTGTCGATGTCCTCACCCAGGCGGCCGAGGCCCTTGAGCACGAGCTGGAGGTAGATGGCTTGGTTTTCGTCGCCTTCGACGTCGTTGACATACTGCCGGCCCACTAGGCGCACCGCCCAGCAGCAGGCGTCGTACTCCAGGCCGGCGAACGCCTCCAGCGTACGCTCGTCGCGCAGGGAGTAGTTCCAGCGCGCCAGGGCGTGCCAGCGGCGGCCCAGGGGCCACAGCAGCGAGACATCGGTCTGCTCCAGGTCGTTCCGACGATAGCGGTAGGCCGCATTGAAGATGCGCCGCCGGCCCCGCTCATAGTGATAGCTCAGCACGCCCTTCTCGGCGCGCTCGCGGTGCGGGTCCCATTGCAGGCCTGCTTCGGCACGGGCGTGGGACCAGACGGCGGCGCTGATCTCGCCGATCAGGGAGGAGCGGTCCGCGGTCTGCGGGTCGTCGGCCGTCCCGAGGGTCACGTCGCGGTCGCGAAAATAGATGATCTGGCCGATGCCGGCGCGCAGCCGCTCGCGGGCGCTCTCCCGGTCCAGGTACCGGGTGGTCAGGGCCAGCCCCAGCTGATTGGCGTCGCCCTGGCGATCGGCGCCGCTGAAGCGGTTGTCGCGAAACAGCTGCGCAAAGCCAAAGTCCAACCGGGCGGTATCGAAGCGGGGGAGGTCGTCTTGATCCTCGAAGGGCACGTAGAGGTAATACAGCCGCGGCTCCAGGGTCTGCAAATAGTCCCGCCCGCCGAGCCGGGCATCACGCTCCAGGAACAGGGTGCCGTCGACGCTGAAGATGGGCGTCGTGCGGGAAGGGTCTTGGGGCTGCCCGGGCTGCGTCCCGGCGAGCGCGTAGCGGGTATGGCGCAAGCTCAGCGTGGGTATCAGGCTCCAGGCAGGGTGGAGCAGCTCCATACTGATCCCGGGCTTGAGGTCCAGGCGCGTGCCGGTCACCGGGTCTTCGGCGTGCTCGAAGCTTACGGCCTCCGCGTAGGCGTGGTAGACCAAGGGGCGGCCGCGGCTCGGGATGTCGGCACGGGCCAGCAGTTGTGGCAGTCGCCGGTACGATTCGCGTGCCCCGGCCATCGGCTGGAAGCCCTGCAGCCTGCCGAGCAGCGACCAGCGCTGGTACGAATAGCGCAAGTCCAGGCGTCGCTCCAGGTGGGTGATGCTGCTCAGGCTCAGGCTGTCGCCCAGATCCTCGAAATACCGGTCATCGGTGGCGTGATTGAGATCGGCGTCGATGCGCAGGTGCCGGATCCGTCCCTGGTGGCGATAGGAGGCCAGAGAGCGGTCATCTCCAAACAGGTCGTCGTCGGGGAGATGGGCGAGCCGCAGCTCGCCCTCGCCGCTGCGGTACAGGTAGCGATATTCTCCCTGCAGCTGCACGCCGCGCTTCTCCATGTAGCGGGGAGCGATTGTGGCGTCGCGGTTCGGCGCGATGTTCCAGTAGTACGGGATGCGCACGTCGGTTCCCGTCTCCAAGCCGCTGCCGACGCTCGGCAGCAGGAAACCGGACTTGCGCCGCCGGTCTATGGGAAAGCTGAGCCACGGCGCGTACAATACGGGCACGCCTTTGAGCTCCAGGCGCACGTGCCTGGCCGTGCCGACGCCTGCGTCCTGGTCCAGCTTCACGTTGCCCGACTTGAGCGTCCAGTCCCGGCGCTCGGCAGGGCAGGTGGTATAGGTGGCTTGTTCCAGCCTGCTCACCGAGGCATCGACGCGCTCGATGCGCTTGGCCTCGCCCCGTGCGTTGTAGTCGGGGAGCTCATAGCGAATGTCGTTGAACTCGCCGTGCTCGCCCCGGATCTGCGTGTAGCCGGAGCTGCCGTGGATCTCCAGGCCGGGCTGGCGCAGCGTCACGTTGCCCTCGGCCTCGGCTCGGTTGCGCCGCTTGTCATAGAGCACGGTGTCGGCGCGCAGGCGCTCGTCTCCCCGCTCGATCACCACGTCCCCCTCCAGCACGAAGCGCTGCTCCGTGCCGGCGACCTGGTCCGCCCGGATACGGGTCTCGCCGGCGGCTGGCCTCATGTCCCGGGGGGGCGTCGGGACCCCAACGGGCGGGGGCCCGCAGCGCCCATCTTCTTTGGGAGTCCCGCTCGGGGCGGACTGCCCCGTCGCGGGCGTCGCCGGACCGGCGGGGGCGGCCTCGGCCAGCTGCACGGGCCCGGGCGGGCCGAGCACGCGGGGTGCGGCGGCCGCGCAGTCCCAAGCGCCGCCCGCGAGTGTGCCACACTGCCAGGGCGCGGTGAGGCCGGGGGCCGGCACGAGGGCCGCCGCGAGGCACGCAAGGGAAAGGAGCTGCCGGTGCGGGGTCGGGTCTACCACGGGTTGTTCTCGTTGTGTGCCGGGGCGAGCCCCATCGCCGTACAGCAGGCGGTGGCCCGAGCGCAGTAAAATCGCATAGAATGATATTTCCTTCAAATAGTTAAATCTTCCGTAACGTGTCGTCCCGGAAACGAGGGTTCCTCCCGGTCGCTGCGGTCATGGCGTTGAGCGCCGCGACAGCGGGATTGCTGTTGCAGACCGAGCCGCAGCCGCGGCCCGAGCCCCGGGACCGTCCCCCGGCCCGGGTGTCGGTCTACGCCGTCCAGCCCCGTGACCTGCGCCCCGTGGAGTCGCTGACCGGGCGGTTGGCGCCGGTACGCCGTGCCGGGCTGCGCTTCGAGGTCCCCGGCCAGGTGTCGGCTCGAGCGGTTGAGCCCGGCCGGAGCGTCCAGGCGAGCGAGGTCCTGCTGCGACTGGAAGACGGCGACTATCGCGACGCCGAGGCCGAGGCCGAGGCCCAGCTCGAGCTGGATCGCGAGCAGCGGGAGCGCGACCAACGGCTGCTGGCGCTGGCGCGGCGCAATCGCGAGCTCCAAGCCCAGGAGGTGGCGCGGCTGGAGCGCCTGCAGGCCGACTCCCTGGCCGCGCAGTCCCGGTTGGACGAGGCCCGCCAGCGCCTGGTCCAGCTGGAAAGCGAGGAGGCGCGACTGGCCCATGACGTGGAGGCCGCGGGCACGCGGCTGAAGCTGCGGCGCGTCGCCCTCGCGCGGGCCCGGCGAAACTTGGAACGCACTCGGCTGACGGCGCCGTTCGACGGGGTGGTCAACAAGATCGAGGTGGAGGTCGGAGACTATGTATCGTCCTCGCAGGCGGCCGTCGAGCTGATCCAGGTGGACAAGCTGGAGCTTCGAGTGGAGCTGCGCGCCGCCGCGGCGGGCGCACAGCGGCTGGGCGACCGGGTGCCGGTGGAGGTCGACGGGCGCACCTTGGAGGGGACGATCACGGCGCTGCAGCAGGACCCGGATCCCACTACCTTCACCTATCCCATGCGCGTGCGCGTGCCCGGCGGGGGCGCCCTCTCGGGCACCGCGGCCCGGGTGCGCCTGTCGCTGCCGGAGCTGGACGGGGTATTGGCGGTGCCCGCCACCGCTGTCGTGCACGAGAACGGCGTTGCCTACGTGCAAGTGGTCAACGGCCAGCGGGTGCACCGCACGCCGGTGCAGCTGGGCCCGCGCGTCGAGGAGTGGCACGTGGTGCGCGGCGGGCTCGATCCGGGCCAGAGGATCGTGCGCCGCGACGGCGGGGCGCTCAGCGACGGACAGCGCGTGGTGGTGCGCGATGCCGCGCCGCCCGCAGTCGATGCGTCCCCGGGCTCGTGATCGGCGATCATGTCCACCATCCGCTTCGCCATTCGCAATCCCCTTCTCGTCAATCTGATCCTGGCGTTCGTCGTCGTCGCCGGGGTGTCGTCGTGGTACGCCATGCCCCAGGAGATGTTTCCGGTAGTGGAGCTGGACATGGTGCAGATCACCACGCGCTTCGAGGGCGCGCCCCCGGAAGAGGTGGAGCGCCAGGTGACGCTGCCCGTCGAGGAGGCCTTCGACGGCATGGGCGACATCGACGTGATCCACTCCACCAGCAACGAGGGTGTGTCCACGGTCACTATCGAGCTGAAGTCGGGCGCCAACGTCGACGACTTCATGCGCGATGCGCGCAATACGCTGGATCAGATCACCGACCTGCCGGAGGAGTCCGAGGCGCCGGAGCTGGCGCGACTGGAGACGCGCTTTCCGGTAATCAGCATCGCGCTGTTCGGCGACGTGGCGCGCGGCTACCTCTTCGATCTGGCCGAGGATGTTCGCCAGCGACTGCATTCCGTTGCGGGCGTTGCCAGCGTCGGCGTGGCCGGCAAACGCGAGTGGGAGCTTTGGGTGGTTGTCGACCCACAGGGCATGGCCGCCCATGACGTTTCACTGGGCCAGGTGTCCGAGGCCCTGCGCAGGAACATGCGTGATCTTCCGGGCGGCTCGGTGGAGGCTGCGGAAGGCGACATCCTGCTGCGCGGCAAGGGCTACCTGCCGGACCCGAAGGATGTGAGGCGCATTGTGCTGCGCAGCAACGAGCGCGGCGGTGCGCTGCGTCTCGGCGAGGTGGCCCGGGTGGAGCGCAGGCTGGAGGAGCCCACGACGTTGGGTCGCTTCAACGGCAAGCCCTCCGTGAACTTGACGCTGACCAAGACCGCGGAGGCATCTACGATCGACGTATCGCGGCGCGTGCGCGAGCTGGTGGCCGAGCTGCGCCACGAGCTGCCGCCCAGCGTGCGGGCCGGCGTGTTCAGCGACCTGTCGGTCTATGTCAAGACGCGTCTTGACACGGTGAAGTCATCCGGCCTGGTGGGTCTGGTCCTGGTGCTGCTCTCGCTGTACCTGTTTCTCAATTTCCGCGTCGCGCTCGTCACCGCCCTCGGCATACCCGTTGCCTTCCTCGTGGCCGTCATCGCCCTGCACTACTCGGGCTACACCATCAATATGGTCTCCCTGTTCGCCTTTCTCATCGCCTTGGGGCTGGTGGTCGATGACGCCATCATCGTCAACGAGAACATCTTCCGCCACATGGAGGACGGGGCGTCGGCCGCCGAGGCCGCGGAGCGCGGCGCCCGCGAGGTCTATTGGCCGGTGATCGCCTCCACCACGACCACCGTGGCCGCCTTTCTGCCCATGTTCGCGATCGGCGGCACCATGGGCGCGTTCATCGCGGTGATTCCCGTGGTGGTTACCGGGTCGTTGCTGGGCTCGCTGGGCGAGGCCTTCGGCGTGCTCCCCTCCCACGCCGCCGAGCTTCTCGAGGCCGACGCGAAACGCCGCGGTCGCAGTCTCGTCGATTGGGGTGCGGTGCTGCGGCGCTATTGCTCGCTGCTGCGCTGGTCGGTGCAAAACCGGTATTTGATCGCGGCGCTAGCGGCGGGCGTGCTGGCCGTGACGGCGGCCTTCGCGGTGACGCGGCTGCCTTTTCAACTCTTCAGCAAGGCCGAGCTCGGCCAATTCTTCATCAACGTGGAGACCCCTAACACGTACAGCCTCGAGCAGTCATCCGAGCTTGCCAAACGCATCGAAGCGGTTATCTACGGTACGGTCCACGAGCACGAGCTCGAGACGCTGCTCACCAACGTAGGTGCAAGCTTCATCGACTTCAACCGCTTTCGGATGGGCAGCCGGTACATCCAGCTGCAGGTGACCTTGAAGAAGACCGTACCGAAGGGGTTCATCGAGCGCTTTGTCTCGCCGTTGGTGAGCCTCAATTTCAGCTGGGAGGGTACCCGCAGACGCAGCACAGAGGAGGTCATCAATCTGCTGCGCGATCGCCTGCAGGTGCTGCCGGGCATCCGGCGCCTGTCCGTGCTGCGACCGCAAGGCGGGCCCGGCGGCTCGGACATCGAGATCGGTGTCACCGGACGGGAGATCGACGTGCTTCGAGAGGAGGCCGAGGCCGTCGCCGGCTATCTGCGGACCGTCCCCGGCGTGCACGATGTCCAGCACGACGTGGAGGTGGGCAAGCTGGAGTACCAATACACGCTCAGCGACCGCGGGCGCGAGCTGGGGCTGACCCAGGCCGATATCAGCGGCACGGTGCGCACGGGATTCCTGGGGGAGGAGACCGTGTATGTGACGTCGCGGGACGAGCGTTTTCCGGTGAGGTTGATCTATACGGACGAGGTGCGGCGCAGCAGCGATCTGGAGGGTCTGCCCATCACCCTCGCCGACGGGCGAACCGTGTATCTCGGCGACGTGGCCGAGATTCGGGTGGGCCGGGGCCTGAGCACCATCAATCGCCGCAACCTCGAGCGCCTGGCCACGGTCACGGCCGAGGTGGTGGGCGAGGCAATCACCCCCTTGGAGGTGACCCGGCTTGTGAGAGAACGCTTCGGTGACCTGGGCGAGCGCAGGCCGGGATATGGGCTGCTGTTCCTCGGGGAAAAGAAGGCGGCCGGCGACTCGTTTCAGGACATGCGCCGGGCGCTGTGGATCGCCCTGGCGGTGATCTTCTTGATCTTGGCCGGGCTGTTCCGGTCGCTGCTCGATCCGTTCGCGGTCATGCTCGCCATCCCTTTCGGGCTGATCGGGGTGGTGCTCGGGCATGTGCTGTTCGGCTACCATCTGCAGTTTCTGTCCCTGATCGGCTTGCTGGCGCTTTCCGGCATCCTCGTCAATGACTCATTGATCCTGGTGGAGTTCGCCAGGCGCCTGCGCGCCGAGGGGATGGGGCGCTTCGACGCGGTGGTCGAGGCCGGCCGCGTGCGCATCCGGCCCATCCTGCTGACCAGTGTTACCACTTTTCTCGGGGTTTCTCCCCTGATCTTCTTTTCCACCGGCCAGACCGCTTTTCTGGCCCCCATGGCGGTTAGCCTCGGGTTCGGGCTGCTGTTCGCAACGATCGTGATCCTTGTGGTGCTGCCGTGCCTGTATCTGATCGCCGACGATCTGCGCCACCGGGTCTGTCGGGAACTGCGGCGCATTCTGGGCCGCCCCGACCCCGGGGAGCTCGAGCCGGAGCCCTATTGCCGGCTGAGCAGTGGCGGGGAGGAGGCATAGCGCCCGCCCGGGGAGGTCTGCGAAGCTCTGTTGTCCCAAACATTGCATGAACGCATCGAGAATCGGGGGCCTTACACGCCGCTTTGCAGAGCCCCGGTCCTCCATGTCACCGCCGGTGCGAGCCGGCGCCGAGCGTTCGATACAGGACAAGCACCGTGATCGGCGGCGCTCCCTTCGCTTCAAACCTGTAGTTTGTGCAACTAACAGGTTATCCTTAGGTGACAGGCGCGCGCCGCGTTGTGCCCAACTGCACGGATACGATTCGTTGTCTGATCGACTGCACGCACTCAAAGACTGGCTGACGGGGCAGGCACGGCTGCGGCGTTTCGAGATCGAGCCGGCCTCGGAGGACGCGAGCTTTCGTCGCTATTTTCGGGTGCGCAGCGACGACGGCAGCCTCATCGTCATGGATGCGCCCCCCGAGCGAGAGGACCCCGAGCGTTTCGTCGATCTGGCGCGGGCGCTGGCGCGGATCGGGTTGCACGTGCCCGAGATCGTGCACACCGATGTGGCCAAAGGCTTTGTCCTCATGTCGGACCTGGGGTCCACCCTCTACCTCGACGTCCTCGGGGAGGACACCGTGGAGCGGCTGTACGGGGATGCGCTGGGCGCGCTGGTGGTTCTTCAAGCCTGCGGTCCGCGGGACTATTCTCCGCCGCCCTACGATCGCGGCCTTCTGTGGGCGGAGATGGAGCTGTTTCGCCGCTGGTACCTCGAACGCCACTTGGCGGTCGCCCTGGACGCCTCACAGCGGAGGCTGTTGGACGAGGCGTTCGCGTTGCTCGCCGATGCCGCTCTGCAGCAGCCCAGGGTGTGGGTGCACCGAGACTACCACTCGCGCAATCTCATGGTCACCGCGGCGCACAACCCCGGTGTCCTGGATTTCCAGGATGCGGTGATCGGTCCGGTGACCTACGATTTGGTCTCCCTGCTGCGCGATTGCTACATCGCTTGGCCCAGGGAGCGGGTGGAGGGCTGGGCGTTGGGCTACCATGATCTGGCGCTGCAGACCGGGATACTGCGCGAGCGCGACGAGGAGCAGTTCCTGCGCTGGTTCGATCTAATGGGGGTGCAGCGCCATCTCAAGGCCAGCGGGGTCTTCGCGCGACTGAACCACCGCGATCAAAAGCCCGGTTACCTGGGGGATATCCCGCGCACGCTGGGCTACGTCCGAGACGTCGCATCGCGCTACGGTGAGCTGGCGTCCCTCGGCCAGTTGTTGGACGACGTCGAGGGCTCGGCCGCCGAGCGCACCGGGGAGGTTTCCCGGGTCTAAGTCGTGCGCGCCATGATCCTCGCAGCCGGCCGGGGCGAGCGCATGCGGCCCCTGACCGATGAGACGCCCAAGCCGTTGCTGCGGGTGAGAGACCGCTGTCTCATCGAGTACCACATCGAGGGTTTGCGCCGAGCAGGGGTGCAGGAGATCGTGATCAATCTGGCTCACCTGGGGGACCGGATTCGTGCGGCCTTGGGCGAGGGCGATCGCTACGGCGTCCGCATCCACTATTCTGAGGAAGGCGCGGCGGCGCTGGACACCGGCGGCGGAATCTATCATGCCCTGGATCTGCTGGGCGACGAGCCGTTCATCGCGGTCAACGCGGATGTCTGGACGGACTATCCGTTCGAGCGCCTGCCTCGCCAGCCCGCCGGCCTGGCCCACCTGGTACTGGTCGACAACCCGTCCCACCATCCGGGAGGGGATTTCGTCCTGCGCGGCGGTTCGGTGCAGGCCGAGGGCGGGGCCGAGCGCCTCACCTTCGGCGGGATCGGGGTCTACCGGCGCAAGCTCTTCGGCGGCTGTGCGCCGGAACGCTTTCCCCTGGCCCCCTTGCTGCGCGCGGCGATGAGCCGCGGGGAGGTCACTGGAGAGCACTACCGGGGACGCTGGGTGGATGTGGGCACGCCGGAGCGCTTGACCGGGCTTGAGCGCCGGCTGCGCGGGACGACGTCCGGCGGCCCGTCGTGAAGCTTACCGCGGGGTTGTCATTATGGGTCAAGAGATACTCACCAGCCGATTCAGCGACGCGGATTTCGAGCGGTTTCACGTGCAGCTGAAACGCGAGACCGAGCTCCTCGGGCAGTGGTTCGCGCACGATGACTTCGCCGGGGTGGAGGGCGTCGCCGGGTTCGAGCTCGAAGCATGGCTGGTGGACAATGATTTTCTGCCGGCGCCCATCAACGAGGCCTATCTGGCCAAGGTGCATACCGAGTGGGTGAGCCCCGAGCTCTCCCGTTTCAATGTCGAGGTCAATGGTGCCCCTCAGCGCCTGGAAGGCGATGCGTTGGCGCGCCTGGAGAGGGGGCTGGGTGAGACCTGGCGCTACTGCCGGCGCGCCGCTGGCGACCTCGGCGCCGACCTGGTGATGGTCGGTATACTGCCCAGCCTGCGCGAGGAGGAGCTCACTCTTGCCAACATGTCGCGGATGAAGCGCTACCGCGCCCTGAACGAGCAGGTGTTTCGCCTGCGCAAGGGTAAGCCCCTGCACCTGGACATCGTCGGGCGCGAGCACCTGCGCACCACTCATCACGACGTCATGCTGGAGTCGGCTACTACCTCCTTCCAGATCCACCTGCAGGTGAGCCCCGCGCACGCGGTGCGCTTCTACAACGCGTCGCTGATCGCCTCGGCGGCCACCGTAGGGGTGTCGGCCAACTCGCCCTTTCTGTTCGGCCGCGATCTGTGGGACGAGACCCGCATCCCCCTGTTCGAGCAGGCCGTCGAGGTGGGCGGCTTCGCCGATGCGGCCTACGGGCCCATGCGCCGGGTCAGCTTCGGTTCGGGCTACGCACGCGAGTCGCTGCTCGAGCCCTTCAACGAGAACCTCGAGCACTTCCCCCCGTTGTTGCCCATGGAATTCGAGGCGCCGGCAGAAGCCCGTTGGGATCCGCTCAGCCACCTGAGGCTTCACAATGGTACAATTTGGCGCTGGAACCGCCCCCTTATCGGTTTCGAGCCGGACGGACGGCCTCACCTGCGCATCGAGCACCGGGTGGTCCCCGGAGGTCCCACCGTGGTGGACCTGATCGCCGATATGGCGTTCTATTACGGGCTGGTCCAGTATCTGGCCACGCGCGCGGAGGCCCCCGAGCAACAGATCTCCTTCTCCCGGGCCCGGGACAACTTCTACCTGGCCGCACGGCACGGGCTCGACGCCAACGTCACATGGTTCGAGGACCACAAGGGGAGCCTGCGGGCGCTGGTGCTGAACGAGCTGCTGCCCGCGGCGCGCGTCGGGGCCCAGATGCTGGGGCTCGATGCCGGCGACATCCGCCGCTATCTGGGCATCATCGAGGCGCGGGCGCGCAGCGCCCAGACCGGAGCGGTATGGCAGCGCGCCTATGCGCAGCGGCACGGCCGGGACATGCAGGCCCTGACAGCCGCCTACGTGCGCCGCCATGACTCCGGGATGCCGGTGCACGGGTGGGGAATCGAGTAAAAGGCAAAAGTCAAAAGGCAAAAGGCGAAGGCAGGTCAACGGTGGACAGCGAACAGTGGACAGGCAAGAGGTGGAAGGTTAGGGCATCGGAACGACAAAGGGGATGAGGTGTGTTGGATCGCGGTGAGGAAAGGCTGAACGTCTTCCATCAGCTGCCGGAGCGGTTCATCGAGGCACGCGCCGAGGAGCTGCACGGGTTGCTGGGAGGGCCGACACTCATCCACCTGCCGGGGCGTCGCCAGGCCCCGCTGTTCGCCTCCGTGCTCCTGCACGGCAACGAGCAGACCAGCTTGCATGCGGTCCAGGCGCTGCTGCGCAAGTACCGGAGGCGGGAGCTGCCCCGGGCCCTGTCGTTGTTCGTGGGCAACGTTAAGGCGGCACGCTACGGCGTGCGCCGGTTGGACGGTCAGCCGGACTACAATCGGATCTGGCCCGGATGCGACGGCGGGGGGACACCGGAGCATGCCATCGTGGGTCAGGTCCTGGAGGAGATGGGCGCCCGCGGCGTGTTCGCCAGCTTGGACGTGCACAACAACACCGGTATGAACCCCCACTACGCCTGCGTGAACCGCCTGGAAGACCGGTTCTTGCATCTCGCGACCCTGTTCAGCCGCACCGTGGTGCATTTCACGCGGCCCAAAGGGGTGCAGTCGGCGGCGTTTGCCGAGCTCTGCCCCTCGGTCACTGTGGAATGCGGGCAGTCGGGGCAGGCCCACAGCACCGAGCATGCGCTGGAGTTTCTGGATGCCTGCCTGAGCCTCGCCGACATCCCCGGCCATCCAGTGGCCGGGCACGATATCGACCTGTTTCACACCGTGGTGACCGTCAAGGTGCCGCACGAGATCAGCTTTGGATTCGGCGAGCGCGACACCGACATCCTTTTCGATCCGGATCTGGATCACCTCAACTTCCGGGAGCTGGAGGAGGGTACCCGCCTTGCCCGCATCCGGGCGGGCAGCCCCGTGTGGTTGCACGCCTGTGACAACGAGGGCAATGACGTCAGCGAGCGCTTCTTTCACTATGACGACCATGAGATTCGCATGGCCCGGCGCGTAATGCCTTCCATGCTGACGCTCGATGCGCGAGTGATTCGGCAGGATTGCCTGTGCTATCTCATGGAGCGTTACAGCATCGGCGGAGGGTGAGATAAATTCAAAAGTCAAAAGGAGAGTCAAACGGCAGAGGTAGGGCGGTTTGCGCGCCAGCGCAAGCCGCCGCCGTGGCCGCCAAGGCGTCGGGTGGCGGCTCGCCTTCGGCAAACCGCCCTACGGCTTTGGACGCGTTGGCTGAATGGAGCTGGGCGAAACCCGGGGTCACTCTTGGCGCGCTCTGCGCCTTTGCGAGAGCTTTACTGTTCCCGGCGCTGCGACAAGATCCCGGAGGCCTGCAGGTCGGCGTGATAGGACGAGCGCACCATGGGTCCGCTGGCGACGTGGGCGAAGCCCATGCGCGCGCCGGCCTCGGCGAGCCGGTCGAACTCCTGCGGCGGTACGAAGCGCGCAACCGGAAGATGGTCGAGGCTCGGCTGCAGGTATTGGCCCAGGGTGAGCATGTCGCAGTCATGGGCACGCAGGTCCTCCATCACCCCCTCCACCTCCTCCAGGGATTCCCCCAGGCCGAGCATCAGCCCCGACTTGGTTGGGATCTGCGGGTTGGCCTGCTTGAAGCGCTGCAGCAGCTCGAGTGACCATTGGTAGTCGGCACCGGGGCGTGCCTGGCGATAGAGCCGGGGAACGGTCTCCAGGTTGTGATTGAACACATCCGGGGGCGCGGTCCGCAGCCGCTCCAGGGCCACCTCCATGCGCCCGCGGAAGTCCGGCACCAGTATCTCCACCTCGATTCCCGGGCTGAGCGCGCGCACTCGCTCGACGCATGCGGCGAAGTGCCCGGCGCCGCCGTCGCGCAGGTCGTCCCGATCCACGGAGGTGATCACCACGTAGCGCAGGCCCATCTCGCGTACCGTGCGGGCCAGGTTCTCGGCCTCGCCTTCGTCCAGGGGCAGGGGCCGGCCATGGGCGACGTCGCAGAACGGACAGCGCCGGGTGCAGATATCGCCCATGATCATGAACGTGGCGGTCCCGTGTCCGAAGCATTCGCCCAGGTTGGGGCATGAGGCCTCCTCGCACACCGTGTACAGTGAGTGCTCGCGCAGCACCTTTTTCAGTCGCGCCACCTCGGGGTGGGCCGGGGCCTTGGCCCGTATCCAGGCCGGTTTGCGCATGCGATCGTGGGTGGGCTCCACCTTGACGGGGATGCGCGCCACTTTGTCCGCGCCGCGCTGGCGTTCGCCGGCGACGGTGCGCCGCCCCCTTGGATGATCGTTGGTCATTGACGTTCAGGTTCCTGTTCGGCCCCTCGGGCCTGGGCCGCGAGGGACGTGGTCTCTCGTGCAGGCAGGACGCAGCCGAGGTTTCGGATCAGCGCTGCCACGAGGTGGTCGGCGACGCGGTTCGTCTCGCGGGGGCCTCCCAGCGCGGCGAGCTGGGTCACCGCCATTCCGGGGTAGCCGCAGGGATCGATCCCGGCGAACGGGCCGAGGTCCATGTCCACGTTCAGGCTCATCCCGTGGTAGCAGCGCCCGCGCCGCACCCGCAGTCCGAGGGCCGCGATCTTGGCCCCGGCCACGTAGACGCCTGGGGCGCCGGACCGGCGCTCGGCGGCAATGCCGTAGCCGTCCAGCAGATCGAGGAGCGAGTCCTCTATGCGCTCGACCAGCTTCCGTATCCCCAGGCCCCGGCGCTGCAGGTCCAGGAGCAGATACACCACCACCTGCCCCGGGCCGTGGTAGGTCACCTGCCCCCCGCGGTCCACGTGCACTACCGGAATGGCCCCGGTACCCAACAGGTGCCGGTCGCGGCCGTTCAGCCCGACCGTGTAGACTGGGGGGTGCTCCACCACCCACAGCTCGTCCCGGGTATCGAGGCCGCGCCCGTCCGTGAACGAGCGCATGGCTTGCCACACCGGCTCGTAGTCGCACCGGCCCAGCCGGCGCACCTGCACGGTGAGCGTTGGCTCGCGCTGCGCGGGTTGTGCAGTGACCGTTTCCAGGGTCTCGATCCTCGTCTGCAGATCTACGGCCGAATCACGGGGTCGTGGCCGCTGCCCCACCGTGGCGCAGGCGCTCCTTGTACTCCTGGTAAAGCCCATGCATCCGTGTCCATACCGGTCCCGGCCGCCCGGTGCCCACGGCCTGCCCGTCCAGGCGGGTCACGGGCAGGATCTCCCGGGTAGAGCTGGTCAACCAGATCTCGGCCGCGGCGTGCAGGGCCTCGGTGGTGACGGGCGTCTCCCGGCAGCCAATGCCGTGAGCCTGGGCGAGCTCCAGGACCAGATCGCGGGTAATGCCCGGAAGCAGCTGGGGTCCCTTGGGGGGCGTGGTGAGGAGGCCGTCGCCGACGATGAAAAGATTGCTCGCCGCCCCCTCGGTGGCGTGCCCCGCCCGGATCAGGATGGCCTCGGCGGCTCCCGTGTCCAGGGCCTGTTGGCGCAGCAGCACGTTGGGCAGCAGGGTGATCGCCTTGATGTCGCAGCGTTTCCAGCGGATATCCTCCAGGGTGACCGCCGCGACCCCGGCCTCCGCCACTTCTGCACCGACGTCTTCGATAGGGCTGCTCATCACGAGCACGGTCGGGTGCAGGTCGCCCGAGAAGACATGATCGCGCCGGTTCGCCGTGCCCCGCGTGATTTGCAGATACACGGACTGATCGCCGCCGCCATTGCGCTGCACAAGGTCGTCCAGCACCGTGCTCCATGTTCCGCGATCCATCGGGTTGGGTATGCGCACCGCGGCGAGACTGCGCTCGAGCCGGGCCAGGTGTTGCTCGCACCGAAACAGGCGGCCGCCGTAGGCGGGAATCACCTCGTAGACGCCGTCGCCCAGGAGGAAGCCGCGGTCCAGGACGGATACCCTGGCCTGGTCCAGGCGTTTGAGCTCACCGTTGAGATAGACAATGGGATGGTGCCCACTCATGTGGCGATCCGTTCAGTGCGAGGGCGCCGCCTCACGGTCCTACCTGAACCAAAGGCGTACGCCATCGGCAAGGCGCTGCCACCAGGTGCCCTGCTCCACCGCCTGCAGGGCGATCAATGGGCGCTCGGCGATGACGCGCGTGTCCAGGGACACGTTCAATGTGCCGTAGGGTGCGCCCGCCTGGACGGGAGCGAGAATCTCGGGATTGAAGCTGGCCGAGGCGCGCAGCTTGTCGTAGTCGCCGCGCGGAAACGTGACGTACAGGGGCCGCGCCAGTCCCAGCGCCATGGTGTCCATCGCACCCTTCCATATGCGCACCTGTTTGATGGGCTCCTGGGCCTTGTATAGTTTCCGTGTCTCGAAGAACCGGAAACCGTAATTGAGCAGGGCCTGGCTGCTGTTCGCCCGCGCCTCCTCGCCGCGGTCTCCCAGCACCACCGAGATCAGGCGCATGCCGTCTCGCTCGGCGGAGGCCACGAGGCAGTAGCCGGCCGAATCCGTATGGCCGGTCTTGACGCCATCGGCGGACTCGTCGCGCCACAGCAGCTTGTTGCGGTTGTATTGCGAGATCCCGTTATAGGTGTACTTCTTCTGCGCATAATAGCGGTAGTACTCGGGAAAGTCGTGTATCAACGCGCGAGTGAGGGTCGCGATGTCTTTGCCGGTGCTGTAATGGTCTGGGTGGGGAAGCCCGGTGCTGTTTACATAGTGCGTGCCAGTAAGGTCCAACTCCTTGGCCTTGTGATTCATCAGAGAGACGAACGCCTCTTCGCTGCCGGCCACCTGCTCGGCCAGGGCGACGGTCACGTCATTGCCTGATTGCACGATCATTCCCTTGAGCAGTGCCTCCACCGTGACCTGAGAGTCGACCTCGACAAAGGTGCGAGATCCCGGCATCCGCCAAGCCTTCTCGCTGATCATGGTCTTGTCGGTCAACGAAAGACGCCCGGCGCGCAGCTCGGCGAACACAAGATAGGCGGTCATCAGCTTGGTGATGCTGGCCGGTTCCATTCGCTGGTGCGCCTTGGACTCGGCCAGGATCTCGCCACTTCTAAAATCCTGGACGATATAGCTGTCGGCGCTCACGCTGGGCGGTGCCGGGAGCGGACGGGCGAGCGCGCTCTCGACGCTCAGTACCAATACCCCCAAAAGGGCAATGGAAAATTTGTGAGACTTACGCAACGTGTGCAAGGAGTTCGCTTTCATGGCCTTCGTGTAAGATCCGGCAGCGGTGAAACGACGCAGGGGGCGCCGCATCTGTGCGGTCCAGCAGAGAATCAACGCGATGGGTGCACGAGCAATTTCCGTAGAAACGGCAAAAACGCCGCCAATCGCGGTATTTCCGCCACGTTCGACGCTCGCCGCTGGATCGCACCACCGGTGGGACCGAGGACGGAGGATCTTGCGAAGCGTGTGAGCGGCGGTCGTACACGGAGGCGCGATTGCCGCGCGCCCGCAGCAAGCGGAGCATGGACAGCGCAGCGGGCGTGAGCGGCGCAAGGTCCCCTGTCCTCGATCGATTTCCGCAACGGTTGAGCCGACATTCTACCGTGAACGGAATGGGATGAGTAGCGCAGGGATCAATCGGTGACGATTTGCGCCCCTTCGAGCCCGTTGCTCGCGAGATAGGCCGCGACCCGGCCGGCCTCCTCGGCGCCCGGCAGCGGCCCGATTTGCACCCGGTAGACGGGCCGCTGATCCCGCGAGCCCTCCTGGATCCGGATATCGGCCAGGCCCATGCCTTCCAGCCGTGCCCGCAGGCGCTCGGCGTTGTCCAGGCTGGCGAAGGCGCCGACCTGAAGATAGAGCCGGTCATGGGCGCCCTCGTCCCCGAGGCCGACCGAGGTGATTGCGGCGCTTCGGGCACTGGTGGCGCCGGTAGAGATGGCCCGCACCTCCACCGGCGCGGTGCCCGTCCCCACGATGCTCAATTTACGCGCCGCCACGTAGGACAGATCGATAAGACGTTCCTTCACGAACGGCCCCCGATCGTTGACCTTGACCACAACGCTTCTCCCATTGCGCAGGTTGGTAACGCGCGCATAACTGGGCAGCGGCAACGTCTTGTGGGCCGCAGTCATGGCGTACATGTCGTAGGGCTCGCCGCTGGAGGTGCGCTGGCCATGGAACTTTGTTCCGTACCACGAGGCGGTGCCGCGTTGTACATATCCGTCCGCCGAGTCGAGTACCGCGTAGCGTGTGCCGTCTACTACGTAAGATGGCGGGTTGCCGTACGGGCTGCGGGGCTCGGGCCGGGGAATGGCATCCGGGACGGAGGAAACGTCGAACGCGGGGTCGTCGGGGGCGCCGTCGTGGTGCAGCGGCTGGGAGCTGCACGCCCACAGCAGGTGCGGGAGCGCTAGACACCAGCCAACCCTTGAGAGCGGTCTCCCGAGCATCACACGAGTGTTCGTCATCCCCGTCACGTGCGGCGGTGCGGTTGAGCCCGTCGGAATCTATCGATCTGCAACCGCCGCCTTCTGCATGCGACCGTATTGCTCGGCGACCTTTCGGCTGAGCAGGTACACGGCCATCGCGTAGAGCGCGCTATGATTATAGCGCGTAATCACGTAAAAATTGTGCAGGCCCAGCCAGTACTCGAGCCCATCGCGCGTCTCCAGCGTGATCAGGGCAGCGGGCTGCTCCTCGGCCAGCTCTGCTCTGGTTGTCACACCATGCTCGCGCATTCGGCGCAGACTGTGCTTGGGCTTCAGGCCCGGTCCCTGCAAACGCTTGTAGTCTCCGCCTTCGATTTGTGCCGGTGCCGCGATGGGCTCGCCCGGCCTCCAGCCGTGGGCAGCGAAGTAGTTGGCGATGCTCCCGATGATGTCGGGATAGCTGTTCCACAGGTCGCGCTTCCCGTCCCCGTCAAAGTCCACGGCATACCGGCGATAGCTGCTGGAGATGAATTGCGGGGCGCCCATGGCGCCCGCATAGGAACCGGTGATCGACAGCGGGTCGATGCCTTCCTCGCGGGTCAGCAGCAGGTAGTGCTCCAGCTCGCTGCGAAAGAACCTGCCGCGCTCGGGATAGTCAAAGGCCAGCGTACTGAGGGCCTCGAGGACGGGGTAGCGCCCCTTGTGTCTGCCATAGCGGGTTTCCACGCCAATGACCGCCACAATGACTTGTGCGGGTACGCCGTACACGCGCTCGGCCCGCGCGAGTGTTTCGGCATGGGCGCGCCAAAATTCGACACCGCCGAGCGCGCGCGCCTGGGTCACGAAGATGGGTCGATATTGATACCATGGCTTGGCCTCGGCCGGATTGGAGATGGCCTTGATGATATCGGGACGCGGCTTGACGTGGCTGAAGAGACTCATCAGCTCTGCGCTCGTGAAATCATGGCGCGCGACCATCCGGTCAACAAAGCTGCGGAATTCGTCTCGCTGGAGGTATCCCGTGGAGCTCTGCGAGGTGGCGCATACACTTGTGGCGCAGGCGAGCAGGACGAGCGCCGGGAGTATGCGATGAGCGGCCTCGCGGGCGCGCCTCAAGGGTGCAGATGCTACAGGGCTCATGGTGAGAGCAACTTACGGTGAGTGTGTATGGACATGAGGATACCGAATCCGGCCATCAGCGTCACCATGGATGTTCCGCCGTAGCTGATCAGGGGCAGCGGCAGCCCCACCACCGGGAGCAGGCCGATGACCATGCCGATATTGACGAACACGTATACGAAAAAGGTGAGGCTTAGGCTTCCTGCGAGCAGCCGCCTGTAGCTGTCCTGGGCCTGGACCGCGATCATCAGCCCGCGCACCACGATAAAGAGATACAGCGCCAGCAGTAGCAAGGCGCCGAGCAGGCCGAATTCCTCGCCATAGACGGCGAAGATGAAATCGGTATGCCGCTCCGGCAGGAAATCGAGCTGCGATTGCGTGCCGTTCAGCCAACCCTTTCCGTACAGCCCGCCCGAACCCACGGCGATCTTGGATTGGATGATGTGATAGCCCGCTCCCAAAGGGTCGCGCTCGGGGTTGAGAAAGGTCAATACCCTGGCGCGCTGGTAGTCGTGCAACACGTGTTGCCATACGGGATACGCCGCGGCGAGCGTGGCGAGTAGGACACCGGCCATCATCCGCCAGGGCAGCCCTGCCAGGAACAACACGAAGAAGCCGGTGCTGGCGATCAACAGCGCCGTGCCCAGGTCGGGTTGACGCGCCACCAGGATCACGGGGAGCGCAATCAGCAGCGCGCTCACGGTCAGTCGGCCCAAACGAGGGGGCAGCGCCGCGTCGGCGAGCTGCCAAGCGATCATCATGGGCACCGCGATCTTCATGAGCTCGGAGGGTTGAAAGCGGATGACGCCCAGATCCAGCCACCGTTGGGCACCCTTGCCGATTTCGCCCATGAGCAATACGGCGAGCAGTAGCGCGATGCCCGCCATGTACAGCGCCAACGACCAGCGCCGCAGGGTCTGTGGGCTTACCTGGGCCACAAGCATCATGACCGTGAAGGATACGCCGAGACGCATCGATTGGCCGGTTACCTGGCTTAGGTCCTCGCCGGAAGCGCTGTAGAGCACAAACAGCCCGACCGTGCCAGCGGCTAGCAGCGCCACCAGCAGCGGGACATCCAGATGTAGCCGCTGCAGGAGCCCTGTGACCAATGGGTTGCCCTCGGCCTCGCGCGCGGCGGAAAGGGTGCCATAAAGCTTCACCGCGAGTCTTCCTCCAGCAGGTAGGAGTCCAATACTTTGCGAGCGATCGGCGCAGCCACCGACCCGCCACTGCCTCCGTTCTCGACCACTACCGCCAAAGCGATCTGCGGCTGCTCGGCAGGCGCGAACGCGATGAACAGAGCATGGTCGCGCAGCTCACGGGCCACCTCTTCTTCCTCGTACTCTTCTTCCTGCTCGATGCCGAAGACTTGCGCCGTACCGGTTTTGCCGGCGATTCGGTACGGGGCATTGCGCAGCCTCCAGCCGGTGCCGCGCGGCGCGTGAACGGCGTGCGTCATCGCATCGTGGATATAGGTCCAGTTGTCGGGGGAGATACCCTCTAGTGGCGCAAGCACTTCGGGTTCATTGGTGGTCATCGTGCCGCCTGCGGGCTCTTCCGTCCCGTAGACCAAGTGGGGCCGTGTGCGCCGCCCGCGCGTTGCCAGCGTCGCCGTAGCCGTGGCCAGCTGAAGCGGGGTGGTCAGCGTGTATCCCTGTCCAATGCCGGTGTTCAGTGTCTCACCCGGAAACCACACCATTCCGCGCTGCCTGCGCTTCCATTCCCGGGACGGCAGCAGCCCGTCTCGCTCGACGGTCATGTCGATGCCAGTGGTCTGGCCGAAGCCAAATTCACTCAGAAAGGCGTGAATTCGGTCGATACCCAGGTGGCGAGCCAGATCGTAGAAGTATACGTCGCACGACTGGGTAACGGCCTCGTCCAGGTCCACACGCCCGTGGCCCTCGCGCTTCCAATCGCGAAAGCGTCGCTCCTCGCCCGGCAGCACATAGTATCCGGGGCAAAACACCTCCCGTTGCCGGTCGGCGACGCCGTGCTCGAGCCCGGCAAGACCCAGAAACGGCTTCAAGGTGGACCCCGGGGGGTATTGCCCAAGGAGCGCGCGGTTGTACAGCGGCTGTTCACGGTGATTTTGCAGCGCCAGATATTCGGTTGTGCTGATCCCGCGCACGAAGGCATTGGGGTCATAGCCGGGCTTGCTGACCAGGGCCAGCACCTCACCGGTGGCTGGGGCCAGTGCAACAATGGCCCCGCTGTATTTCTCCAAGGCGGCTTCGGCGGTGCGCTGAAGATCGGCATCCAGCGTGAGGTACAGGTTGTGTCCCGCTGCAGGTGCGGTTTCCTGCAAGGTTCGCAGTATGCGTCCCTGGGCATTGGCCTCTACCTGACGGTGGCCGACCGAGCCGTGCAAGACCCGCTCGTACTGCTTTTCGATGCCGGTCTTCCCAGTATGACTGGTGCCCCTGTAGTTGGTGGCATCCAAGTGCCGCAGATCGCGCTCGTCGATGCGACCCACGTAGCCCAGGACATGGGATGCTGTTTTACCCAAGGGATAGTGCCTGGCCAGACGCGCAATGATGTTCACGCCCGG
>JABAHS010007367.1_pt2 | contig 33610 bp, 31 predicted proteins | sample 7062111 | NCBI WGS metagenome assembly JABAHS01 (sample SAMN14534600, study PRJNA622989) | marine sediment metagenome | biome: marine biome [ENVO:00000428]; feature: marine pelagic biome [ENVO:01000023]; material: deep marine sediment [ENVO:00002113]; isolation source: pool of 4 deep marine... | reverse complement strand
CCAGCAGCGAGTCGGGCATGTTTTCCACGGTGGTACGAATCGCTGGTGGCAGCGAGCTTTCGAGCGTCGTCTACCTCGGCGCCATGGACATGATCGTCCTGTCGGGCCGGCTCACCTACCCGTCGGGACCCATGTCGGGCACATTGGAGCCCGGAACCTGGGGCTACGTGCCAGCCAATGCCCGAGTCGAACGGTTCATCGCCGAAGAGGACACCGAGTTTCTAGCCAATTTCTACGGTCCGGTTGCGTTTCTCGGGGCCGACGGGAGCACGGTCACCAGCCTTCTGACCAGCCTAGATGTGCAGGCTGCAGCGCGCGACCGAGGCATTACCCTGGTGCCCAACACGCTGGCGGAGTGCATGCAGGAGCGGCCTCCCGCCTACCAGGGCCCGATCGAGCCGCTTGCCATCGCCGGCGCGGACTCGAAAGCGTTGGTCGTCGCAGCTGAAGGCATTGCCGAGGACGAGGGCCGGGCCGTGCATCCCCACTTCATCGACACCCGGGCGGTGCCCTGGATCGTCAATCCTGACACGCCGGACCTGGGCCTGAAGATCCTCCGGGTCAGCGAGGAAACCGGCATCACCTCGCTGATCGTGCGGCACAACGGCGTTGCCGGACCCCATTACCACCTGGGCGCCGCCGACTTCATGGTGCTCAGCGGTCATATCGGCTACCGGGCCGGGCCGGCTGAGGGCTACGGGCCGGGCGTATGGTTCTACGAGCCTGCCGGGGCTCGACACGAGGCAACCCAGCGCATCGGTGAGGAAGATCTCATCTACACGGCCAACGTGTACGGCCCGCTGCAGTTCGACGAGGGCCCGGACACGCCCATCGCGGCAGTCTTGTCGTGGATGCAGTACAAGGCAATGGCCGATGCCGGCGGGGTGGATCTGGTGCACAGCACCTTCGACAACGACGCATCGCTGCTGGCCTGGGCGCCCATCGGCAGCGAGGGCGCGCGGCTCTGAGCCCGTCGTCCCGGGACGACGGCTCGCTGCCGGGGGAGATTGACATAGCCACTGACGATCGGCAGGCGATTGCCGACCTGCAGAACCGCTACGCATACGCCATCGACACGGGCTTCTACGACGACCTGGACGAGGTGTTCACCCGGGATGCCGTTGCCGACTACGGCCAAGCCGGGCGTGTCGAGGGCGTGGAGGCGATCAAGGAGACCTGCCGCCACGCGCTGGAGCCCCTGACGGCCGCGCAGCACATCAATACGAACCACTGGGCTATCGTAGACGGGGATCACGCTCGAGCGGGGTGCTATCTGCACGTTCATCAGCACCGCGCAGGCACCCCCGGCGGCGACCATCTGGAGATGGGCGGCCGCTACGAGGACGAGCTCACGAGGACGCCCGAAGGCTGGCGAATCACCGCGCGCAAGCTGACGATCCTGTGGAGCCAGGGGAACCCCGACGTGCGCTGGGAGCGTTAAAGCTCGAGGGTCGAGCCGGTGAGCCGCTCGTAGGCTTCCAGGTATCGACCGATGCTTCTCTCCACGACCTCATCCGGCAACGTGGGCCCGGGGGGCGTTTTGTCCCAATCCCCGGCCGCCACCACGGTCTCCAGATAGTTGCGCACGATCTGCTTGTCGAAGCTGGGCTGCTCCCGCCCCGGTTCCCAATCGTCGGCGGGCCAGAACCGCGAGCTGTCCGGCGTGAAGATCTCGTCGATCAGTATCGGCTCCTCCCGGCCCGGCAGCTGGCCGAACTCGAACTTCGTGTCCGCAAGGATAATGCCGCGCTCGATCGCGTAGTCGCGCGCCTTTCCGTAAAGGCTCAAGGTCGTCTGGCCGAGCCACTCCATCATCTCCCGACCTACAATGCCGACGCCTTCCTCGAAGCTGATGTTCTCGTCGTGCCCGGTGTCGGCCTTGGTCGAGGGGGTAAACAGCGGCTCTTCCAGGCGGTCGCTGTTTTTGAGGCCCTCAGGCAACTCGATCCCGCAAACGGCGCCCGTGCGCTGGTAGTCCTTCCAACCGCTGCCGGTGATGTACCCCCGCGCGATGCACTCGATGGGAACCACCTGAGTCTTGCGGCAAAGCATGATGCGCCCCGCCAGGGCGTCCCGCTGTGCATCGTCGAGCCCGGGAATGTCGGCCACGTCCGTCGAGATCAGATGGTGGTCGACCTCATCGCCAAAGTGGTCGAACCAGAACCGCGAGATCTGGGTGAGGACGACGCCTTTGCCCGGCAGCCCGTTGGCCATAACGACGTCGAACGCGCTGATCCGGTCCGTAGCGATAATCAGCAGCGCTTCCTCGCCGTCATCCAGCGTGACGTCGTAAAGGTCGCGAACCTTGCCCGAGCGGCGGTTCGGCAGATCGAGATTGGTTTCCAGTAGCGCCTGTCTCATCTTTCCCCCATGTTGATTTGAGCCAATTCTTCAGTCCTCAGGCCGTCATCCCGCCGTCCGCCATGTATACCGAGCCCGTGACCCACGCGCTGTCGTCGCTCGCCAGGAAGAGCATCACCTTGGCGATCTCCTCTGGCTCAGCATAGCGCTGGAGCGCGATCCGGGACTGCATCAGGCTCTTCACCTGCTCGCCGCCCCGAGGCGCGATGCCCTCTTCGATGCTGCGCATCATACGCGTCTCCACCGGCGAAGGGTTCACCGTGTTGACGCGAATATTCTGCCCTGCGCACTCACGGGCGGCCGATCGCATCAGCCCGATCACGGCGTGCTTGCTCGTGACGTATGCGGACATGCCCGGAGATCCACCGACGCCGGCCACGGACGAGGTGATGACGATGCTGCCGCCCCCTCGCCGCGCCATGGCGGGGATGGTCGATTTCAGCCCCAGGAAGACGCCCTTGACGTTGACGCCGAGGACCTGATCGAAGCTGGCCTCGTCGTAGTCCACGATGGGCACGGCCACATCGCCTTCGATCCCGGCATTGGCGATGAAGACGTCCACCCCGCCGTAGCGCTCTTCCGCACAGGCGACCATGGCGGCGTTGTCGGCGGCCGTGGTGACGTCGCCGACAAAAAAGCTTACGCGATTGCTGCCGATACCACGTACGGCCTCATCCAGCGCCTGCTCGTCCAGGTCCGCCAGCAGAACGTCAGCACCCTCCGCTGCGAACAGGCGGCCCGCGGCGGCGCCGATGCCCCCGGCGCCGCCGGTGATCACGGCCACCTTTCCGTCCAGTCTCCCCATGAACGCCTATCCCCCCGAATCCTCCGGTCAATCCAGCGCGCGCTGAAGGTCCTCCAGGAGATCGTCCGTCTCCTCTATGCCCACGGAAAAGCGGATGAGCGAATCGTCGATGCCCATGCTCGCCCGCCGCTCGGACCCCATCTCGTAGTAGATGGTGTGGGCCACGGGGATCGCGAGCGTGCGGTTGTCGCCCAGATTGCTCGATTTCACGATCACGTCCAACGTGTTCATGAACTCCCAGATATCCACCTCGGCAACCAGCTCGAAGCTGAACAGCGCGCCGGGATGCCGGAACAGCCGGCTTGCCCGTGCGTGCTGAGGATGCTGCTCGAGGCCCGGGTAATAGACGGCTTTGACCTTAGAGTGCGCATCCAGCATCGCGGTCATGGCCGCCGCGTTGGCGCATTGACGCTCCAGCCGCAATCCAAGGGTCTCCGAGCCGATAGCGATGTGATGCGCAGCCTCCGGGGCCAGGGCAGCGCCGAAGTCCCTCAGGCCCTTCTTCTTGATCTGGGTGATCGCCCACTTTTCAGGCGCCCCGGACTTGTAGGTGTCGTAGATGTTGGAAAAGCCCGCCCAATCAAAATGGCCAAGCTCGGTCACCGCCCCGCCCAACGCGTTGCCGTGGCCGCCGATGTACTTCGTCAGGCTGTTCACCACGAGGCTCGCGCCCACGCCGGTCGGCAGAAACAGGTAAGGCGAGGTCATGGTGTTGTCCACGACGTAGATCAGCCCGCGATCCGCGCACAGATTCCCGATCTCTTCCAGCGCGGACACCTGAGTACGCGGGTTGGCAATGGTTTCCACGAATACCAGGCGGGTGCGCTCGTTGATGCCCGCTGCCACCGCGTCGACATCGGTGGCGTCCACGAACGTGACGTCTACACCGTGAGTCGCGAAGGAGTTGAACAGGCTGTTGGTATTGCCGAACAGAAATGAGCTCGATACGAAATGATCGCCGTTGCGAAGCAGCGCGAATAGCATGGTGCCAATGGCGGCCATCCCCGTGGAGAAGCACACGGTCTGCAGGCCCTGTTCCATGGTCGAGATCTTGGTCTGCAGGGCTTCTACCGTCGGGTTCACCTGACGGCCGTAGGTGTAGCCGGCCTTGGTACCCTGGAACACGGCGGCAAGATCGCGGGCGTCGTCGTACCCGTACGCCACGGTGGCGTGCACCGGCTTGTGGAGCGAACCGTGCTCGATGACCTCGAGCCGGTCGCTGTGCACGATCTTCGTGGTAAAGCCCTTCATCGGCAACGGCGCGTCGTGCTAAACGGCGTCGGCGGTTTCTGGCTGCTCATCCAGAACCATGGCCCGGAAGGGATTCTGCTGGAGCATCAGCTTTACCTGATCGGCGGGCACCGGGTCACTGAAAATGAAGCCCTGCACCTCGCTGCATCCCTGGGAACGCAGATAGCGCAGCTGGGTCCGGTTTTCCACGCCTTCGGCGATGAGGTCGAGGTTGAGGCCCCGGGCCATGGCAACGATGGCGTTGACGATCGAGGCGTCGCCCTGCTCGGCACGGATGTCGCCCACGAAGCTGCGGTCGATCTTCAGCGTGTCGATGGGGAACTGCTGCAGGTAGCTGAGCGACGAGTAGCCGGTACCGAAGTCGTCGATGGCGATCTGCACGCCTAGCTGCCGGAGCTGCTTGAGCTTGGGGATGATCACCTCCATGTCCTGCATCAGGATGTTCTCGGTGATCTCGAGCTTGATGCTGGGAGCATCGATGCCTGCAGTGGCCATGTCGGCGACGAAGCTGTCGACAAAATTCTCTTGCTCGATCTGCGGGGCAGACAGGTTCACCGACAGGCGGATATCTCCCAGCCCCGCACGTCGCCAGCCAGCGACGTCCGCAAAGGCACGGCGCTGCACGAAGGTGTCGATCTGGGTAATCAGACCCGTCTCTTCCGCCATGGGCAGAAAGTCGCCGGGTTCTACCAGCCCGCGCTCGGGATGCCGCCACCTGACCAGGGCTTCGACACCGACGATCTGCCCGGTCTCCAGCGCCACCTGGGGCTGGTAGTAGACCACCAGCTCTTCCTGGGTGAGCCCGTTTCGAAGCTCGCGCTCCATGGAGAGCCGGGTCGAGTACTTGTGGTTCATCTCCTCGGAGAAGAACTGGTAGCTGTTCTTGCCGCGACCCTTGACGTGGTACATGGCGATGTCGGCGTTCTGAATCAGCGCCTCTTCGGTCTCACCGGCTTCCGGGTAAATGGCGATGCCGATGCTGGCGCCAACGAAGAGCTCGTGGCCGTCGATGACGAACGGACCGCCGAGCCGGTCGAGGATCTTGGTGGCGATGACCACCACGTCGTCGCGCGTGCGCACCTCGGGAAGCAGCAGCGTGAACTCGTCACCTCCGAAACGCGAGAGCGTGTCGCCACGCCTGAGGCAGCTCTCCAGGCGGTTGGCCACGGCCTTGAGCAGGCGGTCACCCATGCTGTGGCCCAGGGTGTCGTTGACGATCTTGAAGCGATCGAGATCCAGGAACATCACCGCCAGCTTCCGCTTGCTGCGCCGTGCCTGCTTGATGGCGAGGGACAAGCGGTCCTTGAGCAGGGCGCGGTTCGGCAGGTGCGTGAGCAGATCGTGGTAAGCCTGAAAGCTGATGACCTCCTGGGCCTCCTTCCGGTCGCTGATGTCCCGCGCGATGCCGTAAGTGCCAACGAAGTTCTCCCGCGTGCGCTCCTTGGGGTCCGAATACACGCCCATGGCCGTGAGCTCGGTCCAGATGGCGTGGGCATGGAAGAACCGCGCGCCGCGCCGCGCGTGCCGGCTCTTCAGGCGCATCTCCGCGTTGGTCACGGCCCGTTCGCCTGTGCGCCGCTCGTTGAAGACGTTGCGGGCAAGCTCGAGGTGATCGTCGTCCACGAGCTCCGTGTAGTGCTTGCCGATGAGCTGTTCACGGGCGAATCCCAGCAGGCTTTCGACCCGATCGTTTAGGAAGGTGAAGCAGCCGTTTCGATCGAGCATGTAGACCAGGTCGGGAGAGCTGTTGACGATGTAGCGATGCAGCTCCTCCGATTCCTTGAGCTTTTCCTCCATGAGCTCGTTCTGGGCCTCGAGCTGACACTGCCGCAACGCGGTCTCCATGGTCGCGATGAGCTCGCCGGCCTCATAGGGCTTCTTGACGAAGTCGAACGCCCCGCAGTGGAGCGCATGCTTCACCCCGCTGAAACTCGAATCGCCACTGACGACGATGATCTTGCAGGTGAGCTCGTTGCGGTCGGCATAGTCGAGCACATCGTGACCGCTGACCCCTGGCATGATCAGATCGAGCAGAACGACGTCGTAGCTCTTCTCCGCCATGAGATCCAGCGCCTGCTGACCGCCCAGCGCTTTGTCGGGCTCGTAGCCGTGCAGCACCATTAGCTGGTAGAGGCTGTTGAGCAGCTCGGGCTTGTCGTCGACGAGGAGAATCGAAGAGCCCGTCAGCCCGGACCCGGCGCTTTTTCTATTGAGCAATCGGGAGAATGACTCTCGGGGACTGGAGACGTCCGCCGTGCCGCTTTCACTCATACCAGAACTGTCCTACGTCGTGCTCGGCATGCTTGCCAATTGTGACGAATTTTTCCTGCGCTGGATAGGCGCCCGCTCACGACCGCTCATGCTCGTGGCGGAACGGGCGGGGCCACAGCTCGAACACCCGCGACAGCGCGGAGAGCGCCAGCGCGTGCTTGATCACGCCTTGCTGCACGGCGCCGGCCACCTCCTGCTCGCTCATCAGGGTCACCTCGATGGCTTCACCCGGGGTGGGCGCCGGGTCCTGAAGCCGGGACACGCTTACGGCCAGCCAGTGATGGCAGAGATGATCGTGAAACGCGGGGTTCGGCTCGACGGCGCCCAGATACGTCCAATCCCCGCCGCCGTAGCCGGTTTCCTCTAAAAGCTCACGCTGGGCGGCTGCCAGCGAGTCTTCGCCCGGATCGACCATGCCGCCGGGGGTTTCCAGGGTGGTGTAGTCAACGCCGAAGCGGAACTGACGAATCATGACGGAGAGCCCGTCGGCGGTCAGGGCCACGATGTTCACCCAGTCCACGGACTCCAGGACCAGCCGTCGGAGCACGGCGTCGTTGCGCGGATTGCGCATCCTGTCGAAGCGGGTCTTGAACAGAATCAGGTCGTCACCGTACTCCGAACCCAGGCGCTCCCAGCGCAGCTCCGAATCCTCGCTCATTCTCCGTACCCCGTCAGTTCCATGTAGCCCCGGCCAACGCGTCTGCCCGCCATGTCGAATACGCCCACCAGCCCTTCCCAGTAGGAAACGCTGGTCTGCATGCGCTGATCGGGAACGGCGGCGCGGATGCGCAGCTCACGATCAGGCGTGTGCAGGCGCCATTGCAGCGGCCAGGAAACGCCATCTTCGTCCTCCCAGAAGATCTCGGGCTCGAGCTCGAAGTCTTCCGCCGCCAAGGGAAACTTCGTGCCGCTCGGATCGAACAGCACCGCGTGATCGTAACGATCCCGGGTCCCGTCCGCACGCCGGAGCTGATAGGCCATGATCTCCCAGCTATCGTCGAGATGAAGGGCAAACCAGTCCCACCCCACCTGACCGCCGGAAAGAACGCTGGTGCTCCATTCCCTGTCGATCCAGGCCCGCCCGCTGACCTGATGCTCAACCTCGCCGATGCGCAGCGTGCCCCACGCTCTGAGCCGCGGCAGAGAGTAGTAGTAGGACGCCTGCTCCGGGCCCTTGGCGCTCAGCCCCCGATCACCCTGCAGAACGGGTCCCTTCAGCGCATCCAGCTGCAGGTCGACGGCAAACGCGTCCGCGTTCACCGTCAGGCGCTGCTCGTCGAAGCCGCCGCTGCGACCGGCGAGCTCCCAGCCGTCCACCCAGACCCGAAACGGCTTAGCGGTGGCGCCCGCAATGCCCGGATGTCCCCGCGCTATGCGCTCCTCGTGCCAGTGCCGCTGCTCCACGACGCCGGTGACAGCCGCGTGCGCCAGATAGACCTGGTTGGACAGCCACGGGCTGGCGTTCCCGACGGTAGGCGCCAACGCCTGGCGGAACACGGTGAACTGCAGCCCGAACTCGGCGCCGAACTCGTTCTGAACGTTTGCGGTCAGGTACCACCACTCGCTGCGAAAGCCGGGATGTGGACCGTGGTCCCGGGGAAACCTGATCGGCACGACGGTCTCTGCCCTGGCGAAACCCTGCAGATCCGTCCCGCCCAGCACGCTGCTCAGCCGCAATGACCCTTCGCCCATGCCGCCGTCAGCCCGGTCATCCCGTTGACATCCCGGCCCAAGGAGCAGCAGGGACAAGAGCACGGCCAGGAGGCTGAAGATACGCATCCGGTGTCAGACCTCCCCGGCCGAATCGCGCGGCGCAGGCAACAGGCCCGCCAGAACGGCAGCGCCGACGCCGAGCACCAGCGGCACCGCGATGTCGCCGAGCGCGAGGCGCAAATCCACCGTCCAGCCAAACGCTCTGGGGTTGATCACCGCGCACAGCAGCCATGCCATGAGCAGCCCGAGCGGCAGGGCCAACGCCACCGCAACGCCGCCGATTCCCAGCGCGCGGCGCAGGGCGATCCCGGTAAGCTCGCGCCCGGTAACCCCGAGCATGACAAGTAGACGCACGCCTTGCTGCTGATTCAGGCGCAAGGCCACGAGCGAGTTGTGGACCCCGATGGCGGCAACGAGCAGCGCGAGCAGGGTCAGGGAAGACGTGATGGCAAACGTACGATCGAAGATCTCCAGGGCGACCTGGCGCATCCGCCCGCGAGGTTCCACGTCGAGCCCGGGAAAGGCCGCGACCAGGCGCCCCTCGAGATCGGCACTGCCGTCCTCGGCGTCAATCCCCAGCGAGACGCTGAGCCGGTCGTGGATGAGCTCCACCCCCATGCCAGCAGCGACCGCCTCATCCACCAAGACGCGGTATCCGGCTTCGCCAAACCCGCTGAAGATGCCCAAGATGCGGAGACCCCGACCGAGAGCCAGACGGTCGCCGACTCGCGCGTCGAGCAGGCCCGCAAGCCTTTCGCTGATCAGCGCTTCTCCCGAACCCAACGGACCCGAGACGCCGTATCGGGCCGCTTCCGACTCGGTAAAGGGCGAGTAGCCAAGCACGATGGGCACGGTGCCCACGCGCTGCCGAGCGCTTCCATACGGCTGCACGTGAACGACCGACGGCTGCTGGAGAAGCCACCGGCGGACGTCGGCGAGATCGCGCCCGTCACCGTCCACGTACAGGTCGTGCGCGAGCCGTTGATCTAGCATGCGTGCGAAGTCGGTGCGGAAGCTGTCCACCATGAGCCCCACGGCCATGCTGGTGGCCACGGCCAGTGCCAGCGCGCCGACAGCCACGGACAGATCCCGCGGGTACCAGACCACCTCGCGCAGAGCGTGCCGGTCGAGAAGCCGCCCGGGCAACCGCGCGCGCAGCCGCCCCCGCAGCCTGACCGCCGAAGCCCGCAGGGCATCAAGCAGGGGCTGGACGACGATCACCACCAGCATTCCCAGGGCGAGCACGGCGGCAAAGCCGCCCAAGAGACCCGTCTGTGGAAGGACGACGCCGCCAATGGCCACCGCCAGCAGCACGCCGGCTACGATCCCTGCGGGAGCTTCCGAGCCCGACCGCCACTCGCGGCGACAGGACATCCACGCGCTAAGCGCGCCAACGCCCATGCCCGACAGGCCAGCCTTGAGCACGAGCCACGTCGTGACCGGCGGCCATTGCCCCGCTGCGTCTGCGGCCAGGGTCGTCATGGCCCCGAGGCCGCGCGCCAGCATCAATCCGGCAATCAAACCGGCAACGCTCGCGACCGCCCCCAGCAGGAGAAAGGCGCCCACGAACCCACGGGTCAGCTCGGCCCGGGATACGCCCATGGCTTCGAGGCGATCGTTGAGCGGCTGACGACGACGGTGCCAGATGATGGCTATCTGGTAGATGAGAAACCACGCCACCACCAGAACGAGCAAACCCAGCGCGCCCACGTTGAAGACCACGGACCGGGCGAACGCCAGTGAGGGTTGCTCCGCCGATACCGGCCGGGCGCTCCATCCCTGTGGCTGCCATCGCCCTTCCCGGTCAGCAAATCCGGCCGAGATCCCCGGGAGCACCAGCTCGGCCAGCTCGCTGATCCGCGCGTAAGGGTCCGAACGGCGCACGCCGACGTAGCTGAGCGAGTTCACCGGCGCATCCAGCAGCGCCTGAGCAATGCCCAGATCGGCGAGCACGAGCCCACCGAGATCGGCGCCGAGCACGCCCTCCACCCGGTACGACGCGCCGCCGACGTCGATCGTCTCGCCCGCCAGGACGCCGAAGCTCTCGTCGACGAGCAATCGGCCCCCGGCCACCAGCGCTCGACCATCGATCCCCGAGCCCGCGATCGTCAAGCCGACGGCCGCAATCCAGTCGACGCCAACCACGAGCGCTCGGCGCCCGGCGATCACCCGCTGACCCTCCAGCATCGGAACCAGCGCGCGGACGTCCGTATACTCGCCCGCTCGCCACCGCGCCCGAAGCGCAAAGTAGTCGGCATCGGTCAAGGGTTCGCCGTCGCGATCGAGGAGCTCGGTGAGGCCATCTAGATGCGGCAGGCCCACCATCTCCAGCGAGGCGTTGATGCGCGATCCGATCTGATGCACCGCCACGACGGCGGCAACGCCCAGCGTCAACCCGAGCAGCACCGAGAGCGTGCTCCACCGCGCGCGCAGGAGGAACCGCCGCTGGCTGAGCCCTAGCAGGCTCACGCCGCGCCGGCGCCCAGCCGCAGCACGTGGTCTGCCCGCGCTGCGATCGCCTCATTGTGCGTCGCCACAAGCATGGCGGCGCCTTGGGCGCGCACCTCGCGCCACAGAAGCTCGATCACCAGATTGGCATTGTCGCCGTCCAGATTGCCCGTGGGCTCATCCGCCAGCACCAGCAGCGGCTCGTGGGCGAGGGCCCGGGCGATAGCCGTGCGTTGACGCTCCCCACCCGATAGGTTGTCGGGTATCTCGTCCAGGCGGTCTTCCATCCCCAAGTCGGCGAGCCGCTGCATCGCCGGCGCCTGCAGATCGCTGCGGCCGGTCAGCTCGAGCGGCAGCAGCACGTTTTCCAGCACCGTGAGCGTTGGAACCAGGTTGAAAAACTGAAAGACGTAGCCGAGCCGCCGCCGTCTGAGATACCCGCGCGCCGCATCGTCAAGCTCATCGATCCGCAGGGTGCCTTCCGGCGTGGTCAGCTCAACCCGACCCGCATCCGGCAGCACCAGGCCGGCGACGACATTCAGCAACGTGGACTTGCCCGAGCCGCTGGGCCCGACGACGGCGAGGATCTCCCCGGCACCCAGCTCGAAGGAGACCTCGTCCAGCACACGCCGCTCGGCGTCTCCGTCCACATACCGCTTGGCGAGGCCGGCGACGGTGAGAACCGGGCTCATGAATCTACCTTCATCGCAGCGGGTGCATGCCCTGATCGCGCAGATCGGCCGTCAACTCGTCGAGGTGCGCCTCCGCAGCCACGTCGTCCAGCATCCGGGAAACTCCCGAATACCGCGCGATGGTCTGCAGGGTGGTCAGGGTGGGCGCGATCATCTGCCATCGCCCCGTCTGGTGAAGCTCGAGTGCTCTGCCCGGCGCCACCCAGGCTTCGGCCGCGGTTTCCCACGCATGCCTATCGGTGACCTGACCGGAGGGCATGTGAGCGATAAAGAATCGTGTATCGAAACGCCGTGGCGCCACCTNNCCCGAATGACCAGCCCTTCCCGTCGGCACATGGTCGCGAAATCCATCTCCCCGGCAACGAGCGCGTGGCGGTGAGCGGCAAAGCGCTCCGCCTCCGCATCCGTTCGCGGCGTGAAGAGCTCGCCGTCGCGTTCCGCCAACAGCACGCCACACTCTTCGAAACACTCACGGATGGCGGCTACCCAGTATCGCAACCCGCCGGAATTGACGCCCAGGCGCGCGGAAGCCGTATCGTCGTCCAGGTCCGTGACAAGCTCGGGCACGAAGTCCGCCGCGTCCACCTTGCCCCCCGGAAACACGTGCAGATCAGGGAAGTCGACCCCGCCAGGACGCTGAACCATGAACACTTCGGGCCCGTGGCCGACGTCGCGAACCAGCAGAATAGTCGCCGCCAGTCTGATGTTGTCTTTCTCGAGTGGCTGCATATGCAAGGAGTGATATCAGATTGCCATCTCTTGTTGGGTCCCGCGCGCGAGGCTACTCTGAGCCCGACCACGCGACCAGATGTCAAGAGATGAAAGAAAAACCGTACAAGGTCCTCGTGCGTCTTCCGCCGGAAATGCGCGACCTGCTCGCCCAGTCGGCACGACACTACCGGCGCAGCATGAACTCCGACATTGTAGCGCGTCTGTACGAGTCATTCAGGGGGATCGCAGATGCAACCCGCGAGCAGGGGCTCGCACCACCCATGCACGATCAGTTCGAGCAGCTGTTCAGAGCCGACCTCAGCCCGGAGGAGCAGAGCCTGGTCAAGGCCTTCCGCCGACTGAACAAGGATCAGCAGCTGGCGCTGCTGGCCCTACTCAACTGAACCCCAGGCCCAGGAATCACGTCATGCCGCTCTCGCCATACAAGCACCCGACGACTATCTGCCTCGTCGACGACAATCAGTCCTTTCTGGACAGCATGATTCTTGAGATGCCCAGCAACTGGGCATGCCGGGCCTTCACGGATCCCCACGCGGCACTCGAGTTCCTGAACCAGCCGGTCATGCTTGCTCCCCTGGCGGAGCGATGCTTGAGCTCACATAAGTCTCCGGGCTCCGATGCGGTCATCCATCTCGACCTCGGCCTCATCGAGCAGGAGGTCAACCACCCCGAGCGATTCAGGCGCGTATCGGTGGTGGTGGCGGACTACGCCATGCCCTCGATGAACGGGCTGGAGCTATGTGCTGCGACCCGGGACCCCCACCTACGCAAGGCGATGCTTACCGGCGTCGCGGACGAGAAGGTGGCCGTTGAAGCGTTCAACGCCGGCCTGATTCACCGGTTCATCCCGAAGCACGGGGCCTCGGCTACCGGCACCGCGCGCGACTACATCGCCGAGCTGCAGGACGAGTACTTCGGGCAGTACACGGCCCTGCTGCAGGGCACGCTGGCCGTGGGCAAGCCGGGCTTTCTCTCCGATCCCGACGTCACCCGGTGGACGGAGGACCTGATGCGTTGCGAACGGCTGGTGGAGTACTACCTGGTCAACGACCCGCCAGGCCTCGTTCTGCTCAGCAGCGACGGCAGGATATTCAGGGCATTGATCCTCGACGCCGCCGACATGAAAAGCCAGCTCGACCTCGCGCGCCAGCATGGCGCTCCCGACCCCATCGTCGAGGGGATCGCGGAGCATCGCCACGCCGCCCTGCTCCTGGGCGACTCCCCGGCCGACTACTACGGTTCCGAGCGCTTTCCCTGGGAAGAGAAGGTCTGCGCGCTTCAGCGCGTGGGCCGTCACGGGGAGTGGCTCGTCGGCGTGGTCAGGGATGCGCCGGTCGACATCGATTTCGACCCGCAGGTTGCTTCCTACGACGCCTACCTTGCGACCTTCGAGCGCTGAGAGAACGTCGTCCGGCGGCCGCGCCGCGATCTCCTTTCAGCGGATGAGCATAGCGCTGGCAGAGATTCAGCGATCCCGCCTCAACGGGCGTAACGCGTTTTCAGCGCCTCTGCGTGATCTTCGAGCTCGGCAAGCAGCTTCTCGCGCCTGGGGTCCTGGTGTTCGGCGTTCTGCCGGAGGCGGTCCAATCGAGCGTCAAACTCGCGCAGCGTGAGCCACGGGGCGTCGTCCGCGTTCAGCTTGTCACTGACGAACTCGTGCCAATCCTGCCGCTCCTCCTCGTTCAGCAGCTCCGCGAAGCTGCGCGACTTCAATCGAGAGGACAGCGAAACCAATCGGCGATCGGCGTAGTCGAGGTCCAACCACTTCCCGTGGGCGAGCGAGTCCTGAAGGCTGGCGCAGCGACTTCGGTCCGCATCCTGGAGAAAGGCGTCGTATAGCGCCGCTTCCACGTCCGCCGCTTCCGGAAGAGGGCGATCGCCATAAACGCGCATGATCTTCCGAGCGAGGCCGGGCCGGGCGAGGCGCCGCTGCCGCTCCTTGATCTCCCGACGGTCGAAGCCGATCCGGTCCCAGTTCTCCTCGGTCATCACCTCGATGCCCGCCACGAACGGGCAACGATTGATCCGGATCTCCTTGAGCGGAGGGCGCTGCGTGGAACCCTCCTTGAAAAGCTCCGCCCGGATCTGCTCGTCGGACCAGCTGATCAGCGGCTCCACGTCCTCGCTCAGGTCGACGACGACGATGGAGTTGCTGTTCTTCGGGTGTCGGCAAACCGATACCACCGGCGCGGCGCTGTAGCGGCTGCGCGGGTACATGCCCGAGACGTGCAGGCAAACACGCGCTCCGAAGGGCTCGAGCAGCTGCTTTACCTGCTTCTTGGACCGGCTATTGAAGTAGTAGTCGAACAGCTTCGGCTGCTGCTCGCGAATCAGGCGCGCGAGAGCGATCGTCGCGCGCACGTCGGACATGGCGTCGTGAGCCTGACCGTGCTCGAGGTCGTTGGCTTTCGTGAGCAGCTCCAGCCGGTAAACGGGCAGGCCTTCGTCGTCGGTGGGCCAGCGGATTCCTTCCCGCCGCAGCGCGCCCGTCGCCCGCACCAGGTCGATGATGTCCCAGCGCGAGTTACCGTTCTGCCACTCCCGGGAGTAGGGATCCAAGAGCATGCGGTAGAACCCGAACCGGATGAACTCATCGTCGAAGCGCAGGCTGTTGTAGCCTGCGACGCAGGTCTGGGGTGTGGAAAAGAGCTCGTTGATGCGCGTCATCGCCTGCCACTCGCTCACCCCTTCGCGGCGGGCGACGTCGGGGGTAATGCCCGTCACGAGGGTGGCTTCCGGGTTTGGCAGCACGTCGTCCGGCAGCTCCACGTAGGTGCAGTACTCGTCCCCCACGGGGTTGAGTGACAGGTCCGTACGTAGCCCGGCAAACTGGATCACGCGATCCCAGCGCGGCTCGATCCCCGAGGTTTCAAGGTCGTACCAGTAGTAGCTGCCTGCCATTGCTTCCTATAACCTTGGCTTCCCATGTCGGCTTCGAACGCAAAGCGAATCGCGCTCCCCGCTGGGCCCATTCTCGCACTGTTCGCCGGATACCTCATGTACTCTACGGGCACCCCCCCGGCGGCGGCCATCACCCTCGGCATCACGGTGATCTGCGTGGTGTGGTGGGTATTCGAGCCCATCCCCATACCCGCCACGTCAGTGCTTCCCCTTGCCCTGTTGCCGCTTCTGGGCGTTCTGAGCCCGCAGCAGGTCGCCCACGCCTACGGGCACCCGCTCATACTGCTGCTGCTCGGCGGGTTCATCCTGTCCACCGCCCTTGCGCGCAACGGCGCCCATCGACGAATCGCGCTGACCATGGTGCGCGCCTTCGGCGGCAGCAGCAGCCGGCGACTGGTTTTCGGCTTCATGGCGGCAAGCGCGGTGCTGAGCATGTGGATATCCAACACGGCCACCACGCTCATGCTTCTGCCCGTGGCGCTGGCGGTGCTCGAAAAGGCCGAGGACCCAAAGCTTGCCACGCCGCTGCTACTCGGCATCGCCTACGCCGCCAGCATCGGCGGCATCGGCACACCGATCGGAACGCCGCCCAACGTCGTTTTCATGGGCGTGTACAACGATCTCGGCCTGGGCCAGATCGGCTTCGCAGACTGGATGTCTTTCGCCGTGCCCGTGGTGCTCGTTCTGCTTCCCATCGCTGCCGTCTGGTTAACCCGTCGGCTTGGCCACCAGGGCACCGTGGACGTGCCGGAGGTAGGCGCCTGGCAGGCCGGCGAGGTTCGGGTTCTGCTGGTATTCGCCGTCACCGCCGCGGCATGGATCACCCGCAGCGAGCCCTTCGGGGGGTGGACGGCGCTGCTGGGCCTGGCCCAGACGAACGACGCCATGGTCGCTCTGCTGGCGGTGGTGATCATGTTCATAGTTCCCGACGGGAAGGGCGAGCGTCTGCTGGACTGGGAAACCGCGGCCGAGATCCCGTGGGGCATGCTGATCCTGTTCGGGGCCGGGTTGGCCATCGCTGGCGCGTTCACCGCTTCCGGCCTCAGCCAGACCATCGGCTCGATGCTATCCGGTCTGGCCACTCTGCACGTGTTGCTGATCATGCTCACGATCTGCCTCACGGTCACCTTCCTCACCGAAACCACGAGTAACACGGCGACCACCACCCTGCTGATGCCGATTCTCGCCGCGGGTGCCGTGGGCGCGGGCATGCCGCCCGAACTGTTCATGATTCCCGCGGCGATGAGCGCGTCCTGCGCGTTCATGCTGCCCGTGGCCACCGCCCCCAATGTCATCATGTTCAGCACGGGCCGCGTCGCCATCGAGACCATGGCGAAAGAGGGCTTCGCACTCAACGTCATCGGCGCCGGCGTCATCGCCACGCTCTGCTTCCTGCTGCTCACGTAGGGCTTCGATCGCTTCGGCCCTGGGCTCGGGAGCCAACCGCGCCAGCGCCTCGACCTTCTCGAAGAATCGCTCCCAATCTCCCGAAGCCTCGGCGAAAACGGCGGCAAACGCCGGCACGTCGTCGTCGTAGGTCGACAACGAAACGAGAAACGCGTTGTTCAGCCTGGCCAGGACGTCGTCGTATCTTCCGGACCCGTACCTTTCGAGGTCTTCCCGGTAACAGGCTCTCGCACGGGAAATGAGCCGGGGCTTGGTAGCTCGCTTCTCGGCTTCGCTGAGATCGCTGGTGTACAGCTCGTCCAACGCCTGTCGGGTCTCAAGCAGAAGCCGCATCAGCGCGGGCCAGTTTCGGCCCCGATCAAGAAACGCATCCGCAGCGTTCGCCCCCTGGCGCTCCTCGATCCAGCTCCGCGCGCCCTCTCTGCCGACGAAGGTCGCAAACGCCTCGTTGAACGCGACGTCACCCGACACCCAGACTCTGGAGTGCGCCAGCTCGTGAATCAAGAGCTCGGCCAGCCTCTCCTCGGGCCAGCGAATGAACGTGCTGAGCAGCGGATCCCGGAACCAGCCGAGCGTGGAGTATGCCGGCACGCCGCCCACGTAGACGTCCAGGCCTTTGCCTTCTAAGTCCGCCGCGAACCGCTCGGCACGATCCTGCTCGAAGTAGCCCCGGTAGGGAGCGCAGCCGACGATGAGGTAGCACCAGGTTTCGGCCACCAGGCTGAGCTCGGGCGCCGCAAACACGTTCCAAACCACGAAAGGCCGTTCCAGCTCGACGTACGCGGCGTAGCTGCCGCCCGACTCGAGACCCAGCCTGCGTTCGGCGAAAACCAGCACCTCCCGGCTGGAACGCAGGCCGGCGAGGAGCCCCGCTTCGCGCTCATCGGGATCTTCAATGGCTTCGAGGTGCGCGAGCACCTCGTCCACAGGCTGCCCTGCCGTGGAGATCCGAAGCTGACCACTCATGGCCTGGGTGTAGTAGCCCAGGCTCGCACAGCCGGCCAGGCAGGATGCGATCAGGGCCGCCATCAGCAGGCGCGCGGACGCCGCGCCTGGGCGTGCGCGTGCTGTGCTCGTCTGCGTTCTCAAGCCGGGATCCTCCAGGCAGTAGCGCGAAGTCAGCACCTATGATAAGAGGGTTTCGTGGCGTTCCTGAAAGGCATACTGGCAACGACGCTGGTGGCGTTGAACACCGTCGCGCTGTGCATCCCGCTGTTCTTGGTCGCAGCCGTGCGTGCGGTGAGCCCGGCGGCGCTCAAACGGTGGTTCAGCCGCAAGCTCGACCGCTGGATCATCGACGGTTGGGTCGCTACGAATCGAGCCTGCTTCGGCTTCCTCGGGCTGTGCAAGGTGGACGTGGAGTGGCAGGGCGCCGAGCATCTCGACCGGGACAGGTGGTATCTGGTGATCAGCAACCATCAAAGCTGGACGGACATACTCCTGCTGCAGACGTCCCTGTACGGACACATACCGCCCATCAAGTTCTTCACCAAACGTCAGCTCATCTGGATCCCCTTCATCGGCCTGGCCATGTGGTTGCTCGGGTTTCCCTACGTGCGACGCATGACCAGGGAACAGATCGCCAGAAAGCCGGAGCTCGTGCGGGCAGATCGCGACGCCACCCTCGCCGCCTGCGAGGAGTTCCGCCATCACCCCACCACCGTATTGAACTTTCTAGAGGGCACGCGCTTCACGCCTGCCAAACATGCCCGCCAGGAGGCCCGCTTCAATCGCCTGCTCAATCCGAAGATCGGCGGGTTGTCCTACGTCCTCAACGGGCTGAGCGAGGAACTCGACCGTCTGGTCGACGTCACGATCACCTACCCGCAGGGTACCCCGACCTTCTGGGAGTTCATGCAGGGCAAGTGCCCGGAAGCGCACCTGCTGGTGCAATGCCGGGAGATCCCGCCGGAGATCAGGGCGCAAGCGGACGACGGCGAGCAGCGCGAGGCCCTCGCGCCCTGGGTCGAGGCGCTGTGGCGCGAAAAGGATACGCGCCTGACCACCCAAACGGCAGCGGTCTGATGTATCAGGAATACTTTCAGCTCAACCAGGCGCCCTTCTCCATCGCGCCGGATCCGAACTTTCTCTATCTGAGCGCCGGGCACAGCGAAGCGCTCGCTCACTTGATGTACGGCTTCTCACACGGCGGATTCGTGCTCATCACGGGAGAGGTGGGAACCGGCAAGACGACGCTGCTCCGTAACCTCATCAAGCAGACCCCGCCGGATCTGGACGTGGCGTTCATCCTCAACCCGCGCCTCACCGTCAAAGAACTCCTCGAGACCCTCTGCGACGAGCTGGGCGTTTCCTACCCGCAGGGTTCGAACCCGACGGTCAAGCAGTACATCGACGCGCTCAACCAGCACCTTCTGGCAACTCACGAGAAGGGCCGCAGCACGGTAGTCATCATCGACGAAGCCCAGAACCTATCGCCCGCGGTGCTGGAGCAGATCCGGCTGCTGACAAACCTGGAAACGGACGAGAGAAAGCTGCTGCGGATCATCCTGCTGGGCCAGCCGGAGCTCGGCGCCCTGCTCGACCGCACGGAGCTCCGCCAACTCGCCCAGCGGATCACCGCACGCTATCACCTCGGCGCCCTCAACCGGGAAGATACCTATGCCTACGTGGTGCATCGCGTGGCGCGCGCAGGCGGCAGCGCGAAGCTGTTTTCCCGGGGCGCGCTGTCGCGTCTGTTCAAGATCTCGAAAGGGGTTCCCAGGCTGATCAACGTGGTCGCCGACCGGGCGCTGCTCGGGGCTTACGTGGAGGGCCGCCACCAGGTGACGGGTCGAATCGTCGGCCGGGCAGCCCGGGAAGTGCTGGGGCGTCGGCCTCGCTACCGCCTCTGGATCGGGGTCGGGGTCACCTCGGTCTCGGCAGCCGGCGTCGCCTGGGCATACCTCAACCTGCCCGAGGTGCTGGACGGATGGGAGCCCACGATTCCCGCCATCTCCTCACCCGCCGGGCAGCCTGAAAACCAGCCGGCCCCCGTCCAGCCAAGCGAGCCCAACCCATCGGCTAGCAGGCCCGTTGAGGGGTTGGAGCCCGCCACGGCCGCGGGCGGAAACCCGAGCCCCCAGCCAGCCACGGAATCCGAGGCAGAACGCTCGGTCGACGCGGCAACGCTGACGGCGACCACGGAGACGCCCCGCACACCGAGCCTCACGGTCGAGCCGGAGATCCAAAGGCCTCCCATGAGCAGCTTTCAGTCCCAGCGACGGGCCTACGCCGCCGTGTTCAGCGCGTGGGGCGCCGACTACCGAACGGCCCCGGCAAGCATGATTCCCTGCAACTTCGCTCCCTCCGCGGGGCTGCAGTGTCTGGGGCTGCGCGGCAGCTGGAGCGACATAGAGGCCATGAACCTGCCCGTGGTGCTGGAGCTGTGGGATAGCGAGGGGGCGCCCTACTTCGCCGCGGTGACGCAGATGCGCGACGGCCAGGTGACGCTGCATCTAGGGGACACCGTGCTTGGGGTGACGCCCAGCGCGCTCCGCGATGTCTGGTTCGGCCAGTACGTGGTGCTGTGGCAGACGCCGCCCCAGTACCGGGGCAGCATCAGCCAGGGCAATTCCCACCCGTCGGTCGGCTGGCTCAGGGTCCAGCTGGGCGCGCTGATGAGTGACGACCTGTCGACCGGGCAGCCCGAGTACTTCGACCCCGCTCTGGACGAGGCGGTGAGGGACTTTCAAGACGCCGAGGGCCTGCTGACCGACGGCATCGTCGGCCCGGCCACCTGGATCAGATTGTCCGCGCGCCTGGATCTTCCCGCCCCGAAGCTGGATAGCTGACCATGTCGTACATTCTCGACGCGCTGAAGAAATCGGAGGCCGAGAACGATCCGGCAACTGCCGCGAGTCTGGCGCTGACCCAGCAGCGCGAATCCGCGCGCAACCGCACCATCGCGGCCCTCGTCGTCGTCGCACTGTTGGCCAATGCGGCGGTACTGCTGTGGATATTTCGGCCCGATCCGGGAGCGTGGCAGGAACCGACTCGCCAGTCTCCGGCCGCGGGCGAGCCGACGATCGATCCCGTGGCAGCAAGCGTGCCGGAGGCCCGACCGGCAAGGCCGGCGGAAGCTTCCCGGCCGGAGGCCGGCATCTCCAGCGAGGTTGCGGCCGCCGAAGTGGCCACGGTCGATGTGGCAGACGCCGTCGATGCGCCGCCGGAGTCGGCTCCTCAGGCCACGTCCCCGCCGCCCGCCAGAATCAGGACCCAGCTGGCCGACCTGCCGGACGATCCGAAGAGCCGCTTTCCGGGACTCGCGTTCTCCACCCACGTCTATGCCGAGGATGCGGTGCTGAGAGCCGTCGTCGCCAACGGCACGCGCCTGCAGGAAGGCGACCGGTTGAACGATGTGACGGTGGAAGAGATCACCGAAGACGGCGTCATCCTGGCGTTCGAGAACTACCTGGTGGAGATCCCCGTCATCGAGTCGTGGCAGTAGGGATCAGACGGCCTTCCGCGACGAGCGGTGGCCGGCCCAGCTATCTAGATAGATGCCGCTCTCGATGAACACGCGCACCATGTCGGCATCCAGCAACCCCAGGCCGGCTTCTTCCTCGAGAATGTTGAGCGCCGCCTGAGCCGAGACGGCATTCTTGTAGGGCCGATCCATGGCCGTCAGCGCATCGTAAATGTCACAGACGGTCATGACCCGACTCGCAAGCGGTATCTCGTCCCCGGACAACCCCATCGGATAACCGCTGCCGTCGAGCTTCTCGTGATGGGCTCCGGCGATGGCAGGCACCTGAGCGAGCTCCGGAGGCCACGGCAGAACGGCCAGGAAATCTCTCGTGTGCCGCACGTGTGATTCGATCTCCAGCCGCTCCTCGGGCGTCAGGCTGCCCTTGGGGACGGATAACGCCAGCATCTCCTCATCGGTCAGCAGGGCGTCCGCGCCAACGTGCATCTGGTCCAGGGCGTAGGCGCGCAGCCGGCGCAGGTCACTATAGTCGCCGTCGTCGTGGACCTTCGGCGAGTTGACCCGCTCGATGCAGGCGTAGAAATCGTCGAGCGCCTGAATGCCGGATTGAAGCTCCCGATGAACCCGGCGCCGCGCGACTTCCAGATCCACGGCTTTGTCATGCAGCAGCTCGAGCTCCCTCTCGACCGCTCGTCTGCGCAGGCGCTCCTTGTGGATCTCCAGCCGGCAACGGATCACCTCCAGGCGGTCGCCCGAAAGCTTGTTGGCTTTGAGGAGAATGTTCTCCCGCACGCCGACCTTGCCGAAGTCATGCAGCAGGGCGGCGTAGCGCACCTCCCTCAAGTGGTCATCGGAGAACGTCAGGTCGCGAAATCTCGCCAGGCCGGAACATGGCAGATGCTTGAGGAGCGACAGCGTCGACTCGGCCACGCGGAACGAGTGCCCGCTGGTGGAGGGGTCCCGCTGCTCGATGGCTTTCACCGACGCCTGGACAAAACTCTCGAACAGCCTTTCCACGTCACGGATCAGCAGGTTCTTCTGGATCGAGACCGCGGCCTGGCTGGCGATGGCGCGAAGCAGCTCGACGATCTCGTCCCCGAAGGGGATGGGCTCGTCACCGGTGGGGTCCATCCGGTTGATGAACTGCAGCACGCCGACAATCCGATGCCGGTGATCGCGCATCGGCAGCACCAGCATGGACCGGGTCCGATAGTTCATTTCCTCGTCGAAGGAGCGGTTGAAGCGATAGGGCGCGTCGTCGGGGATTTGGTAGGCGTCGGGAATGTCGAGCGCCTCTCCGGAGACCGCAACGTATCCNNGGCAGGCGCTGCTCGACGAACGGCACGTCGACGGAGTCGTTCTGCGCCAGCTTGAAGACCAGCGACGACCCGCCATCATGTTCTTCGATCAGATACAGCGAGCCCGCGTCACACTCGGCCAGCCGGCGTGCCTCGAGCAGAATGGTCTCCAGCAGCTCGTTGAACTCCATTCGGGTGGAAAGCGAAAGCGCGATGTCGGACAGCTGCCCCATGCGCTGGCGCCGGGCGGCCACTTCGCGGTACAGCTCCATGATCTTGAGGTTGCGACGCCAGTGAAGCTCTCCATGCCGCAGCAGCTGGTCCAGGGCAGACTCCGCGATGGAACCGCTCAACGCCAGATCGACGCCCCCGACGGCGGACTCCGCAACGAACAGGGCTTGAGGGTACTGGCGGCGGGGAATCGGGCCGTCGGAGCCCAGCAGCAACACGACCGCCGCCGTGCCGTCCACTTCCTCCTCGGAGGCCTCGGCCACCTGGCGCACCTGCCATCCCGCGCGAAGGGCGAGTCGACTCAGCACCGCCTGGCACGAAGGCGTTTGTGCCCCCGCATCGGGCACACCCAGGATGCACAAACTAGGCGCCGCAGCGGCGCGCTCGGCAGCCGACATGATGGCTTTCCGGAGATGACCAGCCGCTCAGTATGGAGACCAATCGGCCGGCGTTGGGGGACGCCGATCACACAATCGGCGTGCTGGGCCTTCAGAAAATCATAGATTCGACGATGACAGGAGCTGGTTGAGCTGGCGCTCAATGTCGGCGAGCCGGGAGTTGAGCTGGAGACGATAGGCGTCGATGGCGGCAACCGCCTGCTCATTCTCGCTGACGCGGCCGGCAAGCCCCGACTGCAGCCCGGCAACCGTCTGCTGGGCAACGTTCAAGTTGTCCGCCAGCTCGCGTTGCCCGGCCACCATCCTCTGCATCTGAAGGTCGATGCCGGCCAGCTGATCGATGATCGCTTGTTGCTGAGCAAAGGCCGTTTCGTGCCGCCCGACGGCTCCGGCGAGCTCAGCGTTAGTCGCCTTCACCTCGTCGAGCGTCTTCTGCAATCGTCCGAGCGCGGCCTGGTTGTCCTTGATCCACTTGCGATTGCGCTCGTTGGAGACCGCCCAGAGCTTTCGTATCTCCGATTCCCAGAAGCCGATCTGCTCCTGGGTATCCTGGCCGGTTTCGGCCATAGCTTCGTCGGTGACCCTGAGGCGATCCTCTAAAACGACTATCCGATCTTCGGCGTCATCCAGGGCCTGCTGTTCGGCCGCGAGCAGCTGATGCTGATTGGCGATGAACCATCCCGCCACGACAAGGCCAGCAACCAGAACCGCCATGATGAAGCTCATGCCGATCATCCGGGGACCTTCCGCCGCCCCGCTACGCCGCCTTCCAGAAGCGCCGCGACGGTAACCGGATGCATCATCCGGGGTCGCTGATATGGCGTCCGGTCGGGGTCTGTCTGCCATGGTGGTGTGTCTCCAGATCTGCTGGGGCTATCCGTTGAGCCCGGATGCGGGTTCAGGGCACGGAAGTTACAGCAAAAAAAAGAGCCTGCAAGTGCAGGCTCTCTGATCGTCGGATCTTAGGGCCGGCTAGAGCAGCGCCGCCACGGCCCAGAGCACGGCGGTGAGCACCAGGCTAGAGCCAATCACGCCGCGAACCGTGGTCATCGGGCCCTGCTTGCCGACAATGGCGTTGAGCTCCAGCGCCGCGATGATGAGCAGGGAAACCACCAGGCCAACCGTGCTGGCATCACCGATCATCCCGAAGCCGATGCCCGTGTTGGTGGCCAGGTGAGCGCTGGACACCATGAAGAAGAGCATGGGAATGGAGAAAAGCGTGTTGGTCCGGGAGGCCAGCGCCGCCTTGGGTGCCGCGCCCGCGGCCGCCGGGTCTGCCTCGCCGCCGGCTTTGACCTGCTGGTTGGAGGCGATGACGATCTTCTGGTTCGGCCAGATGATTAGCCAGACGTTGAGGAACATGAGCGTTCCCAGCACGGATCCCAGCGTGATCGAAAGTGTCACGCCGGCGCCGCGCACGCCAAGCATGATCAGGCCCGTGAGGAACGTGAACATCGCACCCCAGCGGAACCACCACAACGCCCTGGGGGCCAGCTTAGAGAAGGCGTCCGTGCGCGCGTCAGGGTCTGCCTCCTTGAAGTACTCCGTCTGCACGAAGTTGAAGTAGTACAACAAGCCGATCCACGTTATACCAAACACGACGTGGCCGAAGCGCGCAAGAAAATCGATAAAGGCTTGATCCATTTTGTTGTCTCCCCAAAAGCGATGGATTTAGCGTCTCTCAACGCCGGAATATAGCGAAACACCCCCCATAAATCACCCTGGCCATCTGGAACCCGGAACCTGCGGCCGGTCAAAAAAAAGCCCCTCGCAGAGAGGGGCTTTCGATCCCTGACGGGACTTTACATCATGCCACCCATGTCGGGCATTCCGCCGGGCATGGCCGGAGCCGGGGTGTCATCGGGCGCTTCCGCGACCATCGCCTCGGTGGTGATCATGAGACCAGCAACGGAAGCGGCGGCCTGCAGAGCCGTCCGGGTGACCTTGGCCGGGTCCAGGATGCCCATGGCAAGCATGTCGCCATACTCACCGGTCGCAGCGTTGTACCCTTCGTTCCCCGTGAGTCCGCGGACCTTGTCGAGCACCACCGCGCCTTCGTCGCCGGAGTTGGCGGCGATCTGGCGCAGCGGCGCGGTCATGGCCCGCTGGGCGATGGCGATACCCACGTTCTGGTCTTCGTTGTCACCCTTCAGGCCTTCGATGGCAGACAGAGCGCGGATGAGCGCAACGCCCCCACCGGCAACCACGCCTTCCTCGACGGCGGCGCGGGTGGAGTGAAGCGCGTCCTCGACGCGGGCCTTCTTCTCCTTCATTTCCACCTCGGTCGGCGCGCCGACCTTGATCACGGCCACGCCGCCGGCCAGCTTGGCCAGCCGCTCCTGCAGCTTCTCGCGATCGTAGTCGGAGGTGGTGTCCTCGATCTCGGAGCGGATCTGCTTGATGCGCCCTTCGATGTCGCCTTTGGCGCCCGCGCCATCGACGATGGTCGTGTTCTCCTTGGTCGAGGAGATCCGCTTGGCGGTTCCGAGGTCATCCAGCGTGGCGCCTTCCAGCGTCAGGCCAACCTCTTCGGAGATCACCGTGCCGCCGGTCAGGATCGCGATGTCCTGCAGCATCGCTTTGCGGCGATCACCGAAGCCGGGCGCCTTGGCAGCGGACACCTTGACGATGCCGCGCATGTTGTTGACCACCAGGGTCGCCAGCGCTTCGCCTTCGATATCCTCGGCAATCACCATCAGCGGCTTGCCGGACTTGGCCACGTTCTCGAGGATCGGCAGCATGTCCCGGATGTTGGAGATCTTCTTGTCGCAGAGCAGGATGTAGGGATCTTCCAGCTCAGCGGCCATGGAGTCCTGGTTGTTGATGAAGTAGGGCGACAGGTAACCGCGGTCGAACTGCATGCCTTCGACCACGTCCAGCTCGTTCTCGAGGCCGCTGCCTTCCTCCACGGTGATGACGCCTTCCTTGCCCACCTTCTCCATGGCCTCGGCGATGATCTGGCCGATGGCCTCGTCGCTGTTGGCGGAGATGGTGCCGACCTGGGCGATGGACTTCGAGTCTTCGCAAGGGGTGGCCATCTTTTCGAGCTCGGCCACGGCACCAGCCACGGCCTTGTCGATTCCGCGCTTGAGGTCCATGGGGTTCATGCCCGCCGCGACGGACTTGAGGCCTTCGGTCAGGATGGACTGGGCCAGGACCGTTGCCGTCGTGGTGCCGTCACCGGCCTCGTCGGAGGTCTGGCTGGCGACTTCCTTCACCATCTGCGCACCCATGTTTTCGAACTTGTCCTTCAGCTCGATTTCCTTGGCCACGGACACGCCGTCCTTGGTCACCGTCGGCGCGCCGAAGGACTTGTCCAGGACCACGTTGCGACCCTTGGGGCCAAGCGTTACCTTGACGGCATCGGACAGAACGTTAACGCCCTCGAGCATCCTGCCCCGGGCTTCATCACCAAAAAATACGTCTTTAGCGCTCATCGCTTTTTCCTCATGAATCTCGCTGGTTAGCCTTCAAGGACGCCGAAGATCTCGCTTTCGCTGAGGACAAGCAGTTCCTCACCGTCGATCTTCACCGTGCTGCCGCCGTACTGGCCGAACAGAACCCGGTCACCCACTTTCACATCCAGGGGTCTAACGTCACCGTTATCAAGCAACTTGCCAGAACCGACTGCCAGCACCTCTCCCTGCGAAGGCTTCTCTGCCGCAGAGTCGGGCAGCACGATGCCGCCTGCCGAGGTGGTTTCCTCTTCCAACCGGCGCACGACAACACGATCGTGTAAGGGTCGAATGTTCATTACCTGTGTTTCTCCCAGTTAAAGTCCCTATCGGGGTGTCGTTAGCACTCTAGGTTCCAGAGTGCTAATCCAAGGGCCGCATATGATAGTGGCGGCTCGGAGAGTTTCAAGCCCCGGGAAGTAAACGATTTATGGTCGGCCGTCGTCCGGCGGGCGCCGCTCGAACTCGCCCTCGATCACCGTAGGCCCGGTTCCGGGCTCGCCAGGCGAGAGGGGCCGACCGTCGGGGCCAACCACGGTCAGCCGCGAGAGCATGCGCCGCGCGATCCCCGCCCGGCTCGGCGGGAACAGCAGCAGGAACCCGATCCCATCCGTGACGAACCCGGGCGTGATGAGCAGGGCGCCGGCAACGGCCAGAAGAATCCCTTCGGCCATTTCCGTCGCCGGCACCTCGCCGCGCTGCAGCCGCCCGACCCCGCGCGTCAGCGTTTCTACGCCCTGAATGCGCAGCAGCGCAACGCCCACCACCGCCGTCAGCATGACCAGGCCGATGGTCGGAAGCGTCCCGATGTAGCCGCCCACCTCGATGAGCAGGTACATTTCCAGGATGGGGGTTAGAAAGAAGACGAGGAACCAGAATCCCATGTCCGAGGATGCCCAGAAGACGTCGGGTCAATCTGAGGGCACGCATGAGGATAGTCAACCATCCCCAAGGCAGCGGGTTTGGCAGGTCGTGGCGATGATCCCTCCAGGCAAGGTGGCGACCTACGGTCAGGTGGCCACCCTGGCAGGGATGCCTGGCCATGCAAGATACGTGGGCCGGACGCTGGGCGATCTTCCGGCAGGGACCAGGCTCCCCTGGCACCGGGTCGTGAACGCTTCGCTTCGCTCGTCGCTCCCGCCGTCGAGTGCGGGCTACGAGCGCCAGATGGCCCGCCTGCGGGCCGAGCGGGTCTCCTTCATCGGGACTCGCGTGGCTCCGGCACATCGCTGGGAGCCGTGAAAGGCGCGACCCAGACCAGCAGGAGCATGCCAGGCACCGCTGCTACTGTGCACAGGTAGAAAAACTCCACCCAGCCGACCACCTCCACCAGCCAGCCGGTGGCAGCGGCGGTCAGGGTCCGGGGCAGCGCCGTGACCGCGCTGAACAAGGCAAACTGGGTCGCCGCTAACGCGGGCGACGTCTCCCGGGCGATGAACGCGACGAACGCCGCCGTCCCCAACCCGACGCCGAGGTACTCTGCCGAGATGACCACCGCAAGCACGACCAGATCGTTGCCCACCTGGGCGAGATAGGCAAAACCCAGGATGGTGATGAGCTGCACCACGCCGAACACCCACAAACCGCGGTTGATCCCGATCTTGACGATCAGGAGCCCACCCAGGAGACCGCCGATGAGCGCGGGCCAGAATCCGGCGTTCTTGGCCACCACGCCGATTTCCGTCTTGCTGAATCCCAGGTCAAGATAAAACGTTGTCGAGAGAGCCGTGGCCATGCTGTCGCCGAACTTGTAGGCAAAAAGGAACAGCAGAACCGCCAACCCGTAGCCCCATCCCCGTCGCCCGAAGTATTCCCGAAACGGCTCCACCACGGCGGCTTTCAGCGAAGGCGGTATCTCGGGCTCGAGCACGGCCTCGCGGACCACCAAAGTGGTCGCGACGCCGATCGCCATGAAGCCCGCCATGGTCCAGTAGACGACGCTCCAGGGCAGCACGTCGGCGAGGATCAGGCCGAGGGAGCCCGGCACGAAGCCGGCGATTCGATAGACCTGGACGTGAATGGAGTTACCGAGAGCCAGCTCTTCCTCGGTGGGTAGCAGCTCACGCCGATAGGCGTCGATGACGATGTCCTGGCTGGCACTGAAGAATCCGACCAGCAGCGCCAGGACGAACACCACCTCGATGTTCAGCACCGGATCCACGTAACCGAACCCCGCGAATCCAAGCACCAGAGCCAGCTGGGTGACCAGCATCCAGCCTCTGCGACGACCGAGGAAGGGCAGCGGGTAGCGTTCCGCCAGGGGCGACCAGATGAACTTCCACGTGTAGGGAACCTGTGCGAGCGCGAACAGCCCGATCTCCGTAAGCCCAACGCCCTCGTCGCGCAACCACGCCTGCACCAGCTGGACCAGAACGAACAGCGGCAGGCCAGACGCGAAGCCCGTGAACGCGCATGTGATCATGCGCCGGTTCAGTACCTCACGAAATTTCAAGGCGGGCCGTCCTGCGCGGCTACGTCAGTCGCGGAAGTTAGTGAAGTCGAGCGGTATGTCCAGGCCAGCATCCTTCATGGCAGCAATGGTCTGCTGAAGATCGTCGCGCTTCTTCCCGGTCACGCGAACCTGCTCGCCCTGAATCTGACTCTGCACCTTGAGCCTGGAGTCCTTGATGATCTTGACCAGGCGTTTGGCCGTGTCGCGGTCGATGCCCTGCTTGAGAGCGAAGCCCTGCCGTTTCTGTTTGCCGGCGGCCTCGATCGCTCCCGGATCGAGAGCGCGGACGTCGACACCGCGACGGTTTAGCTTGTCCTTGAGGATGTCCAGCATCTGAGCGAGCTGGAACTCCTCCATGGCGGCCAGCAGGATGCGCCCGTCCGCGTACTCAAAGCTAGCGTCGACGCCTTTGAAATCGAACCGGGTGCGAAGCTCCCGCGCTGCCTGATCGACCGCGTTGCGAACCTCCTGCAGATCTACCTCCGAGACCACGTCGAAACTTGGCATAGCGTTTCCTTTTACACACGCCGCTCAAACACGCCGCGCAGAAAAGTGAACCGGATCACCATCCTGGAACCGTGGCCCCGCAAGCGATGAACCTTCCTTGACATCACGGGGCCCCTCGCATATCAAGGTTGCGACTAGGCGCCGACGTAACGCTAACTTACATGTCATGGGAAGACATTCCAATCCTCGTCGTCGATGACGCGAAGTATTCCAGCGCCGTCATTACCAAAGCCCTGACCGACGAAGGTTTCACCAACGTGCGCTGCGTGAACGACGGGTTCGCCGCGCTGGACACGCTGGAGAACCGTTCGGCGCAGATTCTCATCGCGGACTGGGTCATGCCCGCCATGGACGGCCTGGAGCTGACGCGTCGGGTGAAACGCCTCGACGAGGAGAACGGTCATTTCACCTACGTAATGCTGCTGACCGGCAGGGACGATTTCGAAGGCATGCTGGAGGCCTTCGATACCGGGGTGGACGACTTCCTCAACAAGCATAATCTGCGCGCGGAGCTGCAACCCAGGGTCATCGCCGCTCAGCGGATCGCCGCGCGCCAGAACGAGCTGCTCCGCACCAACAAGCTTCTGCGCAAGAAGATTCGCGAGCTCAGCGTGGTCGATCTCATCGATCCGGTCACCGGCCTTGGCAATCGCCGTTTCACCGTCGACCGCCTCACCGCCGCCGTCGAGCAGGCCGAGAGCCGGAAGATGGCAACGTGCCTGCTGCTCGTGGGGATCGACAATTTTGCCGCACTTGCCGAAAAGTACGGCCAGCCGGCGGTGGACGAGCTGATGAGCGGCATCGGGTCGAAGATTCGCAGCCTGGTTCGGCCGCTGGACCTCGTCACCAGGCCGGAGCCCGGAACCTTTGCCGTGATCACGCTGCACTCGAAGATAGCGGAGTGCACGTCGAGCACGTTTCAGCGGATATTCGACGGTCTCTATCTCAACTCCTTCAAGACCAGCGAGGCCTACATCCCCGTGTCCGTCGGGATCTCCATTACCGCCGCCGACGCCGCAACCGGCTTCCCCCACCCGCGCCAGCTCATGCGCCAGGCGATGCAGTCCCTGAGCGAATCCTTCGAGTCCGGCCAAATTCAGGTGCAAAGGGCCAAGACCCTGGACGCGCCCGCGACCGCAGAGCTCTGAGCGGCTCCCAACCCATGACACGAAAGCGCAAGCGCATAACCCAGGTCACCACGAGAGCCGGAGACTCCGGCACTACCTCACTGGCCGACGGCTCCAAGCTGGCAAAGACCGAACCCCGGATGCATGCCATCGGTGCGGTCGACGAGCTGAACAGCTTCATCGGGCTGCTGGTCACCCAGCTCGAACCCGATGCCGCGCTAGCCGCGCCCTGCGCGAGGATCCAGCAGGAGCTTTTCGACGTCGGCGCCACGCTCGCCACCGTGGGCGCGATACCCTGCCCCGACAACGGCTGGATCGACGACGAGGTCCAGAAGCTCAATGCCAGCCTGCCGCCGCTGACCGAGTTCGTCATTCCGGGCGGCACCGTAGCGGCCGCCCTCGCTCACGTCTGCCGAGCAACCTGCCGCCGAGCCGAGCGTGAGTTGTGGGCGTTGCAGGACGACGATTCAGCGGCGGGCGCCGCCCGCTACGCCAACCGCCTGAGCGATCTTCTGTTCGTGATGGCCCGGACCCTCAACGCCGACGCGGGTAGCGAGCCCCAATGGCGCGGCACGGGTGGTCCCACAGAATCAGAGTGATGCGACCGACCGCGCAGGCCGGGCCCGTCTATAGGGACAGGCGGCGGATGTCGGCCAGCAACTCGCAGAGATGGCTGACGAACCTCCCCGCTTCAGCACCGTTGATCGCCCGATGATCGTAGCTCAATGACAACGGGAGCATCTTTCTGGGCTCGAACGCCGCGCCGTCCCAGACCGGTCGTACGGCAAGCCGCGAAACGCCCAGTATCGCCACCTCCGGTGCGTTGATGATGGGGGTGAAGCCGGTCCCCCCGATGGCGCCCAGGCTCGACACGCTGAAGCTTCCGCCCTGCATGTCGTCCATGCCCAGCTTCTGATCGCGCGCCTTGCCCGCGAGGTCCACAACGGCCTCCGAGAGCTCCCAGATACCCATCTGATCGGCCCCTTTGATGACAGGGACCACCAGGCCCTCATCGGTGTCGACGGCGAAGCCGACGTTGTAGTAGCCCTTGAGAATGTAGCTTCCGGCGCCCGCGTCCAGGGACGCGTTGAACGTCGGGAACTTCTTCAGCGCGTAGCAGCAGGCCTTGATGATGAACGCCAGCGGCGTGATCTTGACGCCCCGGCGCTCGGCTTCGTCTTTGAGGGAAGCGCGAAACGCCTCGAGCTCGGTGACGTCGGCTTCGTCGTGCTGGGTGACGTGGGGCAGGTTCAGCCAGCTGCGCTGCAGGTTGGCAGCGCCCGCCGCGCGGATCCGCGTCAGCGCCCGGGTCTCAACGGGGCCAAATCGGGAAAAGTCGATCTCCGGCATGGCCGGGATGCCTGATCCGGAGGCGCTTCTTGCTGGGGCGCTGCCCACAGGACCGGACATGGCGTCCTTGACGTACGCCTTCACGTCGTCCTTCACGATACGAGCCCGCGAACCGCTGCCCTTCACAAGGGCAAGATCCACCCCGAGCTCGCGGGCAAGCCGGCGCACCGCGGGCCCGGCATAGATGCGGCTGCCCGGACTCGGCTTGGCCGCAGTCGGCTCGCTCGCCGCAGCGGCCGCGGGCTGTGCCGCCGGCGGCGACGGCAGGGTTGGCGCTTCAGCGCTGCGCAAAGCTTCTGTCCCTACAGCCTCGGGGCCGGCACCTTGCCCGCCCGGGGGGGGTGCAAGGGCAGCCGTCGTGCCCTCGACCTCCACCGTGGCGATGAGGGTTCCTTCCGTGACCGCGACACCCTCGGTGACGTGCATCTCGAGCACGGTCCCGGAGCATCCTGCCGGGATCTCCATGGACGCCTTGTCGGACTCCACCACCACGAGAAGATCGTCCTCGCCAACCCGCTGCCCGGCGGTGGCGGCCACCTCCACGACCACGACGTCTTCGGCCTCGCCGATGTCGGGCACTCGGATCTCGACGGTGCTAGACGGCCCAGGCTCCGGCGTCGCCGACGCCGTCGCAACGGCTGCCGCTGGCGGCTCGTGCTCTTCGGAAACCTCCGGCGGCGCCTCGGCGGGCACGTCGCCGGCCTGTTCCTCGTCCGTCGGCCCGGCCGCCGACCCCGCCACCTCTATGACGGCGATCAGATCCCCTTCCGTCACCGCATCGCCCACGGCCACGGCCAGCGAGGTCAGCACCCCCGACGCTCCCGCCGGCACCTCCATGGATGCCTTATCGGACTCGATGATGATGAGCGCGTCGTCCGGGGCCACCTCGTCACCGGGAGCCGCGCAGATCTCCACGACCTCCACGTGCTCCACATCGCCGATGTCGGGAATGCGTATTTCTGTGGCCAACTGCAAGCTCCCTCAGGCTGTCCGCGGGTTCGGTTTGTCGGCGTCGATCCCCATGGCGTCTCTGGCCCGGCGAACCTCTTCGAGCGGAATCTTCTGAGCATCCGCCAGGCTTCGCAGGGCGGCCAGGGCCACGAACTTGCGGTCTACCTCGAAGAAGTGTCTCAAGGACTCCCGGGTATCGCTGCGTCCGAACCCATCGGTACCGAGCACTTTGTACGGCGCTTGGATGTAGGGCCGGACGCCCTCAGCCAACGACTTCATGTAATCGCTGGAAGCGATCACCGGATCATCACCGGCGAGCTGTTCGGAGACGTAGCTTGACCGCGGCGGCTCCTCCGGGTGCAGCAGGTTCCAACGCTCCACGTCCTGGCCATCACGAGCCAGCTCGTTGTAGCTGGTGACGCTGAACACCTCTGCGCTGACGCCGTACTCGTCGTGCAGCATCTCGGCGGCCGCTTCGACCTCGCGCAGTATGGTCCCGCTGCCCAGAAGGCGCACCCGGCGGGCTTCGTCGTCGCCCACGGTGCGCACCCGATAGATACCCCGCAGGATGCCCTCCTCCACGCCCTCGGGCATGGCCGGCTGCGGGTAGTTCTCGTTCATCACCGTGATGTAGTAGAAGACGTTCTCGCCCTTCTCGACCATCCGCTTCAGGCCGTCATGAACGATCACCGCCAGTTCGTAGGCATAGCAGGGGTCGTAGGTGATGCAGTTCGGGATCGTCGAGGCCAGCACGTGGCTGTGGCCATCCTGATGCTGAAGCCCTTCACCGTTGAGCGTCGTCCGACCCGACGTGCCGCCAAGAAGAAAGCCGCG
>JABAHS010130051.1_pt1 | contig 33637 bp, 46 predicted proteins | sample 7062111 | NCBI WGS metagenome assembly JABAHS01 (sample SAMN14534600, study PRJNA622989) | marine sediment metagenome | biome: marine biome [ENVO:00000428]; feature: marine pelagic biome [ENVO:01000023]; material: deep marine sediment [ENVO:00002113]; isolation source: pool of 4 deep marine... | reverse complement strand
CGCTGTGTGTCCCGATTTTCTCTCTCCGGGGTGCCACAAGACGCCATGTCACTAACTGTCGCGGTTGTCACCCCGGAGTTTGTTGCGTAACATGGTGAATGGTTGGCATCGGACCGATCATCCGGTGCTGTGCTCCGGGCATGGATGGGGCCCGGGGTTTATGCCGGGTGGAGCAGTGGTAGCTCGTCGGGCTCATAACCCGAAGGTCCCCGGTTCGAGTCCGGGCCCGGCTACTGACAGATGAGTGCAGCTGAGAGGCGGAGACAGGAGCGAGAGCGGCGGTATGCCGAGATCATCCGGCTAGACTCGGAGGGGGCAGATACAGAGGAGATCGCCAAGACCGTCGGTTGCTCGACGCGGAGCGTTCAGCGAGTCCTGGCCAGCCACCGGGAGCGCACCTACCAACCGACGCCCCCGAAGCCACCGACGCAGCCGCAGCCTGTCCCCTCAGATGAGGTAGAAAAACCTGAACCGGGACTGCCCTGGGACACCACTGATCTCACCGACGATGAGCTCAAATCGGAGGCTCGGGGGATGCTGCTGGCACAGATGCGGTTGCTAACCGGGCAGTTCAGACAGCTCAATATCCGGCTCTCCCGGCAGCTTCAGACCGGAGAGCCGACCACGCGGATCAGGGACGTGACTACCGCGATCAAAGCAGTGCACGAGATGACCCTTACGACGGTAAGGGAAGCCGCGCAGCTTGGGACTACCAAAAAGGCCATTCCGGCCCGGCCAGTGCTGAGGCCTCGGCGCGGTCCTGAGATAGTACCTCCGCCGGGCGCTCCCCGCAGTGTCGACGACCTGAAGATGAGGACCGGGACCGATGGCTGATCTTCGGTTCTGATGTGGCTGCCGCGTACGAATACGAGGAAGTCGTTCTCGGAGAGGACCTTGAGTTCTCCCCCTTCCAATGGGACGTTTTCCACTGTGATGCGCAAATCATTCCGGTATGTGCCGGCCGACGGGTCGGAAAGACCCACGTAGCTGTCCCTAAATTTTTCTCCTGGCACCACGAGGATCTTGACCTGCTGTGGGTCGAGGTCGCCGAGGGCAGGCGCCCCCGCTGGCCCGGAGAGGGTCTTCCGCGGTATGACGCGGCGCGGATAGAGCCGGACGTCCAGTACTGGGTCATAGCCCCCAGGGAGGATCATCTTGAGCAGATCAAGGGCAAGATCAGGCTCCTCTATACCGGAGAGGGTAGGCGCTGGGAACACCCTGTAATCAAAGGACTTTATAATAAGGGGAAAGAATTTTGGACGTGGCAGGACGGGGTATGTGGACGATATCGGTTCAAATGTGCCGCCAGCGAGGCGGCTGTCGTGTCCCAGGGTACCAGGGCGATCTGGATAGAGGAGGCAGGCCTACTCGACGACAGCTATTACAGTGCCTTATCCCCGGTCACCTGGGACTATGGGGCACGGATGCTATGCACCGGGAATCCTTCGCTCTCCGAGGCACATTGGTTTACCCAGCTCTCAAAGCGCGGGCTTAGGCCGGATCACGAGCGCTACGATCCGAAGCTGGGCCACGATGATGCGGTCCGGACCTTCATTGCCGACACCATCCACCATGCCTACCTGGAGACCGCCCGGGTCAATGCGCTGAAAGAGCTGAAATATCGGGGGCCCCTGTGGGCGGCCCGCTGGATTTTTGCCGATTGGCGCCAGCGTATCCGCAACGTCTACCGGGAATGGACCCCCGGGGTCCATGTTGTACCGGTCCGTAAGAGTAGGTGGTGGGAAGTCGGTCCGCACACCATCAAAACCCCCCCGGACAGCATCATCGGACTGAAAGACTGGTCCGGGGGGGTAGCCCCAGGAGCGATTGTGATCAACTGGGTGTGGCGGGATAATCCCATCGCGCCCGATGACCCACGACCACTGATCGTGTCAATCATGGATTACGAGGGGCATGATGCCTACGCCGATCACGGTTGGTGGGGGGTGATCAGGGATGCGACGGAGCGTCATGGTGTAGACGAGTGGAGACCTGACCCACACGATAAAGAGCTGGTCAAGGCGATGCGTAAAGCTATGAAAAAAAATGGTATCAGGGTTGTCGAGGGGCCTATGCAGGACAAGGGGGGGCGGATTTCGCTGATGGCAGGTCAGTTGCACTATGACCGCAAGGAAGGGATTTTTCCGGCCTATTATTGCTCGACCAAGTGCGAAAATATTCGGCGACAGATGGCGGGCTATCGGTGGCAGGTAAAGCGCAGCGGTGAGGTCAGCGGGAAGCCCAAACAGTGGGATGACCACTGTTTGGACTGTCTCGCTATGCAGATGTCTGACGTGAATCCGCGGATTATTCAGGACGGCCACAAGGTCTACCGGATTTAGGTGTTGACGTGGGCGGGCACATGTGCACACAATGGCACAGTTGGCCACACAAACCACCAGGATAGCAGAGACAGTCTCTCAGGATGCCTATGAGGCAGCGCTGAGCCGGATGTCTCCGGACGGAGACAAGCCAACCCCTCGGATGGGCCCCTCGCTTCGCAAGTGGTTGGGGAGCTACCAGCTCTATCAAAACAGTGTGACCGGAGAGATGATCCGGGCCCCGCAGGGCACGGTTCACCCGGATACCGGACAGCCGCTCGACACCTACCTGTCCCAGCACGATCGGGAAAAATCGGATGATTTCAATCTCCGGAAGCAGACGGCGTTTTACCTTGGCTTGCCATCCGAGGTCATTGACATCTACCTCAGCGCAATTTTCCACCAGTCAGCAAACCGCGATCGGGTTCTTGACCATTTCGGCAGTGATATCGGTGAGGTACTGCTGAAAGACGTAGACGGCCAGGGCCATAGCATCCGGTGGTGGATGCGAAATATGGTGGCCAAAAAAGTTCTGACCTGCGGTTGGTGCGCTGTGCTGGTGGACATGCCAGCCGAGGGGGCTCCTGAGCCACGGCTACCCTATGCCCGGGTGATCGATCCGACCAGGCTATGGGACTGGGATATCGATCAGGAGTCGGGGCTATTCACCTATGCGCTGATTCAGGATGAGACGGACCAGTGGACCGCTTGGTTCCCTGACCGCTCAATCGAGGTCGACAGCAAAGGTGAGGTTTTATCAGTCGTCCCGCACACGTTCGGCGTGGTTCCGCTGTTTTTGGTGGTCAATACCATCGGCTCTATGACCGGATACCCCTCCCCCTTCGGGCTGAGCCTGATTCGGGATGTCTCAAGGGTAGCCAGGCACATCCTGGACCTGTGCAGTCAGCTGGATGAAAACGAACGAAAAACTCTTTTTTCAATGCTTCACTGGAAAGTAGACCCCCCGAAGAAAGGCCATTCTTTATCGGCGCCAGATACGATCGGCGGAGTGAATTACTACCTGATGACGGAGGCGGAGGTTGAGTGGCTATCCTCCCCGGTCGATATTCCAGTTGCTTTCCGGGACCAGATCCTGTTTTGGATTGAGCAGATACTCCGGATAGCCGGGATCTGGACCGGGGCGGAAAAGTTGCAGGAGCAGCACTCAGGGACCGCTCTCGCCTATTGGTTCAGCGATAAGGTCATGAGGGTCAGGACAAAAATCGAGGAATTGGAAGCCGGGGAAAATCGTTTGTGGTCCTGGTTCAGCTTCATGCTCGGGGCCGGAGAGCGAGACATCGTGGTCCCCGAGGCTCTGCAGCTAGTGGAGTGGCCGCAGGACTACTCCGTTATACCGGTCGGTGAGGAGCTGGAAGAGTGCGATTCGATTATTGATGTCGCTAAAAAAATTAAAGAGGTCTTCGCAGAGCAGGCTTCTCCGCTCCTTTCCGGGCTGCTCGAGTGGCTCACCATCAAGATGTTGCGCACGATACATCGCGACGCGGGGTTAGCTCCGGAGAGCACCCCTCTCATTACGAGGCTCAGGGGGTGGCTGGATGAGAAACAGCGATCCCCCCTGGGGGCTATGCCGACCGGGCAGCCACCGGTTGACGACGATGAGGGTATAGATGCTGGCTGATGCTACTCCGGAGAGTACCCCGACGATAGTCAGCCATGAGGCGGCACAGGAATTTATCCTGTCGTTCGTTAGGGAGCACTGTTACACCCATCACATGTCGCACATCTGCGAGCAGACGGTTGATTTCGATGTCGTGGGGTCGTCTTGCCGCGTATCGATCCGTATCCCTCAGCGCACGGGGACGGGGCTAGTAGCGGCAAAGACGGGGCTCGCTTACGACTTGGCACATGGCGTTACTGAGGGTATGCTGAAAAATATGTGCTTGGCAGCGGTCGAGCCGGTAGAGGCATGGCCGGACCAGGACTCCAAATGGAAGGGGCAGCTAAATGTCTGATCACACACTGGTAGAAACCCACCGCGATTTCCAACCGGGCAACACGAAAATCCGGTTCACAGTCACCGGGGCTGATTCATATGAGGCCGGCGGGTCTCCGGCTGATGTTAATGCCGCTGCTGACCCGGCGGTAGATCTTGCCTACAGTATGGAGGTCACCCGGCAGCCCCCAGGGTACGCGGCTGAGTTTGTGAAGGGGACGACCCCGGATTACAATGCCTCAAACATGAAGATTCTGATGCGTAATATCAGTGACGGAACCGAAGTCACAGCCACGACGAATCTTGATACGGTTGATTTTGAGATAGAGGTCAGGGTCGGAATGACTCAGAACTGATAGATCATGGACGGAACAAACGGCCCGCCTCCGGCCGATAACGGGGGACAGGGTTCGGCGGATCACCCCCCACAAGATCCGCCTGGCGGAGAAGCTGGCGCCGGAGAGGCCAGCCAGACCGATCAACTGCGTGAGCGGGTGGTCGGGGCGTACGACACAGGATTTCGAAAGGGCGCGGAAAAGGCAACAAAGGATCTCCTGTCGAAAGTCGGTGCAGGGTCTCTGGACGAGCTGGTCAGCAGAGTGCAGGGTCAGCAGGGTCAGCAGGGTCAGCAGGGTCAGCAGGGTCAGCAGGGTCAGGATATGGCTGCACTGCGGTCGTCATTCAATGAGCTCAAAGGGAAGCATACCGAGCTGGCAACGCTCTCCGAGTCGCTAAAGCAGCGGAATAAGCTGTTAGAGCGGCAGATATCAGCGGCCAAGGAAACCCGGATCACGGCTGAGCTTTTGGCTCTTGATGCTGATCCTACTACGGTCGGACTACTGGTAAGACATGTGGCCGACGATATCGAGTGGACCGAAGATCTTTCTGATCTCCAGGTAATGGAGCAGGCAAGCGGGACTCGCCGGCCAGCTCTTAGCACTCTGTCAGAGCACCTGTCAGGACTGGCCAAGACATACCCTAACCTTTTCAAGGCCAAGGCCAAAAGTGGCACGGGGAAGAGACCCCCGCAGGAGAAGCCCTCAAAGCCCTCCTCCGCGCCAAGACCGCGCTCCGCGATCGGTAAGATCGCAGAGATCAATCGCACACGAGGCTACTAATGCCTAATCAACTAGAACCCGCTTATCTTCAGCAAATAAGTGGATTTATTGCGAATGCTGTTCTCTATCATATCGGGCTGTTACGTCTGATTGATGAGGACCCTCAGCTATACACCAGCGACAGCTACTCCCATCCGATCCATGTGGTGGGGAACACCAGCGCTCACCGGATGGTTAGCAGTCTGGACCCCCCTCCTGCAGCAGGGTTGGACCAGGTGGTAGCAGCCACGGTGGTGTATCTGGTCCACCGGATCATATGGACCGAGACCGGTGATACCCGCAGGGCTATGGGAAATGCCGATTTCCGCGCTATGGAAGCCCCAGGAGTGACCGGGGGGCAGAATCCTCTTCCGGGGTGGGACCTAGAGGCACTCGTGGGCTTTATTGCCGAGGATCTCCTGGGGTCCAGCAACTACGGTTTCCTGGGGCAGATCAGCGCATCGATCAATTTTTGGGATCTCTCGCGTACGACCTATCCCAGGCTGAAATCGGTCGACCTGCCTCAGAGTGGGGCTCAGATATCGGAGCCGATTCTTAATAGTCTTCTGCGGCAGGTCAGGGACGTCGATGATGCGGGAGAGCTCCACAAGGGTATGCCTGACACCCTGGTGGTCCCCTCGCTGCAGGACGAACACCTGAGCAATCTCACGACCTTACGAACCACTCTTCAGGGCCCGGGAGACATCTCAGGAGGGTCTGCCGGTGCGGTCAGGGTGTATGACAGTCTGGGCGTTTTTGTGGCCGGGGGCTTACTGAATACAGTCGTCGCAGCGATCAATCACAGGGACTGGCGGATACTCAATCATGAGGCCGCTCCCGGAGGGGTGCACACGCTCCCCTATGGGTCGCAGGGTGACTACGTACAGGGACAGACCACGATTTCGAGGACCCTATTCTGCGACTATCCCTGGAAGCAGGGGAAAGTCACAGGACTGGCAACGACGTGGACTCCCCCGTAATCCTTTGATTTTATGAGTTAGTGATGGATGATTCGGCACATAGGGCTCTCGCTGAGAGCGACATCAGGATGCTTGTCAGCCTGATAGGGCGACCGGCGATCAAGCTACGGGGGCAGTACCCCGACGATCAGGTGGTCACAGCCATACGTGCGATGGCAGGGTCTGATGAGAGCCTGACCTCAGGAGAACTGGTCTGCCGGGTGCTCCGGCTACCGATCCCGTGGAGGCATACTCTGCTAGAGTGCCTGAATGGCACCGAGCCCTATGTAACATCAGAGTCCCGTCCTGAAGGGGCGATTCTGATACGGAATGACGGGCCAGATATCGACTATCTTGCCCGTCATATCAGGGACGTGCCCTATAGTCCCATCACCGGGAGACAGGAGCCTGAGCGGACCACGTATAGTGAGGTCAGGGCGGTCTGGCCCGCCGGAGAGACCAAACAGATCCCTCTAGGGACCGCGATCCGCCTACTGCAGACTCATTCAGCCCAGGCCGTCAATCCCCTGAGCAGGGGCACTGTCGATTTCAGGCCGGAGAGGCTTTCCCTTCGAGAGATCGGATATCGGATCAGCATATTCGATCCGGACACGGGAGAGATGGCCACCTACGATTCAGAGTCGCTCGGCAAGGGCAAGGGTAAGAGCGAGGCAGCATAAGAGAGGAACATGTGGGATTCATTCAGAAAGACTATGGGGGTCTTCTCCGATTTGACCTTGGTTTTCTGAAGCCCGACCTCTGGGACCCCACTCCCACCCCCACAGTTACCCTGTTGGACCCCACAGGGCTATCCGAGATACTAGCTGAGCAAGTTGCCACCCCCGGTCCGGCGACCACGGTCGGGGCAGGAGGGGCTGAGGCAGCCCAGAATATCGTACCGATCACAGATACCTCCGGGATGGTAGTAGGTACCCGTGAGGAGTATGTAATCGGGCCGTCAGCTGCGCTGGGGCAATGGGAGATCGTTGAACTGCGCGGAGTAGCTTCCGATGAAGTCACGCTTCGCTATCCCCTGCAATACGCTTACGAGGCCGGTGATCCGGTCCGCTCAACCAGACTATCGGTGCTGATAGAGGGGAGCGAGGCGGGCACGGTGTACGAGAACGCACAGGCTCGCTGGGAGTACCATGTGGATAGCCGTCCATACCGGAAAACCAGCTTGTTTTCTATCAGCCTGTGGGCCCCGGATATTCCGGTGACAGCTCTGCCTATCCTGCGTCAATACCCACAGGCACGCAACGAAATGGCAGATGTGCAGGATCTTGAGGACCTTCTCTCAGAGCTATGGGATCAGCTGCTCGACAGACTGGCCATGAAACCTGGACATGCCAGCCGGTTGGTCTCCTCTCAGGGGCTCTGTCAGAGTTTGATCCTTATGCTTTTGGAGCACCTGCCTTTTGTGAACAGGGAAGAAGACCAGCTGAATCTGGTCCGCGAAAAGCTCAATGAGGAATGGACCCAGGTATGTCAGCTCCTGGTGGTGGACACCGACGGAGACGGAGTGATCACCGATGATGACCAGCTGACCCCGGCGGCTGTAGGTCGGTTCTATCGGGGATGATCCATGCCAGGGTTTGAGACCATAGCCAAAATCCGAGAGCAGATCACCCGGCTGCTGACCGGCGAGGCCGGCTACCGCTCCGACCCTCCGAATCCGATTTGTGACCGGTATATCCCGAGGGGGCGATTCAGGGACGTCCCGGTCATCCCTGAAAACCTCGGCCCCCAGAGCGGCGCGACCCCGCGCTACCCGTTTCTGGTGTTGAGTACCGGGTACCTGGGGGGTCTGGATACCCCTACCGACGCGACCGGTGGGACCTATCTCTACGGCCGATATGGTATGGAGATCACTGTCGGGTATGGTCAGCGACCCCAGCGTGAGGGAGAGCTTGACGACGAGATCACGGGGGATGTACTCCGGATCGGGGACGTGCTGATCGCGGAGCAGAACTGGACGCTCACCGATGAGGCGGGAGCACCATGGATCGGGGGAGGGTGGACCGGATGTCTGGTCACCGGATCCGATCTGGAGGATGCCGGGGAGGGCGATCCCCCTTCGGTCCGTCTGAGCATCATCACCCTTGAGGTGGATTTCCGACAGAGGAGAGGACCATATGTCTAATACCTACACCACGAAAGAAACGGTCTTTGCCGTTGTTCCTCAGCCTGCCGGCGTTTCCGGTCTGCGTCCGGCAACCCCGCCGGTGATCGAGGCTACCAGCGACGGGGCGGCTGACGGGTCTACCGTCATAGCTACCGGGCTGGGTCCTTATTCGTCAGGAGACAACGATTTTGTCGGTAATATCATCGAGTGCTCTTATGCCTCGGATCGGCGGAATAAGCACAAGCGGGCAATGGTCGTGGCCTACGACAACCTAACGAATGCCCTTACCGTCGATGCCTTCCCCGAGCAGACCAAAGACGGCGACAAATTTTACATGTACCTGACCCCTGACGCTCCGATCGCGGTGGACACTCCGGGGGCGGTGGAAAATGTCCTGCAGGATGCCACCCGGAACGAGCTGGACGACTACTGGAACGGGACGGCGGAGGAAGGCGGATTCTACGCCAACGTCCGTAAGGCTGACTCTATTGCCACCGGGAGGGTTTCCCGGGTAACCGATTTCGTGAGCGTTAATGGCGTCTTCACGGTAGATCCAGCCTTCGAGTCCACAACCAAAGTCGGTGATCTTCTTCATCTGATGAAATTTATTGAGGCCCGTGGTGACCTGGCCACGGATAGACCACCAATCACCCGTGAGTCTCATATCGGTGTTTTCGGATCCCTGGAGCAGGCTCCCGGGCTACGGGCCGGATCGGGCAGCTTGGAGCTGTACCGCAGAGGCCCCGGCTACGGGCGGGAGGGGCTGCCCTCCGAGGCGCACGATATGCTTCGCTGTACCATGGAGCATCTGTCAGGTACGACGGATACCGCTGTCGCAGGGAGTAGCGGAAATCAGATCAAATACTCGTCCGGCAATTTCGTTCCGGGTCAATTTCTGCTCACCCCACAGGGTGAGCTGTGCATGGTCATTGCTGACGATGGCGCAGGGACCTACACCGTAGACCCGGCCCCCCGGTATCTGCCGAACAATGGGGATATCCTGGGCCGTGTGGCAACCTACCAGCCATCCAATAAACTGAACCTCGCCGTGACCGTGTACCAGTGGATCGGGGGGTTACGAACGGTTTTTCGGGCGTTTTACGGGTGTGTCCCGATCGTCACCATTGCCGCCTCGATGAATCAGTATGGAAATCTTTCCTTCGCCATTACAGCAGCCGACTGGTACGAGGCGTCCTTGGACGAGACCGGAGAGGCGTTGGCCCGGCAGTTCTGCGCTCGCTGGCCCACCGTACAGCCCTACCAGACAAACAATATGCGCTGCAATATCGGGGGGGTCGAGTTCGGTTTGACGGGGTACACATTCACCCCGGCTCAGGCAAACTTCATGATCCCCAACGGAACGGCGCCCAACTGGACCGACGGCGGAGCACTCACCAATGAGGCTCCGATGGTGGAGCTGACGTGCATCCTGACCGAGACCACCCGCCGGGCCCTTGACGACCGGATCAGCTACGGGCCGGTACCGATGCTCATCCAGGACGGCGCTATACCAGGAGATCCGGGAATCATGGGGGTGTGGGTGAAAGGGGCCCAATTTGACTCTGTTCCGCCGAGCGACAACTCCGGAGTCCAGCAGATAACGATCAGCGCTGGTGTCCGGGCTCACCCCTGCGAAGAGTCCCCGGACTGGGCCATAGCTATCGCGTAAGAAAGGATTTTCATGGGAATAAAGGTAAAGCAACTGCCTCCTCTGGAGGCAACCCAGGCCGAAACGGTATGGCCCGGGGATGACTGTTTCGATCCGGAGGGTTCCGACCTAGAACGTTTTCTCATATCGCTGGGGTCTGATGTCGCGGCGCTCAAGCTCAGGGAGGCGGATCGACCAGCCCGGATTGTCTATCGGTCCCTTCGTCAGCTAGAGGTAGACGCCATGACGGCACGCGGTCCCGAGATGATCCCTTATGAGGCATTCAGGTACGGGATAGTATCCATAGACGGGGTGGATCTGGACCGGCAGCTACAGATCAATGGCCTCACCGGGGTCTCGCAGGGGTGCCTGGAGGAGCTGTGTGATGGGGTCTACATGGACATGCCGATCCGGTATGCCATCGACGCAATGAACCGGATAACGAATCCCGGAAAATCCCAGAGGAGGGAGGTGCGGCCTGTCCGGGTATCTCTGCCGATGATGCTCGGGATTTTTATCCAGGCGGTGACCTTTCGTACCAGATGACACCCTTTATGCTTTGTATACCTCTATTTTCGCTGGCTTCCTTGTTGCTCCGTCGTGCAAGGACTGCCGTGATAGGGAGTGCTTTCGCCCCTTCGGTCTGGACACCAGGGGGCGTCCGGTATTCCATCCGGAGCGGGCTACGATCTGGTGGCCAGCCTGTCCCAGGAGATGGGACTATCCCTACCGTTACGGCGGAGAGGCACTGCCGCTCAGCGAGATCCTGCGGTGGGAGGTCGAGCGTGGCGCCCACCGGGGCCGGCTATCGGCCGGAGCAAACCGTCTATTCCGGGAGTACACCCGTGTCAGGAAGCTGCCTCAGATGATGATGGAAAACGCAGCGGCGGATAAATACAAGGACTCCTGATGGCCGCTCCGAGCATCAGAATCCGGGTCAATATCTCCAAAATGGACCGCCAGATCCGTAAGATCAGCAGCAGAAATGACGCTGTGGTCCATACCATCCAGAACGCCGGGGTGGGTCAGGTACAGACCTCGAAGCGCTCTCCGAAAAAGAGGTGGGAAAAGAAGGCGCTGCACGGGAAGGCCATTTCTTTCATCATGAAAAAACGGGGTACGCCGCTGGTCACCTACGACGACAGTGTGGTGGCTGACGTGGAATCGACCCTGAATTTGTCGGTGGCTGAGGCTATTGATGACGCCTGGCGGACAGCTCAGAGTCAGGCGCATGTGCTCAGAGACATCCTGAAACTGTCGGCGATGGAACTGGCGGATAACGCAAGCGATCTGCTTTTAGGGGGGAAGGTCGGGACGAACACCCCTCGGACCCGACGTCGGAAGAAACATCTGGCCGCTGCGGGGTATGCCACTACCGAAGGCGGGCCGACCCCCCCGTTCGGGGTTGAGACCGGTCGGTTTGCCAAGGGGCTCAAAGGCGTCGTGAAGAGACCTAGACGCAGGGGGGTGCGCTGATGGCAATCCGTAAAAGCAGGGGTGTGGTCGAGACAGAGGTAAAGGTCACCGGTGAGGATAAGTATGCCAGAGATTTGAAGAGGACCGAAGAATCCCTTGACCGGGTGCGTGACGGTGCGAGAGACCTGGATTCGGTATTCAGAGATCTGGGCGGCGGGTCAGCAATAGCTGCCGCGGCTATCGGAGCGATCATCGCGGAAATCGAGGTAGCCACCCGGGTCTGGGGAGCTTTTATTGACGTAGGCGAGCGAGCTATCGAGGTTTATGGGAGGCTCGGTGAGCGAGGCGGCGCGGTTGCGGCGGTCGCCGGATATTTCGAGCAGATAGCCGATCCGGGTCTGCTGCAGCGCCTGCAGCGCCTGTCAGGCTGGCATGTCAGCCAGCAGGCGATAATGGAATCGTTCAATACCACGATAAGAACTGGGATCGTTGCACAGGAGCAATTCGTTGAGTTTTTTGAGGCGACCGTTGCTGCGGCGCAGACGGCCGGTGAGGATATAGAGGATGTATGGGAGGGTGTATCCGAGGCTTTGGGGGTGGGAGGCCTTGACGTTTTTGAGAGGCTCGGAGTCAACATTTTTGACGTGGAAGAAAAGCTCGACCGGATGGGTCTCACCGCTGAAACCGTCGAAGGGCGGGCTGCAGCGCTAAAGATAATCCTGCAAGAATTGCAGACAATCACAGGGGGGGCCAGTAATGCGGCCAGCAACCTCTCTGACGCCTGGGAAGCGGCGGCGGTAAGGGGCGGTGATTTTTATGACCAGATAGCTCGGATCGTATCTACCAGTCCGGCGACTGTCGCGTTTTTCGACACTTTTCAACAAAAGCTTTTCGGGATAGAAGGCCAATCGATCAAGACCGGAAAGGCAATCGCGGATATCGCTCTGATCACGGTTCAGGCTATGGCAGTCGGGATAGAGTGGACAGCTCGTTTTATAGGAGGGATGTCAGAGATCGCTCTGCAGATTGCCGCGCTTTTCCCAGACCCCCAGGATGTTCCCTCATTTATGCGTCGGTCTCTGATGAGGGTTGACGAGCTCAGGGGGATGCACCAAGGCATCGTTCAAACGACCTCTGAGCTGGCAGACGCGGCAGATGCTGCTAGACGGGCGTCGCTGTCCGCTGCCGCTATTGCCGGATCAACCGCCGGGGCAGTCCCTGGAATAGGCGGGAGATTGGACCCCAGGCGTCCGGTCAGAGAGCGACAGGAAGCTGCCGAGGTCGAATTTGAACTCATTGATTTTGCTCAGATGCGAATTGAGGCTCTTGGTCGAATTGACGAGCTGAGCCAGGCGCGGGTTGAGAGCGACCAGCTTCTGCTCAGCATCACTGAAACCCAGATAGGCCTAGAGCAGGAGCTGGGCGACGCTGAGCGAGAGCGGCAGGATGCCTGGCTACAGCGCGTGCAGGCTATCGGTGAGGCACACGAAAAGGCCATCCAATGGGAACAGCGCAACGCCGAAGCTGCGGTCGAGGCGGCGCGGGCCAGACAGGCGGCGCTGATGGAAAATCTCTCGACCGCCAGCCAGACGGTGAGCACTATCGGCGGTATCTTCGACATGATATCCCAGTCCCAGGAGCGATCAGCGCGGGCTACCGAGATAGCCTACCGTATAGAGGGGGGGTTACTTGGGGTAAAAAACACCATTTTGGCCATCGAAGCCGGGGCCGAGGCCGTCGGCCAGTTTGCCTCGCTGAATATTATCGGAGGGTTAGCCTATACCGCAAAAGCGGCCCAGCACACCTCCGCGGCGGTGATGGCGTTTACCCAGCTGGCCAAGGGCAGCGGGGCCGGGGCCGGGGCCGGAGCGGCAGCAGCGGCGACCAGCCCTGGCACGTTTATCCCAGCCCGGACCGACACCATGGCCGGACCACAGAGACCGGCCGGTGGAGGAAACACGTACAACATTTTCACCATGGGAGGCTCAGACCTGGCCCGGCAGGTAGGCCGGGCGGAGTATCAGCTGCAGCGCAGCGGCCAGTTTGCCCAGGCTCCGAGCTCAGGGATACGGTTTACGGGGTAAAAGATGCCGAGCTGTTGGGGAAAATTCCTGATCCGCGATGTAGCTGTTCCGATCAATTTGACCTTCGCGTGGAGCGAGGGGGCGACCCCCCACACAGTGATAGTCCTGGCCGGCACCTACGACACCATACTCGAGGTAGCCGAGGCACTGCAGGACGCAATCGACATCGAAATCAGCCCCTCGACCTCGACGGTAACGATCGATCAGCTGGGAACGGTCAGCATCTATGTGCCCGGAATGACAGCCGTCAACTGGGTAACCACCAGCCAGGGATTTTCTGATCTTTTTGGCTATGACCGAACAGAAGCCGTTTCCGGGGCTACTGTGGTCTCCACCTATCAGCACCAGTGGGGCTGGTACCCCGGAGCAATCACCTGGAACTACGACCCCAACCGAGGGGCCGGAGTATCCAGCGGGCCACGGTGGGCGCCGCAGGATGCGTCCGTAGCCACCACCAGCGGGGCCGGGTACCGGCACCGGGTGGGTCCGGGCAGGCCCCCCAGACTCCGCACCGTGCGGTTTGACCTGCTTTACAAGACCGAGGTGCAGAATCGCACCATCGGGCTCGACGCTCTCAAAGACCGATTTTTCGCCAGCCGGATCAGCTGGTATCCTGACCGTACCGTGGGGCAGGTCGGAGACCCCGGAGTGACCGGAGACCCCCAGCAGCTGACGGACGCCGACGTGGACTACTGGGTGGTCACTATGCAGGACCTGGCTATCGAGCAACCGCGCAGCCAGCATCCGGACTGGTATTCCGCGGAGCTCACTCTGAATGGGGAGCCAGGACCGTGACCACCTGGGATGAGCTGAAAGCTACTGGCAGGGGCCGGATCGTCCTGGCCCTGGAGATCACCGGGTACCCCGTGGTTTTCACCACCTACGACTGGACTCCTACCGACAGCTGGTACACCGACGGATACTACGACGGTGTGCGCCCATGGCTGCAGCATGAGGGGGTGGAGCTCAGCGACCTGTCAAGATTTATCGAGGGCCATTTTGAGGTCGGAGATCTCACTCTGAGCGTAGCGGACATCGCCGGCGGGATGACCGGCCAGCTCATGGACTATGCCGCCCGCATACACACCCGGCTGGCAGCCCCGGTCAGCGAGGTCGATACCAGTATCACAGTGCTCGACGCCAGTGGATGGGATGCCTCCGGGCGGGTATGGCTGGGTCAGGAGGCAGTCCACTATACCAGCCGGACCGCTACCGTGCTGACATGCGACCGTCGGGGGGATCTCGGTACCATCGCCCGAGGCTACTCGGTGGACTATGCCGCTGAGCCACCGGTAGCGGTGGTGGTGGCGGACGGTCCTACCGATATCCGGGGGCGTCCATGCAGGCTCCACGCCGCTGTGATCGATCCCGGGACCGGTGATCCGGGCCCGACGACGGTGCTTTTCCGGGGCTTTGTGAGCCAGGACGCAGTGATCGGTCGGGCTCGCTGGCAGATACCGATACAGGGGATCGAGACGGTACTCGATCGGCTGGTGGGTCACGATCTGCCTACCACCGGGGTACGCACCACCTACTGCTACTCCGGCTTCGAGGGCAGTCTCTCCACCGTCTACTACACTCAGACCGACGGATACGAGGTACCATACGAGGTCACGATCGGCGGTCTTTTTGCTACTCAGGAGAGTCTGGTCCGGGCATGGAATGCGGAATCCCGTGGGCAGGGTTCGACGATAGACCCGTATATCTACCGCTCCGGCGATAAATGGGGTCTCGGGATAGACGCTAATCCCGTGGTCCATCTCCGGGTAACGGTCAGAGAGGGGGACCCCCTGTGGGCCATGGGATTCGAGCCAGGGATCATCATCCAGGACCCGAATACCAGGCTGGAGAGGGAGGCAGAGGGAGAGCCCAGGTTGCTGGTGGTGGACTGGGCGGACGGATACCCGCCGATCGTCAATGTCGAGACCACCGCGGGATTCAGCACCGGACTGTGGGCGGCCCTGCCCGGACACTGTTTTGCCCGGGTGCAGGCGCTGATCAGCGATACGATTGCGTTCTACCCCAGCTCACAGGACCCCGTGCGGCGTGAGCCATACTGGGCAATAGACGGAGATAAATCAGAGGATATGGTCCTGAGCCATGTGGTCGCGTTCAGCGGGGACCCTGCCGACCCGGACACTCTGGTGGACGCTATGCGCCGAGCGCTCCACCTGCTGCCGGGACAGACGGAGCCGGAGAGCTGGCTGGCCTTCGGGCTCACCGACGACGATATCGATTTCAGCGAGCTGGAAGCAGCCCTCCGAGGGCTGCCGCTGGTACTGCGGTTTTTCTACGACGCGGTGACCGAGGGTACCAGCCCGAAGGATCTTTTCGGGGCTCGTCTCGGGATACTCGGGATTGCTCCGCGGATCACCGCGGAGGGGCGGATAGGGTTCTCCAGGATTGCGACTCCTACCCCGCTGAGTGTCGGAGAAATCGAGGTGGACGACCGGATATGGGAGGCTATGCGAGCCCGGGATACCGAGGCCCGCCTCGGAGGAGATCCCCTCCTATCCCAGACTGTGATCCGGTCCGGTTACGATTACCGCACCGATCAATGGCCCGGGCCTACCAAGATCAGATGGATTGACGGGATCGCAGAGCGAGGGCATGTCCGTGCAGTCGAGTATGATCTCAGAGGAATCGCTTTCTCCGCCCGTCTGAGCCACCTGCCCGACGATATCTATCACCTGGAGCAGACTCTCAGAACTGGTCTCACAGCGACCCATTACGGTCTGTTTGGCCGGCTGGCCGCCGATCTGGTCATCCCTTGCTCATGGCTAGCAAAGCAACTGAGTGTCGGTGATCAGGCTATCCTGACCCATCCGGTCGCGCCGGACGTAGTCGAGGGTCGGATCGGAGTAGAGGGGCGACCGTGCATCGTCGTCGGTCGGGTCCGACCGGTGACCGAGGACGCTCCGGACCAGCTCACGGTAAAAGTCCCGCCCCGTACCAGGGCCAGCGGGATCGGTCCCTGTGCGCTGGCCGGGGCGTGGGACCCCGGGACTCTCACCCTGACTTTTGCGTCGGCCGACGTACCGAAATACGCCGCCCCCGGAGGGAACGATTTGGTGGAGTTCGTCGCCGGCGACGACGAGTACCTCTGGGAGTACGACGTGGAGACCCCGAGCGCCAGCTATCCGCTGCTCGTCACCCCGCTGGCCATAGACCCTGTGGCTAAGACCGTGACTTTTGCCGTCAATCCGTTTCCCGGAGGAGTTTTCCCGACCGACGGAGTATGGATGACTTTCCCCGATTGGCAGTATCAGAGCGACTGGCAGAAACAATGGCTGGCTATCGCAGATACTGCCTACGGGCTCGGACCGACCCCTGATGAGGGGTTTACCTGGGGGATATGATGCCGGTCATCTCTGATAGCCTGTACTGGTCACTGATTGCCGGGCTGATCGTGGTAATCGTGATAGTGAGGATATATGCCCGCTGATCTATGGGTGGACATGCCCGATGGCATGGCAGACGACGATCTCTCCCTGCACTCCGGGATGACCAGGAGCCTGCAGGAGAATCAATCCCGGGCGTACGAGCAGAGCGGATATGACCTCTTCGCTCTGCGGGGCAATACCCCCTATGCTCGCACAATCATTGCTCAGGAGGAGGAAAGCTGGGTCTGGCTGGACCAGCTGCACCTGGGAGTAGGACCGAGCGACCAGCTGGCCACTCTTCCCCTACCATGTAGCTACTCGAGGACCGGGGTGTGGAATCCGATAAAAATCTCTTTTGTCAGCACCCGGACCGGGGTCGGTGCGATGTACGCCCGGGCATATCTCCTGAGCTCATCCGGACGACCTCCGCTGCTGCCATCGCTGACCGATGGTGGGGTAGCCGGAGAGCAGGCGTACGATCAGCAGTCGGTCTCTCTGGGTGCCCTGCAGACACTCGTTTTTGACCCCATCTATCCTCGGATAGTGGACGGCAGAGGAGGGGGTAGCGGGGTGGAGCCCGGATCAGGTTCCACCGTGTCCATACCAGGGCTGAGCATTCCCCTGGTATGGCTCAGGGTATCTATCTGGGCTGAGCTGGCCCAGACTGTGAGCCTCAGAGCTCTCAGGGTCCAGGAGCTGGTAGAGTGACCGATGTGTTCGTGCCGGACCGCATGGTGGTCCATGATGAAACAGCGGCCCAGACCCGGGCTACCGGGTCGTCGGTCCGGCTGGCCCAGCCGCTGAAAGACGGGTGCAATCACCTGCTTGGCTGGCGCAAGCGGCGCCTTATTCACCTGCTAAAAAAATCATCTTCTTCTATCAGCTACAGCGAAGACGGGGGGTTCTACACCTACCGGCACCCGAATTGCGATTTTTTGCATTTCTGGCTGAAGCTCGGAGAAACAGGGAATTCTGAGGCATACGTTGAAATAACCGCCGGCACCGGTGATCCGGTCAGGGTAGGCCCCAGGTACGGCGGGCTCCCCAACGGGCTGGATGAGTACGAGTGCGTGGTCCCCTGGGATATCTCGGATACCGGTTATCAGGAGGTCACGATCACGAGCGATGAGGTATCGGTCGATTCAATCATGGCTCATGAGCTGTACTCTCCGGTGCTAGACGTGCCGACCCAGTTGGGAATCCTACCCTACGATCCGACCTATGTGCAGGGTGGACTCAGGGAGGGGTACTACATTATCGAGAGCGATCCGGCCGGACCGAGGGGGCTGATCAAGAGGACCAAGGACTGCTGGGACTACGCGCTCAGGCAGGCGCTCAGCTGGTGGACCACGGATGATTGGGCGGATGTGGACACTACGTCGTGGGAGATCCCCTTCCCAGGGCTTACCACCTTCGGACACAAGGCCCGCCGGAAAAAGGCCGAGACCACGCGGGCTTACCGGGTCTACGCCTACACCTACCAGGCGGGCGGCGGTGGTGGTGGTGGGTACTACTGGCGGATATCCAGCGGCACCAATACGCTGACTACCGGTCTGCTGACCAACGCCAGCGGGGCATGGACACTGCTCACAGGGCTATTGGTGGATACCGTGAGCGATGATACGCTCACTTTTGAAATGCGACGAGCCACGGCTACGCCGATAAACAGGCCAGCAGTAGTGCAGCGGATCAGTATTGTAGAGGAGTATGTGTGATGGTGGTGAAACGAGGCGACCGCAGGGCACGGAGGTGACATGCTAGAGTCTATCCTATGGAGCGGGGTGAACATGCAGCGGGTACGCCCGGATGGGGCCAGCAATTGGTATTCGTTCCTCTCTGCCGGTACCCCGACAGAGGTCGAGGTCGGGGCCGGGCAGTGGGTGGCAGGATGCACCGACGACTACTATATCCAGCTGAATACCGAGAGCGGCCAGGGTCTGGGGGCAAATCCCACCCTGACCCCCAGAAAAAGACAGACCCCCTTTGAGGTCCTTCCGGGGCGGACCAGATACATGGTCATCGAACCGGCTACCAGTGCAGGTGTGCTGGGGTACCTGAACCGGATTGACGGGGTCCCGGCATGAAAATGCGACTATGGCAGAGAGTCCTGGATGGTACGTCGGCAGAGAGCGTGGCTCTCACTAATTTGGCTACCGAGGTCGAGCTCGGGCCGGGGGTGTGGGCCGTATTCGGTACGGTAAATTTCCAGTGCCAGTTGAATAATGAGAGCGGCGCCGGATTCGGCGCCAACCCGGTGACGTGGCCCGGGGAAGAGGTCAGCAGTCCGTTTCTTTACCATGATGTGCAGCAGCTGGTGGTCAGTATCGGGGTCGGTGGTACCGGGTATCTTATGCTGAAAAAGCTGGCCGGAGAGGCGGACGGAAACGCCCAGATCAACTATGTCAGGGGGCCATGATGCTGAAATATCTGGCTAATCAAATCCAGGTCAGCCTGGACGGCACCAGCAATTCGATAGGAGCTCTGACCAGTCTGATCAAGGAATTCGAGCTCGGGCCGGGGGTGTGGGCCGTGACCTCAGATATACTTTTTCAGTGCCAGCTGAATAATGAGAGCGGCGCCGGATTCGGCGCAAACCCGGTGACCTGGCTGGGGGCGCAGGGGTCCACAAATCTACCGGATTGGCAGATGATATATATAGGGCCCGGAGAGACTCTGCACCTGGTCATCAGAAAATTCCCGGGGTTGCCGTTTGACGGGACCTACTGGCTCAACAGGATGGGAGATCCAAAATGACTGTCAGGAAATGGATCAGATTGACACGGGACACTGAAGACATCGCGAGGATTTACCAGGCGATTACAGTAGCATCAGACCTCTGGGTACAGACCTATGTGCGTCCTCACAACTGCACTCCTGTCCTGGAGATCCTCGAGGTCGGAGAGACCGTCCCTACCCTGCTCTGGACCGGCCAGGACAGTAATGCCGAGCAGTCAAACGGAACTAGCCGGGTGACCGTCCCATCCGGCACCTATGACCTGCTGGTAGGGGCAGACGATATGGAGGTCGGTAGCTATCTGGACGTGCTGATGCTGAGCGCTCAGACCTCGCTAGCACCTGGTGCGAGCCAGCTGGTACCGGCCGATGATGCCGATGGGCTGTCAGATGCCGAGTGGCTGGCGGCGTGGACTGCGATCGACTGCACGAAATCCGTGATCACCGAGACTATCAACCTCTGATCTCCCCCTCGAACTCCTTGCACGAAGTTTCAGCGATAATCACTTGATTTTAGTCAGAAAAAACCACGTCCCGGGCCCCGGGAGGGGGCCCCAGTTAGGCCGGGATCTGTTCTCGCTGCCCTCGTTGACCAGGTATCGATCGCTGTCATCCGGGATCAATCCGACCCCCGGACGGCCAGTCCGAGAGATGAGTAGCACGTCGAGCGCTTCCTTGAGCCCTGCTGAGATATTGGTCGGGTCACAGGGTCGTGGCCCACACCGAACCACCCACAGGGCCACCCGTTGGGCCCAGGGGGGCTCAAAACGTCCCAGGGTAGCCCTCACCTGATGGGTCGCTAAGGTGAGGCATGAGCTACGAAAATGACGCCCCTTCGAGAAATGGATCACCCGCCCCCCGATGCGCTTGGACACCTGCCACCGCTGGTGCTCGTTCTGGGTAGGGGTCAGGGGGAGGCAGAGGACCAGTATGGGGCTGGTACCGGGCCCCAGGTCTTGGTACCGGACAAGCTGGTCCAGAGGTATCAGCCGCCCTTCGTTGTCCCGTGGCATCTTTATCGGATAGGCTCCGCGTCGACGAGGACGGCGGCTCGGGGGCTCACCGGGAAAGAGGTTACCCTGCCTGGACATCTCGCTCCTCTTTCAGAATTACTATCAGCTTGTCAGCCTGTGATCGGGTGATTTTCTGCCACCCCAACCCGAAGTGTTTCTTCGCCAACTCGTTGATATTCTCCATAAATCGTAACTTGTATTCTCTCGCCACATCCGGATCGTCGACAGACTCCGGGGGATAGCCGGCCAGGCGGTACATCTCTGACCACTGCTCCTGTGTCGGCATGTCCTGCAAGCGGCGCTCAGGGGGGCTCTCAGGGGGGCGCTCTTCATCACCGTATAGCTCACTGCCGAGTCCCATCAGAGACATACATTTTTTCATCCCGTCAGCCACCGCTGCTTTATAGGCATCCTCCGGGTCTTTACCGGATAGTGATGTCCCCCCGTACTGCTCCTTGATTATGCCAAGATCAGGGACCGTGAGTCGGACCAGTACGACGATATGAGGTGTCCCTGACCCGCCCCTAGCGATCTTATTTATGACCTCTGAGGTCACAACTTCAAGAGACCACTTGTAACTGGTCGCTTGATTCATTCTTCTGATGTAGTGATATGCCTCCACATATGTGCACTGGTACGCCTTATGAGGGTTGTTTTTTTGGCACTCCTTGTCAAAGGGCCTTTCCAGATGACTGGGGTCAAACTTTTCTGTCATGCGTTCCTCCTATCCTCATCATATCACGACTAGCCATATTTGCAACTAAGTGTAGACAGAACTGGCATGCTTTTTAATGCGAGGTGCTGTGACAAAATGTCATGTGTAAACGTTCGGTCACAACGCTCAGAATCAACGAAAAAAACAGGTAGGTGCAAATACATACCTCGGATTATCGCCTCTCAGAAGCCGGCTCAGAGGGGTCTACGCCGAATCGCAAAAAACACGAGTTGACCCTACACCAATTTCGTAATATTATCCGGGTATGCTCAAGGAGGCATACTATGGCGAAAAGTTTGCATGAGAAGACCAGAGAAAAAGTTGCCGACGCCTTCGAGTTGGCACAGGTTTTTGCACAGGCCAGGGTAGGGGAGTACCCAGACAATCAGGAGCTGGTCCACAAGGGGGACATGCTGGTCAGGAGTTTGGGAGATGTGCTGTGCCGGTGGGAGGATTTCCTCGACGAGCTACCGGTGGGTGTACCTATCGGATACGAGGATGATGGCCAGGAGATCCTGCCCTATACGGATGAGTCCTATCCCGACTGTCATCACCGCGAGCTGTGGATCACTAGAGGGCAATGTGTCCCGGAGAGAAGTAACCCAATCTGTCGGAGCATGTGCGGGTTCGGGCCGGTGCCTACCGATGAAAAATACAGCGAGGACTCTCCGGTGCGTCACCTGATTGAGGAGCTCTGCACTGCAGGCAGGATCGACCCTATACCATGGACCGATGGCGAGTATGAGGAGGCTCTCCGGTACATCAGGAAGAGCTGGGCTGAAAAGGCTACCGAGATCAAGACATCGGAGGCCCTCCGGGCCAAGGCTACCAAGGTCAGGGGCAAGGTCAGGGGCAGGGGCAGGGGCTCTCCGGCCAGGAAGAGGGGGCGGTAATGGCCGGCAAGCTTAAGGATCAGTTTCACGAGCATATGGACCGTGAGCTCGATAGGCGCGGGATGTCACACCACGATCTGGCAGAGATGATCAGCCAGGCCAGAGAGGGGCGCGGGAGGGGACCGATTAACACCCGTGAGATGGCAAAAAATTTAAAATACCCCAGGACGGACACCGGAATTTCTTCTGCTGCAATAGAGGAGATATGCGAGCTGATCGGGGTCATACCGGTCCTGACCCTGATCTCTCCCCCTATGGGCGCCAGGGAGGGCGCCGTACCTGACGATAGGGATCTGGCGCTGCTGGTCCTATGCGATCGTGACGATATGGTCTACCGGGAGAGCATAGACTCTCCCGAGATGAACCGGCTGCGGACTGCCGGACTCGTCGATATCGGGGGGGCTGAGTATGTCAGCTGGTATGCCACCGAGGCGGGTAGACAGCTGCTGGATGCTGCAGCCCCCATCGGGGTTTGTGAGTACTGTCGACGCTACATGTATCCCGGACAGACCCAGTGCTCCACCCCGCGGTGCTGTGGGGAGTTGGTGGAGCGCCCCTGTGAGATATGCTCGAGGCTCTACGCCTCGGAGAAGACATGCTCCGGTACGATCCCCGAGATATCTGAGACCGGAGAGCGGATCGTGCGGATACTCGACCCTCTGGACCCCCCTGACCAGTGCCCGAAGTGGACCCCAGACGAAGAGGCATACCATCGTCGGCTTTTCCAGGTAGCTGAGCGTGGTATACTCGTGACCGGTGACTGATCCCTCCCGCACACTCTCTGAGGATATCGAGTATCAATGGCTGACCAGTGTGCTCCCCCCCAGACTGGTCGGCCCGTGGAGATCCGCAATAGAGGAGCTGTCCATGCTCAGGGGGGAGGTCGCCCGGCTCAGGATGCTAGTCCTGGGGCCGGCAGAGGAGCTTTTCAGGGCAGTCATCGACGGGATGAACAGGGTCCCGGGATCGGCGGGCCAGGTAGGCGGAGCGGCCCTTATGAGATCGGCGCAGTCAGCTCTGCGAGCTATCAGGTATGTCCGTACTCACGGCCCTGTCTTCGTGGTAAGGACACGGTGCCCCCGGTGCGGGGCAGAGATCGACACTCCCATCCCTCACTACTCCGACAGATCCTCCGACAGATCCTCCGACAGATCCTCCGATAGCAGGCTCTAGGATCTCGCCCAGCGACGATCCCAATTCCCAGGCGTGCCCATGGGCCCGGATAGCTCCGAGCACCACTGCTCTGCTATCCCGGGCTCGGCCCAGCTCTCGGATACGGACAGAGGCATCCTGTATCCATCGGGCCAGCTGGTGAGACACCATGATCAGCGTGCGCTCCTCTGCCTCTGCCAGAGCAGGCAGCAGCAGATCTATGGGGGAGGTATTCAGTGCCTGGGCCAGTAGCTCTACCGACCCCAGGGTCATCCCGTAGCGGCCCCTCTCACCCCTGATCTGCCTATTCAACCACTGGGGGGAGCGTCCGATACCCTTGGCCATCTCCGCCATCACCCGCCCCTCAGCGAGCCGCTGTGCGTTCAGGAGTACTGTTTCGTATAGCGTCATGATGAATCCCTCCTGTCAGGCAGAGGGCCAGTTCCAATCCTCCGGGCACTGGTCGGACCAGCAGCCCAAAGAAAAATTCCAGCCAATTCCAGGGTCATACGTGGAGAAGTGGACCTTCACATGATCCGGCACACCGTCAGGGAACAGCCGATCAGCGTCGGCTTTTTTCGATACGTTATATACATCCGAAAAGCAGATATAGGAGCCGTCCTGCTCTCCGGCATAGCCGTCTACTCCGACGACGGGAAACCGCGTGCCATATCCTCGTTGGAAAGAAATCATTTCACTCAGCTTTTTCATCACCACACCTCACAGTCGACGGAGCCGAGGGCGACTTCGGCGGTGTCCAGGTCGTCGGTATCAGGGGTGTCTGCGGCGTCCACGTAGAGGAGGCCATCATCGTCACTCCACTCCGGGACATCAATCCCCCAGCCCAAACATACTTGGCGAGTGATGGAGTTAACCTCGGCATCTGAGAGGTGTTCAAAGCCGACCTCTTCCGCGCTGCTGTTACAGTCATAGACTGCCCGGTGCCCAGCCTGGTCGGTATCCATCATGACCAGGTGGTGGTCGCACATCCGGCCTTCATAGCGGCTGTTATAAACAAGGGCCTCGGTCTCAGTCTCGGTCTCGGTCTCGGTCTCAGTCTCAGTGAAGAGACCTACGATGGCATCCTGAATCTCTTCCATCGCATCGTCACAGCGGTACTGTTTGCGGCCGCTGTTGCAGAAGCAGCCGTACTCAAAATTCACAGTATCCTCGCCGTCAAACCACACCTTGCGAGGGGCGTGCCGCCCATCACCACTGACGATGAGATTGAGGTATACCCGGACAGGACCGCTATCACCACGGGGGGCCCAGGCGCAGGCTTTTTCCACCGAGAGCCGGATGGTGTGAGTGCCGCTCTCAAAAGACACTCGGGGAAGGGCTTCGAGGTTGCTGTTGATGGTTTCGGCGATCTGATTGGCTTGGTCTACGTTCATCTTGTTTCTCCTTTGCCAGCCGTTTTGTTGTCTCCCTGACTGACAAGTATATGTATACCCCATATGGGGTAGCCTGTCAAGTACTGTGGAGAGAAAAATGAAAAAAATTATTTCATGTCCGGCCAGTTTTTTCGTATCCGATCAGCCATCTTTTTCATCTCAGATGGCGGAGGGGGAGGGCTGCTGATCCATAGGACTGTGTGACAGTGAGGGCAGTACTGCGGCTGCTGGTAGGACCGTATCAGCTGGCCACAGCCGACATTTTTCGCGCCCAGCCCGCGGGAGAGGGTCTGCTGCTCGCAGGACCAGTACCTGCTGCCTCGGGAATCACATTTTTTCTCCTGGCATACGAGCAGCCGACCGGTGGTGTATCGGCACAGGGTGGTCATCGGACGATGGCAGTCGGGGCAGGGGTAGGTGGGGGCGCGGCGTGCCATGGTCTACCCTCCCCACCGGGCCCGGATCTCTTCCACCACGGTGTCATCCCCCAGCAGCCATCGGCGGGCCAGCTCTCCCCGGACCAGCCGGACCCAGCGGCGGCGCACGGCCCAGGTAGGCTGGACATCGGGCAGAGCGAGGCGGAATAGGGACCTGCCGATATCTCCCACGATCGGGCCGTGCTCCCGGAGGAGAGGCAGGTCGGTCACATGTCCGGCGGCTGTATGACCTCGTACCCGGACCGGTACTCCCCGACGCAGCATGGTATCCCTCAGTGCAGCAGCGATACTGCGCTCTCCCCCGTCCCGGTAGCTATCCGGTCCCCATGGGCTGACATACTGACCATATAGCTGGGTCAGGTACCAGTGAGGGGAGCGTGAGCAGAGGCAGGCACACAGGCTGATCAGGGGAGTGATCGGCTCTCCGTCGTGGCCGATCGTCATCAGATCGGGGACCCAGGCCTCTGCAAAATAGTCTATGCCGACCAGGTGAGGGGGGAGGTCTTTCCACCGGTGGACTCCCCACCCCCGGCTAGGGTGGAGGAATCCGATGGGACTGCCGTGGCAGACCAGCAGCAGGTGGCTGACCGATAGGTCTGGTAGATCGTGAGCTATCCGGATCAGGTCAGCCCCGGACCAGGCCGGGAAAATCCGGGAGTCTGCCGTGGTCAGAGCAGTGGCTGCCCGAAAAAATTCGGCTTTGCGCCGGGGGGGCGTGTCCCTACTCAGATAGATGATCACTCTCATGGATCTCTCCGCCTGCTATACTGATCCCATGACCTACGTGATCATGGGGGCCATGGGACTGGCGATCATCATCACCCTCGGCTATTTCATCAGTCGGGCCTTCCGGGCCGGTCGTGAGTGTCAGGGACCGGATGACTCCCACCGGTGGGGCCGGTGGTTCTCATCGCACAGGGGCCGGAAAAAACGCCATCGCGGGGGATGAAAAGGGCTAGAATATCCTTGATAATCAACGACTTTTCGTCGTCCCCGTGCTGGCTGTGGTTTCCCAGCCAGTGAGCGCTCAGGACCGGGCACTGATCGTCGCTATAGTGGGCACATCCCGGGCAGTGGTGACTGGTCCATACATCGGCTTCCGTCCCATTAGAAAAGTGTGTCACGTCCTCCCTCATTTCCGACGCTCAGGGCTCCACCTGCCCTGCAGCACGCCAGGGGTATACCGACCATGGTCGGTCCTGGCACCCTCCCTAGTCCGCCCACCCTTCTCTCACCAGCGCTGGTCCGACGGTGGCATACTGGGCGGATAGCCATGGCATCCCCGGTCTGCTCCGTCAGGGCGGCGAGACAATCAGAACCCCCTCCGACCTGCCAGGATGCTGCGCACCTGCGGCGGGAGGGGAATTAATAGCCGCCCCCCCGGTGATACCCCCACGACCCTGTGCCCTGGGCACCGGGGGGACGGCCGTTCTAACCCGGCTACCACTATATCAAGCGGCCAACTCAATCCGGGTGGTAGCCTGATCTCCAACGGGTTGACAGCGTATAGCCTCCCGGATAAGCTGTCAAGCAAGATGCGACGTAAGCAGCTATACACTCGTAAAATTACTGTAGCCCTGACCGAGGCTCAGAGGGACTCACTGGAGACCACCGCGAACACGTTCGGGTGCGACCTATCCGACATCGTACGCGAGGCGGTCGAGATGATATGCCAGCGGGGGGGCCGTTTGGAGCACTTCGAGCAGTGCTCCTGCGGGGGGTGGAGACCGCAGACCTTCAGCGAGGGGAAATGGGTGTGGTCTGCAGGGTGCAGAGCGTGTGACGAGATAGCCAGGCTCCGAAAGTTGTCGGACGCAGGGGTCAGTGTCAGCGAGGGTGAGACGGCAGAGACCCTGCGGGGGAAACTCCGGCTCGCGGAGCAGGAGATTGAGCGGCTACGATACGATTATAGGTCGACCCTGGAAGATATCGGGGTCGATAAGGAGGATCAGGACAAGCGTTTGTTCCTGGCACACTGTCCTTTTCCGGGCCGGGAACCATGACGCGGAGCATGGATACCAGCTACTGATCAGAGGGGTTGTGATCGTCAGGATTGATGAACTCTCCGGCCATGTACCGCTGATAGGCGCGGTCTACCAGCTCCTCAAGCCACCAGCTGGCGGGTAGCAGGGTGATCATCCCGAGGTACAGTGCCCTATCCCTGAGCAGGTCAAACTCGGCCTGGGATAGTCCTATTACCTTTGCTTTCTCTTCTATTCGGTGCGTCATCTTCCCCCTATTGCCGACACCCCTCAGGACCCCCGAGGGGCCCATCCCCTGAGGGGCCCCGAGGGGCCGGCTATCAATACATTAGCACTTGACAGCATACATCATATGTTCTACGGTGTCACCATGAGCATACAGGGTAATACGGAGCGCATCATTTTTATGGGCTCACCGGCCCTTTTGGAGGCTATTAACCGGGTAAGGAAAGCCTGGGAACGAGAGCCGAAACGGGGCCGGGTGACCAGATCACATGTGATCAGAGTTCTATTGGAGGATGGTGCCAAACGAGAACTGGCGGAGAATGACTAAGGAAGTCGCTGACTTATGGTTGGATGCTGAGGAAGCCATCCTTGAGCTGATCTCCCTCTTTGAGGAGAACAAAGACGACTATGGCGCTCAGCAGCTGAGGCAGGCACTTGATTGTCTGAGGCGGGCAAGGGACAGCGAGGGGGGGCACGATCCCTTTGACCACCAGATCACCGATAAAGAGAATCGGACGCAGGCTCAGGGAGAGGCAGATGAAGTACTCTTCGAGCAGGGCAGGTGCGACAGCAAAAGAGGGTGGGTCGACGATTTTGGGGTGATTCTCCATGCGATCGGGCCGGAGAAATATTGGTAAATGGGGTTTGTTCCTAGCTTTTGGGATTCGGGCAGGGTCCGGTGGTCAGCTATCTGCCGGTGTGGTCGGTGGGCCCCGGCGGCGTACGGCGAGCTTTGCCATCTCGGGGCGTGCCGGCCCGGAGGCTGGTCCGGCAGCTTGCGCCAGCTCGGCGAGCTTATCTGGGAGGCCCATGGAAAACAGCCTGGGTGCAAGCCGGATCGTCGCACCCTGACCAAGGTGGTAAATGCCATGGCTGACGCAGGAATCATCAGCATCGAAATCAAGGGCGCGTTCTCAACGATCAGGGTACTGCGACAGGACGGAGAGTCAGTTGAGCTTGGTGGCAGCGTAGCCGACCACAACATAAAACGTAGTGGTAGCGCAGCCGACCACCAAGGGGTGGAGGCGCAGCCGACCACCAGTGGAGGCGCAGCCGACCACGGTGGCAGCGTAGCCGACCACGGTGGCAGCGTAGCCGACCACGGTGGCAGCGTAGCCGACCACGGTGGCAGCGTAGCCGACCACTCTTCAGAAGAAGAAGCTTCGCCAGAAGGTGAAGGAGAAGCTTCTTCGGAAGAAGGGGGTTCCGGGCCCGCCGCTACGCTACGCCTCCCTAAGGGCGGCTCCGCGGCGGACTCCGGCTCCCAGGATGAAGGACCGCTCCCCCCCTGCCCCCCCTCGGGGGGAGGATGCGCTGAGCCGGACCGGGGGGCTCAGCTGTTAGACCAATGGCAGACCTCTCTGGACCGGGCCAACGGCCACTCCGTGGACGGCTTTGAGAGCGATATCGAGGCGCCGGACCCGGAGGAGCGGCTGAGACGCACGATTGAGCAGGAGAGGGCTCAGCGACCTCAGCAGCTGACCCTGGGGGTCCCGCCGGAGATACAGGCTCAGCTGAAACAGTGCTCCTGGTACACCGACCCGCATGGCTACAACGAGCCCCCGCCGGAGCGGAAGCGGCGCCAGCGCCCACGCTTCCAGGCCCAGGTGGTGCCCCCTCCGCCGGTGATGCGGGATTCCGGCCCGGACTGGGAGCGGCGAAGGGCGGCGAAAGAGCAGGCTCAGGCCGTGCTGGCGAGGGCAGAGGAGAGCGATAATGGAAGGACAAGCACCCAAGACGAGCCTCGGCGTAGTAGACCGGCTGAGGGAGGAGAACGAGGATGTGAAGGCGCTTGCCAACCTCCGAGCAAAAGAAGTTGAGGAGATGTCAGGACGGCTAGACCGGCTGAGGGACAGGACCATACCGGGGTGGGACAGGGAGAGATGACATGGGAAAACAGGCGAAAAAGGTATGCTTCAGCGATTTCGAGACTACGGGTCTGGACCCGTCAAAGCACGAAATAATCGAGCTGGCGGCGATTGTGGTGGACCCCAACAGCTGGCAGATCCTCCGGGAGCTGGAACTGAAGGTCAGGCCGGAGCATATTGGGACGGCTGACAGCCGGGCACTCGATATAAACGGCTACGATCCCGATACGTGGGCTGATGCGGTCTCCCTCGAGTGGGCCATGAGTGAGCTGGAACCCCTGTTGTGCGATGCCATACCGGCTGGCCACAACCCGCGGTTCGATTTTGGCTTCCTCGAGGCGGCCTGGAAGCGGGTGGGTCACCGCCCCCGGGACATGGACTACCACCTGCTCGACACTGTGGCGCTATGTATGCCGCTGTATCTGCGAGGATGTATCCCCGATCTGAAATTGAAAACGGTCTGCTCGTACCTGGGGGTCGGAGATCCTACCCACCGGGCTATGGCTGACTGCCGGGCCAGCCTGGAGATAGCTAAGATGCTGATAGGGCGATGGCCTACCACCGTTTGCCGAAGGACTGGAATTTCCTCACTCGGTGCAGACCTCTACCGGCCGGAGTCAGCCCCTTACGGCGATCCGGGGGCCCCGGATACCATTGACGGGGTACCGCTGAACGAGCCGAAATCGGTCACGGTGAAGCTGCTGAAGGGGTCTCTCCTGATGGTGGAAAATCTGGAGATGATCTGCCGGTACCAGCTCGGTGATTACTGGGCCCGATTTAGCGATGCGTCGGGGAGGGAGGTCGCCTTCCCCGCTAAGGATATCATCAACGTCGCAGCCACCCCCCACAGGGGCGAGGCATAAGCAATGGAAACACTCGACCCTGCTCAGGAGGCGATTGATGGATATAAAGATCAGGGAGGATGAAGTGTTGCGGTTTGCCTCGCTTTTCGAGCATGGCATTGAGAAGGCGTCTTCCGACTTCTCGGGGCTTCTTGCCGAAGCTACCGATTATATTGACTATTTACAGCGAACTGGTGAAGAGGCGCTACGACGCATCTCCGAGCTCGAACGCGAGATTGTTGAGACTCGTCGATCCCTTGCCTTAGCCGAGGGTCGGGCGGCAGCTGCTGAGGCGGCCTACCAGGAAGAGATAGCCACCAAACCAGAAGATAATATTGCCCCCCACAGGAGGAGCGAGGCATGAGACCACTGATCATCACAGCGATCGCCATGGCAGCCGGATGCACCGGAACCCAGCTGGACTACTCCCGTAGTATGCAGCGGGCAACCAGGGCGGCGGCGGCTGCCGCTCAGGTCGTGGCTGAGGAGCTGGAAGCCCAGGCCCGCCCCGCGGCAGAGGCCCGGGCTCGCACCCAGCATGCTCAGCTCTCCGATCAGTATGACGCCTGCCTGGTGGCTGGCCGGACAGACTGTCAGGAGCCTCTGTCAGAGCAGCTGATCCTCGCCGATTATCTTACCCCCTGGGTGCGCCTGGTCGCTGTGACCGAGGCTATGGGACAGCTGACCAGTCTATGGGGCAGGATGAATATCTCATGGCGAGCTAACGCAACCGCTCCACCAGACTGGAATAGCCGCCTATGCCAACCGCTGGCAGAGGCTATTGATGTAGCCATGGTACTGCTCGACCGGCTCGGAACAGAGGTCGCCGGAGTATGGCGGGTGATGTCGGTGCTAGCTCCCGAGGTCTGCCGGATAGGAGCGGAGGCAGCAGAGGGACAGTGATGCAACAGCTATCCATCGCCGGGATTGACCAGACACGGGCTGATCTGGACCAGTATTTCACACCCTCTTGGCTCGCGGAACGGATGGTCGCCTGGGGGATAGAGGCATGGAAAGCCGGACATCCCGGAAGAGACTACCATCCTCCGATGATACTGGAACCCTGTGCTGGGCAGGGGTCTATCGTGCGGGCTGCACTGGATTCGGGGGCGCTGGTTGTTGCGTTTGAGATCGACTCTGACCATATGAGACTGATGGGCTCTCGGTTCAGGCAGGAGATAGAGGATTGTAGGCTTTTTCTTCATGGTGGGGACTTTCTAGATCATCCGAGTGCTATTTACTGCGGAGCTGACCTTGCTGTGACCAACCCTCCCTACCGGTGGGACCGTGTGTTTATGCGCCATATCATGCGCTGCTGCCCGATGGCGATTACCCTGCTGAGGACGGTCTGTCTCAACGGCGTAGGCAACTGGGAGGCTCTCTGGTCAGAGAACCATCTGCGGCGGGTGGCTCACCTGAAGCGCCGCCCTCGGTTCGGTGGAGCCTTCCAGCCAAAAATCGACTTCTCGGTCTACGATATCGGGCCCAGGCCCCGGGGTATGTCATCGGACCAGCCCCATACCGTGCAGGTGAGCTGGTGGTAGAGCCGATCCATAATCGGACGGTCGAGAGCAGGGTTGAGGATCTGGCTACCTGTCGCCGTCGACCGGATCATCGCGTCAGGAGGCAGCTTGAGCTATTCGCGCTGACCCTCCACCGTCCGCATGCACAGGCGCTGATCCATGGTCCCTGCCGTATCCATGGGAGAGATTGGCTACCGGAGGAGTACGCCGACGTGGAGCTGGGGGACTGGATTGTCATCCATGCGGGGAGACAATTCGATTACGGGGGGTGGAACAACATGCTCCTGGCCGAGCATGAGCTGGGCTGGCGTCCCCCTCAGAGCGAGGCAGAGTGCCGGATCGGGATTATCGGCGTGGCCAAGTTGAGTATGATAGTCGACCACACCACCGACCCATGGGCGGTGCCGGGCAAGGCCTACTATTGGCGATTCAGCAGGGTAGTTGCGTTCCCCTCGGCCATCCCTTGCAAGGGGCGCCGGAAGCTGTGGCCGGTGATGGGAGACCTTCGTCAGAGCTGCAGGGTCCAGTGGGCGCTGGCGCGGAGGTATGCGAGGCAGACCGGTCCACGGGGAGGATAGGACCGGCTGTTCGGAGAAACATGATGAGGAAACCAAACGACCAGCAGGCTGATACCACAGCATGTGACGATCCGTCAACGTGTCGGTGGTATCGGTGGGCCAAGGAGGAGATTAATAGGCTGCGTCAGCTACTGTTTGAGGATTATGGCTGTGCCGGGGTCAAGGATGAGCAGGACTGTTTGGGGTGTGACCACCACGACACAGCGCATTGTCTGGTAGACGGGGAAAGGATATGGGAGGACTGGGGAGGATACCTGTGACGAGCACCGGAAGACCCTGTGAAGAGAGCGTCTATTGGTGGGAGTGTTGGGTTTGCGGGTTTCCATACCTGGGATCGGAGATGAGAAGACCCAGAGGATGGCAAGGCTGGCAGTTTATGAACTGCCAGTCCTGTCAGGGTATGGTGTTACATGAAGGGAAGGTGGCCCCAGTGATGAGGGAATATAACGACTCTCCTCCTATACCGTGGTCCCCTCGGATGTATTGGGTATGCTCCGATTGCGGATCAGCTACTCGGGAGGTCAGAACGTGGGACACCTATGATTGTGGGCAGCAGATGATGTTATGGTGTCCGAGTTGTCAGGGACCGACCTGGCATAAGGAAAGGGCAAAAACGGGAGATCATGACGAGCACCAGGAGCGCCTGTGATGAGTCAGGGAGGAGAGAAGCTAGTAATGGATGTGATCGTTGGTGGAAGGAGAAGTGGGAAGACGACCAGGCTTATCAGGCTGGCGGAGAGTAACAGGGCTGTGATCATCTGCCCTTCAGAAGGTCACTGCAATAAGGTGAGGGATGAAGCCGATCGGTTGGGACTGAAAATCCCGGTCCCACGGACGTTCAATGAACTAATCGGGCCATCAAGCATGGATAGACCACCACCACTGCCGGTGATAATAGATAATGCTGATGTGCTTCTTCGAGATCTGTGTGGGAATAAAGAGCTGATCGGGGTGGCTATCTGCGAAGACGAGAGCCCTCCTGTGAGCGCTCATGACGAGCACCAGGAGCGGCCATGACGAGCACAAGATATTACCCGACACTCAGATCGGCGGGCTTCTCTATAGAGTTATGCCTTTGCCTCGGATGGGACAGAGAATGTAGGGATTGCCAAGGGACCGGAAGGATCACCAGAATGGTGCCTGTGCCGGTCCTTTGTGAGCCTGTGTCCGGAGTGAAAAACCTCCCTGAAGCGGCTCCAGAGCCGTTTCAGGCCCAGCAGAGGGCGATCTGTGAGCCGCCAGGGAGAGCCAGGGGGGCCGTCTCGGGGAAACCGCCGGACCGGCCCGCTGTGTGT